>Ga0187784_10002413_pt1 | contig 14960 bp, 7 predicted proteins | sample 1015_SJ02_MP15_2_FD_132964 | JGI IMG/M metagenome (GOLD analysis project Ga0187784, IMG submission 132964) | Tropical peat soil microbial communities from peatlands in Department of Meta, Colombia - 1015_SJ02_MP15_20_MG | ecosystem: Environmental > Terrestrial > Soil > Wetlands > Peat | place...
CCACGGACGACGAGCCACGGGCCCCTTCGCTTGAGGGACGCTCCTACGCTTCGCTCATTGGCTTTGGGGAGCTTGCCCTGACTGTGCGGTTCCTTTAGGACGAGTTCCCCGTCGCATGGCCTTTTCCATTTCTCTTTGTTCCGGCGTCAGGATCTGCTCGATTTGCTGGCGGGCGGACTTACGAATCTCGGTGGCCTTGGCGCGCGCCTCACCTTGCGGGAGGGAAGAATTCGCTCGCAAATCATCAAGCTGTTTATTCCGTTCCTGAAGGATGGGAAGGATTTTTGCCTTCTGCTCCTCCGTCAGGTTGAGACGCGCGCTCATCCTTTGAAGCTCGCGCTCAGCCCGACCGTGTGCCGGGCGCGTTTCTTGCACGGCGGGCGGCGCTGTGCCGGCCTCTTGCCCGGCTACCTTGTTTTGCCCGATTCCGACCAGTACGCTCAAGACGCAGGCTGTAGCCAAAAGGGCCCATATGGTTCGCATTTCTTACCTCCTCGCGCGTTGCGGTCCCCACCACCTGCCTTTCTTTCCTCATGATGGAGAGTGCTATCTACGCTGTCCGCCCATTATAAGCTTGTGACCGCGCAGGCGTTCTCAAATCATTTCTTTCGCAGGGTTTCTCCGCGTTGGGCCGGGCCCTCTCCCCGAGGGCAGAGCGTTTCCCACATCTTTGGCTGGACACCGGGGCCAAATCGGGAAACCAGCCCTCTCCCACGGGGAGAGGGTGGACCGCAGCCAGCGTTTTTCAGCCGGGGCGGGCCGGGTGAGGGGTCGCTTGCCTAACCATTACACTTACTGGGTTCGTGGGTAGAGGGCGACCATAGCTGAGGCGTGATCCCTATCCACTCAAGGCGGCGTGCGGGAGGAAGGGACCCCTCACCCGTCCGGCGACGGCCGGAGAAGACGCCGTCGCCGGACACCCTCTCCCCAAGGGAGAGGGCTATGTGTGCGATTCGGCACCCCCGTGTCCAGGTGAAAACAGCGGTAGACATCAGAACCAAGAGACGAAGAGTGCGGGGTTTCGTTGCCTGCTGCCCACTGCCTACTGCCTACTGTTGGTTACCACGCCACTGGCCCGGACCGCGGAATTGGCCGGTGATGACACGTGTGGCCAGGAACTGTCCTTGGGTTTCCTTTCCGAGGACAAAGATGCGGTCGCCAACTTTGAGGTCCTTGAGCGCGATGGGTTGACCATCTTTCATGAATTGCGTCTGCTCATTAACCAGTACGATTCTTTCACCCTGGCGGGGATTATTGACCTTGATTTGATTCTTATCGATAGACTCGATGGCGCCGAAAACTCGCTCTCCGGCGTTCTGAAAGCGCTGCATTTCATCGGCAGTAGCGCGACGAACGGTTTCGGCCACAAACTCCTTGTTGGCGTTGGCTTGACCTCGAACAGCGACCTGGTCTCCCGGCTTCAAATCTTCAAGTTGGATGTCCTGTTGTCCCTGCCGATAGTGAGTGTGTTCATCCACCATCACAGTTTGCGTCGAGCCATCCATTTTCTTAATATCGAAGCGGTCCACACCCACGGAGGTGATGGTTCCGAAAAGCGGCGGCCCGCCGAACTCGCGTTGCGTCCTCTCGGGCGGCGCTTTCGTTTCCTCCTTCTGTTGTGCGTACGCACAGCTTGCAAAAGCAATAAGGATTAGCCCGAGGGCCAAAGTGAACTGTTTGCGCATAAAACTCCTCCTCAGGCTTCGACGTCTAAGAATTGTGGCTGGTTACGGTGTAACCGGCCGCCCAGCCGGTACGTTAATGATGGGAGAGGGGCGGCACGCGATATGAACTGCGCGATGTAACCATGCGCCGGGCTAGCCCGTTAATGATGGAGAGGGTCAGGGCGTGATATGAGTTCTATTGATTTTGTAAGCCTTCGGTTGAGGCGAGTCCGAAGTAGTCTTTGGTTGGCGGCACTTTTGGCGCTGCTGGCGGGCCTTTCTCCTGTGACACTGCAAGCCCAAGCCGGCAACACAGGGACGCTCGCCGGCCACGTGCGCGGGCCAGGCGGGGTTTCTGTCCCTGGCGCCACGGTGGTCCTGACCAACCTCCAGTCAGGTGAGAGGAAGGCCACCTGGACGGACGAAGCCGGGAATTATGTGTTCAACGGACTTGCGCCCGCCAACTACAAGCTGGAAGCCTCACTCGTAGGATTTCGCACCGACGTCCGCGAACCCGTCCCCATCACTGAAGGAAAGACTTTGAAGGTGAACGTCGCGTTGATGATAAGCATGCCGGAATCGGCGAACGCTTCCAACGCAACCAATCCGCCCTCGGGGCCGCGGCTGCCGCAGAACCTCCAGAACTTGCCGGCACAATTACAGGCTGCCGTGGGGGCCCAGGGGATGGGACCGGCTCTGATGGCGGCAATGAACGGCAATGGCAACGGAGCCGGCGTCCGATTCTCTGAGGAGCAAGCGGCGGGAGGCGGTGCGCAGGCCGAGAATCCCGTTGATGCCGAATCCTCCGCAAGTGCCTCCAACTCGTTCCTGCTTTCCGGCGGCGAGGGCATCTCCGCTTCAACTCCCGGCGGTGATCAGAATCTGAGGCAAAGGTTTGAACAATATCGCAATCTCCTCCAGCAAGGCCAGGGCGCTCCGGGTTTTGGAGGTGGCGGACCTGGCGGTGGTCCGGGTGGAGGTGGATTTGGCCCAGGCGGAGGTGGGTTTGGTGGCGGAGGATTTGGGGGAGGCGGTCCGATTGAAATGTTTGCCATGGGGGGAGGTGGCGGAGGTAACTGGGCGAGAGGCCGGGCGCGAGTGAATCGCCTGCGCGGCAACATCATGGAAAGTTATACCAATTCGGCCCTGGACGCTCATCCCTACCCGTTGAACGTGGCAGAATCTCCCCGGATTCCATCTTACTCGGAACAGTTCAACGGCACCATCGGCGGCCCCCTGGTGATCCCCAAGATATACAACGGCGGGAGTAAGACGAGTTTCTTCGTGAATTACGGCATGACACGCGGCAAGAGTCCATTTGACAGCTTTGCGACCGTGCCCACCGCCGCCGAGCGCACAGGAGATTTTTCTCAGGCTCAAACCACGGCAGGGACTGTCCCGAAGATTTATAATCCATTTTCCTGCCCGGGAACCCCGTTCTGCGATGACCCGACCCAGTTCTCCTATAACGGCATCCTTAACGTCATTCCGCCGACAAGCATGGACAAGGCTGCCCTTGGCTTGCTGAAATTCATCCCCCCGGGAAACCTGCCGGGCTCGGTGCAGAACTATCACCTCCAGGAATCTCTGCCCACAGCCAACGACAGGCTCATGGGCCGCATCGGACACCAGATTTCACCCAAAGACAGCCTGAACGGCATGTACTTCTTCAACTCCGTGCGCAGCAACTCGGTTTCAAGCTTTCCCTCGCTGACTTCGACCAGCTCAGTGCGAAGCCAAAACGTTAACCTGACTGAGATTCACACCCTCGGCCCGCGCACCATCAATACACTGACTGCGAATTTCAACCGGCAGAGAACCTCCTTGCTTAATGCCTTTGCCTACAAGCAGGACATCGCCGGTGACCTCGGGATTCAGGGTATTTCCACGAGTCCTATAGACTGGGGCGTGCCGATTTCGCAGTTTACGAACTTCACCGGGCTGAGTGATCCCATCCCTTCACTCACGCGCAATCAGACTTTCCGTGTTGTTGACATTTTTCTTCGCAATTCCGGCAAGCACAACATCCGCCTGGGAGGCGAACTGCGGCGGGTTCAACAGAACCTTCTGACGGACCCCAATGCGCGCGGGACTTTCTCCTTCAGCGGCTATTCGACCAGCGACTTCACCTCTAACGGTCTTCCCATTGCTAATACGGGCTTCGACTTTGCGGATTTTCTGCTGGGCCTGCCGCAGACCACCTCCGTCCGCTTCGGTGATACCAGCAACTACTTTCGCTCCTGGGTATACGATGGCTTCCTTCAGGACGACTGGAGGGCCACGGCGCACCTGACGATCCTTTATGGCCTGCGTTACGAATACTTCCTTCCCTTCACGGAGAAGTACGGCCATCTTGCTGACTTGACCTTCAGCCCGGGCTTCACCTCTCCGGCGGTCGTGACCGGTCAAAACCCGGGTAGTCTGCCGGGCTCATTGATGCGCGGGGACGATCACAACTTCGCGCCGCGCATTGGCCTCGCCTACCGTCCCTGGTCTAAACACTCCTTGGTGCTGCGCACCGGCTATGGGATCTTTTACGACGGCAGCATCTATTCCAGGATTTATACGAACATGGCCAGCCAGCCGCCCTTTGCCCAGGCTTCCACCCTGGTGACCACACCGCAGGAGCTGCTGACGCTGGAAAACGGCTTCCCCAAACTGGGGCCGAATATTCTGACCAACACTTACGCCCTGGACCCGAACTTCCGCACTCCTTACGCGCAGACCTGGAACTTCTCGATCGAAGATGAAATCGTTCGGAACGTCATTCTTTCTATCGGGTATGTGGGCACAAAAGGGACTAAGCTGGATCTGCTCTTGGCGCCGAACCAATCACCGCCCGGAGCGCCTATCACCACCGGAGCCCAGACCGCACTCCAGAATGCCCTGGCCTTCACCTACGAGACTTCGGGCGCGGCCTCCATCTATCATGGCTTGCAAGTGGGGCTGCGCCGGCAGTTCCATGGCGGCTTCTCGATGAGCGGTAATTACACGTTTTCGAAGTCTATTGACGATGCGGCGAGCGTGGGCGGGGCGGGAAGAACCGTGGCCCAGAACTACCTCGACTTGCAAGCTGAACGTGGCCTCTCCAGTTTCGACGTGCGACACAAGCTGCTCATCAACCACATCTATCAATTCCCTTTTGGCGAGCAGCGCCGCTGGCTCAACAAAGGTGGAACGGTGGCACGGGTTTTCGGGAACTGGCAACTGAGCGGCATCACCACTATCCAATCCGGAAATCCTTACACCGCCCAGATATTGGGTAACCTCAGCAACCGGGCGGGGACAGCGGCGATTTCCAACCTGCGCGCGGATGCCACAGGCCTGCCCGTGGAGCTGTCGCGCTCGCAGCGGACCGCGGAGGACTTCTTCAATCTTGCCGCCTTTTCGCTTCCCGCCGCCGGCGAATACGGCGATGCGGGACGCGACACAATTCCCGGACCGGGTTTCGTGAATTTCAATATGTCACTCGACAAGATGGTGACTTTCTCCCGCGAGCGGGGAATTCGGGGCGACTTCCGCGTCGAATCGGATAATATCTTTAATACGCCCAAGTTCGCGGGTCTGAGTACGGTGGTCAACGGGCAGGGCTTCGGGCGCGTGACCAACGTCGGCGCCATGCGCAGCGTGATCTTTTCTCTGCGCCTGAGGTTCTAAGAGCAGTCGAGTAGTCGAGGAGTCAAGAAGTCGAGCAGTCGACCAGTCGAGAAGTCAAGGGGTCGAGAAGTCAAGGAGCCGAGGAGCCGAAGAGTCGAGGACTCGAGAATTGGAGAGTCGAAGCTCCAAAGGACGGGCGAAGAGTCAAGAGTCGAGATCCGAAAGTACAAACCGTTTGACTTGAAGGGGAGTGGAGAGTCGAGAGTCAAGGTCGAGAGCACAGAAGCGCGCGCTCTTTTCGACTTCTCAACTCCTCGACTCCTGGACTTCTCGACTCGAAGGAAAGGAAGATGCAGCAAATCGTACGAATGCTTCTAAGTAGGCTCGCCATCGCCGGGCTGGTATTTGGCCTGTCTGTGGCGCCCTTGGCGCTGGAGGGACAGAGCACATCAGACGCCGGCGCGCAGCAGGGCGGAGCACCTCGCCAAGGGTTTGTTCTGCGCAGCCAGACGAATGTCGTGCTAGTGGACGTGCGGGTCACAGCCAAGGGAAAACTGGTGACCGACCTCGGAGCCAAGGACTTCCGGGTTTTTGAAGACGGGGCGCCGCAAACCATTACCTCCTTCAGCCTGGAGAACGTCGAGAAGTTGGCGCAGGCAAGCACGGCCAACGGTCCACCGCCCACTATTGACCTGGACAGGCTTCCGCAAAATGTTCCGCCGGCGACCGTCTTGCAGGACCACCGCCTCACGCTGCTGTTTTTCGATGTGTCCTCAATGCAGCCGGACGACCTGATGCGCGCCATGAAAGCCGCCACCACCTTTGTGCAGAAAAGGCTGACGCCGGCGGACCTGGTGGCGGTCGTGACGTACACCTCGAGCCTGCGCGTGGTCCAGAACTTCACCAACGACCGCGATGTTCTGACCAAAGCGATGAACAGCGTCCTGCTGGGCGAGGAATCGTCCAACTTGGCCGCCAGCGGAACTGTGGGCGCAGCGGGCGGCACCGACGCCTCGGGCCAAGAAGTGGTCACCCAGGATGTTTCCGATGCCTTCACGCCCGACGAGACGGAATTCAACATCTTCAACACCGACGAAAAGCTTGCCGCCGTCGAATCGCTGGCGGATATGTTGCGCGCGGTTCCGGGAAGGAAATCGGTGATTCATTTTTCGAGCGGCATCACCGGCACCGGAATCGAGAACGAGGCGCAGTTGCAGGCTACCGTCGCGGCCGCCAACCAAGCGAACGTCTCGCTGTATACAATGGACACGCGTGGCTTGATGGCGTTGCCCCCAGGCGGCGACGCAACTTCTGCAAGCCCTTCGGGTTCGGCAGCGTACAGAGACGTAGCGACGACCTCCCAGATTTCCTCCATGCACAGCAGCCGGGAAACTCTGGCCTCACTGGCGCAGGATACCGGGGGCAGGACTTTCTACGACACCAACGACTTTGGCGAGGCTTTCCAGGAAATCCAGTCGGAAAACTCCAGCTATTACTTGCTGGGCTATTCCCCCACCAACACTCGCTCTGACGGGCGCTTCCGCAAAATCCGCGTCGAAGTAACTCGTCCCGGCGTGAAAGTAGAAGCCCGGCCCGGCTACTATGCCCCCAAGAATTTTCGCCAGTTCACCCGCGAAGACAAAGAAGCGCAGCTTCAGCAAGCGATCAATCTCGACGAACCGTTTCTGGATTTGCCCTTTGTCGTTGACGCCTCGTACTTCCTCCGCCCCGATAACAATTATTATGTTGTGCTGGCGGCTAAAATCCCGGGCTCATCCGTGCAGTTGCTGAAGAAATCGAATGCGCATGAAACGGAATTCGATTTCATCTGGCGGGCCACCGACCCGTCTGGAAAGCCGCTGGGCGTGCTGCGCGATACGCTGCCGGTAAAAGTGAGTGGTGAATCGTACGACATGCTGCTGGCGGGCAATTTCCTCTACGAAGGCAGTCTGGTGCTTGCCCCTGGGAAGTATCAACTGAAGGTCCTGGTCAGAGAAAACCAAAGCGGGAAAATGGGGACTTTCGAAGAACCGCTCGATTTGCCTCCCGTCGCGACGGGCGGCCTCTCCCTGAGTTCGGTGGTGCTTTCGAACGAGGTGAAAGCCGGCGAATCAAACGGTGGGCGGAAGAGCAAGTCTAAAGTCGAAAGCGAGAATCCGCTGGACGTGGGAGACAAGTCGGTCTTGCCAAGTGTGACTCGAGTATTCCGCACCAATCAGGATCTCTTCGTACTGCTCCAATCCTACGCGGGGAAATCAGCCTCCAAAGCGGGTGGGACGGAAGCCGCGAATACCGCCGCAGTACCACCTTCGGTGGCGCTGGCCTTTTTCCGAAAGGGCGCGAAAGTAGCGGATGCCGGGCCCTTTCCCGGGAAGGTGGGAAAAACCTCCGAGGGTAAGGCAAGCTACTTTGTCCAGATTCCGCTGGCCAAGTTTCACCCCGGCCGCTACACCTTGCAGGTGAACGTGCTCGACCCGGCGCACGACCGCGTGGCCTTCGCAAGAGTGCCAATGGCAATTGTCCCGGCGCCGCCGCGCCCTGTTCCAAGTGGAGCCGGCAGGTAGCGCGGCTCTCCGCTCTTGAGGTTCGTGGTACCGAGGTTTGTCCAGCGTTGCCTCATCTGCCATATCCTCTCGATGGATTGATCGCCGGAATCCAAGACGCATAACGCGACCCGGAGAAGGCCGTAGTTCCCGTGCTACATTGCGTGGTGGAAGGCCGGATGCGAACCGATGCGTCGACACGCTGAGTGAGTTCCGCTGCCGGTCGCACTGTTGAAGTACGTCGTGAGAGTCAGCAGGCTCGAACTCGATCGACAAACTGTTGGAAGTATGGGCAGCGCGCTGCTATTCGGTCAAGACTCACGGCGCTGGCTATCTCTGCGTAGACTTTGGGGTCAGCAGGCAGGTCCGCCTTCGACAAAACCCTCCGAAATAGTTCCTTTGCGTTCCTAAGAGATTCTAGCTGAACTGTGACCCTGGAGACCGCCCCCCACTTCCCTCGGCTGCGGGCCACTTGGTTGATCGCCTCCTCGTCCGCCAGCAGCCAGGCTTCGACCTCACATTTGGTCGCGTAAAAGTGAACTGGAAACCTAGGAGCAAAATGAGATTGCATGAAAATCTGCTCCATTTTTGTTTCCCAAGCGAGGGGGTCATGACAATCTGAGTCCCTGATGACAAGAGCTTTGTCCACTGAAATCTCTGAGTGCCACTGAAAGTGCTTGAGCCACCCGACGAACTGTTCCATGACGCCCGCGTCGTTGCCGCAGGGCTCAGCGGGGATGTGCTCAACATCGTCTCGGATTTTTCGGGTTAATTCGCGGTAGGCCGCTTTATCACGTTCTTGCTCGACGATGATTCCAATGTTCATTTCTCATCGCCAAGCGCGCCCGTGAACATGAGGTCGCCGATGCCGAGGTCTTTGTCCTCGACCAGCTTTCTGAGGTGCGCTCTGTCCGCCGGGCGGTACGCTCTGGTTGCGCCATCCTTTTTTTCAATCCAAATGACCTCGTCGAGCGTCATCTGATCGACCAGATAAGGCGAATGGGTGGTGATAATGATTTGCGTCAGGTGCTTATTTGAATCAAGGAGTTCTTCCCGTACCTGTCGAAGCAATGCTGCCAACGTCTCCAGCAGTCGCGGGTGCAAGTGGTTTTCGGGCTCTTCGATGCAGAAAAGCGTTCCGCTGAGCTCAGGCGGGACGTAGATCAGCGACAAGAGCGCAAGCAGAGCCAGCAGCCCATCGGATGCTTGCAATCCTGTGGTAGGTCGCGTCAATACCCTCTCCGAGATTTCCAGTTGCACGGTTCCAAATCGCGTGGGTAGGGTCCTGGCGTGGATTATCTCCGGAAACAAGTCGCGCAACACTTCGTTTATTCTGCCGAACGCTTCTGGAGAGTGTGTCTGCATCCACATAAGCCAAGCCGAGACATTGTCTCCGGCCGACGTGAGCTGTTGCCCCGACATCATTTGGCTTTGCTGCCTCATCACGGGTGGGACCAGATGATAAAAGCGCCAACCCCTCACCCATTCGTGCAGCTTACGCCCCTCCCAGTCCGGCCACGGGTACTGGAGGGCCGACGTTGATGTGCCGGATGATGGTACATTCCCCATATCCTTTCCATCCGCGTTTACGAACCGGCGCGAGCCCCCTTCCTGGCGAAGGAGGTCGGCTTCTTTGTTGCCGCGCAAGAGCTTCAGCGACTCGTTTTGAACAGTCACAAAATTGCCGGCCCCGGTGATGAGCTGAAGCTCGTATTTGTACTTGCTATCAGGCTCGCTGTCATCGAAGCCCTCGAGGGCGACGCTGATCAGCTTATCTTCACCGCCTTTCCAGACCACTTCACTCGGCCCGCCTCTCTGAGCGAGAGCGTACGTAATGCCTTCCGTGCCTGGTTCCGGAAAGAAGACCTGGAAGAGGAATTTAAAGAGGTCAAGGACGTTGCTCTTCCCAGCCATGTTAGGCCCGACCAGAACGTTAAGGGGGCCCAAGGGCAGGTCGAAGTCCCGCAAGCTCTTAAAATTCCGTACACGCAAGTGCGTAATCATTGTGGTCTGCCCCATATTACGCTTGTTTCGCCCCTTCGCGCTAGTAGCAATTGACGGACCCGTGCACTGCCCCTTCGTGACAAGGTGCGGAGGGAGTTTCGGGGTGGCGTGCTTTGCCAAGCGGAAGATCCTCACATTTTGCATTTGAGCGACTTGAAAAAATGGTGGTTGCCCGTCGGGAACACCCGCGGGAGAGCCGCCTAGTGTATAATAGGAAGTGCCTCGTTTCAGGGACGGGGAGTTGCTCACTTTTCCACTCAGGGGAGCTTGATCTGGTAGGACGCACACTTGCCCACTATCGGATTAACGCCGCTATCGGCGCAGGCGGGATGGGTGAGGTGTATCGTGCCACAGACATGAAGCTGGGGCGCGATGTGGCGCTTAAGATACTTCCGCCGAATGTGGCCAACGATCCTGAGCGGCTGGCCCGCTTCCAGCGCGAAGCCCGCGCCATCGCCGCACTCAACCATCCCAATGTGGTTACGCTGTACTCGGTGGAAGAATCGGAAGGCGTCCACTTTCTGACGATGGAGATGATCGAAGGGAAATCCCTCGACCACACCATCCCCGAAGGTGGTCTGCCTCTGGCGCGTATTGTTGGAATTGCGCGCTCGCTCGCCGACGCCCTTGCGGCAGCGCACGAAAAGGGGATTATTCATCGGGACCTCAAGCCGGCCAACGTGATGGTGACCGGAGACGGGCGCGTGAAGGTGCTGGACTTCGGGCTCGCCAAAGAAACCCGCCCGCCCACCGGTGAAGAAGCCACCGTCACGTTAGCCGACAAAACCCGGGGAGGGGTGGTGATGGGGACGCCGGCCTACATGTCTCCGGAACAGGTCGCGGGCCGCCCCCTTGACCACCGCTCGGACATCTTCTCGCTGGGCGTCATCATCTACGAGATGGCGACAGGCCAACGACCTTTCCAGGGCCATTCCTCAGCAGAACTAGCCTCATCCATCCTGCGAGATAACCCCTCCCTCGCCTCCGCCGGGCGCGCAGACCTTCCCCCGAACTTGGCGCACATTATCGGGCGCTGTCTGGCGAAAGATCCACGGCAGCGAGTCCAGTCCGCACGCGAAATCGCCAGCGAGTTTGCCGACGTGGCGCTGGCGGCGCAACCATCGTCAGGAGCGCAGGCCGTCATCGCCCGGGATTCCAGCCCATCCGTGGCCGTATTGCCCTTCAAGAACCTGAGCGCCGACCCGGAGAACGAGTACTTTAGTGATGGATTGGCGGAAGAAATCCTGAATGCGCTGAGTCAAATCCAGGGCCTGAGCGTGGCCGCCCGCACCTCGTCGTTTTCCTTTAAGGGCAAAGCCACCGAAATCAGTGAAATCGCGAACAAGCTCCACGTGGCCAACGTTCTGGAAGGAAGCGTCCGCCGGGCGGGCAACCGCGTCCGTGTGACCGTGCAATTGGTCGATGCCAGGAACGGCTTTCAGTTATGGTCCGAGCGGTATGACCGCCAGATGGAGGACATCTTCGATGTTCAGGACGAAATCGCTCGGGCCATCGCCGAGAAACTGAAGCTGACACTTACCGGTGGCACCAAGCGAGCGACGGAGAATCTCGAAGCGTTTGAGCTTTACTTAAAGGGGCGGCACTACTGGCACCAGCGTTCTCCATCTTCCCTGCGTTTGGCTATTCAATGCTTTGAGCAGACCATCAAACTTGATCCCCAGTACGCTCTCGCTTATGCGGGACTCGCCGATTGCTATGGCATCCTTCGGTTTTATGGTTGGATCACGTTCGAGTCCGGACAGCCCCCGGCGCACGCTGCCGTGACGCAGGCGGTGAAACTGGGGCCGTCAACCTTGGAGGTGAATTTCTCGCGCGGCTTTTACTCGTACTATTTTGATCGCGACTGGCGCCAGGCCAAGCCACACTTCCAAAAGGCCATCGCCATCAATCCCCGCTCTTCACTCGCGCAGGTCTACTACGGGTTGTACCTGACCTCTGAGGGCCGCAACGAGGAGGCCATTCAACATGTAACACTGGCCCAGCAGATTGATCCACTCGCGCCCTACGTCTATTGCATGGTGGCGGCAACACATTTCATCGTGGGTCATTTTGACGAAGCTGAGCGCGCGACGCAGCGTGCCCTGGAATTGCAGCCGGATCATCTGCTGGCTCTGTGGCCTCGGGGGTTGGCTCTGTCCGCCCTCGAACGCCACGAGGAAGCGATCGCGTCGTTAGAACGTGCTGTTACTTTATCGCGTGCTCCAATATTCGTAGGCCTGCTGGGGTTTGTTTATGCCCGAGCCGGACGCCTCGACGACGCGAAACGCCTCCTGAATGAATTGGAGGATCGGGCCAGCCGCGGCGAGCACGTCCCTGCCTTCGCGCGACTGTACATCCACGTCGGACAGGGGGACATTCCGGCGGTCCGGAGGTCACTGGCCAAAGCGATCGAGGAGTTCGTGCCCCCCTTGACACTTCAAGTGACGAGTGGACAATTCTTGCAGTCGCTTCGGAGCGATCCCGAAATCAGGCGAATGCTCTTTCAGCTTTACGGCTGGTGAACCTTATGATTGGCCGCACACTTGCACACTATCGGATTAATGCCGCTATCGGCGCAGGTGGAATGGGTGAAGTGTATCGCGCCACCGACATGAAGCTGGGGCGCGATGTGGCGCTCAAGGTCCTGCCGCCGAATGTGGCCAACGATCCTGAGCGGCTGGCGCGCTTCCAGCGCGAGGCGCGCGCCGTCGCCGCACTCAACCATCCCAACGTGGTCACGCTCTACTCGGTGGAAGAATCGGAAGGCGTCCACTTTCTCACCATGGAACTGATCGAGGGGCAGCCGCTCGATCGCCTGATCGCTGCGGAGGGCCTACCCGTCGAGCGAATTGTGGAGATGGGCGGCGCGCTGGCCGAAGCTCTGGCCGCCGCGCACGAAAAGGGCATTCTGCATCGCGACCTCAAGCCCGCCAACGTCATGGTCACGCACGAGGGCCGCATCAAAGTTCTGGATTTCGGTTTAGCCAAAGACCTCAGCGCCGTGGCTTCTACGGGCGCCACGCTCACCTCCGCCGGGCAGACCCAAGCGGGGGTGGTGATGGGAACCCCGGCCTACATGTCGCCCGAGCAGGTCTCTGGGCGCGCGATCGACCACCGCACGGACATCTTCTCCCTCGGAGTCGTTCTGCACGAGATGGCAACGGGCCGGCACCCGTTCGCAGGCGCCTCTTCCGCCGAGCTGATCTCGTCGATCATGCGCGACAGCCCGGCGTCGGTGACCGATTTGCGCCCGGAGTTGCCTGCCGACCTGGCCCGCATCATCCGCCGCTGTCTCGAAAAAGATCCACGCTACCGCGTGCAAACCGCGCGCGACGTGAGCAATGAATTCCGCGATTTGGCCCGCCACATTTCGCAAGGAGTTCCGACTCAGGCCTCTGCTCCGGCGATTAAAGCCGATTCGGGCGCGCATCGCGCCGATGAATTGTGGGTAGCCGTGCTGCCATTCAAGCATCCCAGTGGTGACGCGGACCTCGAGGCGCTGGCGGAGGGCTTGACCGCGGACATTACCACTGGCTTGTCTCGCTTCTCCTACTTGCACGTCATCGCGCATAGTTCCGCGACGAGTGCCGGCGCCAAGGGTCCGGGCCTTTCCTCGGTCGGCAAGGCCCTGGGGGCGCGCTATGTCGTGGAGGGCACCGTGCGCAAGTCGGGATCGAATCTGCGTATCAGCGTGCGCGTGACAGATGCCACCACCAATGAAGGTATCTGGGCGGAGAACTACGATCGCGACTTGAAAGCCGTCAGCGTTTTTGAATTGCAGGACGACTTGACGGCAAGAATCGTGTCCACAGCAGGCGATCCTTATGGGGCTATTACCCGGGCGATGGGGACAGTGGCCAGGCGCAAGCCAATGGAGAACACGACGCCCTATGAGGCTGTCCTACGCTTTTTCAATTACAACCAATTGGTTAGCCCGGGGGAGCACCAAAACGCGCGCGCCTGCCTGGAACGCGCCGTCGAGTTGGCCCCGGATTACGCCGATGCATGGAGCGCTCTGGCCGGCTTATATACGCATGAGTATGCGCACGGATTCAATGCGCGGCCTGAGCCCCTTGAGCGCGCGGCCGCAGCAACCCAAAGGGCGTTGGCTCTTGACCCTGCTAGCCAGACTGCCTATATCGTTCTGGCGTCGATCCATTTTTTCCGCAAAGACTTCAGCGCCTTTTGCCAGGCGGCGGAGCGCGCCGTCGCATTGAATCCCTTGGATGGCACCACCAAGGCGTATATGGGCCTCCTGACAGCATTTACCGGGGACTGGGACCGCGGACTGGCTCTGGCTGCCGGGGCTTTGAAGCTGAACCCCAACCACCCCGGTTGGTACCGCTTCGCCCAGTTTTGGGACCATTATGGCAAGCAGGAGTACCAGGAAGCCCTCAATGTGCTGCGCCTGATCAACCTGCCCGGTTATCCCAGGTACCACGCTTATTTGGTCGCAGTTTATGGACAGCTTGGACTTAAAGATGAAGCGCAAAGGGCCCTGAAAGACCTTCTCAAATCCGATCCTGACTTCCCGCGCAAGGCGCGTGAGGAAACGGGCAAATGGTTGGGGCCTGACATCGTAGAGCTTTTCGTCGCAGGCCTGCGCAAAGCCGGATTGGAGATCCCTGATCCGAGTGGCGTGCCAAGAGAGGGCTCGCGCGATTTCGAGGGAATGGCCCGCGCCACCGGAGCACAATCCCACCCTGCGATCCAATCCTCCCCATTGGCGAGACCCGGCTCGGGCGCCACCCGTGCGGATGAAGGCTTCTGGGTCGCGGTGTTGCACTTCAGGGCGCCGAGCGGTGATGTGGATCTCGAGGCCCTGGCGGACGGTCTTACCGAGGACGTCACGTCGGGCCTTTCGCGCTTCCCGTACCTTCAGGTCATCGCCCACAACTCGGCAATGGCCTTTAGAGGCCAGACGGCGGACATCCGCTCGGTGGGCCGTGAATTGGGCGCGCGTTATGTGCTGGAGGGAAGCGTTCGCAAGCGGGGCCTTGCCGTTCGCGTCAGTGCGCAACTGTTGGACGCTGCAAGCGGCACGCAGCTTTGGGCGGAAGCGTATGACCGCGAAATCAGCAACACCAGCCCATTCGAGATTCAGGACGACCTGACCGACCACATTGTGACTACCGTCGCGGATGGTTATGGA
>Ga0187784_10002414_pt1 | contig 14950 bp, 14 predicted proteins | sample 1015_SJ02_MP15_2_FD_132964 | JGI IMG/M metagenome (GOLD analysis project Ga0187784, IMG submission 132964) | Tropical peat soil microbial communities from peatlands in Department of Meta, Colombia - 1015_SJ02_MP15_20_MG | ecosystem: Environmental > Terrestrial > Soil > Wetlands > Peat | place...
CCGAATGGCCTCGACGGTGCGGGACCGCAACGGGATGGCCCGGCTGACCCTCCACCAGCGACCCCAGGTCGGCGTCGTGGGATCCTGCGGCACCGGGAAGGCGGCGGTCCGCACCTCGTCGAGTGCAGCCGCGGTGACTCGGCTGGCGCGCCGACCCGCCACACCGAGGCCCACCAGGCCGAGCCACACGACCACGGCCACGGCGAGACCGATCCAGCCCTCCCAGGCGGCCAGCGCGCCTGCCCATATGAACAGCGCCGTGGCCACCATCTGCCAGACGATGTTCTGGAAGGCCAGCTCGCCGGCGATCCAGGCCACGCTGAAGCTGAACACGCTCAAGGGCTCCCACCGGATGGGGCGGTAGGCCATGGTCACGGCCAGCAGCCCGACGAGGGTCACGATCAGAAAGGCCTCGGGCACCCCACCATCTTCCCCCGAACCGGGCCGGCGCTTCCGCCGAACCGGACCGGCGGCTCCTGCACGGCTTGTCCGGGCCGGTCTCCGCAGGTCAGCCCGCTTCCCGACGCCGCCCCGGGGCACCTCGGTGTTCGCCCCGTGGGAATTTGCGCGAGGTTATGTGCATGTCCCCCGAACGGCTGAGCGGCCTCGATGCGGCCTTCCTCTACGCCGAGACGCCGACCCACCACATGCACGTGGCCATCGCCGCCGTCTTCGACCCCTCCACCGTGCCGGGGGGCTATTCCTTCCGGCGGGTGCGCCAGCTCATCAAGGACCGGATCCCGCTGGCTCCGGTGTTCCAGCGCCGCCTGGTCGAGGTCCCGTTCCGCCTCGGCCATCCGGTATGGGTCGACGACCCGGAGTTCGACATCGACAACCATCTCCGCCGCGCTGCGCTCCCCTCGCCGGGCGGCATGCGCGAACTGGCGGAATTCTCCGCCGACGTCATCAGCCGCCAGCTCCACCGGGACCGGCCCCTGTGGGAGATGTGGGTCGTCGAGGGACTCGAGGAAGGCAAGATCGCCGTCGTCGCCAAGATGCACCACAGCACCATCGACGGCGTCTCGGGCGCGGAGCTCCTCGGCGTCCTCTTCGACTTCGAACCCCAGCCGCCCGAGTCACGCCCGCTGGCACCGCGCCAACTCGACACCCGGATCCCGTCGGGATTCGAGCTCGTGCTGCAGGCCTTCGCCGCCAGCCTCGCCGCTCCTTTCGACATCACGCAGGCGCTGGTGCGGACGACGAGAAGCCTCCTCGACATTCGCCGCATCCGCCAGAGCCACACCACCAAGGCCGCCCTGCCGCTCACGGCGCCCCGCACGTCCATCAATGCCTCGGTCCACGCCCGCCGCCGCACGGCATTCGCCGCGGCCAGCCTGGCCGACGCCAAGCAGCTCAAGGACGTCATGGGCACCACGGTCAACGACGTGGTGCTCGCCGTGTGCACAGGAGCACTTCGCACCTACCTCTTGGCCGGCGACGAGCTGCCCGAGATCCCCCTGGTCGCCGTCGTGCCAGTGTCCGTGGCGCCCGACGTGGCCGAGCTGCGGGGTTCCAACAAGGTGTCGGCCATGTTCGTACAGCTGCCGTGCCACGTCGACGACCCGCTCGAGCGGCTGCGGCTCATCAGTGAAGGCACCAAGGGGGCCAAGGAGGAGCACCAGGCGCTTGGCGCATCGACGCTGCAGAATTGGGCTGAGCACGCCTCACCGCACGTGTTCGCCTCGGCCGTCCGCTTCTACACCGGTATGAAGCTTGCTGAACACCACCGTCCGATCGCGAACCTGGTCATCTCCAACGTGCCCGGGCCCGACTTCCCCCTCTACCTCTGCGGCAGCCAACTGCTCGGGATGTTCCCCTTCGGCCCCGTGATGGACGGCATGGGCCTCAACATGACGATCATGAGCTACATGGGCGTCCTCTACTGGGGTCTGGCTTCCGACGCACGCGCCGTGCCGCGCTTATGGGACATCGCGGCGGCCGTGCCCGACGCCATGAGCGAGCTCATGGCGGCCGCCGGGCTGGAGCCAGCGCTCTTCGACGTGCCGATCCACCTCGGCCCCGGCATGCCGCCCACCGCCCGGTGGGCCCGTCGCGAACCGGAGGAGCCAGCTCCCGACGCGACGGAGGGGGCGACGGAGGGGGCGACGGACGGTGGGCCGGGCCGGGCGACGGCCGGTACGGCTACGCCGACGGAGCCGACCGGTAGCGTGAGCGCATGACGGTTCTCGAGCTCGGCCATCTGGTGCTCTACGTGCGCGACGTCCGTCGCTCGGCTGCCTTCTACCGTGACGTGCTGGGCTGGCGGCAGATCATGCCCGAGCCCGGCACTGACCCGGTCGCGGTGGCGGCGTTCTCGTCCGGCCGCACCCACCACGAGCTCCTGCTGATCGAGGTCGGAGCGGACGCCACGCCCATCCCGGCGGGCCGGCGGGTCGGCATGTACCACTTCGGCCTCAAGGTGGGTGACGACGACGAGGACCTGCGCGAGGCCCTGGCGCGCGTGCGGGCCGCCGGTGCCACGGTCGTGGGGGCCTCCGACCACACCGTCACCCACAGCCTCTACATCCTCGACCCCGACGGCAACGAGCTCGAGCTCTACATCGATGTGCCCGGTGTCGACTGGCGGTCGGATCCGACCCTCGTCGCCGCACCCATCCGGCCCCTCGCCCTCTGAGCGCGCGCGGCGGCGTCGTGGCCTGTCACACGTCATGAGGGTCGTGCGCGCCGACGCGGCCGGGGCGAGGGAGGCGGAGGCGGCGCTCGAGGCGGGCGGCGTGGTGGTCCTGCCGACCGACACGGTCTACGGGCTCGCCGCCCGGCCGGCGGACGCCGACGCGGTGCGAGCCGTCTTCCGGGCCAAGGGACGGCCCGAGGGGATGCCGCTCCCCATCTTGGCGGCCGACGAGGCGCAGGTGCGGGGCCTCGGGGTCGCCTTCACCGCGGCCGCGGCCGTGCTGGCCCGGCGGTGGTGGCCCGGGCCGCTCACCCTCGCCTTCGGCTTCGACGCAGAGAGGACGCGCCCTGACTGGCTGGCCGGTCGCGACGAGGTGGCGGTGCGCGTCCCGGACCACGACTTCTTGCGACGGCTGCTGGCGCGCACAGGCGTGCTGGCGGTCACCAGCGCCAACCCCCACGGAGCGCCCACGCCGCACACCGCGGACGAGGTGGCGGCCGGCCTGGGGACGAGCGTGGACTTGGTGGTCGACGGAGGCCGGCTGCCCGACGTGCCCTCCACCCTCGTCAACGTGCGCGGGCCGCACCCCGTGGTCGAGCGCGAGGGTGCCATCCCCTCGGGAGCGGTGGCTGCCGCGCTGGCCGAGGGGCGGTGACCAGGTGACGAAGCTGCTGCTGGCCATCGAGACGTCGTGCGACGAGACGGCGGCGGCCGTGGTCGACGACTCCTTGGCCGTGCGCTCCTCGGTGGTGGCCAGCCAGGTCGATCTGCATAGTGCGTTCGGCGGGGTGGTGCCCGAGCTGGCCAGCCGGGCCCACGTCGAGACCATCTCCCCGGTGGTGGCACGTGCCCTGGACGAAGCCGGGGTGGACGGCGAGGACCTCTCCGCCGTCGCCGTGACGCGCGGCCCCGGCCTGGTCGGCGCGCTGCTGGTGGGCATCGCCACGGCCAAGGCGCTCGCGCTCGCTTGGGGGGTGCCCCTGGTCGGGGTCAACCACCTCGAGGGGCATCTGGCCAGCGTGTACCTGATCGACGGCGACGTACCGTTCCCCCAGGTGGCCCTGCTCGTGTCGGGTGGCCACTGCGTGCTCACCCGGGCGCCCGGGCCGGGCCGCTACGAGCTGCTCGGTGAGACTGTCGACGACTCGATCGGCGAGGCGTACGACAAGGTTGCTCGCTTCCTCGGCCTGGGCTACCCCGGCGGCCCGGTGCTCGACCGCCTGGCCGCCTCGGCCACCGACGTGCTCGGGTTCCCGCGGCCCATGATCGGCGAGGGGTACGCCTTCTCCTTCTCCGGGCTCAAGACGGCGGTGGTCAACCACGTCCGGGCTAATCCGTCGTGCTCGCAGACCGAGGTCGCCGCCTCCTTCGTGGCCTCTTGCATGGATGTCCTGTGCGCCAAGCTCCGCCGGGCCCTCGAGGAGTACGGCGACCCCGCCGTGGCCATCGTGGGCGGTGTGGCGGCGAGCCCCGTGCTGCGCGCCCGGGCCCAGGCGCTGGCCGACGAGTACGGTGCCCGGCTCTTGATCCCTCCGCCCGCCCTGGCCACCGACAACGCCGCCATGATCGGTGTGGCGGGCTGGCACGCGCTGGACACCGAGGGGCCGAGCCCGCCGGGCTTCGGACCCGAGCCCGATCTGCGCCTGCGCTTCGCCGCGCCGGCCGCGTCCCCTCAGTAGAGCCCGACCACGTTGCCGCGCTCGTCGATGTCGATCCCCTCGGCGGCCGGGTGGTGCGACAAGCCGGGCATGGTGCGCGTGTCCCCGCTGATCAGGTAGACGAACCCGGCTCCGACGCTGGCCCGTGCCTCGCGGACGGGCAGGCGCCAACCCCGCGGGGCGCCGAGGAGCTTGGGGTCCGACGAGAGCGAAAGGTGCGTCTTGGCGATGCACACCGGGAGCCGCCCGAAGCCGGCACGCTCGTAGAGGTCGAGCTGGCGCGCCGCGCCCGGCTGGTAGTCGACGCCGTCGGCGCCGTAGACCTCGGTGGCGATGGCCTCCACCTTCTCACGCAGCGTGGCACCGTCTTCGTAGAGCATCTGGAAATCGCTCGGCTCTTCGGTCGCCTCGGCCACCGCCTCGGCAAGTGACAGCGCGCCCCGGCCGCCTTCGGTGAAGTGCGTGCAGACAGCCGCCCGGACGCCGACCGACGCCGCGATCTCGCGTATGGCGTCGTGCTCGGAGGGGAAGTCGGCCTCCATGGCGTTGACGGCCACGACCGGGGTGACCCCGTGACGCCGCACGATGGCCAGGTGGGCCAACAGGTTCGCCGCGCCCTGTCGCACCTCCTCGGGTCTCTCCTCGAGCATGCCCGGCGGCAGCGGGCGCCCGGCCACCACGTGGTGGCGACCCGAGTGCAGCTTCATGGCGCGGACGGTGGTCACCACGACCGCGGCGTCTGGCACCAGGCCCGAGATGCGGCACTTGATGTTGAAGAAGCGCTCCGCCCCCATGTCAGCGCCGAATCCGGCCTCGGTCACCAGGAACTCCCCGGCATGGATCCCGATCAGGTCTGCCACCACCGACGAGCTGCCGTGGGCGATGTTGCCGAACGGTCCCGCGTGGACGAGCACCGGCGTGTTCTCGAGTGTCTGGAGCAGGTTGGGCTTGAGGGCGTCGCGCATGATCACGGTCATGGCCCCCGCTGCTTTGAGCTCCTCCGCCGTCACCGGCTCCCCGTCGCCCGTGTAGCCGACCACGATGCGCCCCATGCGCCGGCGCAGGTCCTGCAGCGAACGAGAGAGGGCGAGCACCGCCATGACCTCGGATGCCGCCGTGATGTCGAACCCGGTCTGGCGCGGGATGCCGTCCTGCTTGGTTCCCAAGCCGCTGACGATGCTGCGCAGTGAGCGGTCGTTGACGTCCAGCACGCGCTTCCACGTGATGCTGAAGGGGTCGATCCCGAGCGCGTTGCCGTCATAGAGGTGGTTGTCGAGCATGGCGGCCAAGAGGTTGTTGGCGGCGCTGACCGCGTGCAGGTCGCCGGTCAGGTGCAGGTTGACGTTCTCGAAGGGCACCACCTGGCTGTAGCCCCCGCCGGCGGCGCCCCCCTTGATCCCGAACGTCGGTCCCATGGAGGCCTGGCGAATGGCCACGGTCGCCCGGTGCCCGAGACGGCCCAGCGCCTGGCCCAGCCCGACCGTCGTCGTGGTCTTGCCCTCACCCAAGGGCGTGGGCGTGACCGCGGTCACCACGACGTACCGGGCGCGCGGGCGGTCGGCCAGGGCCTCGACGGCGTCGAGGCGCACCTTGGCCACGTGCGACCCGTACGGCTCGAGCAAGTCGGGCCCGATGCCCATCTGCGCGGCGATCTCGCTGACCGGACGCAGCGTGGCGCGGCGCGCGATCTCGATGGCGGGAGGGAGTGGCACCGGCCTGGATCATGCCAGACCCTGTCGGATTCCCGCCCAGCCGGGGCACGCCGTAGGATCGGCGTCTCACCGCCTGTCGCCATGGTCTTCCTGCACGTCTTCTCGCTCCTCGTCGGCCTCGCCGTCGCCGCCGCGTTGCTCGGGTCCGCGCTCAAGACCGTGGTGCTGCCCCAGGAGGGCTTCCCCCGCCTCTCACAGGCGGCGTTCGCACTGGTGCACCGCCTGATGGTCCACCCCCGCCAGGAGGAGCAGCGGGGCTCGGCGCTCCGCAGCCTCTACGCGCCGGTGGCACTGGTGAGCCTGCCGCTCATCTGGATGATCGTGGTCGCCATCGGATTCATGTGCATCTTCTGGAGCACCGGGTCGCTCACGTGGCAAAAAGCCTTCGAGATCAGCGTCTCGTCACTCACCACGCTGGGGTTCTCAGAGCCTTCGGGCACGCTGCGGATCACCATCGCGTTCATCGAGGCCACGATCGGCCTCGGTCTGGTGGCCCTGCTCATCAGCTACCTGCCCACCATCTACTCGGCCTACAACAGCCGGGAGAAGGGCATCTTCGTGCTCAGCCCGATTGCGGGGGCGCCGCCCACGATCAGCGGGATGACCCAGACGCTCCACCGCACCGGCGGCCTCGACGCGCCGGAGTTCTGGCGCACCCAGAGCGACTGGGTCATCGACGCCGAGCAGACGCACACCGCCTTTCCGATCCTGACCTACTTCCCCGACCCCCGCCGGAACCTCTCCTGGGTGGCGACGCTCGGCACCCTGCTCGATGCCGCCGCCCTCGTGGTCTCCACCTCGGAGATCAAGAGCACCGTCCTGCAGGACGCCGAGAAGGGGCCCCTGATGGCCCTCGTCTACGGGATCCCCGCCGTCGACCGCATCGCACGCGCCGCCAGCGTGCCGCTCCCACCGGCGCCCGACCTCCTCGAGATCACCCGGCACATCGCCAGCGGCGACCCCGTACAGGAGATCAGCATCACCCGCCAGGAGTACCTCGAGACGCTGGCCGCGGTGGGCCACCTGCTCGCGCTCCCCGACGATGTGGACCTCGAGGAGGGCTGGCGCCGCTTCACTTGGCTGCGGGCGGCCTACGACAGGCCGCTGCGGGCCCTCGCCGGCCTGACGCACGCCAGGCCGGCGCCGTGGACCACCGACCGCCCGGCCCGGGTGGGCCGCCCTCGGTTCTTGCGGCGGCGGCCGCTCCCGGTGGACTGGACCGTCAGGGTGGTCCCGACCGTTCCGGCAGCGAGGGCGCCTACAGGTGGCTGAACCCGCCTGACTCCTCTTTGGTCATGGGCACGGTGACCGGGTGGCGGTCAAAGTGTGCGATGGACTCGCGCAGGTCGTCGAGCAAGAGCGTGGTCAAGTCGCGGCTCACACCCTGGCGGACCAGGACGCGCTGGACCGAGATGTCGGAGACCGATCCCGTGAGCGGATACGCCGGCACCTGCCAGCCCCGGGCCCGGAGGCGGTCGGCCAAGTCGTAGAGGGTGTAGCCCGGGTCCTCGCCCTCCTTGATGCGCCAGGCCACCGAGGGGATCCCCTTCTGGGGGTCGGCGTCGCAGAGCAACTCGAAGGGGCCCAGCTTCACGATCTCCTTGGCCAGGACCCGGCCCGTCTCGTAGCAGGCGTCGTGCACGTTGCGATAACCGTCGCGGCCCAAGCGCACGAAGTTGTAGTACTGGGCCACCACCTGCCCGGCGGGCCGGGAGAAGTTGATCTGGAAGACGGGCATGTCGCCGCCGAGGTAGGTGACGTGGAAGATCAGGTCGTCGGGGAGCTCGGACGCGTCACGCCACAGCACCCAGCCCACACCGAGCGGTGCCAGGCCGAACTTGTGCCCCGACGTGCTGATGGACTTGACGCGGGGCACCCGGAAGTCCCAGAGGACATCCGGGGCGCTGAACGGCGCCAGGAAGGCACCCGAAGCCCCATCGACATGGATGTCGACGTCGAGGCCCGTCTTCTCGTGGAGATCGTCGAGTGCGTTGGAAAGGTCGAGCACGGGCTCGTAGGCGCCGGTGTAGGTCACCCCGAAGGTGGGGACCACCATGATGGTGTTCTCGTCGACCCGCTCGAGCATCTGCTCGACGTCCATGCAGTAGCGGCCGGGGGCCATGGGGATCTCACGGATCTCGACGTCCCAGTACCGGGCGAACTTGTGCCACACGACCTGCACCGGGCCGCAGACCATGTTCGGCTTGTCCGCCGGCTTGCCCTCGGCCTGCCGCTTGGCGCGCCAGCGCCACTTGGCCGCCATGCCGCCGAGCATGCAGGCCTCGGAGGACCCGATGGCCGAACACCCGACCGCCTCCGCTTCCTTGGGGGCATTCCACAGATCGGCCAACATGTGCACGCAGCGGCGCTCGAGCTCGGCCGTCTGGGGGTACTCGTCCTTGTCGATGAGGTTCTTGTCGATGGCGATGTCCATCAACTTGTGGACCTCGGGCTCCTCCCACGTCTGGCAGAACGTGGCCAGGTTCTGACGGGCGTTGCCGTCCAGCAGCAGCTCGTCGGCGATGGCCTGGAAGGCCTCCATCGGGAGCATCTCGAGCTTGGGGAAATCCCTCTTCGGCAGGGCGGCCCTGAGGTCCCGCTCCGCAAACACCGAGTCGAGCAATTCGTCGCGGACGGACTCCCTCCGGTGCAGTGGCATCAGGCGCTCCCCGTCTCTTCGATACCGATAGGCCATCGGTACCGTACCGGGCGAGGCACGCCGCGGGCGACCCCTCTCCGGGCCCAGGATGTGCGCGGCCAGTCCGCGATCAGTCCGCGATCAGCTCGCGATCAGCTGCAGGCGCCCAGGTCCCGTCGTGGGGGCGGAGCCGCCCTGGGGGGTATCGGCGGGAGGAGGCCCGGCCTGCCGGGCCTCGGCGCGGGGCGCCACCCGCCGCCCCGTCGGCTCGGAGCGGTCGGCCAACTTCGAACGCAGTTGGCGCAGGGCTTTGGTGTGGATCTGGCACACCCTGCTCTCGGTGACCCCGAGGACCTGCCCGATCTCCGTCAGCGTGAGCCCGTCGTAGTAGTACATCATGAGGACCGTCCGCTCGCGCTCCGGCATGGCGGCAACGGCGGCGATCAGCGCCTCCTTGGACTCCTTAGCCTCGAAGGTGTCCACCGGGCCCGACGAGTTGTCGGGCAGGGTGTCGCCCAGCGTCGACCGCTCGGCTCGATCGCCCCCCCGCAGGACCTCGTCGAGAGCGACTACGCCCACCGAGGAGATCTTACGCAGCGCCTTGTGGAAGTCCCCGACACTCATCTCGAGCTCAGCCGCGACCTCCTGGTCGTTCGGCGTACGGCGGAGGGTCGACTCCAGGTGGGTGAACGCCTGTTCCACGGCGCGGGCCTTGGTGCGCACCGAACGCGGCACCCAGTCGATGGTGCGGAGCTCGTCGATGATGGCGCCCTTGATGCGCGGGATGGCGTAGGTCTCGAAGCGCAGGTTGCGGTCCGGCTCGAACCGTTCGATGGCGTCGATGAGGCCGATGATGCCATAGCTGATGAGGTCCTCTTCGTCGAAGTGGCGCGGTAGGCCGGCCAGCACGCGCCCGGCGACGTACTTGACGAACGGCGAGTAGTAGACGATCAACTGGTTGCGCAACGGCTGCGCCCCCGTCCGCTTGAACTCAGACCACAGCGTGTCGATGCCACCTTCGGCCATATCCCCGGACGTCTCCTCGGTGGTGCGCTGGCGAACCGTCGATCCCACGTGTGTCCCCCTCCTTGATTCGGCACCATCCGACATGTGCCATTTCCCCCTTTAGGTCATCGTTGTGACCCTGCGGATTTTCCGCGTGTTGGGACAAAAACAACTCTATTGATCGAGTGATTGCGGCTCAGTTGCCTCATCGTTGTCGACGGGTTGCAGAGGGAAAGCAACCGATGCGCAACTTTGCGCCACCGGTGGGAATTGAGGGGTGGTTGTGCCGATTGTCCTGGGTCTATGCCCAATCGTCCCTGGCGTGCCGGAGAGGGGCGTGTTGCCGGCACCGTTGCACGGCCAGTGGGTCCGGGCGTCCGGTCGAGCTGTCGGTGTCGTGCTGCTCGAGCGAAATAGCCAAATGCAATGCGGATCCTGCGACAAAGAGAGAGTGAATACCGAGGGGTCAATTCTCCTATTGAGACGGAGGAGCCGGCGCGCCAACGTCAATTCCCTCTCAAGGTCCGACAGTGCCCGTCCGAAACACGGTGCATGGGCCTCACACCCGTATGGCAGGCCGGGCACGCAGGGAAACTCGGATATCCGACCTCGAGGGAGGCGTGCGGCCGATGAACCCGCCCGTGGACACGGCCACACCGGCATCGGCGCACGACCGCGGCGGATGGGTGCGTACCGAGCAGGCTGAGGACGCATCGAGGCCGCTCGGCGGACCCGACCTCGTCCGCGGGAAGACCATCCTGATCGCCGAGGACGACCACAGCTGCCGCAGCGCGCTCCACCAGTACTTCGAACGGGCCGGCTACCACGTCACAGAAGCGACCGACGGACCCTCCACGCTGCGCGCGGTCTTCCAACACTCGGCGAACATGGTCATCTTGGACCTCGGGCTACCGGGCTTCACCGGCATGGACGTGTTGGCGAAGATCCGGCGCCACAGCGGCGTGCCGGTCATCGTCTGCTCGGGTCGGGACTCCGAAGAGGACCGCATCAAGACACTCAACCTGGGCGCGGACGACTTCGTCGTCAAGCCGTTCTCCTTCGCCGAGCTCGAGGCGCGGGTGCGCGCCGTGCTGCGACGCGGCAACACCGAGCCGGTGGTGACCTCGCTGGTCTACGGCGATCTCGTCATCGACCGCGACACGCGGACCGTGACCGTGCGCGACAAGGTCGTGCCGATGACGCGCAAGGAGTTCGACCTCTTGGCCTTCTTGGCCTCGTCACCCGGTCAGGTCTTCTCCCGTGAGGACCTCCTCGAGCGGGTCTGGGGCTCGACCGAAGAGTGGCAGGGCCGCTCGACCGTGACCGAGCACGTACGCCGGGTCCGGCTGAAGATCGAGCCCGATCCTGACTCGCCCCGCTGGATCACCACCGTCCGTGGCGTGGGCTACCGCTTCACCCAGCCCGAGGCCTGACGGCAGGGCGGGCATGCGGCCGTACCCCCTGCCTTGCGCCCCAGGTCGCACCACGGCCTCGGGTGTCCATGGGCCAAAAGAACTATCCAGCCGCGACGGCAACGTGCCGATACTCACCACGGCCACGCTGACGAACTCCACCGACCGCGACAGGCGACTGGGTCTCGTGCACTGCGGCCACGACGGCTTGCGTCAGGGCGACGCGGCGTGCACGAAGGGGGGGGTCACATGATGCGAGGTGTTGTCGCATGACGGTTTTCGTGGACGTTGCGGACCAGCTCGCTTCCACCCCGGAAAAAGCATTCGACGCAGCTTCGGAGCTGGCGGCCGTTCCGGGCGCAGGCACCTCGACCGCCGCTCCGGCACGGACCATCCTCGTCGCCGAGGACGACGTCAACTGCCGGCGCGCGCTTCGCCACTACCTGCTCCGCTCCGGCTACCTCGTGGCCGAGGCGGCCACGCTGCCGTCGTCGCTGGAGGCGGCAGCCGAGCACCCGATGGACCTGGTGATCCTCGACTTCGACCAGGCCGGGACGACTGCCGACGCGCTCAGCAAGATCCGGCGCGGCAGCACCGTGCCCGTGATCGTGTGCTCGGCGCGGGCCACTGAGCGCGACCGAGTGAGCCTGTTCAACATCGGTGCCGATGACTTTCTGGCCAAGCCCTACTCCTTCGCCGAGCTCGAGGCGCGCGTCCGCGCCGTCCTTCGGCGCGGCAGTGGGGCGCCGACGTCGAGGCTCGACCGCGGTGAGCTGGTCATCGATCAGGGCACCCGGACGGTCACCTTGCACAACACCGAGGTGCCGATGACGCGCAAGGAGTTCGACCTCTTGGCCTTTCTCGCCTCCTCACCGGGACGGGTCTTCTCGCGCGAGGACCTGCTCGAGCAGGTCTGGGGCTCCAACGGCCGATGGCAGGGCCGCTCGACCGTGACCGAGCACGTGCGCCGGGTCCGGCTGAAGATCGAGGCTGACCCCGAGAACCCGCGCTGGATCACCACCATCCGTGGGATCGGCTACCGCTTCAGCTCCCCCGCGGCCTAGCCCTCTGCCCGCGACGACGGCCGCGACAACGGCCGCGGCGCTCAGGAGCCGGCCGGGTACTGACCCGTGAGCAGGTAGCCCGCGCCGTCGGGGCTGGGCACGATGGCGAAGAAGCGGTCGTCGGACGCCTGACCGGCGCGTGACCCGAAGAAGCCGGCGTCGCCGAACGCGAACACTCCGCCGTCGGCCGCCACCTCCCAGTAGCCGTGGCCCGACGGTGTGGCCGCCATGCCCACCACCGGCGCGTCGAGCGGCTTGCCCCCCATGGAGCCCAAGAACGGCGCGTCGCCGAACGCGAACACCCCGCCGTCGGCCGCCACCTCCCAGTAGCCGGCGGTGCCGTGCGCGGCGGCGCCCACCAGCGGCAGGTTGGACGTCACGGCCGGAGCGGGTGAGGTCGCGTCACCGAAGGCGTAGGTGGCCGTAGTTTGCGGGCCGTGGGTCGACCCTGCGCAGATGGAGACGAAGGTGTACCCCATTGAACGGAGCTGGGTGATGATCTGCGGCAGCGCGGCGACGGTCTCTGAGCGGTCGCCGCCGGCGTCGTGCAGGTCGACGACGGCGCCGGGGAACGCCGCCCCGACCACCCTGCTCACGATGGCTTGCACCCCGGGCAGGCTCCAGTCCTTCGGGTCGACCGAATAGCTCATCGTGGTCAGGCCACGCGCAGCGATCTCGTCGAGCACGGTCGTGTTCCACGCGTTGTAGGGGGGCCGGACGCACTCGGGTGTCACCCCGGTGATCGACTCGATCTCGGCTTGTGTCATGTCGATCTGCGCGCCCACGCCGGCGGCCGAGAGGGTCGTGAGGTCCGGGTGACTCCAGGTGTGATCCTCCACCGGGTAGCCGGCTTGCGCCACCATCCGCGTGTACTCGGGGTACGCGGCGACGTGCTCCCCGATCTCGAAGAAGGTGGACGGGACACGGTAGTCCTCGAGCACCGACAGGACGGCCGGCGTGTAGGGACCCGGACCGTCGTCGAAGGTGAGCGCGATGACCCGCTGCCCAGCGGTGGCGGCACCGCCGGGTGCCTCGTAGGTGGTGAACGCCGGCTGTGCGGTGACGTGCGCCGTCGCCGCCCTGGGGGCGGCGACCGTGGGGGCGGCGACCGTGGGGGCGGCTAGGAGGACCAAGAGCGGCGCCGTGGCCAGCGCCACGCCAGCAGCTCGTCGCCACCGCCGGGCCGCACACACGACCATCTTTGTAGCAAACCCGCCGAGGTGCCACCGCCGGTACGGCTCGGGCCGCCCCTCAGCGCAACGCCTCCCAGATCGCCCAACCGGCCAGGGCGAAGAGCACGGCGGCGGTCACGACCCGCATGGTGGCCACGTCGACCAGGCGCAACAAGCTCTGGCCGCTGGCGACGGCCAGTCCGGCCACGACCCACAGGCCGAGCAGCGCGCCGAGCGCGACCGAGAGAGCGTCGTGGTAGTGAGCGGCCAGGTTGGCCGTGAGGATCTGCGTGAGGTCGCCCCACTCGGCGAGAAAGATGACCACGAACGCCGTGACGGCGATCCGGCGGCGTGAGGCCACCTCCCGCTTGACGATCGCCTCGTTCTCGCGCTCCTTGGCCGCCTCGAAGAGGGCCAACACCGCACCGACGACGAACAGGGCGGCCACGAACACGCCGAGCACACGCTTGGGCAACACGTGGAACAAGGCCACACCGACCGTGACGGCGATGGTCACGTGGACGGCGAACGCGGCGGCGCAGCCGGCCCACACGACGAGAGGCCGCCCTCGCGTCGACATCACGAGCGATGCGAACATGGTCTTGTCCGGGAGCTCGCCGAGGAAGATGATCGGGAAGACGGCGGCGACGACGTCGAGGTGCACGTGGACCTTTCTGCTCGGGCCAACGTAGCGTGGCCGCGCGCCCCTGGCCGCGCGCATATGTTGTGCGCCGGACACCAGCGAGTGCCCGGCGGCCGCGGACGACGGCGTGGGCGGAAGCGGAGGAGGACCATGCAGATCGAGTTGACCGAGGAACAGTGCGCAGAACTGCAGCAACTGCTCGAGAGCTCACTCGGTGACCTGAGCACGGAGATCGCAGGCACCGACAACGCCGAGTTCCGCGAGGGGTTGCGCGAGCGCCGGAGCGTGCTCGAATCAGTCCTCTACATGCTGGACAACCCGCCACGCTCGTCCGAGTAGCCGGCGTATCGCTGGGGCCCGCGTCGGGAGCGATCTCGGGGGGGCGGTCACCCGGAGCACGCTGCGGCCGGTGACGACGAACACCGTTTCGTCGACCCACGCCCGTCACCGGCACCCCGAGCGGGACGGTACCCTGCGGCCGTGGGCCTCTACCGGGACCATGTCCTGCCGCACCTGGTCGACATGACCTGCGGGACGAAGGCCCTCGACCCCTGGCGGGCACGGGCGGCCGAGGGCCTCTCGGGCCGGGTGGTCGAGATCGGCTTCGGTTCGGGGCGCAATGTCCCCCACTATCCCCCCGAGGTCCACCACGTGCTGGCCGTCGAGCCGTCGGCGCGGGCCCGCCACCTGGCCGAGCAGCGGGTCGCCCGGGCCGGCGTCCCCGTCGAGCACATCGGTCTGGACGGACAGCAGATCCCCCTCGACGACGCCACCTGCGACGCCGCGCTGTGCACCTTCACCTTGTGCACGGTTCCAGACGCCCGACGGGCACTGGCGGAGGTACGCCGCGTCCTGCGGCCCGGGGGCACGTTCCACTTCCTCGAGCACGGCCTGTCCCCGGACCCTGCCGTGGCGCGCTGGCAGCACCGTCTCGACCCGTTGCAGCGCCGACTGGCCGACGGGTGTCACCTCACCCGGGACCCCATGGTCCTCGTGGAAGAGGCCGGGTTC
>Ga0187784_10002415_pt1 | contig 14950 bp, 12 predicted proteins | sample 1015_SJ02_MP15_2_FD_132964 | JGI IMG/M metagenome (GOLD analysis project Ga0187784, IMG submission 132964) | Tropical peat soil microbial communities from peatlands in Department of Meta, Colombia - 1015_SJ02_MP15_20_MG | ecosystem: Environmental > Terrestrial > Soil > Wetlands > Peat | place...
GAACCCAAGTGTTCCTGGATCTCGAACGAGTCCTGTTCCGTGAGCGCGCCGAGCAGGTATAGTTCGTAAACGCTTTCTAGATATCGGCAGTCCAAGTTCCCAACACCGCCTGCTGGCGGTGCCTCAAGAAAGTAAATGCGGCGCGCAAGCCCGCGCTGACTTTGCCCAAGGGCTCGCCGAGCTGAGCGGCAATTTCGGATTCATTATAAGCTTCGAAAACCGCAAGCTCCAGGGCGCGGCGCTGCGGCTTGGGCATTTGATCGAAGGCTCTTTGCAGCAAGTCAAGGCGCGCTTCCGCTAAGGCGATATCCTGAGGCTGTGGCAGCCAGGTCTGAGGCGCAGCCAGGAAAAACCCGCTGTGCAAGTCGCGCTTGCCGGGTGCCGGCTCCCCTGGTTTTCGCTCTTCCGGTCGCGGATCGATGCCACCGTCCGCAGGTTTCCCGGCTTTCTGACGGCCCTGCCGTCCCCGACTCGGGGCCGGCATAGCCGTGCCCGCCCGCTGGGCTCGAAGGCGCTCTAAGCCGACGTGCCTCGCCATGAGCACCAGCCAAGCGGCTATGCTCCCCTTGCCTTTGGCGAGCTCGGGCGCTTCCTTCCACAGTCGCAGGAAAACCTCTTCCAGCGCGCTCTCGGCATCCGGTTTCGAAGACAATATCCTTACCAGCATGCCCATTAGAGTGGGAGCGAACTGGTCGTATAGGCTCGCCAGGGCTCCTACATCACGGCCTGCCACCTGGGCCAGTAATTTCTCGGTGCGCAATTCGGCGTTGCCCCGCGAGGGATGGGGGAACCCCCTGTTGGCGTTACTTGGCATGCGCCCTCTCGAGTTCGAAACGCGAAATCTGAAGACCAGAACACCCGTGGAGCAAAGGCAGGAAGGCTAGAAAGTCACTTCCTCGTCGCCCTGCCCCTCCAATGCCGCTTCGTCTTCCCATTTTTCGCTTCTGATTCTTCCAATACGATTTTCGAGTTTCAAATTCCGGGGCCGCCGTCGCCACGATTTTTTTATGATCACTATAAAAAGGAACGATTGGACTGCTCCCCTGCCCCGGGTTGATGATAACCGAAGTCCCGCCGGAGCATCGGATCTTCGTCGAGAGGACCTTGCCCCCAGGGCTTCGCGGCATGACCGCGGCGGGACGGAGTTCCTCTTCTTCAATTCGGGCCCCACATGAGGGGCCCGAATTTTTTTCGGCCGCAAAGCAAAACGCACCTTACGACACCGGCGAGCTCGCTATCTTCCTTTTGCCGGGATCCCAATTGGCAATGGTGCTGTTGAAGTAAGAGTAATTGGCCATGTGGCAGCAAATAGCCGTGTTGTTTCCAAAGGTCGTATCCTCGACTGAAGGCCTGCGGGTCCTCACCGATTCAAAGAAGTTCCAAAGGTGCTCGCGATCGTCGTTGTAGCCCGGTGGCGCGTAATAGCGGGTCGATTCCTCGGTCGAAAAGGAGCCGGGCTTGAATTCATGCTCTTTGTGCCACTCTTCAGCATAATCGGCGCGCATTTTCCTGGGCCAACCCGGCGTGCAGGGCGCGTAGTCGGCGCCGGATTGGGGCGTCAGTGTCAGCTCGCCGTTACGAATCTCGAGCAGTCCCCGCGTCCCCATGAAGCGCGTCACTTCTTCCGTCTCGGTGTTCAACGTCACCCGCAGAGTGGCCCGGAACTGCGGGTATTCGTAAATCGTGGTGAGCGAGTCGGGGACATCTCTCCCATCGTGCCAGCGGAAAAGCCCGCCCATCGCCATGGCGCGCTTAGGCGGGGCGGTAATACCGGCAACGTAATGGATGCCCGTTAGTAGATGCACATAAAGGTCACCGGGAATGCCTTCTCCGTAATCCTGCCAGCAACGCCAGCGGGTGAAATGCAGGGCATTGAAGGGTTTTTTGGGGGCCGTTCCCAGCCACGTCTCCCAATCCAGAGTCTCCGGCGACAGATCCGGCGGCACCGTGTACTCCCAAGCGCCGCAGGGGTCGTTGCGTCCCATCTGGGCTTCGACCAGGCATACATCGCCGATCGCGCCGCGTTCGTAGAGTTCCTTGGCTTTGGCGTAGACGATGTCGCTGCGCCGCTGGCTGCCGATTTGGACGATGCGCTTGTACTTCTGCTCCGCGGCAATCATTTCAAATCCGTCTTCCACCGTGTGGGACATGGGCTTTTCGCAATAAACATCTTTGCCGGCATTGCAACAGTCCACCACAATCCGCTTGTGCCAGTGGTCCGGGACCGCGGCCACGATGCAATCGATATCCTTGTTGTCGAGAAGCTCCTTGTACTGCCGGGTCGTGGGAATGTCTTTGCCGACGATCTCTTTTGCCAACTCGCGCCGCCCGTCGTATAAATCGCAGGCAGCAACACACTCCACTCCCGGGAGTCCGATGCTCGTCCGAAGCAGCCCGGAGCCCTGCATTCCCACGCCGATGATGCCCATCCGAAGCCCTTCACCGGCGGGCACCGGACTGGGCAAGGCATAAGCCGGGCCCGGCTCCAAAAGAAATGATCTGGTCGCCAGCGTTGCGCCTGCAACGCACGCCGTCGCCTGCATGAATTTACGCCTGGAAATCTGCCGCTCACTCATGGTGCAGAACCTCCTGGAAATTTTAATTGGGCCAAACCGCCCTCTCGCACTCCTCCAATCAATGCCTCTCTCGTCCTCGTAAGAAGGGATTCGCTCTCCTCCTTGAGGGAGTCCGATTTCGGTCCGATTGGGATCGGACCATCGGACCCCCGAAGTCGGGGAGGTTGAACCGCGCCGGCGTTTCCTTCAGCCGGTACGGGCCGGGTCCGTCGGTTCATACACAAGCCTTTCAATCGGCGAATCTCAATTGCTGTGGCACTTAAGATTATGTCGCCGCGGGTTTGGCATCCGACACCCGGCACCTGACAACTGAAACCTACGCGGTGATTTTTTTCGCACCCGCGTCCCAAACGGCCGGCGTCTTGTGGAAATAAGAGTAATTCGACAAATGGCAGCCGAGCGCCGTATTGTTCCCAAACACCTCATTCTCGACCACCGGCAGACGTGTCCGCACGGCGCGGAAGAAGTTTGCCTCGTGGTCGGACATGTCGCTGTAATGCGCGGGCGTTGTAAAGACTTCGTCTTCCTCGTCGATCTTGAATTCGCCCGGCGCCGGCACGGCATGCTCCGCGCGCCATTTCGCAAAGTACTCGGCACGCATTTTCGCCGGCCAGCTTCCGATCGAATAGTCCTCAGGCTGATGGCAGGAGGCTTGCGGCCGGAATGTAACCGTGGTCTCGTTGATGAGCATGGTGCCGTTTTTGCCGAAAAAGGAAAAAAGTTCGCCCCGGTAGTTGTTGTTGTGATTGCAGCGCAGCGCCACCTGGAAGTGCGGGTAATCGTACAAGGTCCAGAGCAGGTCCGGAAACTCGCGGCCATCTGTGTAGTAATAGAGCCCGCCGGTAGACAGAGCCCGCTGGGGCGGCATATTGGTGCCGGTCACAAAATGAATGCCGGAAAGCAGGTGGACGAACAAGTCTCCCGCCAGCCCGGCTCCATAATCCTTATAGCAGCGCCAACGGAAGAAACGCGCTGGGTCAAACGGCCGCTTGGGCGCGCCATCGAGCCAGGTCTTCCAATCGATCGTCTCCTCGCTGGCGTCGGGCGGAATCGGGTAGACCCAGGCGCCACTGTCGGTGTTTCGGTCCCATGCCGCCTCGATGGTATCCACCTCGCCTAACTTGCCGGAATCCCAAATCTCCTTTGCCTTGGCATAGAGAATCGAGCTCACGCGCTGACTGCCGACCTGGAGGATGCGATTGTAATTGTGGACGGCCTCGACCATCGCCAGGCCGTCTTCGGGGCTGTGGGACATCGGTTTTTCACAATAAACGTCCTTCCCCGCCTCCACCGCCTCGGTCACCGCCTTGCGATGCCAGTGATCGGGCGTCGCCACGATCACCGCGTCAACATCCTTGCGATCGAGGACTCTGCGGTAATCACGAGTGGTCTCAATATCCTTCCCCCCCAAGGCTTCTTTGGCGGCCACGTGGCGGCTGTCATACAAGTCCGCTGCCATAACACATTCGATGCCCGGTACCGCTAAGCTCGCACGCAACAGGTCGCAACCTTCCGTGCCTGTCCCAATGATGCCGAACCGGACAGTGTCCGAAGGCGGTACAGGACCCGCCGACGCCCACGCCCGTTGGGGCTCCAGGAGAGTGACTTTGGCAGCTATGCCCGCCGCCGCGCCCGCACCCAATTGCATGAACTCCCGCCGATTGAACGCATACTTCCTCATAGTAGACAAGGCCTCCTTTGATCAATGCAATTCCTGAAAAATCTTCAGCCGCATAGTCTGCCAGAAACCAGCGGCCAGGAAAAGCCCTTTAATTTAGTGGGAGGCAGTGCGGAGACGGGCCGTTGGGCAAGTGGGCAGATAGGCAGGTGGGCAGGTCGGCAGGGTGTGTTCTTCAGCCCTGGCTGAATACGCAGGTCCGATCGAATCAAAGGCCTTTCCCCTCGGGAGCGGGACAGGTAAGCGGCTCACTTCGTTAGCAAGCGAAACGATCGTTTCGACCGAGGTCTTTACAAGGCTTTCAGTTTCCCGGTCTACCTGGCGGTACTCAGGATTTTCTAGTCTCTCTCAAACTCGCTCCCCATCCAAACATTTCTGAATAACCTCTTCGAGTAAAGGCAGAGGGATAAGAAAGCGCATTCCCACGCGCACCACGCCGATTCGGCCGGAGTTGATCCAGCGGTAGAAGGTCGTGAGAGAGATGTTGCCGCCAGTACGTCGGCAGAGCAGGCGCCAGGCATGCATGGGAGTGAGCATGGGCAAGGTGGAATGCGATGGTTTGGAAATCCGCCCCGGCGAGGCTGGGCTGAAGGATCGTGCAGCGTGCGGTTTCATGGCTTCACATTTCCTCCCGCAGAGTTCCCTGTTGAGAAACGGCGCAGCGGGCGAAGGTTCATGCTGCGAAGTTCTCCGCAACGCATCTCGCTGCTATTGGCCCGCCGACACTCATCACTTCTGCCCCCTCCGGATCACGGCGGGGAATCGAACAGTTCCTCAGTTCCCCGCCGAGGAAGGCACAGCGGCTCACCTCCTTGGCAGGGGGGCCGGGTGGTTTCCGAGCAGGGGCGACGGTGGATCCCGCTAGGTTGCCTCACCCAACAAAAACCGCACGCGTTCGGACGCCAACCGGTTGCGATCTTGCACGCGCCCGTCGTCAGGCTCGGTATCCGGCAAGCCGAATTTGGCCTGGTCAAGAAGCAAGAACGATGGCTGCAGAGACTGGAAGCAACCCGGTTCAACGGACTGGCGGCGATGATAAGCGCACTCGCCATGAGCGCCGGGTTGAGCTGGAAAAACGCACGCTTTGTGGCAGCAGCGGGTTAAGTAGGACCCGCGGCGCAGCTTTGCGGCCTGGCCACGCAACGACGCGCAGGACTGGGAGGACGGTCGGTCTCCCGGCGTCTTTCGCCCGAACGCGCGGCGACTTGCGGGCGCCGGCGCGGGGCAAAAAACACCAGCGGGGGACGAAAATAACCTTGCAGCCTTACGACAATTCTCATATGGCATGTTAGGACTCCGTGAAAGATAGGATGGAAGCTGACGCTGCGACTGCTGATCGAGCCCTGTGGGGCAAAGCGTCTTGGCGGGTGTTCGAAAGCTGAGAGTTTTTTTTAATAGACCCCCTCCCGAAATGATGCGAATTGTGCTACCATCCTTTCCTAGACGGCACGGGAGGTAGGCTAAGTTTTTTGTAGCCGAGAAAGGTCCTGAGCAGCGTAGGCCACTTTTCCTCGAGCCTGCGCTCCAAGGTTCCGATAAGTGGAGGGGGATGCGCTCCAAGGGCGGGAAGCTAGCGTGAAGCGGGAACGCCAACCGGCAAGCCTCACGGAAGTGAAAGAGCAACGGTACGAGAGGCGTAGGGAAATTACCGAAAAGGCGCTTGCAACCGGGGAGCAGCATTCCGATGAGTAAGCCCCTTGATCGTATGCTCGCCCACACCCCGGCGATGGATGTGGAAACACCAGGGGAAAGCGAGGAGGCAGGCCGGAAAGTTGCACGTCTCGGGCCCGCCCGGGAAAACGTCCTCCGCCGCTTGGAACCCGGCCCCACATCCGGGAGGGCGGAGGTTGTACCTTCCAATGTAGCCGAGCTTGAATCGACTGCTATTCTTGCAAGGCTGAGCAATCGTAGCCTATAGTTGTAATAAATGTCAAGTGTTTTTTTTGCCAGGAGAGGAGGAAATGCTATGGAAGAGATGAACGCCGCAAAAGTAGTGAAGAAGGTCCGGCAGCGGTTAGAGGTCAGCCAGGAGGGCTTGGCGCGCCTGCTGAACGCCACCAAAGGGGCGGTGCAACACTGGGAGCGGGGCCGCAACCGGCCCGATTTGGCTCGCCTGCTAGCGCTACGGCAACTTTGCCCCCCGGGTGCGGAACGGAAGGAACTGGAAACCCTGATCAAGGAAACCCAAGCCCACGTTGCACCGTTGCCGATCGGCCAGCCTGGACCAGGCGGAAAGATCACTCCGCCCCAGCCGGGTGAAAGCCTGATCCTGCTGCGCCGGGACAACAATAAGCTGCGGAAGCAAGTGGCGAAGCTGGAAGCGACTTTGAAACGGCGCAGTGAACAGTTGCGCATCTTGGAAGACCTGGCAACGGAGTTGCAACGTGATATGGCCAAGCTGCGAGCTGGCCAATCGCCTGCCACGCCTGAACCCGTGAGCAGTCCTGCTCCCCAGGCGACCGAATAGCCGCAGGTTTGCGCAAACCGAACTCGCGGTGCGTGCGTCCGAGCGCTACCCGATGTGTGTGTGGCGGGCCGGTGAGCCACGGCTGCCGGCAGCTCGGAGGCCGGCCTAGAAACTCTTTATGCGCACCGCTCGGATTGATACGACGAGGGGGAGTCCCTGAGACTCTCCCTGGCGCTCCAAGAGGCGCAGGTATGCTACGGCCTGACCCAACAGTCTGCCTGCCTCGGGGCATGAACGAAGCTCCAGCAGGAGGTCGAATGCTTGCCTGAGCAAGGCTCTCTCTTGGGATGTCCCATGCTTCATACTTGACAACGCTCCATTCATGGGGGTGGTTGGGCTACGGGTTGGCGAGTGGCAATGTGGAGACAAAGCAGCCGTTTTTGAGAGGGCTCCCACGTGAGGGTTAGCAGAAGATGCCCGCTGTGTGACACATCCGAGTCGAGCTTATGGTCGGCACATGGATCGCTCATGTGATGATGGTCCGACTGTGCAAAGATTCAATTGAATGGTCCGACAGTGCAAAGATTCAATTGAACGGATGCCGTCCCGTTCCCGGCGTAGCGCTGGACTCGCCCCGGCGGGCTCCGCAGGGGGGGACCTGCTTCACGGCGCTAAAGCTCAAAAACCGACGGAGCAAGCCACACGGCAGTTTGATTGCCAGTTATACGCCTAGGTACTCCTGTCACAGGGGTGGAAGTGCCTGGGTGGGGTGCGACTGAGGGACTCGCGCCAATCCACTCCGGTTTCGACAACTGGATGAAGAGTTGTGCACGTGAGACTTAGGCAAGTGCGTGTCGCCTCAATGGTCTGCAAGCCAAGCGGAACCCCCAGACCTCGCTGATTACTACTTCTGCAATAGATAGCGCAATTCAGTAACGGCGGATTATCGTACTAAGATAATTGATAATCCTCTAAACTACAAATTCCGTCATCTTGAATTGCCAGTTTTCGTCATTTATTGCTGTCGTTACCCTGAGTGGGCTCTTTCCGGGAGTTGGTGATGAACGGTGAACTTCGAACTCGGGTCGCGATTGTGACCGGCGCAGGCCGCGGTCTGGGGCGCGCCGTGGCGGTGGCACTAGCCCAGGCTGGAGCCGCGGTGGGAGCAGTCGCAAGGTCGGAAGCGCAGGTCGACGAAACGGTGGGCGCCATCAAACAAGCAGGTGGAGAGGCTTTGGCAGTCATTGCCGACGTAAGTCACCCCGCCGCGGTTGAAGGTGCCGCGCGCCAGGTGGAAGCCGTCTTGGGCCCCGTGGACCTGCTCGTGAACAATGCCGCAATCCTGGGACCTCTGGGCCCCATGTGGGACGCCAATGCGGACGATTGGTGGCATTCGTTCGAAGTGAATCTGCGCGGCCCGTACCTTTGCTCGCGCGCCGTCTTGCCGGGCATGATCGCGCGCCGCCGGGGCCGGATCATCAATCTCGCCACCAGTGCTGCCACGGTGGCGGTCGCGAACATGGGCGGTTACGTGGTTTCCAAGACCGCCCTCATCCGCTTTACCGAGAATCTGGCGGCGGAACTCCTTAGCTCCGGCGTCAGCGTTTTCGCTATTGATCCCGGCACAGTACGCACTGCGATGAGTCAGTACGTGCTTGAATCCGAAGCCGGCATGAAGTGGCTGCCGTGGTTCCCGAAGCTATTTGACCAAGGGCGGGACGTACACGCGGAGAAGGCGGCGCAACTGGTCGTGCAATTGGCCTCGGGCGGGGCCGATGCGCTCTCCGGATGCTTCCTCGGGGTTGCCGACGACCTCACGAAACTGCTGGAGCACTTGGAAGAGGTCAAGCGCTCCGGCCTCTACACGCTTCGCGTGCGCAAGCTGTAGGGGCGGCTCGCGAGCCGCCCCTACCTGGATTTAAACTGCTCGTCGATTTCCACCTGGTACCCGCTGGCGAGCCGGTTCGTTTCATTCGCCATTCCCACCACGGCCATCAGTTCGGAGAACATGGAATCCGTCATGCCAGCTTTGCGGGCCGCGGCGGAGTGCGAGGCGATGCAGTAATTGCACTGATTGGTGACACTGACGGCCACGTAAATCATCTCCTTGGTAAGCGCATCCAGTGCTCCCGGCATCATGATTTCTTTGACGCTTTGCCAGGTGCGGCGGAGCGTCGCGGGATCGTGAGCGATCGCCTTCCAGAAGTTGTTCACGCGATCCGTCTTGCGCGTGGCCAAGATATCGTCATAGACAGCCCGGACCTCAGGGCTTGCTTGCTCATATTCAATCAAACTTGATAGCCCCATTTCTGTTTCTCCGAAATTCGATGTCCTGCGACGCTGCTCGACTTCATAATTGCGCTGAAATAATGTAAAGTCCAGTGCGTGATGAGTTTCGTATAAAAAGTCACAGGCTTAAAAAAAGACGTCGGGTATACCCGGGAGATTGGGAGCGGGGGAAGGAAAGAATATGGACCAAGAGAATTTCTTCAGCTTGGCGAACCGTGTTGCTGTGGTGACAGGCGGCGGGCAAGGGATCGGGGAAGGAATTGCCGCGCGTTTACACGCCGCTGGCGCAACAGTGGCGGTTCTGGACGTGAACCAACATGCTGCCCAATCGGTTGCCAATTCCTTGGGGGGAATGGGCGTGGAGTGCGACGTGTCTTCTCTGCCCTCGGTGACGGCGGCGATCGATCGGGTGCGGGAACGATTGGGGCCTATCGACATTGTGGTGAACAACGCGGGAATTACGGGCAAGACAGCGCGCCTCTGGGAATTGGACGAAGCGGAACTGGACCGCGTCTACGAGGTAAATCTTAAGGGAACCTTCCTGATGTGCCGGGCGGTGATTCCCGAAATGCTCGCGCGCCGCTACGGCCGGATCGTGAATATAGCTTCGATTGCCGGCAAGGAGGGAAACCCCACCCTCGTTCCTTACTCGAGCACTAAGGCGGGAGTGATTGCGCTCACTAAGGCTCTGGCTAAAGAGGTAGCCGGCCAAGGCGATATCACGGTGAACAGCATTGCTCCCGGTGTCGTAAGAACAAAGATCCTGGATACCATCGCGCCGCAGACGGTTCAGTACATGGTCAGCAAAATTCCCATGGGGCGCACAGGGAAGATCGAAGAGATCGCGGCGCTGGTGCATTTCCTTGTCTCCTCGGAAGCATCGTTCACCACCGGCCAGTGCTACGACATCTCAGGGGGACGAGCGACGTACTGAGAAGTTGTCAGTCGTCCGTTGTCAGTGGTCGGTTGATAACGAACCACGCACCACTGACCACGGATAACAAAGGTCCTTAATCTCCTTCCATGACTGGCCGGAATGCTGGTAACTTAGTGGCATATGCCTTTCGAACTCTTCGTGGCGCTACGGTACCTCAAAGCCAAGCGGAGGCAGTCGGTCATCTCCGTGGTGACGATCATCTCCATCATCGGAGTCACGGCGGGTGTGTGCGCGTTAGTTGTGGCCCTGGCGATCAACAACGGATTCCGCGAGGAATTGGAGAAGAGCCTGCTCGGCGCCACCGCCAACGTCAACCTTCTGCGCTCCAAGAGCGACGGAATCAGAGACTACGAAGCCTTAACCGCGCGTCTCAGCAGGTTGCCGCACGTGGTAGCCTGCGCCCCTGCGCTTTACGGAGAGGTTCTGGCCTCTTATCGATCTCGCGCCTCGGGCATAGTTTTGAAAGGCATCGATCCGGAGCGTGAAGTCCACGTCGGCGACCTGCTGCTGAAACTAAGGGAAGGTAGTCTTGCAGACCTCTCGCAGACCTTCGCCGATGCTGATCCCATTATTCTTGGCAAAGAGTTGGCCAAATCATTGGGAGCCTACGTGGGTGACACGATCCTCATCACCAGTCCCCAGGGTTACCTGACTCCGCAGGGCTTGTTTCCCAAGTACCGGCACTTCAGAGTGGTCGGGGTTTTCGATTCTGGCTTCTACGATTTCGACGCCACCTGGGCGTTTACCAACCTTCCTGCGGCGCAACGCTTATTAGACTTGGCGGATGTTGCCTCAGTAATTGAGTTCAAGATTGATAATATCTACCTTGCGTCCTCCGTGGCCGAGGCCATCCGGACTGCTGCCGGCCAGGGATATGAGACCAGCACCTGGATGGAACAGAACCGTTCCCTCTTAAGCGCACTACGGCTGGAGCGTCTGGTGACCATCCTCACCATCGGCTTGATCGTGGTGGTTGCCGCCCTCAACATCTTCATTACCTTGGCCATGATGGTGATGGAGAAAAACCGTGACATTGCTGTCCTGATGTCCATGGGCGCGCGAAAGCGGCAAGTTTGGGCGGTCTTCACTCTTCACGGGCTGCTCATCGGGGCTTTTGGTACTTTGCTGGGACTGATTCTGGGTTATGGAAGCTCCTGGCTAGGGGGCCGGTACAAGCTTTTCCCGCTCCAGCCTGACGTTTACGCGCTGGCTTCGGTACCCTTCCATGCCCGACCGTGGGACGGGGTTTGGATCAGCCTGGCGGCACTCGGCATCAGTTTTCTGGCGACACTCTACCCGTCGTTATCGGCATCGGGGCTAGACCCGGTGGAAATCCTCCGATATGAATAAGGCGACCGGGCTTTCGAGAATTGAGCCATTGGGATATTGAGTCATTAGGCCATTGACGCAGCGCGGCAGAGGCGCCTGCTGGACGAAGTCAAGGGAGATTGTGGCAACACAGCCTGAGCGGCTGAGAGAAAGAACAAAGCAATTTGCGATTCGGATCGTGAGGCTTTTTCGAAGCCTGCCGAGAACTGGAGAGGCCGGGATCATGGGAAAGCAGTTGCTCCGAGCGGGGACATCGGTCGCAGCAAACTATCGTGCGGTGTGCCGGGCTCGCTCCCGGGCCGAGTTCATAGCGAAGATAGGAGTTGTGGTAGAAGAAGCTGACGAGACGGTGTTCTGGCTCGAGATGCTCGTTGAGATGGGCGTACTCCCGGGAGCCCGAATGGAAAAGTTGCCGGTAGAAGCCACCGAGTTATTGGCGATCCTCGCGGCGTCTCAACGGACAGCAAGCGCCGGTGGGAGGCAATCAACTGAAGGATTGAGAATTGAGTCATTGAGCCATCCCGCCATTGAGCCGTTAGGTCATGAATCATTCTGAAGGACTGAGAACATGACACCTTGGACCGATGAATGACTGGCAAAACCACCCAATGGCCCGATGAATCAATGGCTCAATGACCCAATGACTCAATCTTTCTTGCGCGCAGAAAAGCTGACCAAAGTCTATCGCTCAGGCGACGAAGAGATCGTGGTCTTAGACGAACTCGACCTGGAAGTTTACGGGGGAGAACTGGTCGCTCTGGTGGGTGAGTCCGGAACGGGCAAAACGACGCTGCTCCATCTGCTCGCTGCTCTGGACACTCCGACAGAGGGTGCGGTATACTTCATGGGGCAGAGACTGAGCCAGTTTGGCCAAGAGGAACGTGCCGCCTATCGGAATGTCTGTGTAGGTTTTGTATGGCAGATGCACTACCTCTTGCCGGAATTCAGTGCGCTCGAGAACGTAGTCATACCACAGTTGATCGGTGGCCTTGAGTTCTCACGAGCCAGGGATCGCGCCCAGGAGCTGCTGGGAGAAGTGGGGCTGGCGAGTGCTGCGGCGCGACGCGTGGGTGAGCTTTCAGGGGGTGAGCAACAGCGAGTCGCTTTGGCCCGGGCGTTAGCCAATCAGCCGGACTTGCTGCTGGCCGATGAGCCAACCGGCAGCCTGGACCAGCGCACTGCCGAACGGGTGATTGAGTTGTTGGAGAGACTGCACCGGGATCACCATTTGACCTCGGTGCTAGCCACCCATAATCCGGAACTGGCCGGGCGCGCGCAACGGGTTTTGCGCCTTGCGAATGGAAAGCTGAAGGACGGGTAGCGCCGGCCGGGGTTTGTGAGGCCGGCGCCTCGAATTCCAATGGTTCAATGACATGCTGACCCCGGGGGGGCCGGGGTGAGCGGTTACCGCGAGGGCTGAGGACCTATGTTCGAACGCTATACAGAGAAGGCGCGCCGCGTGATTTTTTTCGCCCGCTACGAAGCCAGCCAGTTCGGCTGCCCCTATATCGAGACGGAGCACCTGCTGCTGGGGTTGCTGCGCGAGGATAAGGCGCTGACGAACCGCTTCCTTCGCTCCCACGCCTCAATTGAATCCATCCGCAAACAGGTTGAAGGCCGAACTCCAGTACGCGAGAAGGTCTCGACTTCCGTGGACCTGCCGTTGAGCCAGGAGTGCAAGCGGGTGCTGGCCTTCGCGGCGGAAGAGGCCGAACGCCTTTCGCACAAACACATAGGAACGGAGCACCTCCTTTTGGGTTTGCTGCGCGAGGACAAATCGTTCGCAGCGGAAATGTTGCACGAACGCGGATTGCGCCTCAACGCCTTGCGCGAGGACTTGAACCGGGCGCAGAACGAAAAGGCCTCCAGTTCGCGCCCCAAGGAAGCTTCCCTCCTCTCGGAATTCAGCCGCGACCTTACCCAATGCGCGATGGAGAACCAACTCGATCCCTTGATCGGCCGCGAGGCTGAACTGGAGCGCGCCGTCCAAATCCTCTGCCGTCGCACTAAGAATAACCCCGTCCTCATCGGGGAGCCGGGCGTGGGCAAGACAGCCATCGTGGAAGGGCTGGCGCAACGCATCGCCGACGGCGATGTACCATCCTTTCTCGCCGACAAGCGGATCCTGGCATTGGATCTTTCGTTGATTGTGGCGGGCACCAAGTATCGCGGCCAGTTTGAGGAACGTCTGAAGACCATCATGAAGGAGCTGATGGAATCCCAAAACGCCATCGTCTTCATTGACGAGTTGCACACCCTGGTGGGTGCGGGATCGGCGGAAGGCTCGCTGGACGCCGCGAACATCCTCAAGCCGGCGCTATCGCGGGGTGAAATCCAGTGCATTGGCGCAACCACCCCGGCTGAATACCGCAAGTCGATCGAAAAGGACCGCTCGCTCGAGCGGCGCTTCCAGGCCATAAAGGTTACCCCTCCTTCGGAAGGTGAAGCCGTCAAGATCCTTTTCGGCATCAAGGAGCGGTACGAAAAGTTCCACGCGGTCAGTTACACCGACGAGGCACTCAGCTCCGCGGTGTACCACTCCAGCCGCTACATTCCCGATCGATTCCTGCCGGATAAAGCCGTGGATCTGATTGACGAGGCGGGGGCGCGGGTGAAACTGCGCCAGAGTTCCTTGCCGGAAGAGATGATCGACGTGCAAAAGAAGATCAAATTCGTGGTTCATCGCATGGAGAATGCTATCGCCAACCACGAATTCGAAAAGGCCCGCTTCTATTCGGATGAGGAGCGCAAGGAACGCGAAAATCTCCGGCTGCTGCGCGAAAAATACAATATCGACGAAACGGCCATGGGTAGCGTTACTCGCGAAGATATTGAGGATGTGGTGTCACGCTGGACGGGCGTGCCGGTGACCTCGATTAAGGAAGAAGAGAGCTCAAAGCTGCTGAGGACGGAGGAGGAACTGCATAAGCGGATCATCAGCCAGGAGCGCGCCATCTCGGCCCTCGCCAGGGCGATTCGCCGTTCCCGCGCCGGTCTCAAGCCTCCGGGCCGGCCGGTGGGTTCTTTCCTGTTCCTGGGTCCCACCGGTGTGGGCAAGACGGAAATGGCCCGTTCGCTGGCAGCTTTTCTTTTCGGAAGCGAGCGGGCGCTGATTCGTTTCGACATGTCAGAATTCATGGAGAAGCATTCGGTCTCCAAGCTGATCGGGTCACCTCCCGGCTACGTCGGTTATGAGGAGGGGGGGCAGTTGACGGAGCGGGTCCGGCGCACGCCCTACTCGGTGATTCTCCTGGACGAGATCGAGAAGGCCCACCCTGATTTGTTCAACATCCTGCTGCAAGTCTTTGAGGACGGGCACCTGACCGACGGGCTGGGGAATACCGTAGACTTCAAGAATACCATCCTCATTATGACCTCGAATATCGGGGCTCGCTACCTGCAACGCCGCTCCCACCTGGGCTTCCAATCCGCGGCGGAGGGCGCCAGTGAACGGAAGGCTGAAGACATGGTGATGGCGGAAGTCAAGCGCCTGTTCAATCCTGAGTTCCTCAACCGCTTGGACGAAGTCATTGTGTTCAATGCGCTCAGTGATAACGATCTCATCCAGATCCTGGAATTGCTGGTGCGGCAGATGAACCAGAATCTGGAGCATAAGAATATCTCGCTTACCCTGTCGCGTGAGGCGAGCCAGTGGATTCTGGAAAAAACTTGTGAGGACCGCTCCTATGGCGCTCGTCCGCTACGCCGGGCTCTCCAGAAGTACGTCGAGGACC
>Ga0187784_10002416_pt1 | contig 14945 bp, 11 predicted proteins | sample 1015_SJ02_MP15_2_FD_132964 | JGI IMG/M metagenome (GOLD analysis project Ga0187784, IMG submission 132964) | Tropical peat soil microbial communities from peatlands in Department of Meta, Colombia - 1015_SJ02_MP15_20_MG | ecosystem: Environmental > Terrestrial > Soil > Wetlands > Peat | place...
GAAGTCCTTCGTCATTCTGGCCAAGACCGTATCCACCAGCTTCCTCACCCCACGCAGCGGATGATCCCCTGGAATCCGATCTTCCAATGCCACATAGCTGAACATCCCGCTTTGCAGTTGCTGGTCGTCTCCTCGCATCTCTGCTTCTTACCACACTTCTCCCCGCCACCGGCAGTGGCTTTTTCAACAAGCTCCTAGAGAAATCCACGTACTCTCGTAATGAGAAAATCCACATCTTCGGCTCAACCTCGCCGCTTCCACCCGATAAAATAGATGTTAAGAGTGCGTTGCCAGCCAGCTCACCGCACTCCCTCTCGATTCTTCGATGGAGCCCTGGGAATTGGACCGAACCAATGGATTGGATTGGGATGAGCACGCGGCTTGTTCGCTCGACGCCAGCTACGTGTTGGAGTGGGATGAGATCGCGAATCTGACAGCGGATCCGGCCAAGCCGGCCGAGACGCTGATGAACGTGGTCGCGCTGATTGCGCGGCGGTTTGGCACCGACGTGTGCTCGGCCTACCTGCTGGAGCCGGACCGCGCCAACCTGGTGCTGGCGGCCACGCTCGGGTTGCGTCCGGAGTGCATTGGCAACCTGCGGATGGGAGTGCAGGAAGGCCTTACCGGCCTGGTGGCCGAGCAGGTGCGGCCGGTTGCCGTCGAGCAGGTAAAGACCCATCCGCGGTTCAAGTATTTTCCGGAGGCGGGCGAGGATCCCTACCAGTCGTTCCTGGGCGTGCCGCTGATCGATCGGGGCGTGCTGCAGGGCGTGCTGGTGGTGCAAACCGTGGAAGCGCGCATGTTTTCCGAGCACGAGATTCGCTCGTTGGTGGAGGCCGCCGGCCGGGTTGCGCCCATCGTCAGCGAAGCGCGGACCATCGAGCGCTTTATCGCGCCCGTGGAGGAGCGGTTGTGGGCGCTGGCCCGCAACATGTGGTGGAGTTGGGATGCCGATGCAGGGCAGTTGTTCCGCGAATTGGACCGGCCGCGATGGCGCGAGCTGAATCATAATCCGGTGTCGCTGCTCAACGAGTTTCCGCTGGCCAAGCGGGAAGCACGTGCCGCCGAGCTTGGACTGCACAGCCGGATCAACTACGCCTATCGCCGCCTGCGCGAATATCAGGAGTCCGAACATACCTGGGGCGCCCGCCGGGCGGGCGTGCTGCGGCCGCGGCCCGTGGCCTACTTTTCGGCGGAGTTTGGCGTGCACGAATCGCTGCCGATTTATTCGGGCGGATTGGGCGTGCTGGCGGGCGATCACATCAAGAGCGCGTCCGACCTCGGCATACCACTGGTGGGCATCGGGCTGTTTTACGGACAGGGGTACTTCCGGCAACGGCTCGACCGCAACGGCTGGCAGCACGAGGATTACTTGAAAACCGATGTCAGCCAGCTGGCCATGGAGCCGGCGATTGGCAGGAACGGCCGCCCGGTCGTGGTCGAAGTGAATACGCGCCACGGTGCCATCCGCGCCAAAGTGTGGCGCGTAAAGGTCGGGCGCTGCGATCTGTTTCTGCTCGACTCCGATGTGGAAGGGAATGCTCCCGAGGATCGCGAGTTGACCTCGCGCCTGTATGGTGGCGACGGCCGCGTGCGCGTACACCAGGAGTTGCTGCTGGGCGTGGGCGGCCTGCGCGCGCTCAAGGCCCTCGGTATCACTCCTGGCGTCCTGCACCTGAACGAAGGCCACAGCGGCTTCGCCGTGCTCGAAGCCATCCGCATGAGGATGGAAGAAGAAGGAATCTGTTTCGAAAAGGCGGCACCGCGCGTGTCGCGCGAGGTCGTTTTCACCACTCACACGCCCCTCCCTGCCGGACACGACCGCTTCGACGCCGATCTGATTGAAGAACACCTGGGAATTCTCCGCGAAGCCCTGGGTCTTTCCCGGGAGCAATTCATGGCGCTGGGCCGGGAAAATCCCGAGAGCGACGAGCGCTTCTGCATGACCGTGCTGGGCTTGAAGCTGTCGCGCCGCGCCAATGCAGTTTCGTCGCTTCATGGCGAGGTCTCGCGCGCCATGTGGACCGGTTTGACGCCGGGCAAGTCTGAAGATGCGGTGCCGATCGGCCACATCACCAACGGTGTGCACGTTCCGTCTTGGCTTGCGCCGCAAATGTTCCGCCTCTATGACCGACACCTGGGCACGGGCTGGCACCTGCAAAGCAGCGATTCCCACATCTGGGATGGAATCCAGAATGTGGATGATGGCGAGCTCTGGGAAACGCACCTGAACCTGAAGGCGCGCATGATCGATTTCGTCCGGCGCCGCGCTGTCCTCCAGGCGGAACGTCGCGATGAGCCAAAATCCGAATTGCAGCGCCTGCAGCGCATCCTCAGCAACGATGCGCTCACCATCGGCTTCGCGCGCCGGTTTGCCACGTATAAGCGCGCCAACCTGATCCTCACGGATCTCGAAAAAATCGCTACCATGGTGAACGACCCCAAGCGGCCGGTGCAGTTCGTTTTTGCCGGCAAAGCACATCCCCATGACGACCCCGGCAAGCGCGTATTGCAGCAGGTGGCTCAATTGATGCGGGACCCGCAGTTTGCCGACAAGTTCGTCTTCGTCGAGGACTATGACATCAATGTCGGGCGCCACTTTGTCCAGGGCGTGGATGTGTGGCTGAACAACCCGCGCCGTCCGCTGGAAGCGTCAGGCACAAGCGGCCAGAAAGTGGTTCTGAATGGCGGGTTGAATCTTTCCGTGCTCGACGGCTGGTGGGCGGAAGCCTACGACGGCCTCAACGGATTTGCCATCGGCGGCGGCCGCACCCATTCCGACATGAACGTGCACGACTCGCGCGACGCCGACGATCTCATGCGCGTCCTGCGCGAAGAAGTGATTCCTCTTTATTACCAGCGCGACCGGGACGGCCTGCCGCGGGGCTGGATCAAACGCATGAAGCGCACCATTCGCACGCTCGGCTGGCGCTTCAACGCCGACCGCATGGTGATGGATTACACGCTGCAATGTTATGTTCCGGCAGCGGGTGGGACATCGAGCGATCTGCGGGCGAAGTTCTAGGAGACCTAACGGGTCCACTTTGAGCTTCAGGCTGGATCCGATCGCCTGCGAGATTCTTCCCCCCACATCCTGTCAGAAACAACCCTCCAACATTCTGAGTGGAAAATTTTGCGGACTAGCAACTCCTGGGCCATACCCGTGTTTCTATATCTGAACATGCGCCACAGAAAAGGAAACCTATGAACATGCAACGATCTATTCGGTTCTTGATTTTCGGAATTCTGATGTTGTCTCTTTCAGCCGCAGCTATCGCACAGATTTCGATCGGCATTTCGCTGCACATTGGGCCACCGGCTCTGCCCGTGTATGCGCAACCCATCTGCCCTGGTCCGGGATACCTCTGGACTCCTGGTTATTGGGCCTGGAACGATGAGGGTGGCTACTACTGGGTCCCCGGCACGTGGGTGCTGGCGCCCGTCGGCATGCTTTGGACGCCGGGCTATTGGGGATTCGCCGGCGGCCTCTACGCGTGGCATCCCGGCTATTGGGGTCCGCACATCGGCTTTTACGGGGGTATTAACTACGGCTTCGGATATACCGGTGTCGGCTTCTTCGGGGGCGAGTGGCGGGGCGGCAGCTTCTTTTATAACCGCGCGGTGATGAACGTCAACGTCACGCGCATCACGAATGTTTATGAGCGTAACGTGGTCGTCAACAACAACCATGTGGCCTTCAACGGACCGGGCGGCGTGGAAGCGCGTCCTACGCCGGAAGAAGAAAGATATGCACATGAGCAGCATACTCCGGCGCTGGCGGCCCAGCGGCAGCATGAAACCGAGGCAAGCCATAACCGGCAGTTGTTCGCGTCGGAAAACCACGGGCGTCCCTCCATCGCAGCCACGGACAGACCCGGCGCTTTCAGCGGCCACAATGTAGTTGCGGCGCGGGAAGCTGGCGCGCCCTACCATGCCCCGAGTATGTCGCCGCGCGAGGCGCGTGCCTCGGGCGACAACCGTGAGCCGGAGCGGCGCAACATGGAAAACAACCGCAACTCCGAGAATAATCGCGCTCGCGACGAAAACCGCGCTCGTGATGAAAACCGCGCCGAGCAACGCAATGAACACCAGCGCGCTCAGCAGGAGCATGCCCAGCAACGCGAGCAGGCGCGGCAGGGAAAATCCGAGCAGCGTAATGAACGCCAGCAAGCACAGCGGGACCAGAAACAGCATCAGCAGGCAGAAAAGGCCCAGCATAAGCAGGCCCAGCACGAGCAGAAAGGGCAGCACGAACAGCAAAAACATGGAGGAGGAGGGCACGAGGAGCACAAAAATCGCTAGCCAGCGGTCAGGAAACTCCGCTCAGCATCATTCCCTAGGGGCAGCCAGTCTCGGCTGTCCCATATCCTTTCGTCTACCTCGGCAAATCCTCTTCCACCAAAGACGTCAAGCCTTAATTCACCTCCTTTGCTATCATGCTTCTTTCGGTGAGCAGAGACTTTGCCTAGCCAGAAGCAGCTCAAGTGGTCGCAGCTTCGTGTTGGAATTACCGTCCTCGCTGCCAGCATTACGCTCATGGTTCTGATCTTCCTGATGAGCGGCACGGGAGGATGGTTCACACGCAAAATCCACCTGAAGGCTTATTTCGACAATGCCGGCGGGTTGCGCGTGGGTGCACCCGTGCGGTTGGCGGGCGTCGACATCGGCAACGTGGCAGGGGTGAAGGTGGTAAGCGGACGTCCGCGCACTCCCGTCGAAGTAACGATGAAGGTCGTCACGACCTACGCTTTCGGTTTGCACAAAGATTCGGTCGCCACCCTGGCAACGGCCGGCGTGCTGGGCGAGGTTTATGTCGACATCGATAGTTCCTCTGCCAGCGGCCCCGTCGTGCAGGACGGTGATACGCTCAGCGCTCACTCCCAGCCCGATATCGAAGATGTGGTGCGTGCCAGCCAGAGTACGCTGCAGAACATCAACTCGCTGATAGCCCGCCTGGACCACATCGTCGGGTTTATTGAAAGCGGTCAAGGCTCTATCGGAAAGGTCATTTACGATCCCGGCTTGTACGATCGGCTCAATTCCACGGTCGCCGAATTCAAGGGGCTGATGGATGATATCGAGAAGGGAAAGGGTTCGCTTGGCCCGCTGCTCACCAGCGATGAAGCGTACAAAAAAGCGATGACCGCGCTCGACAAGGTCAATGCCGTGGTCGACGACCTGCAAGCGGGCAAAGGTTCAGCGGGCAAGCTGCTGAAGGACCAGGAACTCTACGAGAACACCAACAAAACCATGGCCAACCTTCGCCAGTTGACGGACGACATGAACGAGGGGAAGGGCGCTCTCGGCAAGTTTACCCACGATCAAGAATTTGCCAACAAACTGCAGGAGACTATGAACAATCTCGCCGCCCTGACGGACCGTCTGAAAAAAGGCGAGGGCACGGCGGGCATGTTGTTCAAGGACCCATCGTTTTACAACAATACCAACCAGTTATTGCTAGACACGCGAGAGCTGATCAAGGCAATCCGCGAGAACCCAAAGAAGTACTTGGTCATCCACTTGAAGGTTTTCTAGGCCCTGGTGGCGCGGGCGAAACCGCAGGTTCGATGAGAACTGAATGGGGTCTTATCTTGCCGCCACGTCTGCCTGCTCATGTGCGTGATAGCTCGAACGCACCAGCGGACCAGACTCAACATGCCGGAAGCCAAAGCGCAGCGCCTCCTCTTTGAGGAAGGCAAACTCAGCCGGCGTGTAGAAGCGCGTCATGGGCAGATGATCTTTAGAAGGCCGCAGATACTGGCCAATCGTCAAAATGTCCACGCCGCGCGCACCCAAGTCGCGGAAGACGTCAATCAACTCGCCGACTGACTCGCCGATGCCGACCATCACGCCGCTCTTGGTCACCGTCGAAGGGTCCCATTGTTTGGCGTGCGCGAGCAGGTCAAGCGTTCTCTGGTAGCGCGCGCCTGAACGAACTGCGCGATAGAGGCGAGGTACAGTTTCTGTATTGTGATTCAGGACGTCGGGCTTGGCCTCCAGAACGATCCGCAGCGGTTGCTCCAGACCTTGAAAATCCGGAATGAGGACTTCGACGCGGCAGCTGGGAACCAATTCACGAATCTGACGGATGGTTTCCGCAAAAATTCTGGCGCCGCCAATATTGTCATCGTCGCGATTGACGCTGGTGACGACGGCGTGCCGCAATCCGAGGGCCGCTACGGCCTCGGCCACACGCCGAGGTTCGTCCCAATCAATCGGCTCCGGGTGACCCTTCGGCACGGCGCAAAATCCGCAGCGCCGCGTGCAGATGTCGCCCAGCAGCATGAACGTCGCCGTCTTGTGGTGCCAGCATTCGCCGATGTTCGGGCACTGCGCCGACTCGCACACCGTGTGCAGACCCAGCCCACGGGCCAGCTTTTTCAGATTGTGGAAGTTGTCACCGACGGGCGCTTTGGCCTTGAGCCACGCGGGCTTCGGCGCCGGAAGCCGCGGCCCCAGATCGATCTGAACGAGTTGGGAAGAAGCAGACAAAGGATCTATCCAAGAGTTTATCAAAGCGCGCACCACCGCCCGCAAAACTCTACGGGAGAAAGATGCGCCGAGTCGCTCGGCGGAACGACCTACTTGAGATGGACGGGCGCATCCGAGCGCTTCGGATTTTTGTCGTTTGGGCTCGGTGCAACGCGGGGCACTGCGTATTTCGGCTTGATCTGGTGGCATCCGGCTTCGCAGTACACCCCGCCGGCTGCCGACTCCGGTGCTGGCATGGGAGAATTCACGGCAAACTCACGGTCTGCGTCAAGCTGGCGTTCGACCTCGGCGACGAGCGCATGGTCTTGCTCCCGTGTCAGCCATTTCTTGTGGTTCACGACGTAATCTTGCAGTCGCGCAATCGGATCACGCCGTTTCCAGTATTCAAATAGCGGTTTCGGAACATACTCGGCTGCGTCGTGAATGGCATGGCCTTTCATGCGCATCATCTTGGCTTCAATCAGAGTGGGGCCCTCGCCGCGCCGGGCACGCTCACAGGCTTCGTGGCACGCGTCATACACCTGGCATGCGTCTGTGCCATCGACGATGACGCCGGGCATGTTGTAAGCGATCGCGCGCTCGGCCAGGTCCTTCACACAAAACTGCATGTCCGCCGGAGTCGAATATCCCCACAGATTGTTCTCCACCACCAGCACCAGGCCAAGCTTTTGCACCGCCGCGAAATTAAGGCCCTCATAGGTGACGCCCGTGGACTGGCCGCCGTCGCCGACATAAGTCATCACGGCAATGTCCTTGCCCTGCAACCGCGCGCCCAGCGCTACACCGGCGAGCACGGGAATGAGATCGCCCAGAGTTGAAATCGGAGCGACCACGTTGCGACGGTCGATATCGCCGAAGTGCGACGACGCATCGCGTCCCCGGGTTGGCGACCCCGACTTCGCCATGTACTGCATCATGATGTCGCGGGGAGAGAATCCGCGGACCAGGAGCGCGCCCTGATTGCGAATCATGGGCCCGAGCCACTCCTCCGGCCGGAGCGCATACGCCGAAGCGCACGAGCAGGCTTCCTGGCCGAGCCCAAAATAGACGCCGCCCACCACTTTTCCCTGCTTGTAGAGATTTTCGAGCGCGGTCTCCATGCGCCGGTTGAGCAGCATCCAGCGATAGATCTCGATCAATTGCTCCCGAGAAAGATATTTCGAGTCGCGCAGCGGCGGCGCGGGGCGGGAAAGATCGCCGCTTTCCACCTCATAGCGAACCTCCTCCCCAGCACGAACCTGCCGCAAGGAGAAGTTTGGCTTCTCCAGCCGATAGTCGAGAATGGTATAGGTACGATTTTCGGCTCGCGGGCTGGCGGGCCCTGATTCTGGCTTATGGTTGCTTCCGCTGCGCGCGGCGCGGGGATCTGTCTTTTGCCCTTTTGCGCCGGAACTGGGGTTTCTCTTGACCATGGCCAAGCAAGCATCGTAGCGCGAACATTTGCCTACGGCCAGTGCCCAAAAGACTGAAGGCTTGCATTCCGGCGGCTATTCCAGCGCTTCCGGCTCGATCGAGATGTTCTTTTCGCCTTGGGCGCGCTTCTCCCAATATTTCTTCACCCACGCCTCGTAGCTCTTGCCGGCGGCAGTGTCGCGGCCGGTGAAAGCGATGCGGGCGATATCGGAGTAAGGGATGGCGGGGCGATCGTTGCTCGCTGCGAGCATCAGGCGGACGACGCAATCGTCGAGAGTCTTGCCGATGCGGCGGTCGAAGAGATAACCGGTGACTTGCGATCCGTCTTTGCGCGTGACGGTCACGTCGCCGCGGTAATCAAACGCTTTCTCGATCACCGCGCGGATGTCGGCTTCGCTCGCAAGTTCGGGGATCCAGCCCTGCAGGTTCTCCCGCCCAAAACCGGGAACCACCTCAAGTTCATCATGGGATTGAGCCGAGGCTGGCGGAACGACGTGGGCCTCGGCCGGCACCGGATGCGGCAAGGCCGGCTCGCGTCCCGCTTCACGGCCGCTCATACTGTGGTCTCTTCTATCGTCGCACCATTCTCAACGGCCGCGCCGTCAGAGCCCGGCGCCGCAATCTGCACCAGCGGATTGTAGGAATAGACGGGCCGGACTTCGCGATCAAGCTCGGCCAGCGCGTCTTTGTCCGGATACAGCGCAAACGTCGCCTTTACTGTGTCGATAAAGCCGCGCAGCGAACCGAAGGTGTCATCCACCGAGGTTGGCTCATATCCGCAATGGACCATGCAGTTTGCACATTGCGGGTTGCCCGACTGCGTGCCGTAGGCATCCCAATCCGTCGTTTCCATCAATTCGCGATACGACTCGGCGTAACCGTCCTGGAGCAGATAGCAGGGTTTCTGCCAGCCGAACAGGTTGTAGGTCGGCATTCCCCAAGGGGTGCAGTTGTAGTTGCGTTTGTCCATCAGGTACTCAAGAAAAAGCGGCGATTGATTGAAGCGCCAGCCCTTCTTACGATTCGACAGGATCGAGCGGAAAAGGCGGCGAGTGCGGGCGCGGCCCAGAAAATGCTTTTGATCAGGGGCCTTGTCGTAGGAATAGCCGGGCGACAGCATCATGCTCTCGACGCCCAATGACATCATTTCATCGAAGAAGTTGCGCACGCTTTTGGGATCGGCGCCGTCGAACAGGGTGGTGTTGGTGGTCACGCGAAAACCGGCGTTGACCGCGTCGCGAATCGCTTCGACGGCAATATCGTATCCGCCTTCCCGGCAGACCGAAAAATCGTGGTGCTCCCTTTGCCCGTCTACGTGTACTGAAAAGCTCAGGTACTTGCTCGGTTTGAACAGATGCAGCTTCTCTTGGAGCAGCAGAGCGTTCGTGCAAAGGTAGATATATTTCCGGCGCGCGACCAGGCCTTCGACAATTTCGGCGATCTGCGAATGCATAAGCGGTTCGCCGCCGGGAATGGAAACCACGGGCGCGGCGCATTCGTCGACGGCTTGGAAACATTCTTCGGGGGTCAGGTCTCGCTTCAGGATGTGGGCAGGGTACTGGATCTTGCCGCAACCGGCGCAGGCCAGGTTGCAGCGGAACAGCGGCTCCAACATGAGCACGAGCGGGTAACGCTTGCGCCCGGCCAGTTTCTGGCGCAGGACGTAGGTCGCGACCGTCCACATTTGGGACACAGGAACTGCCATCACCCCTCCGGGAAAATGTAACTCTATGATACCGGATTCAGGTCCGGCGTCGCGTGAGAAGTGGCACTCCCCTGGCCGGCGGCGCTAGATTTTCTGCAGCCGTTGCACGTCGTGCACGCCGGGAATCTGCCGGACCCCGTCAATGATTCGCTGCAGGTGTTTCAGGTCGACGATTTCGAGCACCACGTCCACCGTGGCTTGTCCGTTGGCGGTGCGGGTCGAGATGTCGCGGATATTGGTGTGCGTGTCGCTGATGACTGCGGTGATCTGTTTCAACATGCCAAAGCGGTCGTCACATAGCAGCGTGATCTTGACGGGATAGGCGACCGGCTGGCCTTCTTTCTCGCCGGCCCAGAGCACTTCGATGCGGCGCTCCGGTTCGTAAAGCAGGTTAGTGACGTTCGGGCAATCGAGGGCATGCACTGCAATGCCTTTGCCACGCGTGATGTATCCGATGATGGATTCGCCGCGAATCGGGTTGCAGCACTTGGCGCGGTAGACAAGAAGATCGCCCTGGCCTTTGACCACGATGGCGTTTGAGTCTCCGCCGAAAACCCGCCGCACGACGCTGGTGAAGCCGTGCGAGGCAGCTTGCTCCTCGCCGTCTGAGATCGGCTCGGCGCCCGCCGGGGCAAATTTGGCCAGCACTTGCCGCGCCGAATACTTGCCGTAGCCGATTCCCGCCATCAGGTCATCGGGGCGGCCCAGTCCATAGTCGCTGGCGACGCGCCGCAGATCTTCATCCTTGATGTCCTTCAGCGAGATGCGATACTTGCGGGCCTCCTTCTCGATCAGCTTGCGACCGATTTCAATGGCGCGCTCCCGTTGGTGGAGGTTGAGCCAGTGCTTGATCTTATTGCGGGCGCGGGAGGACTTGACGATCGCCAGCCAGTCACGGCTGGGCTTGTGGCCGGGCTGGGTCAGGATTTCGACGATGTCGCCCGAATGCAGCTTGTGGCGCAAAGGAACCATGCGGCCGTTGACTTTGGCGCCGACGCAAGCATGGCCAACTTCGGTGTGAATGGAATAGGCGAAGTCGATCGGCGTCGACTCGCGCGGCAAGACCAGCACCTTGCCTTTGGGGGTAAAGGTGTAAACCTCTTCCGGGTAAAGATCCACCTTGAGCGTGGAAAGAAACTCGCGGGGATCGGCCACTTCGCGCTGCCACTCGACCACTTGCCGCAACCATGCCAGGCGCTGTTCGTCCTTGGCGGAAACGGGCCCGTCCTTATATTTCCAGTGGGCGGCAATTCCCTCCTCGCACATCTTGTGCATCTCTTCGGTGCGAATCTGGATTTCGAAAGTTTCTCCAGTTTCGGTGATCACGGAAGTGTGCAGCGACTGGTAGAGATTGGGCCGCGGCATGGCAATGAAATCTTTGATACGGCCGGGAACAGGATGCCATAAGTTGTGGATGATGCCGAGAACGGCATAGCAATCCTGCACCGACTGGGTGATGACGCGCATGGCGTAAAGATCGTAGACCTGATCGACGGAGATGCGCTGCCGGATAAGCTTCTGATGAATGCTGTAGACGCGCTTGATGCGGCTCTCGACGCGGCCCGTGATCGCGGCTTCCTTGAGCGCCCCGCGCAGCGTGGCTTCCACGCGCGCCATAAATGCTTCGCCGGCCTTGCGCCGGGATTCGACAGCCGCCCGCACCTGCTCATAGCCGATAGGATCGACGAACTTGAAGCCCAGGTCTTCGAGTTCTCCGCGCACTTTGCCCATTCCCAGGCGGTGCGCGATGGGAGCGTAGATTTCGAGGGTCTCGCGGGCAATCTTGTGCTGGCGTTCAGGGTCAAGGTGCTCGAGCGTGCGCATGTTGTGCAAACGGTCGGCGAGCTTGATGATCACGACCCGTATGTCATCGACCATGGCCAGCATCATCTTGCGCAGGCTTTCGGCTTGGGCTTCTTCGCGGGAGGAGAAATCAATTTTGCTGATCTTGGTTACGCCGTCCACAATGTGGGCGACCTGCTCGCCGAACTCCTGGCGGATTTCGACCGTAGTGACCGAGGTGTCTTCGACGGAGTCGTGGAGCAGGCCGGCTGCGATGGAGACGGCGTCCATCTTCATGTCGGCAAGAACGATTCCTACTTCAAGCGGATGAACCAGATAGGGCTCGCCGGAAGCGCGCAACTGTCCGGAATGGTGTTTCTGGGAAAAGTCGTAGGCGCGCTTGACGAGGTTGAGATCGTCGTTCGGGCGGTTCTCCCGCAGCTTCCGCATCAACTCGCGGAAACGCGTAACCGTGAGCACGTTCGTCGCGATTTGTTCGCGCAACGTTGCCATGATGGATTGTACCGCAGCGCCCGCGGAGGAGGAGAAGGCCGCGCGAGGCCAGCTATATCTTTAGTTTACGTGAAACTCTCCCATACAGAAGCTGGAAGCGCACGCGAAAGCACGCGCTGGTAAAGTACCAGCAGGAGCAGATTCGTGGATCGCATCTTGATCAGCGGAGCCTCGGGTCTGATCGGCCAGGCTCTGGCAACCTCTCTGGAACTCGGAGGCGCCGAGGTTGTGCGGCTGGTGCGCAATGTAGCGCAAAGTCCTAAACGAGACGTGGGGAAAATTCCCTGGGACCCGCTGGTGGAGGGCGTTAGTCCCCATCCCAGCGAGGTCTCCGGATTTTACGCTGTCATCCACTTGGCGGGAGAGTCCATCGCGGGACGATGGACAGAGAAAAAGAAAAGGGCGATCCGCGAGAGCCGCGTGCGGGGAACGCGCAATCTTGCTGCTGCTTTGGCGAACAGCGAGCCCAAGCCCCATGTGTTCCTTTGCGCCTCGGCAATCGGATTCTATGGAGATGGCGGCGAAGAGGTTTTGACCGAAGACACTCCGAACGGTAAGGGCTTTTTGCCGGAGGTTTGCCACGAGTGGGAAGAAGCAAGCCAGACTGCGCGCCAAGCCGGCATCCGCACGGTGAATCTGCGCACCGGCCTCGTATTGAGCGCCAAAGGCGGCGCGCTCTCAAAGATGTTGATTCCTTTCAAGCTCGGCCTGGGCGGCCGGATCGGCTCCGGGAAGCAGTGGTGGAGCTGGATTCATCTCGATGATATGGTCGGCGCCGTTCATCACATCGTTCAAACCGAATCCCTCTCCGGGCCGGTCAACATGGTTGCGCCGAATCCGGTGCGGAACACGGACTTTACCAAGGTTCTGGCGTCGGTGTTAGGGCGGCCTGCGATTTTCCCGGTGCCCGGCTTTGCGCTGGCAATGGTTTTCGGGAGAATGGCCGCGGATGAGCTATTCCTGTCGAGCCAACGAGTCGAGCCGCGAAGACTCGCCGCGAGCGGGTACCGGTTTCAGTTCTCGGACCTGCGAGCGACGCTGGCAAGCCTGGTTTGACCGGCCTTTTGGAGATTGTCCCTGGCTCGTTGTGAGACAAAACAAAAGCGTGTCCGTCCAATTGAGTGGACGCGATTACGTCGACTTGTGACCGCCGTCACTGGCCAGCGGTTTGGCTTTCATGGAAAATCAGCTCAAATGGCTAAGAAAGCGATCGCCACGCTGCTTCTGATAGCCATAACGGCCTGGGCCGAGATGGCGCTGGCTCCTATGCTGGCCATGCACGCGGGCCACATGCGTCCGGGGCATGAAAGAGCTGCGGTCACGGCTCCCCAGAACGCCGGGCATGACCATGCCGGGCATCATCCTACTGCACACACGCCGGCGAGCGAGCCTCCATGTTGTCCGGGGTTGCACGAGACAAAATCCGAGTATGTGATTGATCTGGTTGCGGACGTTCCGGGCTGCGACCGTTCTCACAGTTGCTGCTTCCGGCAAGGTCCGCAAAGTGTGCCAGCTCCGGCCCGCGACTTGCAGAAGCGCGGGCGCGAAATCACACCGGTTGCGACGAAAGAGATCCGTCCGGTCATGGTGGCTGCGACCGATGTTGTCAGCGATAGTGCACTCGCACTACGTCCCTATTCTGATGTTTTTGGCATGACTCTTCGCGTCTAGACAGATTCCCTCGATTTCCGCCTTTCTCGCGGCCATGTGCGGCCGCACGACAATCCGCATTCATAACTTTGAAAAAGGAGCTCTTATGAAATTCAAATTGTCTGCTTTGATTTTGGCCCTGGCGCTGGTTGCCTGGGCGCAGGAAAATTCGACACGTGCTACACCCAACGCGACTCCGGCGCCGAGCACCAGGAGCTGTTGCCATCATGCGGCTGCCACCGGCGAAGAGAAAGACGCCAAGAGCTGCTGCCATCACGCTTCGCAGGCGACGGACCCATCTGCTGCCAAGAGCGCGGAGGAATGCTGTGGCAAAGGCAAATGCGACATGAAGGACGGCAAGGCCTGCTGTGCCGGGAAAGACACGGAAGCTTGCATGAAGGAATGCAAGAAAGCCGGCGGCTGCACAAATGCGAAATGCTGCGGCACGAAAACCGGGAAGTCGGCGATGGAGTGCTGCGGCGGCAAGTGCGAACGCATCGCACAGGCGTCATCGGCAAGCCTGCTCAACTCCACCTTTGATCGGAGATGAGATAGCGCCTGCCTCGCTAGCTAGGAATGCCCCGGTTCATCCAGCCGGGGCATTTCTTGTAAGGGTCGGAAAGGCTTACTGTCTAAGTAAAACCGTGCTTCCGGAAAAAAGCCGGACAGCGAAGCCGCCCGGCTCTCCTAAGAATCAAGCATCTATTCGATGGTGACGCTCACAGAATTCGAAACGATACCGTTGGTCACCACCTCCAACTGGCTGGCGCCCGTCTCAATTCCAGTGGGCACCGTGAAATCCGCCGTGACTGACAGAGAACCCGTAGCCACGCCCATGGAGCTGGGGTCGTCGGTCAGGCAGTAAAACACGTGGCCGGTGGCATTGTTGATGATGCGCACCAGCGGGTAGTTGCTGGCCGCCTGGACGTCATCTCCATACGCCGCGCCCTGCGACATCCCGTTCAGCTGCGTGCCGGTCACGATATATTTCTTGCCCGGGCTCAGCTTGGTCTTGGAGAGCTTGGTGATGGTGGGAGCCCATGCAGGGTTCGGACTGCCTGAGGGGGTATAGAGCTCGACGTCATTGGAAAAATCGGTGAACAGGATCTGTCCCGTCGGCAATTCCACCATGTTGCCATAGTAGGAGCTGTCTCCCGGCGCATTTGGCGGACCTGGAACCTGGTTGAAGCTCGAGCCATTCCACTCGAAGAACACTGCGCCCGTTTGGTAAACGCCAGGGCTCGTCATGACGAGCACATTGCCGTCGACCAGCAGAGCAGCCGGACCGTCGGCGATGTCGAGTTGCTGGCCCTGCGCGTTAAGAGGAAAGTCGGGCGCGGCCGACCACTGGCCCGTGCTGCTGTTATAGACAGCATTATGCCCCGAAGCA
>Ga0187784_10002417_pt1 | contig 14944 bp, 10 predicted proteins | sample 1015_SJ02_MP15_2_FD_132964 | JGI IMG/M metagenome (GOLD analysis project Ga0187784, IMG submission 132964) | Tropical peat soil microbial communities from peatlands in Department of Meta, Colombia - 1015_SJ02_MP15_20_MG | ecosystem: Environmental > Terrestrial > Soil > Wetlands > Peat | place...
AGGTCTTCGGGAACGCCATTCTTCCGCAAGTGTGTAATGCGGAAACGGCGAAAGGCGTGACAGCCGCACTTCGGCTCGTTGAGGTTTTGAAGGATCGGGTGCAGCGCACGCCGTAGGACATTGGACTGGTGGAGAGGCTTGCCCGATTTCGACTGGAACAAAAGGTCGGACCCGAGCGCTTCCTTGCGTTTATCCAGATATTCCTTCAGCATCGCCGCAAGCGCAGGGCACAGATCAATCTCTCGATAGCCACTGTCGGTCTTAAGAAAATCGTGAATCTCTGACCGCCACGCCTTTTGCACGCCGTGGGGACCGATCTTGAGGTAGTTGAGTTTGTCGAGGGGAGGCACACATCCACCCTCTTGTTGATTCGGCGCGCGCCAAGGAACCGCTAGGAAGGTGCCGCGGACGGCCGCCTTGGAGCAGGCACTATATAACAATATTTTCTAAATCCGCAAGTAGCTCTGTTGAGAGGGGGCCTATAGATTCGAAGGCAGAACGCGTGAATTTCCTGACGCCATTCTCACTCATCGAACAGCACACAGAGGCTTGAGGGAAACGGCCCCCTGTATTCCAGTTGACCTGCGGCTCCCTCCGCACGCCGCAGGCCTCGCCGCTTCAGCAGCGGCTTCAAGATGCCGGGTATCTGAACTCGATTGATGTACTCACCAAAGCATTTGTGTAACCCATAGCCGAAGTGCATGTAGACGTAGGCCGGACGGCCGGTGCGGAACTCATTGGCGCTCTCGACGAACCTCTCGTCAAACATGGCGGATTGGGTGGCCGCGATTACCGAGGTGCCCCGCGGTATCTTCGTAGCGTGCATCGTACTCTTGGCGACGACATAGTCTTCAGCAGTGGTGCGGAACACACCAGGGTTGTTCGGATTAAATCGCAGGGCCTCGAAGACGTACTGCGCCAGCAACGTGTCGTTATCCGCCCTCGCTGCCTCCCGTGCCTCCTCGAGCTTGTCAGGCCGCTTGAGAAGTTCATCGAGCGCTTGCGCACAACACTTGGAAGTCGTCGGAATCGCTCCGATGAGCAGGCCGAGCAGATTGTTGCGTATGTCTGTGTCGTCCATTCCCGGCACGCCGGCTTTCTGAAGCGCGAGGCATCGTCCGATCACGTCGTCCGGCTGGGAAGCCAGGGCCTTTCGCTGAGCGACGCTCCGATCCAGCCAGTCCCGCGTGCGCGCCGCGGCATCGCGTGCGGCGTTACCCACCGCGGGATCGTTGGTCAGGTCCGTAAAAAGATACTGGAACATCACAGTGGCAGCATCGGCGAGGTCTTTCTCTTCGGTCCTGAGGCATCCGAAATAGGCCACGACCCATCGCGTCGGGACGACGCGGCCCAACCGCTGAACGACGTCCAATCGGCCGCCAGACGCTGCGACCTGGCTTTCGGCGGCCTGACTGACAAACGGCAACACGTGGCCGGGCAGGTCCTCCCGCCGAACGACGGTACGCATATGCGACACGTCGCGCTCGTACTCGGGTGAGTTCTGCATGCCCAGAAAGAAGTTGCCGCCTCCTCCGATTACTTCCATCTTTTCGCGGTACGTTACCTGGAACACGTCGTCGCGCGACAACACTTCCTGGACGTCCTCGAACAGTGTCACGAGTGCTGTATTCTTGACGATCAGGATGGGCTTCACGCGGCGCAGGATGGCGAAGATCGGCTCCGGATTCTGGATGATGTGCTGCTTGAGCCTGTCGAGAAAATCCCTCACTTCCGTCTGTACCGCGTCAATTGCAGCCATGCCAGCCGATTCGACACGCTCGAATGAGCTCTTCAATTTGTCGCTGATTTCCACGTGGACTTTCCTTAGCGGGGATCTACCGCGCCCACCCCGATCATCTTGAGTGCAGTAATGCTGGGGATAAAGAAGTAATCGCCGCCGCGCAGTTCCACAAAACTCGGAAGCCCGCCGCAGATAAACGGCGGATTCGCCGCATCGTCCGTACCCGGAACGACGAACTTTCCCTTGCCCTCGTGATTGCCCAGCAGAGCGTCCCGGTCGTTTCCTTGGCGCGCATCGTTCCCATACTCGATCCATTGCTGCTGCACGAACTCGAACTGGCGGAAGATGCTCGCATTCAGCGCCATGAAGATGACGCCGTGCTCTGCCTTGTCGTCACCCGGCTCGCCATCAGGCGTATACGGACCGTACGTCAATCCCCGGCGGGTAATGCGCCGGCGATTGATCAAGCCTCCGTGGAACCCGAAAGCATCCCGTGGGTTCGCGCGCCGAATGTGCGCGCTCAAGGGGCAGCGCGCGCCGTCCGCGTCGCCGCCGTAGGTGAAATTCACATTTCTGTTGTTGTCCGCCACGATCGCCGCGTCCCCATGATCGGGCGACAACTCCAGCGGCGTGCCATCCCGCCAACGGCCCACGAATTTCGCTTTCAACTTTTCCTCGCCGCCGGGATACAGTTTGCCCTTTTCTTTCATGTAGGCACGGAACGTCGCGACATTCTGGTGCAGTTTGCGATACACCATGAAGGTGCCGTTGTTCGCGAGCAAATGCGGCACCGGCGCCACCGGAAGCTCGCCCGCCTCGTCCGCGTATCCCAGCAGCAGTTCACCAGTAGCGAGCGGAAGCCACGATTTGCCGTCGGGTGCCAGCTTGCCTTGGCCCGGTTGCGTGTCCCGGTCCACGCCGAGATAGTCCGGATTGCCGAAGCCGTCTGTATATCCGAAATGCTCTTTCCGGCTAGGCTTCCCGTCGATCACTAGTGCCGCGGCGTCCTGCTTTCCGACGATCGCCGCCCCTCCCGTTCGCTCTGCGAGTGCCGTGAGTTCGGCGCACTTCTGCTCGAGTTCCTCGGACGACTCCGCATAGATGCCGAGCCACACGTGCACGGGTCCCTCTTGCCAGACGCCGTCCCAGTGCTGCGGCGCGTTCTTCCCGACATCGCACAAAATTCCGCCGCGCGCTTTCATTCCTTGGACGAATTCCACCGGGAAGCCTTGAAGGGAAGCCTGAGGCAGGCCGAGCGCCACAAGTCCGGGATAGGTCAAGGCGACGTTTACCGTCGTGCGTGGCTTGTGTTTCTCGTCCCATTTCTCGCCGGTCGTCAGTCGGCTCACGAGCTCCGCGACAAATGCCTGACCTTTCTTTGTATCCGAAATCCTCACAAAGAGAAAACGGGCCAGGGGAAACGTGTAGCCGCGCAACGCAAAGCCCTGAATATCGGTTGCGTCCAGTTTGCTCATGTCACTCGTCCGCCAGTTCCCTTCCCTGGACGATTCCCGGAACAGGGGGCGGAGCACTCTGGAGTGAGTCGATGAACTTCACGAATGCTCTTTGCAACTCCTCCGCCGGTTTGCCCTGATTCTTCTCGATAAATGCTGTCACGGCACTCTGCGTCTGGAGCGCCTGCAACGTCTGCTGCACTGTTTTGTCATTCACGTCCGCAAAGAAGAACGTCGTCTCGACCTGGCATCTCTTCATATACCGAATAAACGCATCCACGTTCTCTACGCCGGGATAGCCCTCGCAATGCCGCCATACTGCGTGCACCTCCTGAGGAACCTCCACAGCCAGCCGTCGGAGGTAGGGATCGAGGTCTCCGTCGAAATTCGATTCGAAGATCAAATACTTCGACCGCAGATGTTCCTCTCTGGATGGTCTTCCGAAATAAACCACATCGTCCATCACCACGAGCCTCGCCATGTGCGTGCTGGATACTTTCGCGAAGGGGCTGTCTGCGCCACGGGGCAGTTTCTCCAGACACTGCCGGATGGCAAGGCTGTGAGACTCGCTGCCGTGCGCACTCCGCGCGATGGGAGAAAGGATTGTCAAGCCGTAGACGCTTCCGCTCTGGTTGGCCATCTGGTGCCTACGTTCCGACGGGCGCTTCGCCCGTTGCCCCAAGGTCGCCCTGTACGCTCACGAGAAATTGCCGGTAGGCCTTTTCGAATTCCGCTGCGGTCTTCCCTCGCTGTTGCGCCAGCGCCTCGAGGGCCGCCGTCACGCGGTGCGCCGCCTTCACGTCGTTCGTCGTCGCGTGGGGGTACGCCGTATAGTAGTAGTCCGTTTCGAACTGGCCCTGCGCGATGTATTCCTTGAAAGGGGTCACCGGCGCCGCACCAGGAAATTTTTCGCTCCAGCACCAAATGGCGTCGAGGCCACGGCTCAGTACGGCAGAGAATGCATCGATATACTGGTTCCACGTACCGTTGAAATTGCTGAAGAAGAGCAGGTAGTCGTATCGGAGATTGTCAGGCGGCTGATGCTCGCTCAACCGAGGAAACTGATTTCGCCGCACAATCACCCAACGCGCAAAATGGATGAAGGACAAATTTACCAAGTCCCGTCCCGCAGAAGGGAAGTGTCCCAGAAAGAAGAAGAAGGCCCGTAGGATCCATGTCTTCCAAGGTTTCATCGGCGAAATGGCGTTCATCGCGTACTGTTTGCCGTTGATGTTCGACATGACGCCCTGCTTCTCGGCCATCTTTACCCTGCTCGAACCCAAAGACGCAACCGAGTTGAGAGAGGGTATATATCACACTACGTCCTGCTGATGCTATTACTATGGAGACAATAGAGCGCAAGGACGGCGGCGTTCGGACGACCCTTGAATCCTCGGAGTATGCCGAGCAGTGCACGGGCATCTCGATGCAGATCCGCCGAGTGGGCGGTCAAAGGCCGTAGAGGGTTAAGGGGACTCCTATTTACTTTGAGGAATCCATCATGGCGCCGCACTATGGCGCCGCCGTTGGCTTCGACGCAAGACTCAATCTTTATGCCGGACCTCTATTTCCTTGAACCGGAAAACCACAGCCACTCCACCCTCCGGGCCGTGTTGTCATGGGAGGAGTGCGATCGCTTAGTTGACCGGACGTCGGCGGTCCGCCTCGGCGCCGAGTTTCCTGCAGGATCGATCAATGAGAGTAATCAGAGCACGATCGCCATCCTGTACGTTCCTCCCGAGGAAGCCAACGAGGAATGGTTAACAGGTGTCTACCGCATAGAGGCAGATGTGACGGATCTTAACCAAACCCTCGGAACCTTGAAGAGGATTCCCGCCATCGTCAGTTCCTAGACAACCGCACTGACCGCGTCCCGAGTACGCCCGCAAATCGACAAGTGTGCGTCACCAGGCGATGAGCCAGGGTTACATGCCGCCGGTGGCCTTGATGGTGAGTTTCTTGCTCGCGATGACCTGACGGTTCTGTCGCTCCGTGACGATGACCTGCCACAGGCCGCCCGAGCTCAAGTCGTCTTTGCCTTCGTAGATGCCGCCGCCCTTGTCGGCGCCCTTGATGACTGTCTTAATCGCGGCCATGCCCATTTCCGGCATCGCGGGCATGAAGAACGTAACTGTGACCTCCGCTCCGGAGATCGGTTGCCCGGCCTCATCAGTCAACTTCACACGTACCGTGTTGGGTCCCTTGTGAGCGGGCGAGGGATCCGTCGTCAACTCGATGCTCACCTTCTTCTGGGTCGAGGCCGAATCCGCCTGCGCGACCGCCGGACGGGGCAAAGCGACCGCTCCTGACGCAAACAACAGAAGCAGGGCCGCTGTTATTGAAAGTGCCGAAGACCTCGCTGCTCCAAAAGGCAACCTCATCGTGTTTTCTCCTTTGCTCTTTGTGATTTGTCTGCTGTGTTCCAAACGACTTTCTACAATTTCGTTACGGCGGCACCTTTCACTCGCTTGCGGCTCATTCCATCGCGCGCAACGTTCCGCGGCGCAGCGCCCGTTCTTTCATCAGAGCGAAGAACACCGGTACGAGAATCAGGACGTGAATCGTCGAGGTGATCATCCCGCCCACGAGTGGTGCGGCAATTGGCTTCATCACGTCCGAGCCCACGCCGGTCTCCCACAGAATGGGGACCAGACTGGCGAGAACGACGCAGACGGTCATCAGCTTCGGCCTAAGGCGCTGGACCGCCCCCTCGATGGTCGCCGCCTCGACATCTTCTTTGCGCAGCGGGACGCCTGACTTGAGCCGGCGGTCCAGAGCCTCGTGCAGGTACACGACCATGACCACGCCCGTTTCGACGGCGATGCCGAACAGTGCGATGTAACCGACCCACACGGCCACGCTGAAGTTGTAGCCGAGCAGGCGCTGGAGGATCAGGCCGCCAGTGAGCGCGTAGATCGTGGGGAAAATGAGGACCGCGGCTTCAGCTACCGAATGAAAGACCATGTAAAGAAGCAAGAAAATGACGAAGAACACGATCGGCAGAATCAGTTCTAGGCGCCGTCTGGCGCGCACCTCAAATTCGTACTCGCCGGACCACTTGTAGTTGAAGCCCGGCGGCAGCGCGAGCTTTTGCTGGAGCAGATTGTTCGCCTTCGTTACAAAGCCGCCGTAATCGTTCGTGTTCAAGTCGATGTAGACGTATCCGGTCAGCGCGCCATCTTCGTCCCGCAGCATGGCGGGACCGCGCGAGAATGACAGCTTGGCCACCTCCGAGATGGGAATCTGCGCTCCGGACGGCGTGCCGATCAGGACGCGCTGCAAATCTTCCACGTTGTCGCGGAAGTCGCGGTTATAGCGGACGTTCACGGGATACCGTTCGCGGCCTTCGACGTTCTCCGCCACCATCTCGCCGCCGATTCCCGAACTGACCGATTGCTGAACATCGGCAATCGTCAAGCCGTAGCGGGCCGCTTCAGCGCGGTTGACTTCGACGTTCAGGTAGAAACCCTGCGAGACGCGCTCAGCGAAGATGGAGCGCATTTCGGGAATTGCGGAAAGGATCTGCTGAATCCGCGCGCCAAGCTGCTGGATGCCCTCGAGGTTCGGCCCCTGAATCTTCAATCCCAAAGGCGTCTTGATTCCGGTCAATTCCATGTCCAGCCGATTTTCGACCGGCATGGTCCAGGTATTGGAGAGGCCCGGAAACTGCAGCTTCGCGTCCATCTCCTGGATCAACTTTTCGTACGTGATGCCCGGCCTCCACGCGCTACGAGGCTTGAGCATGATGGTGGTGTCGTACATATCGAGCGGGGCGTTGTCGGTCGCGCTGTCGGATCGGCCGACCGTGCCGAAAACGGTTTCCACCTCCGGAAAGGTACGAATGATCCGGTCTTGTTCCTGAAGCAGTTGCGAGGCTTGCGTAATGGAAATTCCGGGGAGCGCCGTGGGCATGTAAAGCGAGGATCCTTCAAACAGGGGCGGCATGAACTGGCTGCCGATGCGGAATGCAATGGGCAGCGTGACAACCAAGAACAGGAGGTTGAGCAATAGCGTGGTCTTGCGGAAGCGAAGGCACAGCCGCAGGACCGGCAAGTAAATCGCCTGAGTAAATTGGGAAATCGGGTTTCGCGATTCCGGTATCAGGCGTCCGCGGATGAACAGAACCATGAGCACCGGCACGAGCGTAATCGCCAACACGGAAGAAAAGCCGGCGGCCAGCGTCTTCGTCCAGGCGAGCGGGCGAAACATTCTCCCTTCCTGAGCTTCGAGGAGGAAAACAGGCAAGAAGGAAACCACGATGATCACGAGGGAAAAGAAAATCGCCGGGCCGACTTGATTGGCCGCGTCGAGCAGTATCCGCCGTCTTTCTTTTTCAGGGATTTGCGACACCACCTTTGCAGACGGACTGGCTACGTCGGGCGCAGACAATTCGCTCACGACGGGACCATTCGAGGCGTCTTCGCGAGCCGACTGGCGCTCGGAAAGGTGGCGGTAGCCGTTTTCGACCATTACGATTGCAGCATCCACGAGCACGCCAATCGCAAGCGCCAGACCGCCGAGCGACATGATGTTGGAGCTGACGTGGAGGTAGTACATCGGAACAAACGAAGCGATGACGGCGATAGGCAGGGTCAAAATCGGAATCAGCGCCGAGCGGAAGTGAAAGAGAAAAATGATGATCACTAGGCTCACGATGATGGCTTCTTCGAGTAGGTCTCTCTGCAATGTTGCGATCGACGCGTGAATCAATCCCGCACGGTCGTACCCAGCGACGACTTCCACGCCGGCGGGGAACGAGGCTTTGATTTCCGCCAGCTTTTTTTTGACGCCGTTGATGACATTGAGCGCGTTCATGCCGTCGCGCATGACGACAATTCCGCCAACCGTCTCTCCTGTGCCTTGCCACTCGGCGACTCCTTCGCGGATGTCCGGGCCAAAAGTGACCGTGCCGAGGTCGCGCACGAGGACGGGTGTGCCGTTCTTGGTCGCGACCGGCACCGTTTCCAGATCGGTCACAGAGCGCAAATACCCGAGACCGCGAATCATGTATTCGGCCCCGCCCATTTCGAGCAGTCGTCCGCCGACTTCATTGGTGCTGCTTCTCACCTTGTCAATGACCGCCGAGAGCGGAATTCCGTACGCGCGGAGTTTGTCGGGATCGAGATTGACCTGATACTGGCGAACGAACCCGCCGATCGTCGCCACTTCCGCGACGCCCGCAACGGTTTCGAGCTGGTAGCGCAGATACCAGTCCTGAAGGCTGCGCAAATCAGCCAAGCTGTGCTGGCCGCTGTGATCGACAAAAACGTATTCGTAGACCCAGCCGGCACCGGTCGCGTCCGGCCCGATCACCGGGTTGACGTTTGCCGGGAGGCGGCCGCCGATCTGTTGCATGTACTCCAAAACGCGCGAGCGCGCCCAGTAGAGATCGGTCCCGTCCTCGAAGACCACGTAGACATAGGAGTCGCCAAACATCGTCTGCGCGCGCACGGCCTTGACGTGTGGCGCGGCGAGCAGCGTGGTCACGATGGGATAGGTGACCTGATCCTCGATGATGCTGGGAGGTTCGCCTGGCCAGGACGTACGGACGATCACCTGCACATCGGAAATATCGGGCAGCGCGTCGAGCGGGATTTGGCGCATCGCCCAGATCCCCGCCAATACGGGCAGGAGCGTACCCGCAAAAACCAGAAAGCGATTTCGAGCACACCAGTCAATCCATCTGGCGATCACGCTACATCCCTCCCGTGGCGTTGACACTCAGTTGTTTGCTGGCGATCGTTTTCCCATTCTTCTTCGCGACGACCGTGACTTGCCAGGTTCCGCCGCTTCCCAGCTCTCCCGCGCCCTCGTAGAGACCATTGCCCTTGTCGTTGAGATCGACCGAGGTCCGCATCGCCGCCATACCCATGGCCGGCATAGCAGGCATAAAAAACGTGACATTGACGCTTGCCCCAGGAATCGGGGAGCCGTGGTCATCAGTGACCTTCACCTTGAATACGTTCTTGCCGCTGTGCGGCGGAGTGGGGTCCGAACTGAGTTCGACGTTCGCCTGCGGGGGATTCATCGCCGCCGCCGCACCTGCACCGGGCGGAGGTGGAGCGAATGAACCCAGCGCCGCTTGGAGCTCGCTTTCCGAGTCGATCAGGAAGTTTGCGGACGTGACGACTTTTTCGCCTGGTTCCAGTCCCTTGAGCACCACAAAATCTTCGCCTGCCCGCGCGCCTAACTGCACGTCGCGCGGCTCGATGTAGCCGTCGCCGCGATCCACAAAGGCAATCGCACGCGTTCCTGATTGGAGAATGCCGGTGGCTGGAATCACCAACTGCCGCCCCATCGGCACTTTCAGGATCACGTTCACGAACATGCCGGGTTTGAGCTGAAAGCCGGGGTTGGGAAACACGAGCCGGACTTTGGCCGTCCGCGTGTCCATGTCCACTTGCGGATAGATGAAGTCCACCCGACCGCCGAACGTGCGACCGGGAAAAGTGTCCATCGTAAGCGTCGCGGGACCGCCGACCTTGATTCGCGCGAGGTCGCTCTGAAAGGCTTGCGCCTGCACCCAAACCGTCGAGAGATCAGCGACGGTGTAAAGGCGCATTTCGGGTTGCACCGCAACGCTGGGGAAAGCGTTGCGCTCGGTGATGTATCCGGAGACCGGAGAATCCACCTCCATTTCCTGCCGCACTTGGCCGGTTGATTCCAGTCTCGCGATTTCCTGTTGCGGGACACCCCATTGTTCGAGGCGCTCCGCGGCCGCGTCGAGCAAGGACGCCGCGCCGGCCGTAACGCCCGGCACCGTGCTCTGCGCCACCTGCTGCTGATTTTGCTTGGCGACAAGGTACTCGCGCTCCGTCGCGACGAGATCAGGGCTGTAGATCGTGAACAGCGGTTGCCCTTTGCGAAGGTATTGATACGTGGCGTCGGCGAAAACCTTTTCGATAAAGCCGGAATATCGGACCTGCACGTACGCCAGCTTGGTTTCGTCTACGGCGATACTGCCGGTTGTGCGAATTTCGTCTTCGACCAATTTCCGCTGCACTTGGCTCGTTTGGACTCCAATGCTTTGGAGGCGCTGTGGCGAAATTTGCACAGGAACCAAAGGCGTTTCTGCGTTGGCCGGCACTGGCGCCGCCGAGTGGTCAGTCAAATCCTGCGCCGTGGCGTTCGTCGTGCTCGGTGCCACCACGCTCGCCGGCGCGCTCGCGCTATGGTAATGCCACCAAAGCCTCGCCAGAAGCGCTACGAGGACGACATTTCCGGCCACTGCCAGCCAAAATCCGGTTCGGTAGCTTCTCATCGCTTTGCTCCTTCGTCGCGCAACGAAAGACCCGTCAGCTCTTCCAGTTGCGCGAGCGCGGTTTCCCGCTCGCCGACGTCTTGCCAGTACTCCTCGTCCTGTTGGAGAACATCGAGGAACGACTTCAGCAGCGACTGGAAATCCTGGCGATTGTTTTGGTAGGCGGCGAGGCCGGATTCAAATTCAGCGCGCGTTTGGGGCTGCAATCCTCCCCAATAGATTTTCAGCAACTCGGAAGTCTTCTCCGCTATGTCGAAAGCGTTTCGAAGCGCAAGGGCAACCTGCTGTGTCTGCGATTCGGCCTCGCTGCGCGAGCGGTCCAGTTCGGCTTCGGCCTCTGCCAGTTCGGGGCGCTGTTTGTGGCTTCGGTAAATGGGCACCTGCACGCCGACCGTGAGCATGTAATACGCGCGATATTGCGTGGGGTCGGTGCGCTGCCAGATGTATTGAACACTGAAGTCCGGGTAGAAATCCTTGTGCGCCAGATCGACCTGAAGCTTCTGCTTCTCGATCATTTGCTGCGCGCCAGAAATCTCTGGATTGTGAGCTTTCGCGGCGGCCAGAAGCTCGCCGAAGGTGTACGGAAGAGGGGTCTCAGGCAGGCCGGCTGGCTCAATGTCCGGTGAGGATTGCGAGCGGTTAAGAAGCTGCTTGAGCTGCGCCTGCGCCTTCGCGACATCAAGATGGTGCATGGTGATCTCGCGAACCAGTTTTGTCTGCTCTACCTGCACCTGCAGGAGGTCTTGCTGATTGCCCACGCCGGAGCGATATCGCGCTTCCGCCGCCTTTTCGACTTGCTGGAGCAGTTGCCCGTCGCCTTCGAGGATTCCGAGCGTTTGTGCCAGGTAAGCCAATTGGAAGTACGCGGACTCAACTCCCTCAAGAACGGAACGGCGCACGGATTCGTACTGCTGCTGCGCCACGTCCGCGTCTCGCTTGGCCATCTCGCCGTGCAAACGCAGTTTCCCTGGGTACGGAAGATCCTGCGAGACGCCCAGGCCGATATAGGCAAAGTCGCTGTTGGTGAACCCAGCGAAGGGCCTTGGACTCCCTACATTGACTTGCTGCAGCATGATTTGAGGATCGGGCAGCGTTGATGCCTGCGAAGGAACCTGCTTCGCAGCCTCCCACCCTTGCCGCGCCGCACGGATTTGCGGATTGTTTTCTTCGGCCTCCACCAACAAATCCCGGAGCGGACTGCGCGCGTCCGAACCGCCTTGCTCGTGCTGAGCCGTTTGAATGTGTGCAGCTTGGCCGCTTGGCTCCTGCGCCTGAGCCCGATGTGCCCGCCCAAAGAGGAAAAGAAGCAAGCTCAAACACAGAGCGCGCGCCGGGAAAAACTCGCGTTGCGGCTTTGTGCCGCGTGTTGCCGACATTGGGTCGCCTCCTGAGAAGACTTCAGCTGGAGTGATCGGAATCGTGTTCCGCGCCGCTAATGCCGCTATCGGCACGGAGCCCGAGTGACGACACGAATGGACTAGCGGTGTGCAGGACGCACACGTCCAAGCAGGCTAGATCAGGAGGGAGGCGTGGAGCGTGTACAGTTCAGGAGGCGAATGCTGTTGGGCATCGACTACCCAAGACGGGACCCTCGTATGTCCCAGAATCTCAATCAGCCGCGGGTACTCGACTTTCGCGATGGTAGGTCCGTGCAGCGAGACGTGCTGCGCGGGCAGCATCAAGGGCGCCTGCGCAGAGAACATGGTCTTGCAGCACTCCTGACCTTGGTTTGCAGGCGTACAGGGCATCGAATGGCAACATTCCATGCTTTGCTCGTCCGCAGACATCGCAGGCACGCACTGCCCAAGCTGGAGAGCGAGAAGTGCACCGAGCGCCAACGTCAGGAATGAGGTCCGCCCAATCATGTCATCCAAAGTTTATGTCCGTTAGAAATGCAAGTCAACGAAAGGAACCTTCGCATTTGCCCTTTACGATGTGACTGAAATCGTCGAGTTCTGTTATGTCATCGTCGATGAAAACGAGCCTCTTCACAACAAGTCCTCCTAACTGCCTCGCCCACATTCCTGCCACCATCTCGACTGGAAGGCTAATGTGCGACACCGATTCTGGTTCGATTAAGGCGGGGGAGGCGCGCCAGTCGCCAAGGCAACTGCAGCCTGCGCCACCTTGCGTGAGAGAACCAGTCCAGTCAACGTAGGATTGACCGATCCAACGGTAACGAACAGCGATTGGTCTGTACAAAATGCATTCACGACGTTGTGGAACCGTCCGTTGGTATCCGTCACCGAAGTCTGAGAGTTTGTACCCATCCAGAGTGTTCCCGCTTCGTGATAAGTCGTTCCGAGACCATCGCGGTCCTGACTTATGATCTGCAAATTCGCAGGATTGTTGCCAGCCAACTGGTTCGCGAGCGCAAGGATCGCCGCATCCATGGCGTTAGCGAGCGCATCTTCGGAGGCAGTCGTAGTCAACTGCACATACGCGCGGGTTATACCGAACTCATCCGATTCGTATGGACTGAGGTTTATCCAACGCCCCGCCTGATTCGGAACGCTGGTCGCTTTGTCCCCGATTTGCTGCGACACGCCTCGGAAGCCGATCGAGATCCACCCCGCTTGCTGGTTCGCCAGTGTCGCATCGAGTTGGTCGATGTCAGGGATCATCGTGTAGAGGAGAGCATCGGAGTTTCCGCCTGGATCAGCTGAGGCAGTAACCTGAATGTGGAACTTGCCCTGGGGCGCTGATCCGCGCACGAGCAGCGCCCCGGTTTGAAGAGCGGCCGGAAGCGTGTTTTCGGGATCGAGAGCTGCGCGGTTGATGCGCACGAAAATGTTGGACCGCCAATGGGCCATTAGGTTCCGGCCCATCAGTTCACCAGACGGATTGCCAGGACTGGTTGGAAACGAATTAAGCGCAAGGCGAGTCGACTCAATCGTCCCGAGCGCGAGGATGATTGCGCAGTTGGATGTGACTGGCAACGAATAGCTCGCGCCATTCACATTTACTTGAATGCTTGCCACCGCACCGTTGGCAACACCAAACCGCGTCACGTGCGCGTTCGGTACGATAAACAACCGTCGCTGAGAATCAGGCAAGTTCGACGCGTCTCGGGCTGCTTCGATCAAGAGATCGATACTGCTGTACTTGTCGAACGCAAAGAGTCCAGAAGCTGGCGACTGGCCTTGCACTGCGAGCGGCGGATCTTCTACCGAGTCAAGGTTCGGTACGCCATTCGCTTGCAGGATGCTCGAAACGCGCTGCTTTAACAGACTGTAGAGAGGGCCCTGGATAAACTCCGTGTCGTCCGAGACGCCAGTCTGCTGTTCCATCAGCGGATAGTTCTGAGTGAGATACTGCGCGACTGTGGGAGGCCAAGCAGCCAGATCGCTTGCGAGAAGTCGGGGACACCAGCCTCCCCAGTACAGCGACTTGCCACCGATGCAATAGGCTTGGCCGATGAATGGAACGTTCCCGCGCCACGCCATGCCCCACACCAAGTCTCTGGCCGTGCCCGGATCGTTGGCGGGATAGAGCGGATCCGGCACGTCCAAACCGATGTTCGGGAGATTTTGAAGGTGAGTGGGAATGAGAAACGGGCCCGCATCTAACACGAGTACCTTCAGATTGTTGTTCGCCCCGAAGCTATAGATCTTTTCGGCGCAATACCCGCCGAACATACCGGCGCCAATGACAACCGCGTCGAAATGACGTGTGCCAGCAGCCGTAGCTTCGTCCCAGGTATTGCAGACGAATCTACCAAGGGCGTCGAGCCCTAGTGTTGTGCGCTGCACGTCGGGCGGCGGCACGATTGGCTGGCCTGAATCAATCAGTCGATCGAGTGGCACTGGACTCGGTCCTCTCTCCGGAGTGTTCTGTCCGTCCGGTTGAATATCTTCGCGAAGCGCTTTCTGAAGCTACGTGATGAACGAATTACACGTCCGAAGAGGAACGCGATGATACTGTACGATGCCTCAATTGTCACGGACATTACGTAGTGAACCAAGGTAGCTCTGCAGCGCAAAAGTTCGATACAACGCCGAACCGCCGAACGGGTCGAGCCCGCGTTCGATGCCAGCCAAAGTTCCGCCCAAAGCAAAGGCAATGGTGCCAGCCAGATCGAACCCTAATATAAGGATAAGAAAGACTGGGTCATATCCGGCCCGGGCAGGTTGGTTAAGACGTTTTAGGCTCGTCCCGGCGCGAGCGGGCCATTCGCTGAGCCATCGAAAGCAGCAGGAGGCGATCCTTCTTTTTCATTCGACCGAAGAGTGTGCGGAACTGGCTGAGCACGCGAACTTCTTTCCTCGTACTTCCCCAACCGGCATTGTCTACCGTCTCTGACTCCTGAACTTTGGAAATCTCAGCGGATTCTTCAATGTCGTAGAAGAGCTGGTGCAGCGGTACCTCCATCGCCCGTGCCAGCTTCTCGAGCGTCTCGACGCCGGAATAGTATGGCCGTTCTCGACGCGAGAGATATAGCACCTCAGAAGGCCGCTCCGCTTCTCGATATCCCCTTGCGACAGCTTC
>Ga0187784_10002419_pt1 | contig 14940 bp, 13 predicted proteins | sample 1015_SJ02_MP15_2_FD_132964 | JGI IMG/M metagenome (GOLD analysis project Ga0187784, IMG submission 132964) | Tropical peat soil microbial communities from peatlands in Department of Meta, Colombia - 1015_SJ02_MP15_20_MG | ecosystem: Environmental > Terrestrial > Soil > Wetlands > Peat | place...
ACCTCATGGCCCCGGTGGGGCTCGACCAGCGTGAGCAGCATCGAGCCGAGCTTCACCGGCTCGGCCTCGGCGAAGATCTCGATCGGCTTGCGCTCCTTGGGTGCGTCGTTCTCCGGCATGGGGAGCGAAGCTAACAGCTGCGAGGCCGGCCGGCCCGGTCCCGCGCCGGCTCAGTGCTGCGACGGTGCCGACGCGGCAGGACCCGGACCCCCGTCGTCGCGGCCCGCCTCGGCCGCCCCGTCGCCGCCGGCGCCCCGCAACATCAAGAGGGTGACCACCCAGAGGATCAAGCCGCCGACCACCAGGATCACGCAGATCCAGACGGCGATGTTCCCGGCTCCTGGATCGGTACCGAGGAGATTCCCCAGCCGCGTCCCAAGCGGCGTTGCGAGCAGTGTTGCGAGCAGTGCCACCGCCGAGATCCTAAGCCTGAGCGATCACGGCGCGGAGGGTCTGGCGGGCCTCCGCGAGCTGGGACGCCGTCACGCGCTCGTCAGGGTGGTGGGCCAGGAGCGGATCTCCGGGGCCGAAGTTGGCCGCCGGCACCCCGTGCTCCCAGAACGACGCCACGTCGGTCCACCCCACCTTGGCCCGCGGCGGGTGGCCGCTGCGCTCGACGAGCGCCCGCAGGAGGGGCTGGTCGAGCGAAGGCGGGGCGCCGTCCCCGGCGTCGAGAACCTCCCAGGTGTCCCCGCTGCGCGGCTCGAGGAACGGGTCGAGGAGTCCGTGGAGGAAGGCTTCGGCCTCGGCGCGGCGCCGGTCGGGGGCGTACCGGTGGTTGAGCGTCACCCGCGCCTCGTCGGGGACGACGTTCGGGGCCACGCCGCCTTCGATCCCCACCACTTGGAGCTGCTCGGGGTAGGTGCAGCCGTCGAGGATGACGGATCGCCCCTCCCAGCCGACCACTCGCTCGAGGATCGGGGCCAGCCGGTGCACAGCGTTACGGCCGGTGAACGGGCGCGCCGTGTGGGCCCGCGTGCCGCGCAGTGTGATGCGCACGCGCATGGTCCCTTGGCACCCGGCCTCCACCAGGGCATCGGTGGGCTCGCCCAGCACGGCGGCGTCGCCCGCCAGGAGCTCAGGACGCCGGTGCCACACCTCGAGCAGGCCGCTGCGGGCCCGGTCGACCTCCTCGCAGGCGTAGAAGCACCACGTGAGGTCGACGGCGGGATCCTCGACGCTGGTGGCCAGGTCGAGCAGCACGGCCAGGCCGCCCTTCATGTCCGACGCGCCGACCCCCCACACGGTGTCACCCTCGACGCGCGGCGTGGCGTTGCCGTCCGGCGGCACGGTGTCGAGGTGGCCCGCCAGCACGAGGCGTTGGGCACGCCCGAGGGCTGTGCGGGCCACGACGTTGTCGCCCAGACGCGTGACCTCGAGCCAGGCGCAGGCGCGCAGGGCGCGCTCCACCCGGTCGGCCAGCGGCCCCTCGTCGCCGCTGACCGAGGGCACGGCCATCAGATCGGCCGTGGCTGCGAGCAGGTCGCCCATGGGTGTCGGCTCCGCGGCTCCCCGGCGCGCTCAGGTGCTGGCGCCGTGGTCGCGCAGGACCTGGTTGAGCTGCGCCTTGTCGTGGCGCTCCCCCTCGGTCAGCCGCTTGATGACGAGGACGCACGGGACGAAGAACTCCCCCCCGGGGTACTCCCGCCGTCGGCTCGCCCGGATCGCCACGCACCACGGCGGCACGACGCCGCGCGAGATCTCGTCCCCGTTCTCGGCGTCGATCACCGGGATCGACGGGTCGAGGAAGGCGCCGGCACCGAGGACCGAGCCCTTGCCGACGCGCGCCCCGCCGGTCACCATGCAGCGGCTCCCCACGAAGGCGTCGTCCTCGACCACGACGGGCACGGCGTTGGGCGGCTCGAGCACGCCGCCGATGCCCACCCCGCCCGACAGGTGCACCCGCTCGCCGATCTGGGCGCAGGAGGCCACCGTGGCCCAGGTGTCGACCATGGAGCCGGCACCGACCCAGGCGCCGATGTTGACGTAGGAGGGCATCAGCACCACGCCCGGCGCCAGGTACGAGCCCCAGCGGGCCGAGGCCCCGGGCACGACGCGCACCCCCGCCTCGGCGAAGTTGCGCTTGAGCGGGAGCTTGTCGGCGTACTCGAAGGGGCCGGCCTCGATCGTCTCCATGCCGCGCAGCGAGAACAGCATGAGGATCGACTTCTTCAGCCACTCGTGGACGACCACCTCGTCGCTGTCCGGGTCCACCTCGGCCACCCGGGCCTGCCCGGTGTCGAGCAGCTCGATGGCCTCGGTGACGATCCGCGCCGCATCGCCGTCGGCGGGCGAGAGCTCGCCTCGCCGCTCCCACAGCTCCTCCACCTGTGCCTGCAGATCAGCCATGGCCCACCCTAGCGAGGCGCTCCCCCACCAGCACCAGCCGCTCGAGGGGCTGGACCGCGGCTACCCGCACGTGATCGGCGCCGGCGGCGCCGTAGAGGTCGCCCGGGCTGACTAGCAGCCCGCCGTCGGCAGCCAGGCCCTCGGCCATGGCCCAGGCGTCGGGCCAGCGCCCCGCGGGCACCGGCACCCACAGGTAGAAGCCGCCTTCGGGCAGCGCGACGGGGCAGCCGTAGGCCCCGAGCACGCCGGCGAGGTACTCGAGGCGGTCGAGGTAGCGGGCCCGCTGCTCCTCGACGTGCTCCTCGTCGTCGAGGGCGGCCACGCCGGCCGCCTGCACCGGTCCGGGCACCATGAGCCCGGCGTGCTGGCGTACGGCGCGCAGGAACTCGACCAGCTCGGCGTCGCCGGCGTAGAAGCCCACGCGCAGACCGGCCAGGTTCGAGCGCTTGGACAACGAGTGCACGGCGACCACACCGTCGAAGCCGTGCTCGAGCACCGAGTGCGGCTCGCCGTCCCAGGTGAACTCGGCGTAGCACTCGTCGGAGAACACGGGCACACCCCGTGAGCGTCCCCAGGCCGCCTCGGCGCCGAGGTCACCGAGCCCCCCGGTCGGGTTGGACGGCGAGTTCGACCACAGCACCAGGGCCCTCGCCGCGTCCTCGGGTGTCACGGCGTCGAGGTCGAGTCCCCCCACCCGCCCGGGCGCGGGCGGGACGGCGACGGCCCGGCACCCGGCCAGCTCGGCGCCCATGGCATAGGTCGGGTACGAGACGGAGGGGTACAGCACCGTGTCCCGGCCGGGCCGCAACAGATGGAGCAGGTGGGGCACCGAGGCCACGAACTCCTTGGTGCCCACGCAGGCGGCCAGGGACCCCGCGGGCACGTCGGGCAAGCCGAAGCGCCGGCACAACCAGGCGCCCGCCGCCTCGCGCAGCTGCGGGCTGCCGGCCGAGGCCGGGTAGCCCCGCTCGGTCCCCGAGGAGCCGAGCGCCGCCACCACCGCGGGCGGGGGCGGGTCGCATGGGGTGCCCACGGAGCAGTCGACCATGCCGCCCTCGTGCGAGCCGGCCACCTCTGCCAGGCCGGCCAGGCGGTCGTAGGGGTAGGGCGGCAGACGGAAGGTCACGACACCGTCATGTGCACGGCGCCGTCATGTACTCGGCGAAGCGAGCCCGGCCGACGTCGTCGAGGACGACCTGCAGGGTCGCCCCCTCCTCGCCGTCGCTCTGACTGATCACCTCGCCCTCGCGGTGCACGGCAGCGAGCACGTCGCCACGCGACCAGGGCACCAGCAGCTGGACCACGCGGTCCGAGCCCCGCAGGCGATCCGCCAGCACGCGCAGCAGCTCCTCGACCCCCTCGCCCGTGCGGGCCGAGATCAGCACCGAGCCCTCGATGCCGTGCGCCAGGGCCTTGGCCTCGTCGGGCGCCTGGTCCGCCTTGTTGACCACGGTGAGCTCCGGGACGTCGGCCGCCCCGATCTCCCCCAGCACCTCCCGCACGGCTGCCATCTGTGCTTCGGCGTTGGCTGCCGTGCCGTCGACCACATGGACCACCAGGTCGGCCAGGCGCACCGAGTCCAGTGTCGAGCGGAACGCCTCGACGAGCTCGTGGGGCAGCTTGCGCACGAAGCCGACCGTGTCCGTCACCAGCACGGTCTCGCCACCGGGGAGCGCCAGCTGGCGCGTTCGCGGGTCAAGGGTCACGAAGAGGCGGTTCTCCGCCGGCACGCCGGCGTCGGTCAAGCGGTTGAGCAAGGTCGACTTCCCGGCGTTGGTGTACCCGACCAGGGCCACCTCGCGCTGGCGACCCCGAACCCGGCTGCGCCGTTGCAGCGCCCTGGTCCGCTCGACGTCGCGCAGCTCGGCCTCGAGCTTGTGCATCCGGCGCACCAGGCGGCGCCGGTCCACCTCGAGCTGCGTCTCTCCGGGACCGCGCGTGCCGATGCCGCCCGCCTGCTGGCTCAGCTGCGTGCCGCGCCCGCGCAGCCTGGGCAGGCGGTAGCGCAGCAGGGCCAACTCCACCTGGGCCTTGCCTTCGGGGCTGCGGGCGTTCTGCGCGAAGATGTCCAGGATCACCGCCGTGCGGTCGATGGCGGTGCGGCCGAAGAGCCTCTCGAGGTTCCGGTGCTGGGCCGGTGTCAGCTCGTCGTCGAACACGACCGTGTCCGCATCGAGGCTCTCGCTCAGCGCGGCGATCTCCTTGGCCTTGCCCCGCCCCACGAACGTGGCCGGGTCGGGCGCGTCGCGTCGCTGCACCACGCGCCCGACGACGTCGGCGCCCGCGCTGTCCACCAGCTGGGCCAGCTCGTCGAGATCCTCGTCGACCGTCTCGCTCGTCTGGCCGGGCAACACCACGCCGACCAGGATGATGCGCTCCCGGATGGTGCGCTCGATGAGCGTCCCGGGCAACCGGTTGCTCAAGAGAGCATTCCCGGATGGATGTCGATGTCGGCCACCTTGCGCACGGGGCCGGCCAGGTAGGTGGTGGCGTGCTCGTCGGCGCCCAGCGTGACCTCGAGGATCCCGCCCGGGTTGCGCACGCGCACCGGGGCGGCCGCCTCGACCACCCCCCAGCTGCGCGCCGCGGCGGCCGCCGCGACGCTCCCCGTGCCGCATGCGAGCGTCTCCCCGACGCCGCGCTCGAAGACGCGGAAGTCGAGCAGCACGCCTTCGGCGTCGGGCACCGGGGTGATCCACTCCACGTTGACGCCCCCTTCGAACGCCGCCTGCAGCTTGGGTCCGAGCTCGGCCACGTCCACCCCGGCTGTGTCGGGTCCGAGCAGCACCAGGTGCGGGTTGCCCACGTCGACGGTACGGGCCCGCCGGTCGGCGAACTCCTGCGGCTGGTCTGGCCCCAGCCGAGCCGGGCCCATGTCGACCTGGGCACTGGCCCACCCGGGCGCCTCCCCCGGCGCGTACTCGACCGTCCGGGGCCCTCCAGCGGTGGCCACCGTGAAGCGCGGCGTGCTGACCAGCCCGGCGTCGACGGCCGCCTGGGCCAGGCACCGGATGCCGTTTCCGCTCATCTCGGCTTCGCCCCCGTCGGCGTTGCGCAGCTCCATGGACAGGTCGCAGCCGTCGCGCCCCGGTCCGACGCGGATCACGCCGTCAGCTCCGATGCCCCGGTGACGGTCGGCCAACAACCGCACCTGCGCGATCGAGAGCCTGATGGCGTCCTCAGGGTCGAGCACGACCAAGAAGTCGTTGCCGGCGCCCTCGTGCTTGGTGGCGTGCACAGCCCCATTCTCGCAGCCCCGCCCGTCAGCCGTGCGCGCCGGGCGGGGCGGGCCCGTCGTGCGCGTCGAGCGCCTCGACGAGGCGGTCCCGGGCCTCCGCCGCGCTCGACGCCCAGACGATCCGGGGGTCCCGGCGGAACCACGACGCCTGACGGCGGGCGAACTGCCGGGTGCGTCGCACCGTTTCCTCCAGGCACTGGGCCAGGGGCACCCCGTGCTCCACGTGGGCCAGGACCTCCCGGTAGCCGAGCGCCTGGCGGGCGGTGCGAGAGATGCCGCGAGGATGGGCGGCCAACGCGCGGACCTCCTCGACCAGGCCGGCGTCGACCATGGCGGCGAACCGTTGGGCGATGCGGCGGTCCACCACCTCGAGCGGGAGTGCGATCCCCACCTGGGGAACGCCCGTCGGGGGGTAGGCCTCGAGCCCCGGCCCGAAGTCGGAGAAGGGTCGGCCCGAGCCGAGGGTGACCTCCAGAGCACGCACCACACGGCGGCGGTTGGTCGGGGCCATGCGGGACGCGCCCACCGGGTCGAGCCGGGCCAGGCGGGCGTGCAGGCCCGCCACGTCGGCCCGCCCCTCGTCCAGCTCTGCCTCGAGGGCGGCGGCCACGTCGGGGTAGCGGGCCGGGATGGCGAGGTCGTCGACCACCGCACGCAGGTACAGCCCGGTGCCCCCGACCAGCAGCGCGTGCCGGCTCCGCACGTCGATGTCGGCCAGCGCCTGGCGCGCCGCCTCCTGGAATTGCGTCAGGGTGAACTCCTCGTTGGGATCGACCAGATCGAGCAGGTGGTGCGGCACCGCGGCCCGTGCCTCGGGCCCGGGCTTCGAGGTCCCGATGTCCATGCCTCGGTACACGCACATGGAGTCCACCGACACGATCTCGCAGTCACCCCGGCACTGCGCCAGCTCGAGCGCAAGGCCCGACTTGCCCGACGCCGTGACGCCCACCAGGGCGACGGCGCTCAAGCGCTCGACACCGGGATGCGCACGCGGTGGCGCGGGCGCGCCGTCACCTCCTCGAGGATCCCCGTGAGGTGGTGCGGGTGGCCCGCCGTGACCCGCACGCGAGCCAGGGCGCCGGGCGCCGGCTGCCGGGCGGCGCCGCCCGCCGGGAAGTGGACGAGCTTCCCCTGCCGCGTGCGACCGGTCAGCTTGGTCCCGTCGCGACGGCTGACCCCCTCGACGAGAACCTCCTCGGTGCGCGCGATGCGCCCCTGGTGGCGGGCCAGGGCCGAGCGGTCGATGACCGTCTTGAGGCGCTCGAAGCGCTCCGCCACCACGTCGGCGGGGACGAAGTCGCCCTCCATGGCAGCCGCCCGCGTCCCCGGTCGCGGCGAGAAGATGAAGGTGAAGGCGCTGTCGTAGCCCGCCTCGGCGCACACCGCCAGCGTGTCCTCGAAGTCCTCGGCCGTCTCGCCGGGGAAGCCGACGATGATGTCAGTGGTGACGGCGAGGTCCTCCACCACCGCCCGGGCCGCCGCCAGCCGCTGGAGGTACCGCTCGGCGGTGTACCCGCGCCGCATGCACCGCAGCACACGGTCGCTGCCCGACTGGAGCGGGAGGTGGAGCTGCTCGCAGACCTCGGGTGTCTCCGCCATGGCCTCGATGGTCTCCGCCCGCAGGTCCTTGGGGTGGGGACTGGTGAAGCGCACCCGCCCGATGCCCTCGACCGAGCCGACGGCCCGCAACAGGTCGGCGAAGAGCGGTCGCCGCTTGGTGATGTCGCGCCCGTAGGAGTTCACGTTCTGCCCGAGCAGCGTGACCTCGGTCACCCCACGGCGCGCCAGGATCTCCACCTCGGCCACGATCTCCTCGAAGGGCCGACTGACCTCTTTGCCCCGCACGGAGGGCACGATGCAGAAGGCGCAGGAGTTGTCGCACCCCGTCTGGATGTTGACCCAGGCGGCGTAGGGGACCTCGCGCACGGCACCGACGCCAAGCAGTGGGTTGGCCTCTGTCTCGGGCGCAGGACCGTCGAGGATCTCCATGAGGGGGCCCTCGTCGCGTGCCCGTCGCAGCAGCGCGGGCGCCCGGGTCAGGTTGTGCGTCCCGAAGACCACGTCGACCCAGCGCACCTTCTCCTGGATCCGCTCGCGGTCCTTCTGAGCCAGGCACCCGCCGACGGCGATCTGCAGGCCCGGCTTGGCGTCGACCAGCTCCTTGAGCTTGCCCAGCGTGCCGTAGAGGCGCTGGTCCGCGTTCTCCCGGATGCAGCACGTATTGAGCACGACGACGTCCGCGTCCTCCAAGGTGGCGGCCGGCGTCATCCCGTCCGCCACCAGCAGCCCCGCCAGGCGCTCCGAGTCGTGCTCGTTCATCTGGCACCCGAACGTGCGGATGAAGTAGGACCGGGGCACCCGACGGAGTCTAGGGAACGCCAACGCCTAGATTCGCGCCGGTGGAACGTCGACGCGCCCGGCGGTGGGCGCAGTTTCTTGCTCTGTCCGGGGCCGTCCTGGCTCTGGCCGCGTGCGGATCAGGGTCGGTGTCGACCAGCAACTCGGCCGACACCACCCTGCGGGCAGCCGGAAACCGTGTCGACGCCGACATGACGCAGTATCTGGCCGCCGTGCCTCGATGTCAGCAACAGACGACGCCCGTCGTGTGCGTGGAGGCCGCCGACCGGACACTCGGCGGAGAGGTGCACACCTACGCCAACGTGCTGGCAGTGGGCCACGGTTTCAGCGCCCCGGCGGCCGACCTGGCCGCCGCCCGCAACGCTGCCCAGTCCTTGGCCAACAGCCTCGAGATCCTGGGCGACGCCCAGCCCACACAGGCCAATTACGACCAGGTCCGCAACACGTTCGACGTCAACGGCGCCGTGGCCGCGCTCCAAGGGGCCGTGGCCAAGCTCGACGGCACCCTGGGGGGATGAAGCGTCCCGCTCGGAGCGGACGCTCAGAGCGGGACTTCGGCGTCCTCGCCGTGGACGATCCCCCGCCGGTCCGCGCCCACAGCGAGCACGCGGCCTGGGATCCCGGTGTCGGCCAGCAGTTGCTCGGCGCCGTCCCGCACGCGTGACGCGTCGGCCTCCCGCGCGATGCCGACCAGTGCCGGTCCGGCCCCCGACCAGCAGGCCGCCAGCGCCCCGGCATCGATGAGGCCACGCAGGATCTGTCCGGCCTCCGGGAACAGCGCGCCACGCGCCGGCTGGTGGAGCCGATCCTCGGTCGCCGCGGCTGCCAGGTGGTCCGGGTCGGCCAGCCCGGCGAGGAGCAGGCCCATGCGCCCGAGGTTGAACACCACGTCGGCCCGAGACAGGCTTTCGGGCAGCACACGGCGGGCTTCGGGTGTCGAGAGGTTCCGCTCCGGCACTACGACCACGAACGTGAGGTCACTGCTGAGCGGAAGCGGTGCGTACACCGGCCGACCCTCCACGGCGGTCGCCGCCACCAGGCCCCCGAAGACGCTCGCGGCCGCATTCTCCGGGTGGCCGTCGTGCGCGGCGGCGATGGCAAAGGGGTCATCGGCGCCGGCGGCCGCGGCGGCCGCGGCGGCCAGCGCCGCGGACGAACCTAGCCCCCGGGCCAAAGGGATCTGCGAGCGCACCGACACAGAGAAGCGCTCGTGGCCGAGCACCTCGGCGACGACGCGCGCCGCTAGGTGCGAGGCGTCGTCGAAGAGGCTCGCCCCCTCGCCCTCGGTGTGCACGCGGAGCGAGGGCGCCGGCTCGACCTCCACGCTCACGTAGCACTCCAGGGCGACGGCGAGCGTGTCGAACCCCGGTCCGAGGTTGGCTGACGAGGCGGGGGCCCGGACGCGCACGGCGTCAGGCTAGGCGCGCTGCGGCTCCCCGCCGTGCACGCCCCGCCGCCCTCAGAACAGCCGCTGCAGAAGCGATTCGGGCGGCACGTGCCGCTCCAACCGGACCGGGACCACCACCTGCTGGTCTCCCATGGTCACGGTCACGGTCCCCACTCCTGCCCCTTGGCGCATCTCGTCGGTGAGGTGACGGGCGGGACGGTACTCCCGCCGAGCCGTCAAGCCCGGCCAGGTCAGCACCGTCGCCGACGACGCGGCGGCCGCCCCCACCGAGCGTCCCCCCTCGGCCACGCGGGCCACGAGCTGCCCGTGGCGCACCACCTGGAGCGATCCGACCAGCGGCTCCATGGCGCTCACCAGGGCCAGCGCGTGCAGGCCAGCCTGGGCCAGGACCTCCATCCCGGCCTGCCCCGTGACCGCCGCCAGGAGCAACACGGGCTTGCCGCCCACCTCGCGCGCCTCCGCCAGCACGTCGCAACCGCCGGCCGTGCTGCTGAAACCCGACTTCACGCCCACCACCCCGAACAACCCGACCAGCGGCGTGTAGGTCGAGACCGTGCCCGCCACCGGCAGCGTGATGGCCGGCATGCGGACGAAGGAGGCGATCACCGGGTTCTCCATGTCCTGCGCCGCCACCTTCAAGATGTCCGACGCCGTCGACCTCGACATGCCGTCGACCCCGCTCGCGTCGGCGAAGTGGGACTGTGTCATCCCCAGGCGCGCCGCGTCGGCGTTCATCTTGTCCACGAAGGCCGGGATGCTCCCGGCATCCCAACGGGCCAGGAGGTCTGCGAAGTTGTCCGCCGAGTGCACCAGCAATCCCCCGAGCAGCTGCGCCTCGCTGAGCTGCTCCCCGGGCGCCACCAAGACGCTGGAGTTGTTCTCGGCCGCATCGTCGTCGTAGTCGGCGATGTCCGTGGGGGTGACGCTGACCATGGGCCCCTGCTCGCCGAGCGCCAGCGGGTGGTCGTGCACTATGACGTACGCGGTCATCAGCTTGGTCAGGCTGGCCACGGAGACCGGCTGTTCGGGCCCCGAGTTCGTGCTCACGCCGAGCGTTGGGATGGCCACGGCCCCCTGCCCGCTGTCCGGCCACGGCAACGAGACCGATTTGTCCGGCACAAGGACCGCGCTCGTCAGCACGGGAGTCACCTGCGGAGGCGTATCGGGCGCCGACAGCCTCACTCCTGCGAAGGTGCCGGCCCCAACCGCGAGCACCAACAACACGACCAGCACCAGGCGTCGGCGCCGACGGTGCGTGGGCACCGCGTGCCGTCCTCGCCGGTTCGGTGCCGGGGGGGCCGGCGTCGTGGGAGCGGGCAACGAATCGAGGCGGAACGGCGCCACCATGAGTGGCGCCGTGTCTTCCGCGCTCACCGGTCTTTGACGCCGTCGAGCTCTTCGGGCGTCATCAGCACGGCGCGTGCTTTGGAGCCTTCGCTCGGCCCGACGACACCGGCCTGCTCGAGCAGGTCCATCAACCGGCCGGCACGGGCGAAGCCCACGCGCAGCTTGCGCTGCAGCATGGACGTCGAACCGAGCTGAGAGCGCACGACGAGCTCCCGGGCCTGCACCAACAGCTCATCGTCCTCGTCGTCGACGTTGCCGCCCGCCGACGGGCCATCGTCGACATTGTCGATCCCGACGATGGCCTCGGTCTGGCCGCCCTGGGCGTGCCAGTAGCGGACGACCTCGCGCACCTCCTCCTCGGAGACCCAAGGAGCCTGCAGGCGGCGGGGGATGTTCGACGAGGCGGTGAGGAGCAGCATGTCGCCCTTGCCGATCAAGCGCTCCGCGCCGGGCTGGTCGAGGATCACCCGGCTGTCCGCCAGCGAGGAGACTGAGAAGGCCATCCGGCTCGGGATGTTGGCCTTGATGACGCCGGTGATGACGTCGACCGACGGGCGCTGGGTGGCTATGACCAGGTGGATGCCGACCGCCCGCGCCATCTGGGCGATGCGCACGATGGAGTCCTCCACGTCGCGTGCGGCCACCATCATCAGGTCGTTGAGCTCGTCGACGATCACGAGGATGAACGGCAGCGGCTGAGCCGGCTCGGGCTCGTCGTCGACCTCCTCCTCGTCGTAGACGACCGGGTGGTCGGCGCCGAGCGCTGCCGCCGTCGCGTCGCGCAGGCGCCGCCGGTCCGAGAGCGGCGGGGCGATGAGCCCCTCCGCGACCAACTGGTTGTAACCGGTGATGTCCCGAACGCCGTTCTCGGCCAGCAGGTCGTAGCGGCGCTCCATCTCCTTGACCGCCCAGGCCAGCGCGTTTGCGGCCTTCTTCGGGTCGACGACCACCGGGTTGAGAAGGTGCGGGAGGCCGTCGTACTGGCCCAGCTCGACGCGCTTGGGGTCGACGAGGATGAGCTTCACCTGGTCGGGGGTGTCACGCATGAGGATCGAGGTGATGATCGAATTCATGCACGACGACTTCCCCGAGCCGGTGGCGCCCGAGATGAGCACGTGGGGCATCTCGGCCAAGTTGGCCATGACGGCACGCCCGGCGATGTCGCGGCCCATGGCCACCTCGAGAGCGTGGGTGGTCGGTGTCGGCCGGGCCTCCTTGGAGTCGAGGATGTCGCGCAGGGAGACCAGCTGGCGGGTGCGGTTCGGGACTTCGACCCCGATGGCCGACTTGCCGGGGATGGGGGCGAGGATGCGCACGTCGGGCGAGGCCATGGCGTACGCGATGTCCTTGGACAGGCTCGTGACCCGGGCCACCTTGACGCCGGGCCCCAGCTCGAGCTCGTAGCGGGTCACCGTCGGGCCGACGCGGCTGCCCACCAGGCGGGTCTCGACGCCGTGAGCGGCGAGCGCGTCCACCAGGTCCTCGCCGGCGGCGTCCACCTCGCCCTGGTCGAGGCGCATCTTCTTGGACGCCTGCAGGATCGACATCGGGGGAAGCCTCCACTCACCCGGCGCCCGGGTTGCCGCAGCGACACGGGGCGCCGGCCGCTCGGGTTCGAGCTCGGACTCGGGCGTTCCCTCCGGCTCGGCCTCGGGCTCCAGCGGGATGTCGATGTCGTCGTATAGGCCGCCCCGCTCTTCGTCGTCCCCGGTGTCCTCGTCCGGCGCCAGGTCGACGGGCGCGGCGGCACGCACGCGGCGAGCCGGCAACGCCTCGTCCTCGCCGGAGGTGCCGTGGACCACGAGAGGCTTGCCCCGCCACACCTCGGCCGCCACGTGCCCCGTCGCCACCGCGGCCCGGCGCAGCGACCGGCCGACCGTGGCCAGAGGCACCCCGGTGGCGATCAGGACGGCGGCCACCACGACCGCCACGAGCACGACGGTGGCACCCGCCGTACCGAGGCCGGCGTGGAGAGGATGACCCACCGCCGCGCCTAGATACCCGCCTGCTTGGCGCAAGGACCGCGCGTCGGAGAGGGGCGGTGCGTGCTTGGCCAGCTCCGCCAGGCCGCACACAGCGAGCAAGCCGAGCACGGTGGCGATGGCCAGACGCCACGGGTCCGCGCCGTCCAAGCGCTCGGCGTGCGCATCGGCGTTCTCCTGAGCGTGCTCCTCGTCGTGAGCGGCGCCGCGGTCGAAGAGCACGTCGAGACCTGCACCGAGCGCGACCAGAGGTAGCAGGACCCGCGCCCAGCCGGCCACGAGCGCAAGGCCGCTGTCGGCGCCGTGACCCACGGGGCCGAGCTGCTTGCCCCACAGCGCCAGGGCGAGCAAGACCCCGAGCGTGATGAGGCCGACCGCCCAGAGGTCGCGCGACTGGACACGCCAGAACGGCGGGCGGGCTGGCGGGGGCGGCGCGGCGCGGGACGTGCGCTTCTTGGAGGCGGTGCGGGCGGGCGCACGCGTGACAGCCCCCGCACGGGTCTTGGTCACCACAGTGCGCACGAGATTACTGGCTGACCTGGTCGTTCTTGGGGACACCCCGCCCCCGGTCGCCCTACGAACATATGTTCGCTATGCTAGGCCGTGATGGCGCTGCGGTGGGCCCTCGCCGAGACCGAGGCCGACGGGGCGCTCTTCCCCGACGAACGGGTGGCCGAGCGTCACGTGGGGCGGGGCGCCTACGCCGGCATGGAGTTCCTCCACGTCAACGCCCGCACCATCATCAACACGGTGCCCGAGACCAGCCCGGTCCCCTTCCGGCACACCGTGAACCCGTACCGGGGCTGCAGCCATGCCTGCGTCTACTGCTTCGCCAGGCCGACCCATGACTACCTCGGACTGGGGATCGGCACGGACTTCGAGCGCAAGATCGTGGTCAAGGTGAACGCGGTCGAGCGCCTGCGCGCCGAGCTCCGGGCCCCGCGCTGGTCGGGCGACGCCATCGCCATGGGCACCAACACCGACCCCTACCAACACGCTGAGGGCAAGTACCACCTGACGAGGGGCATCGTCGAGACGCTCGCCGCAGTCCGCAATCCGTTGAGCATTCTGACCAAGTCCACGCTGATCCTGCGCGACGCCGCCCTGCTCGCCACGGCCTGCGAGCGCACGCAGGTCTCGGTCAGCTTCTCGATCGGGACGCTCGACCGCTCCGTCTGGTCCCTCACCGAGCCGGGCACTCCCCCGCCTGATCGTCGCGTCGAGGCGCTGCGCCGACTGGCCACCATGGGCATCCCGTGCGGCGTGCTGGTGGCGCCGGTGCTCCCCGGCCTCTCGGACTCCGAGGCGCAGCTGCGCGAGGTGGTCGAGGCCTGCGCCGACGCCGGTGCCACCTCTGTCGCCGGGGTGGCGCTGCACCTGCGTGGCTCCGTTCGCGGCCACTATCTCGACTGGCTGCAGGGCGCCCGGCCCGACCTCGTCCGCCTGCACCGGGACCGCTTCCGGCACGGCGCCTACCAGGGCGAGGCCGAGCGCCGACGCATCGAGGAGACCGTGCGTGCCGCAGCCACGCGCTGCGGCGTCACCGGCCCCGGCAACGCCCCTGTCCGGCCCCCGGCCGTGGCGTCGACGGGGTCCCAACCGGCCGTGAAGCAGCTTCGCCTGCTCTGAGCAGGGCCCGGGCCGAGGTGACCGGGGCGTGGGCGACCGGATGGTGCGGCTGTCGCTCCCTATGATCGTGGGCTCATGACGGGTGCGCGAACTCGGGCGGACCGAGCAAGGCAGTGGGGCGGGCTGGGCGCCGTCGTGCTCCTCGTCGCGTGTGCACTCGTCCTCGCCCCTGCGACCCAGGGCAGGGCCCCCCGGGCCGGAGCAGCGTCGCCGGGCAGCGACGGCTCCTACGCCATCATCGACGCCGCCGGCGGGGTGATGACCTTCGGCGGAGCCGGGTACGCCGGTGACACCTTGGAGATACCGCTGCAACAGCCCGTCGTCGGCGGGACGGGCAACCCCGGCGGCGGCTACTGGCTGGTGGCCTCCGACGGCGGGATCTTCGCCTTCGGCAACGCCGGCTTCTACGGCTCCACGGGCTCGCTGCAGCTGAACAAGCCCATCGTGGGCATGGCCGCGACCCCCGACGGGCGCGGCTACTGGCTGGTGGCCTCCGACGGCGGGATCTTCGCCTTCGGCGACGCCGGCTTCTACGGCTCCACGGGCTCGCTGCAGCTGAACAAGCCCATCGTGGGCATGGCCGCGACCCCCGACGGGCGCGGCTACTGGCTGGTGGCCTCCGACGGCGG
>Ga0187784_10002420_pt1 | contig 14938 bp, 14 predicted proteins | sample 1015_SJ02_MP15_2_FD_132964 | JGI IMG/M metagenome (GOLD analysis project Ga0187784, IMG submission 132964) | Tropical peat soil microbial communities from peatlands in Department of Meta, Colombia - 1015_SJ02_MP15_20_MG | ecosystem: Environmental > Terrestrial > Soil > Wetlands > Peat | place...
CGATCTGATCGGCGCCGCGACGCAGCGGCTCGACGATCGTTCGGAAAGATTGCGCCTGGCGATCGACGGCCGGCTAGCCGCCGCCCGCGCCCGGCTCGCCGCCGCCCGGCTGCGCCCGGCGGCGCTCGCCGCCGACATCGCCCGCGCCAAGGCGCGGCTCGACAATGTCGCGCCGCGCCTGATAACCGCCGCGAGCCGCGCGATCGCCGAGCAGCGCCGCGTCGTCGAAGGGCTTGGCGGCCGGCTTACCAGCCTCACCGACACGCATGAGCGCCGGCTCAACGAGGGTTATGTCGTGGTGCGCCGCGGCGACGCAGTCATCGCCGATGCCGCCAATGTGACACCGGGGCCGTTGGAACTTGAATTCCACGACGGCAAGATCGATGTCTACGCCGGCGCGGTCGCCCGCCCGCGCCGCTCGCGTCCCCCGAAAGTCCTGCCGGGTCAAGGCCGCTTGTTTTAGGAGACCTCCATGCGCCCCTCCGGACGCACCCCCGACGCGATGCGCGCCGTGTCGCTCGAAACCGGCGTCTCGAAATATGCCGAGGGCTCGTGCCTGGCTAAGTTCGGCGACACGCATGTGCTGTGCACCGCGAGCGTTGAGGAGCGCGTGCCACCCTTCCTGCGTAACACCGGGCGTGGGTGGGTCACGGCCGAATACGGCATGCTGCCGCGCTCGACCCACACCCGCACCGATCGCGAGGCAGCGCGCGGCAGGCAAAGCGGCCGCACCCAAGAAATCCAGCGCCTGATCGGACGCTCGTTGCGCGCGGTCACCGATCTCGGCGCGCTCGGCGAGCGGCAAATCCGCATCGACTGCGACGTGATCCAGGCCGATGGCGGCACCCGCACCGCTGGTATCACCGGCAGCTACGTCGCGTTGCACCGGGCGCTATCGGGGCTCGTCAGTCAAGGGCTGTTGTCCGCCGTACCGCTCACCGACAGCGTCGCCGCGATTTCGTGCGGCGTCTCGGACGGCCTCGCGGTTCTCGACCTCGACTACACCGAAGATTCCTCGGCCGAGACCGACGCCAACTTCGTGCTGACCGGAAGCGGCAAAATCATCGAAATCCAGGCAACCGCCGAAGGCGCGCCCTTCGATGAAGACACCTTCGCGGCGATGCTGCGCCTCGCGCGCCGCGGCATCGCCGAGCTGACCCGGCTGCAGATCGCGGCTTTACTGTAATCCGAATGGCTCGCAAGTTCGACGGAACAAAGCTGGTCATCGCCAGCCACAATCAGGGCAAGCTCGTGGAAATTGGCGCACTCTTGGCGCCGTACCGCGTCGAGGCGCTGGGCGCCGCCGCGCTCGGCTTGCCCGAACCGGAGGAGACTGAACCCACCTTCGAGGGCAACGCCGCACTGAAGGCGCGCGCCACCGTCGCGGCTACCGGCCTCCCAGCGCTCGCCGACGATTCCGGCCTCGTCGTTCCAGCGCTGGACGGAGCGCCCGGCATCTATTCGGCGCGCTGGGCCGGCCCGGACCGCGATTTCTTGGTGGCGATGCGGCGCGTCCACGACGAGCTTGGCGACAGGGACCGTGGCGCGGCGTTTGTCTCGGTGCTGTCGCTGATCTGGCCGGACGGCCACGAAGAGGCATTTCGCGGCGAGGTGCACGGCACGCTTTCCTGGCCGCCGCGCGGGACGAACGGCTTCGGTTACGACCCGCTGTTCATTCCCGAGGGCTATTCGCAGACCTTCGGCGAGCTGCCGCACGAGGTGAAATACGCGATCGACCACCGCGCCCGCGCGTTTCAGAAGCTGGTCGCTTCGTGCTTCGGGTGAGCGATGGCGCCGCCGCTCGCGATCTACATCCACTGGCCGTTCTGTCGGTCGAAATGCCCTTATTGCGACTTCAATTCTCATGTCCGCGAGCGAACCGACGCGCGCGCCTGGACCAGCGCGCTGGTCGCCGATCTCGACCGTCAGGTCGAGCTGGCGCCCGACCACGAGGTTGTTTCGATCTTCTTTGGCGGCGGCACGCCATCGCTGATGCCGCCCGACACCGCGGCTGCGGTGATCGAGCGCGTGAAGCGTCATTGGCGCACCGTCGACGCGCTCGAAATCACCCTCGAGGCCAATCCCAATTCGGCCGAGGCCGAGCGCTTTGCCGGCTTCGCGGCGGTCGGGATCAACCGCCTGTCCTTGGGCGTCCAGGCACTCAGGCCCGACGGGCTCAAATTCCTCGGCCGCGCGCATGACCGCGACGAGGCGCTCGACGCGATCAAACTCTCGCAAAAGCTCTTCAAGCGGACGTCGTTCGACTTGATATACGCGCGCCCGGGCCAGAGCCTCGAGGCATGGGATGAGGAACTCGGCGAGGCACTGACGCTGGCCGGCGAACACCTCTCGCTCTACCAACTGACCATCGAGCCCGGCACCGCCTTTCACACCCAGGCAAAAACCGGCGAGCTGCAACCGCTCGACGACGATACCGCCGCCGCGATGTTCGAGCTGACCCAGGAACGCCTCGCCGCGTCGGGCCGGCCGGCTTACGAAATCTCCAACCACGCCCGACCCAGCGGCGAGTGCCGGCACAATCTCGCCTATTGGCGCTACGAGGATTATCTCGGCATCGGTCCCGGCGCGCATGGCCGCATCACGCACCGCGGCGTGCGCTACGCGACCCGCCAGCGCCGCTTGCCCGAGGCTTGGCTGCGGCAGCCGAAATTCGAGGAGATGACCGCGATCGGCCGTGACAGCGCGGTCGAGGAGATGGTGATGATGGGGCTGCGCCTCGCCGAAGGCATCCCGCGCGGCCGCCTCGAAGCGCTCGCCGACTGCGATGTCGAAACGCTGTTCGGGATTTCGCTCGCCCGCCTCATCGGCGGCGGGTTTATCGCGCTCGATGACCAGTGCTTTCGCGCCACGGAAGCTGGCCGTCAGCGCCTCAACGCGGTGCTTGGCGCTCTCTTCGGCTAATTGACGAAATTCTGGAAGGTTTGCGGTGCCGGGCTGACCACCTTGTCGCCGCCGGGATCGACCTCGAGCACCGCGAGGCCGCGCTGCACCAGCCCGTCCGCCCCGAAGCGGAACAGGCCATCCACCCCAGTGAACCCGCTCGGGTTCTGGATCGCCTGCGCCGAGAACGGATCGGTGCCGTCGTTCTTCGACAGCACCGCAGCAAGCGCCGCGGCATCAAAGGCGAGCGAGGCCAGCCGTGGCGGCGGGTGGTGATAGGCGCTCTCATAACGCCGCTGGAAATCATGCCGCACATCGGGTGGCGACGCGGCGAACCAGCCGCCGGCAAGGTTGGGATCGTTGACGATCGACGGATCGTCCCACAGCCCGCTGCCGAGGAAATGCGTGCGCGTCGCGTCGATGCCGGCGTTTTTGAGCTGAGTCGCGACCTGCTTCAGCTGATCGCCGCCTTCCGGCAGCAGCAGCGCGTCGAACGGCAGCCCCGCCGCGGCGTCACCCGCCGCCGGAGGCTTGGCTGCTGCGGTCGCCGGCAGCAGATGCTTGATCGAGACGGCGAGATCCGCGGCTCGCGGGTCGAAATACTCGACCCGGGTCACGCTCGCCCCGCCGCTGCTCGCAATATCCTTGAGCGCGTCGCCCATCAGGTGGCCGTAGGGGTTGTTCGGCGCCAGCGCGGCAAATTTCTGGACGCCCTGGTCGCGTGCATAGGAGACCTCGCGCGCCACCTCTTGGCGCGGCAGGAAGCCCATCAGAAACACATTGCCGCCGGCGATCTCCGTCTTGGTCGAGAACGCGATGATATTGACGTTGGCGGCCTGCGCGATCGGCCTCACCGCGTCGACCTCGTCGGCGATGAGCGGTCCGAGGATCAGCTTGGCGCCGTCGGCAATTACCGCCTTTGCGGCGTCGGCGGCGCCACTGGCGTTGCCGGTGGTATCGCGTGGGATCAGGGCCAGCTTGTCGCTGCCGGTGGTGAAGAGCGCGAGTTGCGCGGCCTCGAGCATCGCCTTGCCGAGATCGGCGTTGGGCCCGGACAGCGGCAGCAGCAGCGCGACCTTCACCGTTTCCTTGCCCGGCGCAGGCATCGGGGTTGCCGACACCGGGGTGACGGGCGCAGGCTTCATCTGCGGGTTCGCAAGCGGGTTGACGACCGGCGCCGGGGTTATACTCGCGCCGCAAGCCGTTAGCGCGCCGACCAGGAGAAGAGCGGCGAAGCGTGAGCCAAGAGGGGCAAAAAACCGGCGCGGCACGGGCGGCCTCGGGCAAAAACGCGAAAGCGGCGCGCGACCCTAACCGTCGGGACTGCCTAAGTAAACCCGCCGCTGCAGCCGACGATGAAGCGCCGTGGCGGCGCTGGAACCCAGGGCATGCGCTGGAGCCAGGGCTGCACCTCGTGGCGACGCCGATTGGCAATCTCGGGGACATTTCGCTGCGCGCGCTGTGGGTGCTGAACAGCGTCGATCGTATCCTTTGCGAGGACACGCGGGTGACCGCGCAGCTTTTGGCGCAATTCGGCATCGCCAAGCCGCTCGACCCCTATCACGATCACAATGCCGACCGCGTGCGCCCCGCGGTGCTGGCGGCACTGCGCCGCGGTGAGACATTGGCTCTGGTCTCGGACGCTGGCACCCCGCTCGTCTCCGATCCCGGCTTCGGGCTGGTGCGCGAGGCGCTGGCCGAAGGACTGAAGGTCACGGCCGCGCCGGGCCCCTCAGCGGCGCTGACCGCACTTATCCTTTCCGGCCTGCCGCCCGACACTTTTCTGTTTGCCGGCTTTCTGCCGCCGCGCGCCACCGCACGCCGCAGTAAGCTGGCGCAATGGACGGACCTCGCCGCGACCCTGGTATTTTTCGAGGGCCCGTCGCGTCTCGCCGCGTCGCTCGCCGACATGGCGTCGGTACTGGGCGACCGCCCCTCCGCGATCGCCCGAGAGCTCACCAAGCGCCATCAGGAGGTTCGGCGCGGCACGCTCGCGACGCTCGCCGCGCAGTACCGCGCCGAACCAACGCCACGCGGCGAGATTGTCATCGTCGTCGGCCCGCCGGAGAAGGCGGCGGCACCCGACATCGGCGATCTCGACGCGCGTCTCGACGTACTGCTCGGCCGGCTGAGCCTGCGCGATGCGGTCGCGACTCTCGCCGACGAGACCGGGCTCTCCCGGCGCATGCTTTACGACCGCGCGCTGGCGCGACGCCACCCCGGACAATGAACCGCGCGATGAAGAGGCCTCTGCCCGACCCGCGCCGTCTCAAGGCCTATGGGCGGGGCCGCTTCGCCGAGTTCTTGTGCCGCTGGCACTTGCGGCTGCACGGCTGGCAGATCCTCGCCAGCGGCTGGCGCTGCCCGGCCGGCGAGATCGACATCATAGCGCGGCGCTGGGGTGTGTTGGCGGCGATCGAGGTCAAGTCGCGCCCGGATTTCGCCACCGGCACCGCCGCCGTGTTGCCGCGCCAGCAACGACGCATCGCCCGCGCGCTCGAGGCGTTTCTCGCGACGCGCCCCGAGCTTGCTCCGCTGGCGCTGCGATTCGACGTCATGGTCGTCGAGCCGGGACGTCTGCCGCGCCATCTGCCGAGCGCCTGGCGCAGCGACGGCTGAGTGCGGCGAACGCCGCAATTCCGCCGCAAACCCTTGTCCTATCTGTGGAATCGCCGAGCGATCTCGATCGCCGGAGAGACGGTTCCGGCGGAAAGCACCGTTGCCTGTCTTGCGGGGTTGGCGGCGCGCCGCGAACGCACCAGTATGGATACGACATCCTGCCTCGCGGAGGCACCATGACACGCTTTTCTTTAAAGGTTGCGGTTCTGACGACGGGTTTGCTGTCGCCGTTGCTGGGCGGCTGTCCGGCGGCGGTGGTCGGCGGCTTGGCTGCGGCCGGCGGCGCCGGGTACGAGGCCGCGCAGGAGCGCGGCGTCAACGGCACGTTCGACGACATGAACTTGCAGGCGCGGGTCAGCAACGCGTTCAACGGCCAATACGGCAGCATCAACACGACCGTCTATGGCGGCCAGGTGTTGCTGACCGGCACGAGCCCGACGCAGCAAGCCAAATTCCAGGCCGCGCAGGTGGCGCGCCAGATCGCGGGCGTCAAGGTCGTCTACGACGAGGTCCAGGTCGGGCCCAATGCTGACGGCTGGCAGATCGCCAAGGATGATTGGATTACCGCGCGCGTGCGTTCCGATCTGGTGTTCAACGGCGATATTCGCTCGGGCAACTACACGATCGAGACCGATCACGGGTCGGTCTATTTGCTCGGCTCGGCGCGTTCGCAGGCCGAGCTCGACAAGGCGACGCAGGCCGCTCGCTATGTGCCGGGCGTGCAGCGCGTCGTCTCGTTCGTCTCGGTCCGCTACGGCGAACCGAACGGACAGCCGCCCGCCACGGCGCAGGCCGGCCCGCCGCCGATGGTTTATGGCGGGACGAACCAGTCCTATGCGCCGCCTTCGGGATCGCCGTCGGCCAATGCTCCGATCCAGGTGCAAAAGCTGAACTAGCGCCTGCCGCCGGTCTATAATCGGGTCGATGAGCGGGTTGCCGGACAAATACGACCTCGTGCAGTGCGCGAGGTTTTTGCGTGAACTGGGCGAGACGAACGCGCCTCTGCTGCCGATCGCCGATGCGGCGCTGGCGCTTGCGTCGTTCGACCGGCCGCGCGTCGGTCTCGCGCGCTACAGCCGGCACCTGCGGACGCTGGCGCAGGATGTCGGCCGCCGCGCCGGCGATGCCGCGAACCTCGAGGCGCGCGCCAACGCGCTCAATGAAATCATGCTGCTAAAGCATGGCTACAGCGGCGACGAACTGACTTACGACGATCTCCAGAACGCCAATCTGATGCGGGTCATCGACCGGCGCAAAGGTCTGCCGGTGGCGCTCGGCATCCTTTACCTCGACGTCGCGCGGGCACAGGGCTGGGACGCGGTCGGGCTTGGCTTTCCGGGGCATTTTCTCATTCGCCTGTCGGATGGCGGCGGACGGGTGATCCTCGATCCGTTCCATGGCGGCCGCGTCCTCGACGCGGTCGCGCTGCGCGAGCTCTTGAAGGCGATCGCCGGGCAGGAGGTCGAGCTCGCGCCCGAGCATTATGCGCCGGTACCCGATCGAGAGGTGCTGCTGCGCCTTCAGAACAATCTGAAATCGCGCCTCATTCAGGCGCAGCGCCATGAAGAGGCGGTACAGGTCATCGAGACGATGCGCATGCTCGCGCCCGATCTCGCCGATCTATCGCGTGAGGCCGGGGTCATCCACGCCCAGCTTGGCAACATGAAAGCCGCCGTGCGCTCGATCGAGGAATTCATCGCCCGCGCGCCCGACGGCGCAGCACGCCACGAAGCCGCGGTCGTGCTGCAGCAATTGAAGGCAAAGCTGAACTAGCCTCGAGCGGCAGGTTACGGCCCAAACATCTGCTGCAGCAGACCGCTGCCGGCAAAATGCGCGATCAGGATCAAGCTCTCCGCGAGCCCCGCCAACGATATCATCACCACATCGGCGAACTCGTTGTTCGCCTGTGCTGGCATGGCGATGGCGATCGTCCTCGGATGGTTTTGCCCGGTCGGGTTCGGGTGCGGCATCGTTTACTCCCCCGCAGAGAAATCCTCTGCCGACAGAAATTAGGCGTGCCGCGCTGAGCCTGGTGTGACCGGGCTCACACAACGCAAAATTTCTGCCGATCGCCGGTTCCAGAGCGGCGGGAGGCTTCACCTGCGACGGTATGCCGCCCGGCGCGCTGGAGGCGCTGTGCTCATTTCTCTACAGCGGCAGAGTCGCATTTCGCCCACGACGCTACGAGGAGAGACATGGACGTTGCCATCAGCGAACCTGCCATCGCGACGCTGGTCAGCCGCTTTTACGCCAAGGCGCGCAAGGATCCGATGATCGGTCCGCTCTTCGAACAGGCCGTCGAAGACTGGGACGAGCACCTCGCGAAATTGTCCGATTTCTGGTCGTCGGTGATGCTCACCACCGGCCGCTATAAAGGCAACCCAATGGCCGCTCACATGCGACAGCCGATCGAGCCGGAATTCTTCGACCGGTGGCTCGACTTGTGGCGCGAGACGACCGGCGAGGTGTTCGGCGCCGAGGCCGCGGCGCAGTTCCAGTTCAAGGCCGAGCGCATCGCCGAAAGCCTCAAGCTCGCGCTGTTCTATCGGCCGATCGCGATCGCTCGCCGGGCCGCCAAGTCGGCGCAATGACCGGCCAGCTGCCGCCAGGCCTCACCGCCTATCGCCGCACGCCAGTTTTTACCGAAACGACCCTACCGCAAGGCCTGCGCCACCGGCATCGAACCAAGGCGGGTGTATGGGGCGTCATCACCGTCATCGAGGGCCGCCTGCGCTTGCGCCGGCTCGACAGCGGAGAGGACAGCGTGCTGACGTCTGATGTGCCAGGCATCGCGGGGCCCGAAGAGCCGCACGAGGTCGAGCCGCTCGGGCCTGTGCGGTTCTACATCGAGTTCCACGCGGCCGCGCAATAGATCACGCTCTGGCTGGTGCGGACGGAGGGACTCGAACCCTCACCCCCATTACGGAGAACGGATTTTAAGTCCGTTGCGTCTACCGTTTCGCCACGTCCGCCCGAGTGCCACGACAAGGGGGCGTACTATAGCGGTTAATCCTCGCTCGCGCCCTCATGCGGGTCGCCGCCCAGGTCGAAGATCAGCGCCTTCAATTCCTCGGTCGCGGCGACCAGCCGCTTTCGGTCGGTGCCGCGAATGACCAGGGTTACACCAAAATCGGCGCGGCGGAAGTACGGGTAGGAGCCGATTTCCAGATCGCCGTAACGCGTTTGCAGCTCACCGAGCCGCTTTGCCAGCACCCCTTCACCGAGGCTGCAGCTGACCGAGCGGCTGAGCATCTTGGCACCGCCCTTGAGCCGATGACGCAGCTCGTTGAACGTCGCCTGCATGATCTGCGGCACGCCCGCCATCACATAGACGTTGCCGATCTGGAAGCCCGGCGCGCGCGAGATCGGATTCGGCAGGAGCTGCGCGCCTTCCGGCACATAGGCCATGCGCATCCGCGCCTCGTTGACGGCGCCGGCCGGGTAATGGCCTTCAAGCAGCCGCCTCGCCTCGGGATGCAGGTGGAGCTTCACCGCGAAGGCCTCGGCGACGCATTGCGCCGTGATGTCGTCATGCGTCGGGCCAATACCGCCGGTGGTGAAGACATAGTCGAAGACGCAGCGCACCTCGTTGATCGCGGCGACGATCGTGTCGGCCACGTCGGGAATCACCCGGACTTCCTTCAGCCGAATGCCGATCTCGTTCAGCCCCCTGGCGAGGAAAGCCACGTTCTCGTCCTGCACGCGGCCGGAGAGAATCTCATTACCGATGATCAGGACGCAGGCGGTATAGGTTTTTGGCGCGCTCGCCCTCTCACTCGGCATCGTTACTGCTCGTTGCTGTTGGTGGCGCTCTTCATAGGCAAAGCCGCGCGCCGGCACAATCGGCGAGAATGGGCGTCAGCGCGGGCCGCGGAAGGATTGCCGTGAGGGGCACGACATCCGATATTGAGAAGCCGGAACTCGAAGGCATCTGGTCATGCAGCAAGACTTGGTCATGGGGATGGATACGAGCCGCGAGGCGGTCGCGCGCTCGGGCTCGATCAAGATCCATGGCCCCACCGCGTTCGGGGGGATGCGCAAGGCCGGCATTCTCGCGGCGCAGACGCTCGACTACATCACCCCGTTTGTCGTGCCCGGCGTCACCACCGGCGAGCTCGACCGGCTGTGCCACGAATTCATCGTCGGCAACGACGCGGTCCCCGCGCCGCTCGGCTATCGCGGCTTTCCGAAATCGATCTGCACCTCGATCAACCACGTCGTCTGCCACGGCATCCCGGGCGACCGGCGGCTGATCGAAGGCGACACCCTCAATATCGACGTGACCGTAATCCTCGACGGCTGGCACGGCGACACCAGCCGGATGTATTTCGTCGGCGAGCGCATCCCGCTAAAGGCCAAAAAGCTCGTCGACGTGACCTACGAAGCGATGATGCGCGGCATCGCCGTGGTCAAGCCGGGGCTGCATATCGGCGCGATCGGCAACGCGATCCAGCGCTATGCCGAAAGCCACCGCTATTCGGTGGTGCGCGATTTTTGCGGCCACGGCGTCGGGCGGGTGTTTCACGATGCGCCGTCGATCTTGCACTACGGCCGCCCCGAGGACGGGCCGGTGCTGCTTGAAGGCATGTTCTTCACCGTCGAGCCGATGATCAATCTCGGCCGCTGGGAGGTGAAGGTGCTGAGCGACGGCTGGACGGCGGTCACCAAGGACCGCTCGCTCTCAGCCCAGTTCGAGCACACGATCGGCGTGACGGCGACGGGCTACGAGATTTTCACCGTATCGCCGGGGGGCCTGCACCGCCCGCCTTACGACGTTCCGACCGCCAGCTAAGGTTCGAGCCGCACCGTGGCGTGGGCGCTGCGACCGGCCGCGTCGATCACCGTCAGCTGTGTGAATCCGACCCCTCCGGGGCTCCAGAAAAATTCGCGACGAGGCTCGCCAGGGGGCAGCGGCTTGCCATCGGCGAGCCAGCGCAGCGGCCCGCGCCCGCCTGATGCTTCGAGCGGCACCCCCTCACCGTGCCACTCGACCGTCGAGCCATCGGGCGGATAGAGGATTCGCGGCCCGCCTGCGGCGCGTTCGGCCGGGCCGGGGTCGAGGTGCTGCAGGCGCGGCGGCAGATCGCGCCGTGCCACCAAAAGCGCGCCGGGCGGCGGTTTCGGCGCGGCGATGGCGATCGGCGGCCCCAGCAGATCGGCGATCTTGAACAGCACCGGCGCTGCCGTGGCGATGCCCTTGATTCCCGGCATCGGCGTGCCGTCGGGCCGGCCGACCCATACCGCGATCGTTACGTCATTGTCGTAGCCGATCGCCCAGGCGTCGCGGAAGCCGTAGGACGTCCCAGTCTTGAACGCCAATTGACGCGAGCGCCGCACCTCGCTTGGCAGCACGCCGGGCGGCGGCGGCGCGTTCCTGAGGATGTCATTGACATACCAAGCGGCGACGGGCCCGAAGATTGCCGTTTCCTTGCCGGGCGGCTGGTCCGAGTAGATTTGCAGCGGCGCCACCGTCCCGTGATGCGACAGCGCGACGTAGAGCGTGGCAAGGTCGTAAAGGCTAATCCCGTCGCCGCCGAGCGCCAGCGCGAGGCCCGGCTCGGCGGTGAATTGCGGCAGCTTCAGCGTCACGCCCGCGGCCGCGAGCGCGGCCTGAAAACGGGCCGGGCCGAGGCGGTCGAGCACCGCGACCGCTGGCACGTTCAGCGAATATTGCAACGCCTGGCGGGCGCTGACCTCGCCACGGAACACGCCGTCGAAATCGCCGGGCGCGTAATCGCCGAAATGCCGCGCCTCGTCGTCGAGCAGCGTCTCGGGGTGGATGATCAGCCGGTCGAACGCCATCGCGTAGATGAACGGCTTCAGCGCCGAGCCGGGCGAGCGGATCGCCCGCGCCATATCGATCGTCCCGCGCCGCGCGCCGGACAGATAGTCGGCATTCCCGACATAGGCGACAACCCGGCGGTCGCGATTGTCGACGACGATTGCCGCCACGCTCGCCTGTGGGTCGAGCGCGTCCGCCTCGCGGCGCAGTAACGTCTCGACCTGGCGCTGCAGCAGTGGGTCGATCGTCGTACGCACGACCGCAGCGTGCAGATTTTCATTGTGGAGCGCCTTCGCCATATGCAGCGCGTGGAACGGCAGCGCGACGCGGGTGTGCGTAACCGACTCCACCGAGGCCTCGGCAAAAGCTTGCTGCGAGATGATCCCGGCCTCCGCCATGCGCCGCAGAACCATGTCGCGAGCTTGGCGCGCCGCCTCGGGATCGCGGTCGGGCCGCAACCGCTCGGGCGAGCGCGGGATCGCCACCAGCAACGCCGCTTCCGCCGCCGTTAGATGCGCCGGCTCCTTGCCGAAATAGGCCAGGCTCGCCGCGCGCACCCCTTCGAGATTGCCGCCGAAGGGCGCCAGCGTCAGGTAGACGCCGAGAATCTCGTCCTTGCCGAGGCGGCGTTCCAGCGCTAGCGCCTCGCCGCTTTCGATGATCTTTGAGATCAGGGTGCGCGGCCGTCTTTCGAGAAGGCGCACCGCCTGCATCGTCAGCGTCGAGGCGCCGGAGACGACGTGGCCATGCGTCGCCCACTGCCCGGCGGCGCGCAGCACCGCCAGCGGGTCGACGCCGAGATGGCTTTCGAAGCGGCGATCCTCGGTGGCGATCAGCATGCGGCGATAGAGCGGGTCGACGTCGCCCGGCGCGGTCGGCAGCCGCCATTTGCCGTCCGCCGAGAGAAACCCGCGCAGGACCGAGCCGTCGCGGGCCAGTACCAGCGCCGACACGCGCTCACCGCGATCGAGCGTCGGCGGCGGCAGAAGGAAATAGCCGAGGGTCAAAATCACAATTACAGCAGCGATCGCCGCCAGCAAACCGTCACGCGTTAGAAGCCGCTTTGCTCCCTCTCCGCCCTTGGGGGCGGAGAGGGTCGGGGTGAGGTGGGGGAACCGCCAGCGCATGCCCACCTCACCCGACCGTCGCTGCGCGACGGACACCCTCTCCCCCCAACGGGCAGAGAGGGAAGATTAGGCGGGCGCTCGGCATTCGCTGCCCTAGCGCGGCTGGACGGTCAGCGCGCCCATCGCCGTGCGGCCGTAGGTCTCCGGGTCGTACATGTCCTCGACATCGAGTGCCGGGTACTTGAACGTGCCCGGGGTTATCGCGCGCACCACATAGGCGAGTTTGAAATCAGCCGTGCCGCTCGGCAGGTCGAGCGCGGCGATGTAGCGGTCGTCGCGCGCCTCGTTGTAGTCGGGGCTCGAAACATCCTTGAGCCAGGAATACGCGCCCGAGGCCTCGTTGGTCGGCGCGGCCACATTCTGGATTTCAAACCCGGCCGGCAGCAGATCGACGATCAGCGCCCGCGCGTCTTGGCCGGAGTCCTTGCGGGTGCCGGCCAGCACCACGACAAAGAGGTCGGTCTGCCGCGCCTTGGTCAGGTCAGCGCCCGTGCCGTCGGGGTTGTAGATTTGGCGGGTCACGGCATAGCCGTGGCTTTCCGCCGGCAGCTCGGCCTTTTCGACCCCGGTAATCGACACGCTGCGCCACAGCGGCTGCGTACCGCGATTGGCGACGGTGAGAGACGGGGCGCTTACGCCGACGGCGCGGCGGAAATATTCGGGCTTGTCGCGGGCCTCCGCCGGCTTGTCGCCGACCGCGACCGTCATGCTGTTGCCAGTGACCTTCGCCGCCGCCTCAGCCGCGAGCAGCAGCCAGGCCTGCTCCTGGGTGCTGGTGCGGTCGGCCTTGGCGAAGAGCTCGGCGATGCGGTCGATGACCGCGGTCAGCCGCGCCTGGTTCGCCGGGTCGCCGGCGGCAAAGGCAAGCGCCGCCGCGCTGTCACGCAATTCGCTGCCGTAATCGACAAAGCGCAGCGCTTTGTCGCGCGTCGGCGGCGCGGCGAGGGCCGCGGCGTAGGCGGCCTGGGCGCGCGTCGTGTCGCCGTAGAGCGCGAGCGCGGCGGCGAGCTGTGCCTTGGCGAGCTGCGTCGGCAGCTGGCCGAGCGCCGTGTCGTTGAAATAGCGCAGCGTGCCGAGATCGTCGGCCTTGGCCCGCGCCAGCACGTAATGCGCGTAGGCGAGCGCGGGCAGGTCCTTATCGTCCTTGTGCTCCTGCTTCACGTAGTTCTGCAGCCAGCCGATGACGCCTTTCAGCGCGAAGTCGGGCACAGTGTTGCCGTGTTCCTGGGCGCGGATCAGGAAGTCGGCCGCGTAGGCGTCGAGCCACGGCACCGTATTGTCGCTGTCGCTCCACACCCCGAAGCTGCCGTCAGAGCGCTGCAGCTCGGCGATATGGCCGATCGCGCCGTCGATCTGCTTCGCCGGATCAAAGCCCGGATCGGTCTGCCACAGTTTCGCGACCTCGCTGACATAAAGCAGCGGCAGCGCTCGGCTCGTCGTCTGTTCGAGGCAGCCGTAGGGATAGCGATCGAGCGCGCGCAGCAGGCTCGGCACATCCCATTCGGGGCGCGGGCTCACCGACAGCACCGCCTCCGCCGTGCCGGGCAGGAATTGGTCGGCGCTGGAATCGTCGAGCGTCACGCTCTGACCCGGCGCCAGCTGTCCGACAAAGCGGCGCAGCTGATAGGACTGCGCGGGGCGCACGCCGATCGTGAAGTCGCGGGCGATATGCGTGTTGCCGGGCCCGGTCAGCTCGAGATGCGCGGCGATGTTGCCGACCGTCGTCCCGGTGACGACAAAGCCGTCATTGAAATTGGCGCCGGTATCGAGATGGATCGTGCGGTCGACCGGCGTCGCGAAGCTGCCGGCGCCGGTCGCGGTCATCTTGAGCGCGTAGTCGCCGGCTGGGCCTTCGAGGTTGTTGTTCGTCACCGCGAGCCGCGCGTTGTCGCCTGGCGCGAGGAAGCGCGGCAACGCGACCATGGTCACGACGGGATCGCGCACGGTCATCGCCGCGCTCGCCGCGCCGACCTTGTGTGCGGCGTACGCCACCGCCATCAGCCGCAGCTGGCCCTGGAAGTCGGGCACATCGAAGGTGACGTTGGCCGCGCCGCCGGCATCGAGTTTGACGATGCCCGAGAACAGCGCCACCACACGGTTACTCTTGTCGGGCAGCCCTGCCGTGGCGCGCTTCATGAAATTGTCGCCGCCGCTGCGCAGCACGCCGACCGCCCCGGCATGCGGGTCGATCAGGCGGCCGTAGAGGTCGCGCAGTTCAACCCCAAGCTCCTGTTTTTCAAAGAAATAATCACCGGGCGACGGGCTGGTGAAATCGGTCAACTTCAGCACCGCCTCGTCGACGGCGGCGAGCGTCACATAGGCTTCCTCGCCCTTATCGAGACCCGCGATCTTGACCGGCACCGTAACCGGCCCGCGCGGCCGCGCGACATCGGGCGCCGTCAAGGTCACGGCGAGCATGCGCGGCGCGGGATCGACACCGAGCCAGGCGACCCCGACGGCGCGGCCGGGCCCGCGCGCCGAGGTGCCAGCGCTGGCGGCGTCGGGCGGC
>Ga0187784_10002421_pt1 | contig 14932 bp, 9 predicted proteins | sample 1015_SJ02_MP15_2_FD_132964 | JGI IMG/M metagenome (GOLD analysis project Ga0187784, IMG submission 132964) | Tropical peat soil microbial communities from peatlands in Department of Meta, Colombia - 1015_SJ02_MP15_20_MG | ecosystem: Environmental > Terrestrial > Soil > Wetlands > Peat | place...
AATGGGACTGCGATCACGACGGGGAACGTTAGCGTTTTGGTGGTGGCTGCTGAGTTCTCTGATATTCCTCACAACGTGAGCATAGCTACGCTACAGTCCGAATGGAAACAGGTTGCCAAGTATTATGAAGAGGTATCATATGGAAAGCTGGCGTTGACCTTTAGCCTCCTAGGTTGGGTGAAGCTTCCTTACAGTGAAGCCCACTATGGCGCAGACTGCCCAGGGGAGCCTGATGGTGGAATTGATGATGCAGGGTGCAGTGGTCAGGATGAGTCTTGGAACATAGCCCAAGACGCAGCAGTCCTGGTGAGGAGCAACGTCACCTTCGCAAACTACGATTTCTACGTGTTCCTTCACTCCGGGAACGGCCAAGAATCGAGCGGAGTAGCGAATGATGTTTGGTCGGTCACATACATGGGCGGGGTATCGATCAGTCCCTGCCTGAACGTTCAAGAGAACTGCAACCAACTAACGATAACTAGGTTCAGCATTGTTCCCGAACTTGAGGCTAGAGGGGCAGTGCCCTTCGGAGTCTACTGTCACGAGTTCGGGCATCTTCTCGGTCTTCCAGACCTCTATAACACAAACACGGGGAAAAGCAGGAACGGCCCCTGGGAGTTGATGGACGCAGGCACCTGGAATGGTCATCCGTTCGGTTCAATGCCCGCCGAACTCTCAGCTTGGAGCAGAATGAAGCTGGAATGGCTACCAACAACGAGCGTCGAAGTTCTCAACCCAGACTTGAACGAGCAAGTCTTAGTGAACCCATTAGAAAGCAGCAACCTGAACGGGTACAGAGGCGCGATTGTTGAGGCATCGAACGCACAATCATATTTCCTTGAGGTTCGGGAGCCAATCGGTTTCGATGTTGGATTGCCTGATTGGGGGGTTGTAGCATATTCAATTCAGGACGGGGGCAGTAGCATTGACATGTTCACTCTCCCAAGGGTCGATAACACGCAGGCGTTTCACGTGGGCTCATCCTTCGCCACCGCTGAACCCGAGGAGGGCCTGGCGTTCAAGGTGGTTGCGGGCCCCTACCGGAACGGTTCATACTTGGTGAGCTTCGGCCCTGAGGGATACTTGGAGCCGACGCAAGGATCACTGTTGATGATCACAGTTTCTCCAGCATTCAACATGAGCTTGACCGCAGATAACCAGACATACATCACTGACCAAAACGGGGACGTTACGATCTCAAACCCGGATAACTCCGCTATCACGGTGACCGTGCCGGACTCGGTTCAAACGGCGGAGGGAACGCGTGAGAAGTTCTCCGGGTGGTCGAATGGCGCAAACTCGACGACACTGACCTTGACCATAACAGGTAACTCCACATTGACGGTCCACTATAAGCTGCAGTACTATGTGACGATAACTACGCTGTATGGTACGCCGACGGGGAGCGGTTGGCAGGATGCTGGCTCAGTGGTCAAGATCTTCATGCTGAGCCCCGTGAACTCCACGGAAGAAGGCGTACGTTACGTTTTCAACGGTTGGAATGGAGACTTTTCCGGTACAACTAACCCTGCCACCGTCATCGCAGCGAGACCGCTGAACATCACCGTCTCCTGGACAACCCAATTCTACCTGAACCTCAAGGTGGGAGGTCACGCCACCGTGACCGGAGCAGGATGGTACAACGAAGGTACCACTGCCACCTTCACCCTAACGGTCCCAAAACCATGGAACGGAACATGGTATCTCTTTCAGGGTTGGAGCGGCGACTACCAAAGCTCATCACCCACAGGCCAAGTCAAGGTCACAAAATCTCTTACAATCACCGCGGTCTGGAGAGTAATGCTGCAAGTCACCTTCAACTTCCTCTACGGCAACGACACACCAGTCCTACCAACAAGAGTAACTTCAATAGCGTTGAAGGCTCCGAACGGAACGACAATTACAATCGAGAACCCCGCCGAATCCGCAAATCTTTGGTTCGACCAAGGATCATACAGCGTAGTCAACGCAACCGTCTTTTCCATCAACACCGCGTTCGCAAAACAGTCATTCAAAATTGCTCCGAATGAGAAGGTGACGATTCACCTGAACCTCTTCGACCTGAAGTTCACTGTGCGAGACATTATTCTCCGCACTCCAATTGACGGAGGAGAGGTAACAGTGACAACGCCAAACGGTCAATCTGAAACTGCAGATCTAGTCCAGGGGCAAGCAGTAATCCTCCAGCTGCCGCCCGGCACATATCGTTACTCAGTTACAAAACCGTGGGGAGTTGATATCACAGGTTCAGTTGACCTTAACGAGTTCGCCAACGCCCCAGTGCAGGTGGACATGGTCATTCTGCTCCCAACACTGGGAGCAATCGTGATCGCTGTGGCCGTTGCGATCGCCGTGCTCCTCCTTGCAGAGAAAAGTAAACTTGGCCTACCATTCAGAAACCGGAAAACTAGGGCGCCTCGTAGTCGTCATAAGAGACTGAGCCCAGAGCTCAAGGCCCAGCTCCAGGCGATAAGGAGCCCGTCGATAGTCACACGACTTGAGACGGAAACAGACACGTCCTGACTGCGACTCTTCGGTTCTTTAAAACAAGGGTCAGCAGTTGCAATGACAGTGCATGCTAAACGGTCGGGTTACAATCTACCTCGTACCGATATTTCTAGTCGCCCTAAGCCTGTTCGGAACCTTAAACGGCGCCCAAGCTGCGGAGCAGCCCTCGTACAGCCCGCAGAGTCTGATTAACTGGTCAGCCGTACCTTCCACTGGAACTGTACGGGTGCTAGTTGTGCCCGTGGATTTTTCTGACCGTCTCCCAACTCGCTCATTCGACTACCTTCAAGACCTGTTCTTCACCAAGCTGGCTGATTATTGGAGGAGGGTAAGTTACGGGAGGCTGACTATTCAGGGGACGGTTGTGAGGCAGTGGTTCCAGCTGACTGGAACGTACGCTTCCTACGCGGCCGCGACGGATGATGCTAGCGCTATGTTGAACGACGCTCTCGCTGCCGCCAGCTCGGTCAAGTTCTCAGGGTACAACGTAGTGGTCTTCGTGCATGCGGGCAACGACAACGCGGGCACGTGGAATGGTTCCTGGGATACGACGGATCTCGAGGATTTCGCGAGTACAGGAGCAGCTACGCTGCGGAGCCCTCAGGGAGCCGTTACGGTTGGGGTTGAGTTTGTAGCCGAGAATGATGCGGTGGGGCCGATTGCCCACTGGATGGGAATCACGTTCGGTCTGCCGAACCTTTGGGATCTGGCTGTGCTGAAGTCGAAGTGTCCTTACTGTGATGATTACGTGGGCGAATTTGATCTCATGGCCCACGGCTTCTGGGCGAATAACGGAACAACTCCAGCTGAACCGAGCGCATGGACACGAATCAAGCTGGGTTGGATTGACCGATCGCAGATAGTGATCGTCACCAGCGGCCAACAAGAAGCGACCTTGAACCTACTCGAGTCGGGGAACGGCACCTTAGCGGTTAAGGTTCTCTTGACAGCGCAAACATACTATTTGGTGGAGGCCAGGAAACGTGTCAGCTACGACCTCTATTTGCCTGATGAGGGTGTGCTGATTTACTACGTTGACGACACTAAAGGCTTGAACGGAGCACAGGATGGACCTGTCAGGCTGAAGCCGTCGAATGGAACCGACGTGAACTCCGCCGGGCAGATTGCTTGGCGGCAGGGCGAATCATTCGTAGATAAGGAGAATGGCGTCCTAATCTACGTGGAATCTGGAGAGCCGGGAGATTCTTCGTTCACACTCGTCGTCGCGAAGGGGCTTATGACGGCAGATGCTGGTTCAACGGAACATTTGACGATTCATCTCCCATACGCGAACATGACAGTCAAAGTTGACGATCAGTCGGACTCGGCAGAGAAAGCAAACGTAACAATTCCATTGAGTTTGGGCGCCCATGAATTATGGGTTCAACCCACCGTCCCAATCGGCGAAGGCGTGAGGGCGGTTTTTGGCGGATGGAGTGACGGCGACACGAACAACCCGCGGTTAATCATAGTGATGAACGATTCGGAACTCACGGCGCAATATGAACTCCAGTACATGCTAACCGTCAACTCAGTTGTGCCCGTGAATTTCGGTGGCTGGTACGACGCGAACAGCGTCGTCATCTTGTCCGCGAATGCCACGGCTGATCTCGGCAACCGCACGCGGTACGTGTTCACAAGCTGGTCGAACTCGGCGACTGGGCAAGGGAACATGCAGACACTAATCATGGACGGTCCGAAAACGGTGGATGTGAACTGGACGAGGCAGTATGAAGTTACTGTCCTAAGCTCGTATGGAACACCAGAAGGGATTGGATGGTACGATGAGGGAAGCATCGCCGCGATATCGGTAACGTCGCCGTTCAGCACAGGGGAGGGTTCTCGACAGCTCTTCATCGGATGGTCTGGAGACGCTTCAGGCACAGATCCCGCGACCCAAGTCACCGTGAACGCGCCTAAGACTGTGAGTGCTCAATGGAAACCTCAAGACTTAGTATTCCTACTGCCCACAGATTCGAACGGGTCCCTCATCACAGATCCTCCGCCAACAATCCAGTTCCAAGGCCCAGAAGTCAGCACCCAGCTCCAACCACTCACTGAAGGAAATTGGCTTATCGCCGGCAGCTACACTCTGGAGTCAGTGACTTGGCATGGCGTCGATGTGACGGCAGGAGGCACATCTTACTTGACGCAGCCCAACGCAAAATGGGCCATTCCCTTGCGCGTGCATGAGCTAACTGTTCATGTGGTCGAGGTTCCCTTCTGGTTACCTGCCTCAGGAGCCACGGTAACAGTACGTCTTCCCGACGGCACGAATAAGACGGCGGTAGCTGACGGAGGCGGCTACGCGAAGCTACAGCAGCTGCCTCAAGGTAGTTACGTGGTGCTCACAGACTACCAGTTCCTACAGTGGACTACACCGGTCGAACTCGCATCAACGACAACCGTGATGATTCATATGCCGTCGCTATTCCAACTCGCATTCATCGCAGCCGCACTAGGGGGTGCTGGAATCGTGACGCGAAAACACAGAAAAAAAATCAACGCAAATCGTTTCACAATACACTTGCAGTGGAGATGACGGAAGGTGGTGGCCCGATAAGTCTTGTTTCGCATTAAATGGCGTGGCTACAAAGCCAGCGGAGACTAGTTACCAGAGCTGCCGTTCCCTCCTTCTTTCTCATTCAACTCCATCAAGTCGATCTATCTGGCCGCTGCCTGAAAGCTTTACACAATTCGCCAAGGTTGTCCTCTCATCGCCTCTCTTCCTTTCCACTGGACTCACGCAAAGACAATACGTAACCTCCCTCTCTTCCCGAACTCATGAAAACCGAGGAAGAGAGCCTAATCGAATCTCTAGTCGACCTCTACAAGGAAATGAACCAACAAAAAGAGATGTCTCAAATGATCCTACAGACCGGGGAATATGTCACAAAATTCAACCAGTACCTCGCACTGGCAAAAAAGAAATACCCAGACAACTCAGCAATCAAGAGTTTGCCGGAAACCCAGCCTATGAAGGCAACTGGAATTGCACAACTCCCCGAACTCACCAGTGAGGCCCCTCCGAAGTTCGCGGATGTGAAGCTGAAGGTAAAACAAATCTTAAATGCCCTAAACGTCGACCCAAACGCGCCCATCCCTTCTCACCCAATCAAAGCGTCGGCTCTCCAAACAGTTTCTCAGATCTGTGACCGATTCGACCTCGTGGCAAAGCAACTGCTCCTCCGCCACGGAAACCGCAACACCCTAACCATAACTGACGAATATGACGTCCAAGACCTGCTTCACTGCCTGCTGAGACTCTTCTTCAACGATGTCAGGTCAGAGGAGTATACTCCAAGCTACGCGGGAGGCTCGTCTCGAATGGATTTCCTGTTAAAGGAGGAGAAGACAGTGATCGAATCTAAGTACGACCTTCCCACGAAGGACGCAGCCGATCAGGTCGCGATTGATATCACAAAATATCGCGCCCATCCCGACTGCAAGACCTTAGTTTGCTTCGTCTACGATCCGAAGAGCAGAATAGAAAATCCAAGAGGGCTCGAAAACGACCTCGCAAAAGCATCCACGAGCGAGTTGAAGGTTTCTGTGATCGTGAGGCGGTGATCGCTTGGTTACCGGGCTCCTGTTTGCTTGAGCCGAACCCCAATCCTTAGAATAGCGAACAATACTACAAGTATTACACAGATTACTACCCATCCGACAAAACCGCTATCCAAAATATGGCTCACGACCTGGCCAACGACTGCAGCCATTATCGATATGATAACAGATAATTCTTGGAAATCTTTGTTGCTTCGTTTGCCTGATCTGTTCCGCTTACGCAAATAATGTGACGTGTCACCTATTGCTTCAATGTTAGAGGGCTGAAGGTATTAAGAGCTTCGACATTTACAGATTGATTTTAAGCAGTTAGGGGCCCCTAGTGTCTTTCTCATTGTAAACTATTGCACGAGCTAATTGGATGCAGACATAAGTTGAATGCAACAGAATATGTGAACCAGTTGTTTGCGTCGTTCTAGTAGGTCATGTCTTCCCCTGCACAAAATCATATACCTCGTCAACTCCAATTTGCTTTGATAGTTTGTTGAAGATTCCGATCAGGGAGTTCGAGGTCTCAGCCAACTCTTCAAGTTCCTTTCGAAGATGGGCCGCGTCATTTCGATGAGAGTAGAGCCAGAATTGATGGATTATATCATCCCGTCTTCCCTTTAGTCGAATTAGTTTCTGGAAGAGAGGATAGTCAACTAAGCCAATTGAATATGCCAGCTTGACAACCGTGGCATAATATGAATTGAGGACGAATTTTCGGAGCGTTTGAGCTTCCCCAATGAGTATATTGCCTTCTGTCTTGTTCCAGAGTAACTGCATCAGAGTCACCATTTTTATCAGGTTCTCGATTAGACTGTACAGCAAAACCATGTCTTGGAAGTACATACCCTCGTTTTTTTCGTTTAACGTAGAATTAACCTCGTCACCGGCCTTATTGATGACTGAGAAAATATCTACTCTTTTATCGTCTGGTAGTTTTTCCATAAAAAATCGAGTCCCCTCGAAGCATCTATCTTCGAGAATGATGGCTCTAAAGTTATCTGGCATGAATTCAACGATTCAGAACTGTTCGTCCACTTTGCGGTACTCCTTTCGTAGGTAGTCAATATCTCGCGACATCATCTCCCTGACATGATCCTCTTGCCGCCTGGACAAAACAAACACACACACCAACCCTACACAGGTCACCGCTTAAGAGTGCCGTAACCGAACATATCGAACAGCAGACACTCTTTCAGGAGACCCTGTCACTCGCCTTGCTCAGAATTTTCAACAAGAAGTCGACGAACATGAGAATCTCAACTATCTCTGCGCCCCCAAATTCCTCCAAGTATCGATGCGAGGGCGGATTTCGAAGCATCATGTATGCCGACCGAAAAATCTGGTTCACTGCTTGTCTCTCCGATGCAGTCTCTCCGAAGACGAGCTTTCCTCTGTCAGGGTTGAAGGCGTCGTCCATCAACTCCGTTCCGATTCGCTCCGCCCCTGCGTTAATCCTCGCCCTCACGCGCACTTCAAGGATGCGAAAAGCAGACGTAATCGCATCCTCATACGACTTATCGAGACATGCGCGGCTCAGTTCTTCGTCCAAAATTTCGGAGATTGTCGAGACGAATGCCCGGTCTACCGTTTTCTCGAAAATATCTTCGACGCTTGTGGAACTACCCAAACTGGTCAATTGATACAGAGACTCCTGATCCAGCGCTCTCATTATCAGATTACGCAGTTCTAGTATGTGGAACGCTTCTTGCGCGATGTCTGCTTGTATTCTCGGAAAGCTCCTGGGACTCATTAGATTGGGGCCTGATTCACGTTGCGATGTGTGCTGCTCGCTCTTGAACTTCTCAAAAACTTCTCGGGCTGCTCTTTTGACCTCGTCGCTTGACAATGACAGTCTATTGCTACTGGAGTTCCCGTTTGGGAAATATGTCTTGCGAGCAGCGCGTCACCTAGCGACCTGCCGCTGGTTCTTACCAATGAGTTTGTGGAGGAGCCGAAGTCCGCGCCTGACCTGTCTCCGGATCAAAGTTAATTGGATCAATTAGTTAACGCAGCTCTTAGTGTTGGCACCAAGTAGCGGCTCCAGTGCTCTGGATAATTTTTCAAACGTTTAGTAGGCCAATAGGTGACGAAGCATTGTCTTGGAAAGGCTCTTGCCGCCCACGCGGCTCTTTCACCCAGCAACACAATCCTGTTGGGCTGAATGTAATCTACTGCAAATCGCAAATGCTTGGTCGCGGCGTGCTCAACCATCCCGGGATTAGGGTGCGAATTCGCCCTCGACGAAGAGGCACTGCATGGATAGCAGAATGAGGGAAGCAGATAGCAATTCAAGTTGTAAAAATCCGTAAGCGCATGAACCGAAAAGCCAGCCATTCCAAGTGCTTCGAAAAGGTGCATCCGCAGGGTGTCAGAAATGTCACGATAGAAGAAAGTTCGATTAACTCCTCCTGGAGGCGCTTCAGAGATGAAGAAGACCCTCGGTCGAGCGAAATCCAATACTGCTTTGGGATCTGGAGGTTCGCAACCATTCCAAGCCTTTGCCGCTGAGACGGCTTGCACCTTTGGAAAACTCTTGCATTCGCCGCACTCAGCAACTGAACGGACAAAGCTCTTCCATGGCTCAACCATGTTCGTTCACGATCCCTTGTTTGTTTCCTTCAAATCTTCGACGAGCATTTGAATATGGTTTTTACTGAATGGTGACAAAATCACCAAGGTACTACTTGCAAAAGAGGCTGGAGTTCTTGAGTGAAGTTAGCGACTTCGTAAAAGAGGTAATGGAGGAGCCTGAGACACAGAGACTTCTAGTCGAAGCAGTTCACGCAGCTAGCATGCCGAAGAGAGACGAGCCATGCACTTTGTCGAATCTTGAGGTCTTCTATTCACGCTTGAACGAGAAAATCGTCTACTCACGGTGGTTGAAGGAAGCAGCAATCCGGTATATACGATTGAACCGCAAGAACCCGGTCATATTGGATTGCGTAGGCAGGAAAGGAAAGACCTTCAAGCTGAACCTTAATGCCGTCCAGAACAATTGGATCCAGTTCTTCTTCAACCTCAGTGACGAGGAAATCGAGAACTACGTAGGGTAATTCTCACGCACTGTGCATTTACACTAACCATACGTTTACTTATCCAGTGAACCTGGTTTCTACTTAACCCGCTTGTGGTGATATAGCACGCATCAAGTTTGGTTGAGTGTGGTTTCAATTCCTAGAGGGACTCGGCAAGGAGATCTAGTTCCGGTTCTATGGCGAAGAAATTCTAGTGATGCTGGAAGTCACGTGCTTATTCCCGACGGTGAAGAATGGGATTTGTCGAGAATTACGGCATCTGGAGAACTGCCGTCGACAGATGTTCATGTACTGATACAAATTGCAGGCAGAATGCTGCCTAGCCGGAGCGTTAGCAGCATTCATTCGAACATGCCGCAACGTCCGATGGAATACCTCGGAAACTTCGTCAAGAACGGTGAAAAACTGGAGACCTTTGTGATGAGCACTCAAACGGATGTCACTGATGAAACTCGATTCAATTTGCACTTGGAACTTGAAACGCGCTCGCTTACACCCCCTAGATGAGCGAACAGGCCCTCGACCCAATTGGATCAGCGCGACGTCGTGACACAGCGATTGAGATCATGAGGAGAATGAGACGCGTGCAAGACGCTAGTTTGGGGTATCGCTTTGACAGATGTTAGCGCTGCGGATCGGCATGAGAAGTCCAAAGCACTCTATGAATTAGGAAAATTCTCCGACGCTCTCATTGAGATCGATGCTGCCATCAATCTTGACCCCGACAATCCGAGGTATCATTACGATAGAGGATTGATTCTTCATGAATTGAAGGGACTCGATGAAGCCGTAAGGGAGTACAACACCGCAATCAAGCTCGACCCAAATAACTCGAATTTTCACTACGAAAAGGCACGTGCCCTCGATGAACTTGGGCAGTTTGATGACGCCGTCAAGGAATTCAATGAAGCAATTGGACTCGATCCTAACAATCCGGAGTATCATAACAGCAAGGGGATCAGGCTCCGTAGAATAGGAAAACTTGAGGATGCGGTGAAGGAGTACGATACCGCACTCCAACTCGACCAGAACAACCCGGATTATCATTACAATAAGGGACTCGTTCTCTCCGCGCTAGGAAAGTTCGAGGACGCCGTCAATGAGTTCGACGCAGCAATACGGTTAGACCCCAAGAATGCTGGTTACCATAACACGAAGGCAAATAGACTCTGTGAACTAAAGAGGTTTGATGAAGCCGTCAAGGAGTATGAGATCGCAACCAGTCTTGAGCCAAACAAACCTGATTTTCACTACAATAAGGGACTTGCGTTCGCTGATCTAGGAAACTTTCTTGAGGCGCTCAAAGAATTCGATACCGCACTCCGACTTAACCCCGATAATGCGGATTACCATTACGACAAGGCACATGCCCTCGAAGATTTGAAAAGGACTGACGAGGCTAACAGGGAGTTAGATAAAGCAATCCAACTTGACCCTAAGAGACCGGATTATCATTACAGTAAAGGATTCGCTCTCGAAGAGCTAGGAATGTTTGAGGCAGCACTTAGGGAATATGGCGCTGCGATTCAACTTGACTCTAACGATCCGGCTTATCATTACAGTAAAGGCGCCATCCTAGACGAATTGAAGAGACTGGACGAAGCCGTGAGGGAGTACGACGCCGCAATCAAACTTGAGCCCGACAATCCAGATTTTCACTTCAGCAAGGGATGGGATCTGGGTAGTTTGAGAAAGTTCAATGCAGCTATGAAGGAGTTTGAAGTCGCAATCCGACTCGATCCTGACAAGGCGGAATATCATGATGGCATGGGGGAGGCACTCTTCACTCTGGGAATGTTGGAGGAGGCTCTGAAGGAATTCAATGTCGCAGTCCATCTGAACCCTGACGAACCCGATTATCAGCGCAATAGGCAGATGGCAATCGAAGAGTTGGAGAGGAATCGCGACACCGCTCGAATTGAAATGGAGCATCGAGTACGAGAAGCGGAGAACCGCGCAGAACGTGTAAGGCTCCAGTACGAACGACGTTTGAGAACGTTGGGTAAGGGTTCGCTTGAAGCAATAGACCCTTACGTGCTGCTTGGAGTTTCACAAACGGCCAGCTACGCGGAAGTGAAAAGAGCGAGGCTTAGACTAGTAACAATATACCATCCCGACATGAGCAGGAATCCAGACTCAGCTCGAATATTTGAGGCAATACAGACTGCATACGAGAAAATCGTGAAAGAACATCCCGAGTGGCGCTGAGGCATTTGAACCCGTTTGGATTCGGAAGCTGGTCTGTTCAACCCAATAGGATGTGGGAGGTACGTGAAGCCCGTCTCTTGCATCGTGACTTCCATGAAAAAGAGGACACGCCTGACCTATACAAAACAGCGGTTCAATCTCTACGGAGTCTCCCTCTCGACTCGGCCAGTAAGTGGCGTCTTGCACGAGAGGCAATTTGGGGGTTTCTAATCAAGTGGGGTCGGATTCGCGGATTTCGAGAAGCTAACTCATACGGTATGCTCAAGAAGCTCGATTCAAACGCTTTGCTGATAAACTCACTTCGCAAATACGAACTTGCTGACGATCTTGCTAGGAAAATCTCGTTCAAAGGGCAGTCACGTACTATTGCCTCGTGGATGCAAGCTCTGTTATGTGAAATATCTAGCGTATATCCGAAACGATACCAGGTCGTGGGCGCATCAAAACTTCTTCACGTGACAATACCAAAACTATTCGTAATGTTCGACAATCCGATGTGTGAGAGATTCTTCGGCACCGGGGCAACGGTTCCCGTGTATTGCGGACTAATGTTGCCCCTGGCAAGAACTCAGATAGAGATTCTACGGTCTGTAGGGGTGAAGCCAGCTTCCCATGAGGCGTGTAATGGCAGCTGGGCGAAACTTGTCGACGAAATAAACTGGATGTGGGCGAATCGGCATGGCATTTGATCTTTAGCTCAGGGATAACAGTTTACCAGAGTTGTCGTTCTCTCTCCAATCTTGCTTCGCGGAGTTCAAGCAGCTCGTCGCTCAGGCGGTCAGGTTGGTCGTCGTAGGTTTGGTGAATCTCCGTCTCCCAACGCTACTCCAGCTTATCCAATTCTTCAACCGTCTCGCATCTTGCGAAATCCGCCGCGAACAAGCGTTTCCTCACCTTGCCTCACCTCCCCTGCCATTTCTCTCGAGGCTAGCGATTCCTCCAATTCATTTGGGCCTAGTCGTAAGTCATGTCCCATATGAGCTAAGAGAGGCGTGGTCACTAGAGCTGTCCGCAGAGGTTTTGTCCGTTGGCGCTCCCTGAGCTGTCTTTCACGGTGGCGGACAAGGTGTTGTCCGTGCTTCCCAGCTGGATCGTGAGCCGCTACTACTCGATGGAGCGGCTCGAAAGGGAGCTGCGATTCGAGCTGGCGGCGGATAGGCCGATGCTTTACACTCTGGGCACCTACGTGCCGGGCTTCACGGCACAGTTCAACGTGACCAATTTCACGAGCTTGACGTGGAAGGTGCACGACTTCAGAGTCCGCATACTGGCCCAAAGCCAGCCGTTCGGCACGGCCGAGACCAACGGGAGGCCGGCACCGATCAAGCCTAAGACTGTGGGCACGGTGCTAGTTCACGGTCAACTGAGCGACTCCCAGACGAGGCGGCTCCTGGAGCAGGCGAATGTAAGTTTGAGGATGCCGACGACGTTGTACGTAACCGCGCAGATGGAGTCGAAGCTCGGCATAGTGGAGTTCGAGCCGTCATTCAACAACAGGCCGGCGGAGATAATGCGCTGAGGTCACCGAAGGTCAGAGGAAGGCTATACTCCGAACGTCTCTCTCTGAAATATAGATCCGCTTGCCGAGGCGGATTCTCTTAGTGGCCTTCTGCCTCTTATCCCTGATTATCATTTCAGGATGGAACAGACGCAGCTCCTTGACGTGTCGCCTCTCCCAACCGAGTCCAGTAGCCCCATTAATTCCTGCCCCAGCGTCGTGCGCACTATACGAAGTTATCCTTCTATCATCTCGAAGATAATCAACGATGTACCGAAGAGGCTGTAAGCAACGTCGTGATTGCCCGACTAGAGCAGTACCAGAAGAAGTCGACAGTGCTGTCGAAGTCAGGAACTATGTCAGATCAGTAGATACAAACCATGTCAGGAGTTCAAGGCGGTTTCAGCTATTTCAGACGAATTCAGGCATTTCATGATCAAGAATTAGAACTACAGGCTTTCGAGTACACTTCGATTTACTGACAATCTATTGTTCATACTGCGACATAAGTGAAGCGCGAGATTCCAGATCTGCCGGCGTCGTGCCGATGATGAAAAACGTGCCAAGTAGAGGCTAATGATTCCAAATTTCTGCTGTGTGTTATAGAGTAGTGTTAACGAGGTTGAGGAGTGAGCATTTCATCTAATTGTTTGCCGTCGACGAGTTCGATTTGACTGTCGAATCTTTGCTCAAAGGTTGCGTTTGTTATGTAGATCCCTCCTTCCGCGCCTAGCCGTCTCCTTTCCTGCACATATTTGACGAAGTCCGCCACCTCGACTCGCCTGATCGGATTGTTGTGGTATCTGACTTCATACTTGACGAATGTTTTCTTGCCATCCCGATCAATGCACTGAAGGACTATCCCTGAGTCACTTTCGTGGAACACGGTTATCTGTGTGGCGCCCAATCGCCTGAGCAGTTTCTCAACCTTACCTCTGAGGACCTCGGTCTCCTTTCCTACATCGAACGTGACGATGCCCTCGGTTTTGCTAGGGAGCAATTGTCGGGTTTCATGAGCTTGAGCGGAGACCAGAGCCGCTAGCTCGTGTCGCTTAGCTGTCGATGATTGATGAGTTTGGAGTTCCAGTTGGCCTTGCTTGATCCTCCGGTTTAGTTCCTCATCCTTGCAGCATAGGTCTCTGACGTCTCTTTCGTCGTCAACCCGCGTGAAGACCAGGATGACTCTTGCATATCCTTGAGCGAATCGTTTCTTGGCTTGTTCAATGGCTCGGCCGGGGTGGTGGGACAGGTGGGCTTCCACGGCCGTGAGGTTGTTCTGATCCCATTGTTTGTCATCCTTCCTTGAGAGTATGACTCCGTCGGGTACGTTGTCGGCGTGTGGCGGCATGAATCCCAAATGCACGGGCATATTCAATCTAACCTGCTCCTCCAGAAATGACATGGTTACTTTCAGGTGGTACTCGCTGCCTTCGGGTCCTCCCGCTTTCGGTTCGTTGAAGAGGACTATGCTTCGTCTCAGTTCGCCTTCGAGATCGTTTTGTTTAGTTATCATGAGGCGTTGGGTGCGACCATCCGTCAGCACGTACCCTGCCTTCAGACGGTTGACCGCCTCGATCACGAACGCTCTGTTACGATACTTGTTGAAGGCCCAGGGTTGCTCTGCGATGTAGTCCAAGAGGTCGTTGAGAGTGGGCCAAGTGGCCTGATCCTGCATGAAGAAGTCGCGAATGGCCCAGAGGACAGGGAAATCTTCCGGGTGTGGAAGCCGTATGTTCAGCTTCACGAATGGGGCGAGCGCAAGGGAGGCTTCAGCCGATTTCGCATGTTCACCTGATCGCCCCGTTAACATAACGGATAGTGATTCTATGACTGGAGGAGCGTACTTGGCCATTTTATCGGTGAAGTAGGCGTAGGCCTGGTCGAGGGTTCGCTGTTCGTCCGGGAACGGCATGGTTCCGATTAGGTGGGGGATTGGGGAGGCTCTGTTTCGTGTGCCTGAACGAATTAGGTAGCATCTCGCGTTTTCGAGTGTTTGCAGGCGTTCCGCCATCGGTCTACCAAGTGCTATGTCGAGGTCGTTCTTCAGGCCGGCGGCGAGGTTTCCGCCGACTCTGAAGATGAATTTGGTGTGTGCGTTGTTGAAGATCTCCTCGTGGAGGGCTTC
>Ga0187784_10002422_pt1 | contig 14924 bp, 10 predicted proteins | sample 1015_SJ02_MP15_2_FD_132964 | JGI IMG/M metagenome (GOLD analysis project Ga0187784, IMG submission 132964) | Tropical peat soil microbial communities from peatlands in Department of Meta, Colombia - 1015_SJ02_MP15_20_MG | ecosystem: Environmental > Terrestrial > Soil > Wetlands > Peat | place...
GCGAGCGAATTGGAAGTCTTCACCACGCGCCCCGACACCTTGTTCGGCGCCAAATTTCTCGCGCTGGCGCCCGATCATCCGCTGGCCACCGTGGCGGTAAAGAAAAATCCGGCGCTTGCCGCGTTCATCGAGGAATGCCGGCATCGCGGCACATCGCAGGAGGCGATCGACACTGCCGAGAAGATGGGGTTCGACACCGGCATCAAGGCGCTGCATCCGTTCGATCCGTCGTGGCGCCTTCCGGTCTACGTCGCCAATTTCATTCTGATGGACTACGGCACCGGCGCCATTTTCGGTTGCCCGGCGCACGATCAACGCGACCTCGACTTCGTCAACAAATACGGGCTCGGCAACGTGCCGGTCGTGTGCCCGCCCGGACAAGATCCGAAGACTTTTGTCATTACCGACACGGCTTATGACGGCGATGGCACGCTGATCAACTCCCGCTTTCTCGATGGCATGACCGTTCCGGAAGCAAAGGAAGAAGTCGCTCGTCGATTGGAGAAAGAGATTTGGGGCTACAAGCTGCAACTGCCGCTCGGATCAGAAGAGAAGGAGGGAACAGCAGAAAAGCAAGCCACCTTAGTTACTCCTTCAATGAAGGACGCTCTCGGGAACTCCATATCCTCGCCGCTTGATAGAGGTTGGGAGTTCGACTCGAATTCTTACGAATGGATTCTCGGCGCCGGTCATTGGATTGCCAACCATCGGTACTTTGAGTGGTGCGTCATTGGACAGAAGGAACAGTTTGAGCAGCGCAAAATGCTGCAACTCACGCGGCCGGCCGCAGTCGCTCAGCGCGAGGTCAATTTCCGCCTGCGCGACTGGGGCATTTCGCGGCAGCGCTATTGGGGCTGTCCCATACCCGTCCTTCACTGCGAGAAATGCGGCGTCGTTCCAGTGCCGAAATCCGACTTGCCGGTCACGTTGCCGGAGGACGTGACCTTCGATCGGCCCGGCAATCCGCTCGACCGGCACCCAACCTGGAAGCACGTCAAATGTCCCCGCTGCGGCGGCAAGGCCGCGCGCGAAACCGACACCATGGATACTTTCGTCGACTCGTCGTGGTATTTCATCCGTTTCACCGATCCATGGATCGAAACCGCGCCAACCAATCGCGAAGTGGCTGACGCCTGGATGCCGGTCGATCAATATATCGGCGGCATCGAGCACGCGATTCTGCATCTCCTCTACAGCCGCTTCTTCACCCGGGCGATGAAGAAGACCGGACATATCGGGCTCGACGAGCCCTTCGCTGGTCTGTTCACCCAGGGCATGGTCGTGCACGAAACCTATCAGCGCGCGAACGGCGAATGGGTGGCGCCGGCCGAAGTGACGGTCGAGGCCCGCGGCGATGTCCGGCGTGCGACCTTGATCTCCACCGGCGAGCCGGTGGAGATCGGGCCGATCGAGAAGATGTCCAAATCGAAAAGAAATACCGTCGATCCCGACGAGATCATGTCCACTTACGGGGCCGACGTGGCGCGCTGGTTCATGCTATCGGACTCGCCGCCGGATCGCGATGTCGAATGGACCGAGCGCGGCGTTCAAGGTGCATGGCGCTTTGTGCAACGGCTTTGGCGCCTGGTCAGGGACGCGGCCGACATCGCGCAAACCGCACCCGCCGAGTTACCTTCTCAGCTATCGCCGGGCGCAACGGCGCTGCGCAAAATCACTCATCAAACGCTCGCGAGAGTGACCGATGACATCGAAAAGCTTCACTTTAATGTTTGTGTCGCGCACATCTACCACTTCGCCAATGAGATCGGCCGGGTAATTGGCGAAATCGAGGAGCCTGCGGGGCCGGGTTTGGCATCAGCGCCGGATTTTCGCTGGGCGGTGCGCGAAGCGGTTAATGTTCTTGTGCAACTGTTCCATCCAATGATGCCGCACCTCGCCGAGGAATGCTGGGCGATGCTCGGGCACAAAAGCCTGGTCGCCGAAGCCGCTTGGCCGCGGCTGCAACGCGAATTCCTGGTCGAAGATCAGCTGACGCTGCCGGTACAGATCAACGGGCGAAAACGCGCCGACGTCACCGTGCCGCGCGAGGCCGGCAAGGCTGATATTGAGGCTGCCGTGCTCGCGCTCGATGCGGTAAAAAGGGCGCTGGACGGCAAGTCGCCGAAAAAGGTGATCATTGTGCCGCAACGGATCGTCAATGTGGTGGCTTGACTTCACTGAGCGATGGCGCCGCCCTGCGGGGGTCTTGGTCGTCGCCTGCACGCTCGCCGGCCTGACCGCCGGCTGCTGGCAGCCGCTTTATGGCAAGCCGCCTGGCGGCAACGCCGATAGCGCCCACGATAAATTCCTTGCCACCGAAATTCCGCCGATTGTGGCGACCCACGGCACTCCCGCGGAGCGCATCGCGGTCGGCATGTTTAATGCGCTGCAATTTGATCTGCACGGTGGTGCGACGGTTGTTGACCCCACTTATCGGCTCGTCGTCGATGTCGGAACGTCGCAATTTACCGCGGTGCTCGACCCGGTCACCGGCCGCCCGAACGCTCAGATCGACTCGGTGGTCGCCAATTACCGACTGATCGAGATCGCGACCGGCAAGACGGTGGTTGAAGACCATTGCTTCGCTCACGTCGACTTCGACATTCCGGGTTCCGAGCAGCGCTTCGCCAAACAGCGCGCGCAGCGCGACGCCGAAGACCGCGCCATCCAGGTCGCCGCCGAGACAATCAGGAACCGCTTGGCGTCCTATTTCGTCGCCGGCACCTAGTGGAGCGGATTTGACATTCGCTACGAACGGGTCGCAAACTTGTGAAGCGAATGTCAAATCCAAAGCTCCACTAGCACTGATATTTGTTAGTGGTCCTTTGATTCTAACATTCGCATGATAGCCCGCCGAACTGGGATGCGAATGTTAGAATCGGACCGCTAAGGCATGGTCGCTGTCAAGTCCGGCAACGCCGACGCGTTTCTTGCGCGGCCCGATCGCCTGCCCGGCGTGGTCCTCATATTCGGTGAGGATTCGGGCCTCGTCAGCGAACGCGTGACGGCGCTTATCCGCGCGTCGGTTGACGACCCGAACGATCCGTTTTCATTGGTGCGCATCGATGGCGACGAGATCGCTGCCGATCCTGCCCGCTTGCTGGACGAGGCGCAGACCATGCCGCTGTTTGGCGGTCGGCGGGCGGTATGGATAAGAGCCGGTGGACGCAATTTCGCGCCCGCCGTCGAGGCGTTGTTGGCGCTGCCGAAAAGCGAATGCCGGGTCGTCATCGAGGCGGGCGAGCTGCGCCGCACTGCGCCCTTGCGGGCCCTTTGCGAGCGCGCCAAGAACGCCGCCGCAGTGCCCTGCTACGCCGATGACGAAGCCGCTTTGCAGCGCCTGATCGAGGCCGAAATGCGCGCCGCCAGTCTGTCGCTTAAACCGGATGCCCGCAACCTGCTTGTAACTCTCCTGGGCGGAGACCGCGCCGCCTCGCGCAGTGAAATTCGCAAACTCGTGCTTTACGCACACGGTCGCGCCGAGATCGGCATCGACGAGGTCACAGCAGTGGTTTCCGACGCCTCGGACCTCGCGCTGGATGAACTCGTGGATAAGGCATTTGCGGGCGGCACCACCGATCTCGACCTGTTGCTTAGCAAGGTGCGTGATGCCGGCACGCCGGTCGGCTCGATTTTCTTTGCCGCCCAGCGCCAGCTTGCGCAGTTGCACAAGTGGCGAACGGCGCTGGAAGCCGGCACCCTATCCTCGGTCGACCACGTGCAGCCTCCGGTACACTTCAGCCGCAAGGAGCTCGTGGGTACAGCCCTGCAGCAATGGAGCGCCGCGCGGCTTAGCGGGGCCATGGCGCAACTCGCCGAGGCCGTCTTGACGTCGCGAAAGACGCCCTCGCTTGCCCAAGCCGTCGTCGAGCGCGCTTTGCTGTCGATCTCGCGGCAGGCCAACGCCGGCGCTGCCCGACGCTCTCGTCTGCCGGAACGGCTTTAGATGGGATTTTCCAGGCTGAAGGTTTGCATATCGTCGTCGTAGGCGAAGACCTCGGCATAGCGCCCCCAGGCCGTCACCGAACGCAAAGTCTGCTCGACATCATCGCTGCTCATGTGATCTTCCAGTTCGTCAAAGAACCGGCTTTTCGGCGCAGTGTGATTGGCGCGCTCCTGCAGCACCCGGCGGATATGGGCGGCCAGCGGCACGTAGGATAGCAGCTGGCGCTCAAAGATTTTCTTGCGTTCGTCGGTATCAGCTTCGACGAAATGTTTGCCTATGTCGCTCAGCTTGATGTCGCCGCCCTCGACTTCAACGAGATGCAGCATTTGCAGCGCATCCGAAACCGGGAAGAGATCGTCGCCCTCCATATGCAGTTCGTCGGCAATGACCGGAAGGTCGGCCTTGCCCTTATAAGGTTCGCCGGCGAGCGTTTCGAGAAGGCCGGACAGGAGATTGGCCGACACGCGCGGTAAGATGGTGTCGATGCTCGTTGCCGCCGCGCCCGGCGCCATTCCCGCCCGCGGCGGCGTTGGGGTGCGCGCCGTCATCGCCGCGTAGATATTCTCGACCAGATCGCGAAAGCGCGGGTCAAGCCGGTTGCGCGGCTGCTTAAGATCCACGGGAATTTCGCGAATAATGCGTCCTGGATTGGACGAGAACAAAAGCACGCGATCGCACATCAGCACCGCTTCTTCGATATTGTGCGTAACCAGTATGACGCCTTTGATCGGCAGCTTGCCCTCGCCCCACAGTTCAAGAAAATCAGTGCGCAGCGTTTCCGCCGTGAGCACGTCGAGCGCCGAGAATGGCTCGTCCATCAGCAGAATGTTGGGATGGACGACCAGCGCCCGGGCAAAGCCGACGCGCTGGCGCATGCCGCCCGACAACTCGCGCGGATAGGCGGATTCGTAGCCGTCGAGCCCGATGAGGTCGATCGCCGCCAACGCGCGTTGTCTGATTTCCGCATCGGGTAGGCCAAGTGCCTCCAGACCAAGCTGGACATTTTCCAGCACCGTCAGCCAGGGAAACAGGGCGAACGATTGGAACACCATGGCGATGCCCGCCGCTGGCGACGTGACCGGCCGGCCGAGATAAGTAATTGTGCCGGCCGACGGCGGCATCAAACCGGCGATCGAGCGCAGCAGGGTCGACTTCCCTGAACCGGTGCGGCCGAGAAGTCCTACGATCTGGCCTTGCGCGAGCTGCAGATCAATGCCGTCAAGCACCAAAAGCTCGCCGCCATCGGCGCGAGGAAAGGTCTGGCGTAGGGCGTGAATATCGAGAAGGCTCGTGTCCATGGCAGTTTCTCAACCAAGGCGGAATTTACGCTCGGCGTAGAGGTAAAGCGGACGCCAGAATGTACGATTGATGAGGACCACAAAAAAACTCATCACTGCAATGCCAAGCACAATGCGATGGAAATCGCCGGCATCGGTTTGCTGAGCTATATAGGCGCCCAACCCCTTCGCTTGCAGGCGCTCGTCGCCCCATGACGCGACCTCGGCGACGATGCTGGCATTCCACGAACCGCCCGAAGCGGTAATGGCGCCGGTGACATAGTAAGGCAGCACGGCCGGAAGCGCTATTCGCCTCCACCATAGCCAGCCGCGGACCCGGAAATTCGTGCCGGCAGCGCGCAGCTCAGCCGGGATCGCAATGGCTCCGGCAACGACGTTGAACAAGATGTACCATTGCGTGCCAAGTATCATCAGCGGGCTCAGCCAAATATCGGGATCAAGCTTCCAGGCGACGATCACGGACACGGCGATCGGAAACAGCACGTTTGCCGGAAAGGCCGCCAGAAATTGCGCGATCGGCTGCACGACATTGGCGAAGCGCGGCCGGGTACCGACCCAAATGCCAATCGGCACCCAGATGATACTGGCGAGGGCGATAAGCACGACAATTCGGGACAGCGTGGCAAGTCCGAGGAGCAATGCCGTCGCCACGTCGGAAAGCGTGATGCCTTGCGTTACGAACAACGCGACCTGCCAGATCGCCACCGCACCGAACGCGAAAACGATAGCCGCCCACTGAAAGGCAACCCAGCGGCCGTGCGTCTGTGATCGTTCTTTTTGCTGCGCGCCGTTCTTAGACCAGCGTGCCAGAAGCAAACCCCGCCACAGCACAGCGAACGGCTGTGTAAGACGATCGATCAGCCGCGAGCGGCGCAAGACGTTGAGGACCCACGATTGCGGCGGAGTGAGCCCGGGCTCCTGCTCGAAGCGAAACCGATCGGCCCATGCCACCAGCGGGCGGAACAAAAGCTGGTCGTAGATCAGGATCACGATCAACATCGCGACAATCGCGTAGCCTACCGCCACCAGATCCCGATGCTGGATGGCGAGAGCAATGTAGGAGCCGATACCGGGCAACGTGATCGTCGTATTGCCGACGCTGATCGCCTCGGAGGCGACCACGAAGAACCAGCTTCCCGACATCGACAGCATCATGTTCCAGATCAGCTGCGGCATGGCGAACGGCACGTCGACGCGCCAGAAGCTCATCCACGGACCCAGCCGGAAGTTGCGCGATGCCTCGGTCAGCTCGGTGGGGACCGTGCGCAGAGATTGATAAAAGCTGAATGCCATATTCCAGGCTTGGCTGGTGAAAATTGCGAAGATGGCGGCAAATTCAGCACCAAGCACGCGTCCGGGCGCGAGCGCCATGAAAAACACTACCGTAATCGATATGAAGCCGAGGATCGGCACGGATTGCAGAATGTCGAGCAGCGGGACAAGCAACCGCTCCGCATGCTTGTTCTTGGCCGCGAGCGTCGCATAGGTGAACGTGAATAACAGCGACAACACCATCGCGATGAGCATGCGCAGCGTGGTGCGCGCGGCGTATTCCGGCAGATTGGCGGGATCGAGTGACACCGGCTTTTGCTGTAATTCCGCCAGCGGCTGGAGAAGGTGGCGGCTCGCCTCGGCCAGGAACACTAGTAGCCCGAGGATCAACAGGACCGCGACGATGTCCCAGCGGCTGAACATCCGCGGCCAGCCGCCGACCGAAATTGGCACGATCAATCGCATACCGGCCGCGTCCGATACCGTTTCGCTGTATTCACACGTTCTTCATAAATCGCGGGCCGGATGGGGATCGCTGCCCGCGAGCTTGTGGCGATGACATAACACTCGCACGCTTTGGTTCAAACATTATTACGCGTGTGGCCCTCATCCGCAGCGATGAGATCGCGACCGCCGGCGATCTCATCGTGGGGCAGTCGCGGGTTTCGGAGCTTTCAGATCGCGGCAGGTCTGAGTTCGGTTGCAGTGCCTGCGGCAAGGCCGCATAACTGACTTATTCGCTTACCGACGCGTGCCTTGGCCGAGATGCTGAACGAACAGACGATTGCGCTTCCCGAACCACTGGCAGGCGTGGTCGCCAAGGCACACGAGGCGTGGCGCTTGAGCGACAACACGCGGCGTTTGTGGAGTAAGGACGCGGCGCTATGGACCGGCCGGGATGAAGGGCAGTGGCTTGGCTGGCTCGATGTAATCGAAGACGAAACGCGCGACAGCGAAGCGGTGCAAGAGTTCGGCCGCGGATTGCGCGCCGAAGGCTTCACCGACGTTTTGCTGCTGGGCATGGGGGGATCGAGCCTAGGCCCTGAGGTCCTAGCCAAGACCCTTGGGCGGGTGCCGAGCTTTCCCAGGCTGCACGTTCTCGATTCCACCGATCCGGCTCAGATACGGCGCTTTGCCGATGGCGTCGATCTCGCGCACACGCTGTTCATCGTCGCCAGCAAATCCGGAACGACCCTCGAGCCAAACATGCTCGCCGAATATTTCTTTGCGACGGCATCGGCAGCGCTGGGCGCGGGCGTTGGCCGGCATTTTGTCGCCATCACTGATCCGGGCAGCCGGCTGCAAAAAATAGCGGAAGAAAGAAACTTTCGCCGCGTGTTCTTTGGCATTCCGGCCATCGGCGGACGCTACTCGGTGCTCTCGAAATTCGGGCTCGTGCCGCTGGCGACAAGCGGCCATGACGTGCGGGCGTTTCTCGAAACGGCAACCGCGATGGCGCGGGCATGCGGGCCGGAGGCCCCGGCGGCGAACAATCCGGGCGTTGCGCTCGGCTTGACTATCGGTGTTCTTGCTCTTTGTGGCCGAGACAAGCTTACGGTCGTGGGATCGCCGTCGATAGCCGCCTTCGGCGCTTGGGCGGAGCAATTGGTTGCCGAATCGACGGGGAAGGACGGGAAAGGTGTCATACCGATTATCGGCGAGCCCGTGAGCGAAGCATCTTCGTATCAGTCCGATCGCCTGTTTGTGTTTCTCAGTGACGCTGCCCAGCCCGATGCGGCCCAGGAGCGGGCCATCGAACGTCTCATGGAGGCGGAACATCCGGTGGTGCACATCAGCGTCCCCTCACCCGCCCTTCTGTCTCAGGAATTTTTTCGCTTCGAAATGGCAACCGCCGTGGCCGGGGCCGTTCTTGGCATTAATCCGTTTGATCAGCCCGACGTCGAGGCGAGCAAGATCATGACGCGCGAGATTACCGCTGAATTTGAGACGACGGGCTCCCTGCCGTCGATGCCGCCGGTCTTCGAGCAAGACGGCATCAGCCTTTACGCGGACGAAGGCAATGCGGAGGAACTTCGGCAGGCGGGCGCCAAATCGACGCTTGACAGCTGGCTCAAGGCCCATTTCGCCCGGGTCACCGAAGGCGATTATTTTGCGATCCTCGCTTATCTCGACAGCGAGGATGCGAGGCTAGCGCCGCTTAACCAGTTGCGTTTGGCGGTGCGCGACACAAGACGCGTGGCGACGTGCCTGCAATTCGGCCCGCGTTTTTTGCATTCGACCGGTCAAGCCTATAAAGGCGGGCCCAATTCGGGAGTGTTTCTGCAGATTACCGCAAGCCCCAATCCTGATCTTGCCGTTCCCGGGCGCAAAGTAAGTTTTGGGGTCATTGAAGCGTCCCAGGCGCAGGGAGATTTTCTCGTCATGGCGCAGCGCGGCCGCCGGATATTGAACGCACATATTGGGCAGGATCTAGGGCGGGGACTTGTGCGACTTGCCGAAGCGGCTTGCTTGGCGCTGCAATAGCCCCGTCGCGCCGGCTGCGCCGAACGCGGTTCCCTCTATGGTTTGGAATTATGCCGCAACCGGCGTCGGCCGCAGTCCAATCAAGCGCGCGCCCAGCGGAACACGCTGAACCGCCAAAATGATGAACCAGCTTACAATGAGGGTGACAGTGAAGACGATCGGAGCTTTGAGTACTGCCGAGACGGTCAGAGCAAGTAGCGCGTATTGCATCCAGACAACGAAAACATAGTGCACGAGATAAAGGCTATAGGCGTTGGCCGAGAGGCTCGCAAGCGGACTTGACCGCTTCAGGCCAAAGCGCAGGCTCGCCGCAATCAGGAACACACAACCAGCCGCGCAGGCCACCACAAAACCCAGATCCGAAACAATTTGCACCAGGATCGGCGCCGGACCGTCGAGAGTCAGGAAGGTGACGCCCATCCAGGCAAAGAGCGCGGCCAACGCGGCCGCGAGCCAAAGCCACCAGCGTTTAGACAAATCACCGTCGGCAGCGACGAGACCTTCATCAATGCCGCCTGCGCCGATCCCAACTCCGGCAAAAAAGTAGACGCAGTAGAGCAAGGGGCGGGAAAATTGCACCGCCAAAGGTCCGGAATTGGACCACGCCCACGGCGTAAATGCGAGTGCCAACGGCACGTAAGCAATCGCCGAAATCGCGATAAGGACCGCCAAATAAAGAAGTGGGCGTCGCCCGAGATGCGCCGACCAGCGGCCGAGTGTCTTCAGCGCATTCGGTGCGACGGAGTTCAAACCGGTGACGATGAAGTTCAATGCCAGGAGCTGCCACAAAAACCAGAGCTGCCCATTGGGCAGGAAGGGCAAGGCGATATAGCTGCGGAAATAGTCGGCGAGGCCCGGCTCGGGCGCGGTGACGGCGTAGGCCGGATATTCCGCGATCGGTACGAGAACAATTACGCCAAAAACAAAAGGAACCCCAAGTCGCAGCAGGCGATCGCGGACGAACCCCCAGTTCTTTTTGCGCGCAAGGCTCGGATAGACGAAGAGGCCAGACAGCAAAAACATAAGCGACATCAAATAAACGTCTTGCCAGGCGCAGAATAGGTCGAAGCCCAGCCAGCGGTGGCTGTCCAAAATGGGAAACGCGCGCCAGCCGTAGGGCGGAGCGTCAAAGCCCCCCGCACGGGCCGGAATCCAGCTCACATAGGCCAGTACCGAATGAAAGGCGAGGACGATAAGGATGACCACTGCGCGCAAATTGTCGAGGGCCAAGCTCGAGCGTGACATCACGGGGGTGCGCGCCATGACAGATGTATTCCCAGCAAACATCAACGGCCACTGGGCCGATTTTGATCCAGCCACCGGGATATTCATTGGAACGCCCCGGTATCGTCCGTGCAAGGAAAAAGACGGCAATTGGGCAAATTGGGCGGGCAAATTGTCCATTTGCACCCGTGCGCCGTCCTTAAATCACCGCATTGTCGAATGAAATGGTTCTTCGCCTTCTATGGCGAATGGCCTATTTTGATCCAAGTCAGTGAATGGAGGAGTCATTGAGACCGCGATTTTTGTCGGGAATAGCAACCGCAGGTCTGATCGCGCTCCTCGCTACCGGCGGGCCGGTAACCGCCGCCGATCTTTCGGTAGCCGGGCTTTGGCAGAAGATTGACGATGAGACCGGGAAGTCGGTGATCTGGTTTCTCTTTCACGAGAATGGCGCGACATATGAAGGCGTCGCGGCAAAGCTATTTCCGCGGGCGAGCGACGCTCCGGGTCCCCTCGTTTGTTCAAAGTGTAACGACGACCGCAAGAACGAGCCGCTGCTCGGATTACCAATCATCCGCGACATGAAGCGCGCAGGCTTGCGCTACGAAAACGGGAATATTCTCGATCCGCGCGATGGCAATATCTACAACGCCGTAATGACGCTCAGTCCCGACGGCCAATCGCTGACCGTACGCGGTTATCTCGGCTTCGAATTATTGGGGCGCAACGAGGTTTGGTATCGATTGCCGGACGACGCGGTCAAGCAACTCGATCCGATCATTGTTGCGAAGTATCTGCCGAACCAAACGACGGCGGTTCCAAAGTCCGCGACGCATCCTCCGCAGCGCAATACAAAGGCGGCGGACACGGTACGCTAGCCCGGCCGGATTTCTATTCGGCGCCGAGGCCGAATTCGCAGCCCGCCGCCGAGTAACGATAGCGGGCAACCCCGTAACGGTCGTACTGGACCACCGGATGGCAGTGGTCCAGCCACCTATGATCGCGCGCCGCAAGTTGTCCTCGTTCGCTCTCGCCGAGCGGTTCTGGGACAAGCCGGACGTACGGATTGCCTCCTTCAGCCGACACTTGCCCGCAGTTGAAGGTCGTCCACCCGCCGACGCAGCCGTAATTGCTGACGCTTCCGGCGTTGGCCGGCGTGAAGCCTAGGATCGACAAAATAAATGCGGCGCCGATACGGGCGGTTGTCCTAGATGCCGCTTCGGCACAACGGCTGGCAAACACTCGACTCTCCCCTTGAGTTATCCCGGATTGAACCGGGCATCCTCTTTTTCCATGTGGCGGATGTGCCACGTCCGTTCCGGCACAGCGCCACGATCGAAGGAGGATGGAGCAATCCAAATGCCACCGCGCCTGCCCCGTTTTGGCACAACGCTATCTTGTCTGACCGAACGAGGCGAGCGCCTTTTTCAGGCGCTCTCGCGCGCGAGCGTCAGCCGGTAGGCCAAAGCGAAGCAAGGTCGGACGGTCGGTAAAGACCCGCACGTAGATGCCGGCGCGGCCCAGATGCCGGAACAATGCCGGCGTCGCCTCACTCTTAACCAGGCGGAATAAGTCGGTGCCCCCGATAATACTCAAACCCGCCGCTACCAGGATCGCGTCGAGCGAGGCTGCGCCCTTGGCTAGCCGCTTCCGTGTACGCTCGGTCCAGGCCTTATCCGCCAAAGCCTTTACGCCAATAGCAAGCGCCAGCCCGGAGGCCGGCCAGGGACCGAGCACCGCGGAAAGCCGGCGCGCCAGCGGCGGTGCGGTCAGCGCGAAACCCAATCTCAGTCCCGGCAGGCCGAAAAATTTGCCGAAGGAGCGCAGCACCACGACATTGCCGCACGCCAGGTCGGGAGCGAGGCTTGCACCCGGCGGCCCGACGTCCATGAATGCTTCGTCGACGACAAGAACGCCGCCCTGCCGGCGCAATTCTTTCGCGAGTTGGAGCAAACTCGTGCGCGGGATGCGCTTGCCGTCGGGATTGTTAGGATTGGCGATCATGACCAACTTTGCGTCGCCGCACCGTTCGATCCTCTCCATTGTCCTGACGTCGTGGCCGCCGAGCTCCGCGGCGCGAACGAGTTCGGGATAGGTCGGCGCGGCTACGATCGCTTGCGCAGGCGGAAGTAACCGCGCGGCCAAAGGCAATAAAATCTGCGATCCCGGCGCGACGACGACGTGCTGCGCCGACGGGGTGCCGTAGGCCTTGGCAGCCGCCCCTGCGACCGCAGTCACGGCCTCCTGCTGCGGCAAGCGGGTAAACGCATCGGCGGAAAAACGCGCTACCGGATAGGGCCAGGGATTGATCCCGGTCGACAAGTCGACGAAAGGTTCGGGCGCGCCGGGAAATAATCGCCGGGCGACGCCGAGATCGCCGCCATGCGGGAGCGTTTCGTCCCCAACGTCAGTGGAGATCATGCCGATCGCGCTTGCACTCGTGGCCATGCTGCTCGAACTCTGTTTCGGCTATCCGGAACGCCTGTTTCGCGCGATCGGCCATCCCGTGGGCTGGATCGGACGGCTGATCGATGCGCTCGACCGCTTCTCCAACCGCGAGACGGCCGGGCCAGAGGCGCGCCGCCTAGCCGGCGCGCTCGCGCTCGTTGCCCTACTTGCGATCGTTGCCGCAATTGCCGTGATCGTGCAGTACGAATTGTTGCGTCTGCGATTTGGGTTTCTGCTGCTGGCTTTGCTCGCCGGCGCATTCATCGCGCAGCGAAGCCTCCATCGGCATGTCGCCGATGTTGCAATGGCACTCGACAAGAATGGCCTTGACTCCGGGCGCGTCGCGGTCGCGCACATCGTCGGCCGCAATCCGGGCTCGCTCGATGCGGCCGGCGTGGCGCGCGCCGCGATCGAAAGCCTTGCCGAGAATTTCTCCGATGCGGTCGTCGCGCCGGTCTTATGGCTGGTCATTGGCGGGCTGCCTGGCATTGCAGTGTACAAGGCGATCAACACCGCCGACAGTATCATCGGCCATCGTACCGCGCGCCACGAAGCTTTCGGCTGGGCCGCGGCGCGGCTTGATGATCTTGTCAACCTGCCGGCATCGCGCCTTTCCGCTCTGCTTTTGATCGCGGCGGCGGCACTGATGAAAAACGCGTCGGCAGCGGCGGCTTGGCACGCGGTGCGCCGCGACGCCTCCCGCCACCGCTCGCCCAACGCCGGGTTTCCCGAAGCCGCAATGGCGGGAGCGCTTAATCTGGCGCTCGCAGGTCCGCGCGTCTATGGCGCGCTTCGCGTCGACGACGCGTTCATGGGAGACGGCCGCACCGACGCGAATGCAGCCGACATTCGCCGGGCGCTGGCGCTGTTCCGCCGGGCCGATGCGCTGCTAATAGCGCTTCTGGCCGTGGCGACTGTCTTTCTTATCGCGCCAATTTAAGCAGGCGATTGAGATCGATATGGGCGGCTAGATGCGTGGCGAGCGCGTCGAGCGTTTGCTCGATCGAGTCGTCATAGGCGACGTTGGCTGTCGCGTTGCCGAGCCTCGCAAGCCACGCCGCGCGCTGCCGGTCGTCGGCGAAAAGGCCATGGATGTAAGTGCCGACGACCCGGCCGTCCGCCGACACCGCGCCTTCCGCCGATGCAACAGCCAGCCGGGCGAATGGTCGCGCGCAATCGGCGCCGTCCGTCACTCCCATATGCATTTCGTAGCCGCTCACCGGCGCACCATTATTTGTTTGCCCCTTCACCGGCTCAAGGCGTTTCTCATTCGATAGCGTCGTTGCGACATCGAGGAGTCCGAGGCCTTCGACTCTGGCCGGCGGACCTTCCACCCCGCCGGGATCGGAAATAGTACGCCCGAGCATTTGGAACCCGCCGCAAAGCCCGAGTATCATTCCGCCGCGCCGCCGATGCGCTGCGATGTCAATGTCAAAGCCGGCAGCGCGCAACGCCTCAAGCCCGGCGATTGTTGCCTTCGAGCCGGGCAGGATTATGAGGTCGGCGTCGCCTGGCAGCGCGCCGCCCGGTTGCACGCGCACAAGCTCGACATCGGGCTCGGCGCTTAGCGGATCGAGATCGTCGAAATTGGCGATGTGCGGCAGGATCGGCACCGCGATGCGCACTCGCTTGGTGGATCGGCTGGCCGCTACGGCGCCAAGACGTGAGCCGCGTAGCGTTTGTTCGAGGCCGAGCGCATCCTCCGCCGGCAACAAGCGCGCGTCCGCGAAATACGGGACCAGCCCCAATGCCTGCCATCCGGTTATTGTCGCGATCCGCTCCATTCCGTTTTCGAAGAGCGCCGGGTCGCCGCGAAACTTGTTGATAATAAATCCGCACACCAGCGCCGCGTCAGCGGGGTCCAGGACGGCTTTTGTGCCAACGATGCTTGCAATCACACCGCCGCGGTCAATGTCGCCGATCAACACAACCGGCACGTCGGCGGTGCGGGCGAACCCCATATTGGCGATGTCATCGGCGCGCAGATTCACTTCGCTAGCACTCCCGGCGCCTTCGACGAGTACGAGGTCGGCTTCGCCGCGGAGCCGCTTGTAGCTATCGAGTACGAACGGCAAGAGATCGCGCTTCAAACGCTGATACGCAGCTGCCTCGGCATTCCGGTAGACACGGCCGTGGACGACGATTTGCGCGCCGCACTCGCTCTGCGGCTTCAGCAACACCGGGTTCATGTCCACGCTCGGCGCGACGCGAGCGGCCCGAGCCTGCAACGCCTGCGCCCGCCCGATCTCGCC
>Ga0187784_10002423_pt1 | contig 14922 bp, 14 predicted proteins | sample 1015_SJ02_MP15_2_FD_132964 | JGI IMG/M metagenome (GOLD analysis project Ga0187784, IMG submission 132964) | Tropical peat soil microbial communities from peatlands in Department of Meta, Colombia - 1015_SJ02_MP15_20_MG | ecosystem: Environmental > Terrestrial > Soil > Wetlands > Peat | place...
GCGTGCTTGCAGGCCATGATCGTGCCGCGGATGTTGATCGCCGAGACGCGGTCAAATGCTTCTTCGGTCAGGTCGAGGAGCGGCTTGTCGCCGCCGGCGACGCTGACCCCGACATTGTTGTGCAGGATGTCGATGCGGCCCCAGCGCCGCATCGCCTCGGCCATCGCCGCGGCGAGCGTGGCCTCGCGCGTGACATCGGCTTGGAAGGGGACGCATTCGCCGTCCGTCACCAGCGCCGCCGTCGCCGCCGCAGCGTCAATGTCGCGATCGACCGCGAGGATGCGCGCGCCTTCCTGCGCAAAGCGCAGCACCGTCGCGCGCCCGTTGCCGATGCCTTCGCCGGGGCTCTGCCCGGCGCCGATAACCACCGCGGCCTTGCCCTCGAGGCGCATCGTTTCTGGGCGCATCGCTCCCTCCCGCGTCCTATATCAAGAAGGAGCATGACGCATGGAGCCGCGATGATGAAGCACCCGCTTGTCGCCCTCGCTGTCGCTGGCCTGATGCTGGCGCAGATGAACAGCTACAACGGCGGGATCCCGATCACCCCCGGCACTAGCGTGCCCGAGCGCAACCCGGCCGTCGATACCCCGAGACCGTCGCGGGCGCCATCAACCGGCTCGCCGGGTGCATCGCCACCGACCGGCTCAGGGTCGGGCACGAGCACCGCGCCCGCTGGCCCCGGCTATTCCTTTGGCGCCGCGCCGCCGCCGGTGGTTTCACCGGATCACTAGTGTTTGGAAGAAGCTGGGGCGAGTGATGGGATTCGAACCCACGACATCCAGATCCACAATCTGGCGCTCTAACCGACTGAGCTACACCCGCCGTCGCGGGTTGAGGTAGCGAATCGAGCCCGCAAGGTCAAGGCGACCCGGCCTTTTCCTCGCGCGGGGGAGACCCCATTTTTGCGGCGATGGCTTCTTCACCGCAAAGTTGGGCGGATCACGCGCTCCTGACCCCGAGCCAAATGGGCGAGGCCGACCGGCTCACCATCGCCGGCGGGGTGCCCGGCATCGACCTGATGGAAAATGCGGGGCGCGCGGTCGCCGATGCGGTGAGCCACCACTTCGCGCCGCGCCCGGTTACGGTGCTATGTGGGCCGGGCAACAATGGCGGCGACGGGTTTGTCGCGGCGCGCATGCTCGCGGAGCGCGGCTGGCAGGTCCGGCTGGCGCTGCTCGGCGACCTGAGCGCGCTGAAGGGCGATGCCGCGATCGCCGCGTCGCGTTGGCCGGGAAAGGTCGAACCGCTGACGCCGGCGTCGCTCGACGGCGCCGGGCTTGTCGTCGATGCGCTGTTCGGCGCCGGTCTCGCCCGGCCGATCGAGGGTGTCGCGGCGGAGATCATCGCCGCGCTGAATGCACGCCGGACGCTCGTCGTCGCGGTCGATGTGCCGAGCGGCGTCGATGGCGCGAGCGGCGCGATTCGCGGCGTCGCGCCGCAAGCCGCGTTGACCGTTACCTTTTTCCACCGCAAGCCGGGGCACCTCCTGCTCCCTGGTAGGCTCCATTGCGGCGAGACGCTGGTCGCGCAGATCGGCATTCGGCCTTCGGTTCTCGGCGCGGTGGCGCCAGACACAGCGGCAGATCATCCGGCCTGGTGGCTTGGCGATTTTCCCGTGGCCGACGCCGCCGGCCACAAATACAGCCGCGGCCATGCGCTCGTCGTCGGCGGTGCGCAGATGACCGGGGCGGCGCGACTGGCGGCGCGCGCCGCCGCGCGGGTGGGGGCGGGGCTCGTGACGCTCGCCGCGCCGGAGCCGGTCTTTCCGATTTACGCCGCGGCGCTGACCGGGGTCATCGTCACGCCGGTCGCCGGTTTGGCCGATCTCGATGCGCTGCTTGCCGACAAACGGCGTAACGCCGCGCTAATCGGGCCGGGCGCCGGCACACAGCCCGAGACGCGGGATAAGACCTTGAAAATCCTCGCCGCCGGCAAATCGACCGTGCTCGACGCCGACGCGCTGACGGTTTTTGCCGACCGCCCGGCGGATTTGTTCGACGCCATCAACAGCCCCGTGGTGTTGACCCCGCATGAGGGGGAATTCGCCAGGCTGTTCAACACCTCAGGCGGCAAGCTCGACCGAGCGCGCCGCGCCGCCAAGGCAAGCGGCGCGGTGATCGTCCTCAAAGGCGCCGACACCGTGATCGCCGCTCCCGACGGCCGCGCCGCGATTAATGAGAACGCGCCGCCGCCCCTCGCGACCGCCGGCTCGGGCGACGTGCTGGCCGGGCTCGTGCTCGGCCTCGTCGCTCAGGGCATGCCGGCCTTCGAGGCGGCGTCGGCCGCGGTGTGGCTGCACGGCGCGGCGGCGCATGCGTTCGGCGCGGGTCTGGTCGCCGAAGACCTCATCGAAACGCTGCCGGCGGTTCTCGCGGCCTTGCAACAATTGGCGCACAATATGCCGGCAATGCCGATGGAGCCTTGATGAGCGACCGCGCCCCGATCGCCTTTTACGACACGGTCGTCGATCGCACGCTCTCAAAGCTGCGCAATATGTGGCGCGAGATCGCGAGCTCGACGCGCGGCGTGCTGAGCGGCGCGCCGCGTCCGGACCTGCCCGACGACGATGCGCAGCGGCTGCGCCAGCAAATGCAGAGCTGTCTCGACGGCAGCGGCGGCGAGGTTTCGGCACGGGCCCGCGCGGCCGAGCTCGGTCGCACCTATCTGGCGCTCAGCCGGGCCGGGCGCGAGCGCTTTTTGCATGTGATGGCGGAGGATTTTGACATCGACCGCGCCGCGGTCGATCGCGCCTGCGCCAAGCTCGCCGCAGCGACCACACTGGCCGAGCGGGCGCCGGCCGAGCGCGCGTTGCGCGCCGCGCTGACCGCGCCGCGCGTCCGCCTGTTGCGCCAGTTCAACGCGCTGCCCGAAGGGGTCAAGTTTCTGGTCGATCGCCGCGAGGAGATGCTCGCCTTTGCAGATGGCGATGTCGCGATGCGCGGCCTGTCCGACGACCTGCGCGGTCTGCTCGCCGACTGGTTTGATATCGGCTTTCTTGAGCTGCGGCGGATCAGCTGGGATTCGCCGGCGGCGCTGCTCGAAAAGCTCATCGCCTACGAGGCGGTGCACGAAATCCAGGGCTGGAACGACCTCAAGAACCGGCTCGAGGCCGATCGCCGCTGCTTTGCGTTCTTCCACCCACGCATGCCTGACGAGCCGCTGATCTTTGTCGAGGTGGCGCTGGTCGACGGCATGGCCGGCAATATCCACGCGCTGCTCGACGAGAGCGCGCCGCTCGGCGATGTCAGTGTCGCGGACGCGGCGATCTTTTATTCGATCTCCAACTGCCATCGCGGGCTCAACGGCATCAGCTTTGGCGATTTCCTCATCAAGCGCGTCGTCGAGCTGTTGGCGGCCGAGCTGCCGCGCCTCAAGATCTTTGCGACCTTGTCGCCGATCCCCGGCTTCCGCGCCTGGCTCGACAAGGAGCGGCACCGTGCCGACCTGCTGCTGCCGGTCGAGGCGAAGGCGTTGGCCGCCGCGACAAGCAACGGCTCAACCGGCGCCGACCTCGTCCAGCTGCTCGATCGGCCGGGCTGGCATAACGATCCCACGCTGACGGGCGTGCTGCACGAGTCGTTGCTGCGGCTGTGCGCGCAATACCTGGTCGAGGAGAAAGGCCGCGGCAACCGCGCCGCCGACGCGGTTGCGCATTTCCATCTAACCAATGGTGCTCGGGTCGATCGCATCAATTGGCTCGGCGACACGTCGGAAAAAGGGCTGCAGCAATCGGCGGGGATGATGGTCAACTATCTCTATCGACTCGACCACATCGAAGCCAACCACGAGGCCTATCGCGGCGAGGGCAAGGTGGCGATGTCGTCCGCCGTGCGCCATCTGTTGCGCAACCGCTGAGACGCGCCATCGCCCTCTTATGTTAGCCCTCTTATGTTAGTCTGAGCGACTGTGTTAGAAGGCGCCGCGGCCGATGCGCCGCCTCACGGCGTCATCTTTTCTGTTGATTTGCGGCGGGCGTGGCGGAATTGGTAGACGCACTGGATTTAGGTTCCAGCGATGAAAATCGTGGGGGTTCAAATCCCTCCGCCCGCACCAGCGCCGCGTTTTGAAAGACTCATTCCCCCGAAGAACATGAGTGTCATCAAATGCAAGTGACCGAGACCAACGCCGACGGATTGAAGCGTGAGTTCAAGATCGTCATTCCCGCCGGTGAGCTCGAAACCCAGGTCAATAGCCGCCTCACGCAACTTGGGCAGTCGATCCGTCTGCCCGGCTTCCGCCCCGGCAAGGTGCCGCAGAGCCTGTTGCGCCAGCGCTATGGCAGCGCGATCCGCGGCGAGGTGCTGGAGCACACGGTCCAGGAAAGCTCGGCCGAGGCGATCCGCGAGCGCAATCTGCGGCCAGCACTGCAGCCTAAGGTCGAGATCGTCTCGGCCAATGAAGGCGCCGATTTCGAATACACGATGTCGGTCGAAGTGCTGCCCGATGTGCCGGCGCCCGACTTCAACGCGCTGGGGCTCGAACGGATCACCATCGAGGTGCCCGACGAGGACGTCGACAGCGCGGTCGAGCGGATCGCCGAGCAGCATCGCAAGACCGAGCCGGTCAAGCGCGTGGCGAAAAAGGGCGACATCGTCGTCATCGATTTTGTCGGCAAGATCGACGATGTCGAGTTCCCCGGCGGCAAGGGCGAAAACGTCTCGCTCGAGCTCGGCTCCGGGCAGTTCGTGCCGGGCTACGAGGATCAGCTCGTCGGCGCCAAGGCCGATCAGGACCGCACGGTGAAGGTCACCTTCCCCGAGAATTACGGCGGTCCCGAACTCGCCGGCAAGGACGCGACCTTCGCCGTCAAGGTCAAGGAGGTGCGCGAAAAAGCGCCGGCGAAGATCGACGATTCGCTCGCCGAAGAGGTCGGACTCGAGACTCTCGCGGAATTGCGTCAGGAAGTGCGCGACCGGATCGCCCGAGATTACAGCACGGTCACCCGCCAGCGCCTCAAGCGGCAGCTGCTCGATAAACTGGCCGGCGCCTACTCCTTTCCGGTGCCGCCGGGGATGGTGGAGATCGAGTTCAATAATATCTGGCAGCAGCACGAGGCGGAAAAGGCCTATGCAGCCGGTCAGACGCCCGGCGAGGCGTCAGCCGAAGCCCCGGCCGTGCCTGCCGCGCCCACCGAGGACGACGAAAAACTCAAGGGCGAATACCAGTCTCTCGCCGAGCGGCGTGTTCGTCTCGGTTTGCTGCTTGCCGATGTCGGTCGCAATGCCAATATCACCGTCTCTCAGGACGAGCTCAACCAGGCCCTGATCCGGGAGGCTCAGCGCTTTCCGGGCGCGGAGCGGCGAGTGCTCGATTACTATCGTCAAAACCCCGAAGCCGCCGGCAACCTTCGGGCGCCGATCTTCGAGGAGAAGGTGGTCGATTACATCGTCGAGTTGGCGAAGCCCGCCGAACGCAAAGTGAGCCCTAAAGAGCTTCTGGCGATGACCGAGGCCGATGAAGCCGCCGAGAACGCGGCGCCAGCCGAGGAAAAGCCGGCGGCCAAGAAACCGCGGAGACAAACCGGCGGGCGCCGCGCCAAGGCGCCAGCCAAAGGAGAGACGGAATGAACGACCCTAACGAATATTATATGAACAACCTGGTGCCGATGGTGGTCGAGCAGACCAACCGCGGTGAGCGCGCCTACGACATTTATTCGCGGCTGTTGAAGGAGCGAATCATCTTCCTGGTCGGCCCGATCCACGATGCGGTCGCCAGCCTAATCTGCGCGCAGCTCCTGTTTCTCGAAGCCGAAAACCCGACCAAGGACATCGCCTTCTACATCAACTCGCCGGGTGGCGTGGTGACCTCGAGCCTGGCGATGTACGACACCATGCAGTACATCCGCTCGCCGGTCTCGACCGTGTGCATCGGCCAGGCGGCGTCGGCGGGGTCGCTGCTGCTTTGCGCCGGGACGGCGGGCAAGCGTTTCTCGCTGCCCAATTCGCGGATCATGATCCACCAGCCCTCAGGCGGCGCGCAGGGCCAGGCGACCGACATCGAGATCCAGGCGCGCGAAATTCTGGCGCTGCGGGCACGGCTCAACGAAATTTACGTTAAACACACCGGGCAGCCGCTCGATGTGGTGCAGAATGCGGTCGAGCGCGACAAGTTTCTGTCGCCGCTCGAGGCCAAGGAGTTCGGGTTGATCGACGAGGTCGTCGACGCGCGGCCGGGCATCGTGGACGAGAAGGCGCGGGCGTAAAACAGCGACCGGGTAGCTTGGTCGCGGTCGTAAAGGATTTAACTAGTTGTTGATCGATCACGAGCACATATACTTTAAAAGCCGGGGGAGGGTATCGAACGAGACCCTGACCCCGCGCCGGTTCGGCGGCTCCGGCCGCCCTGCCCGCGCATGGGAAGCGACGGAGCGGCGATGACCAAGTCCAGCGGTGGTGATTCAAAAAATACGCTGTACTGCTCGTTTTGCGGCAAAAGCCAGCACGAGGTCAGAAAGCTTATCGCCGGCCCGACGGTTTTCATCTGCGACGAATGCGTCGAGCTCTGCATGGACATCATCCGTGAGGAGCACAAGACGACGCTCGTCAAGTCGCGCGACGGCGTGCCGGGACCGCGCGACATCTGTCGGGTGCTTGACGATTATGTGATCGGCCAGAGCCACGCCAAGCGCGTGCTGTCGGTCGCCGTCCACAACCACTACAAGCGGCTCGCCCACGGCGCGAAGAACAATGACGTCGAGCTGGCGAAATCGAACATCCTGCTGGTCGGCCCGACCGGCTCGGGCAAGACGCTGCTGGCGCAGACCTTGGCGCGGATCATCGACGTGCCGTTCACGATGGCCGACGCGACGACGCTGACCGAGGCCGGCTATGTCGGCGAGGATGTCGAGAACATTATCCTGAAACTGCTGCAAGCCGCGGATTACAACGTCGAGCGGGCGCAGCGCGGCATCGTCTATATCGACGAGGTCGACAAGATTTCGCGCAAATCCGACAACCCGTCGATCACCCGCGACGTCTCGGGCGAAGGCGTGCAGCAGGCCCTCCTCAAGATCATGGAGGGCACGATCGCCTCGGTCCCGCCGCAGGGCGGGCGCAAGCACCCGCAGCAGGAGTTCCTGCAGGTCGACACCACCAACATCCTCTTCGTCTGCGGCGGTGCTTTTTCAGGCCTCGAAAAGATCATCGCGCAGCGCGGGCAGGGCACCTCGATCGGCTTTGGCGCCGAGGTGCGCGGCCCCGACGAGCGCAAGACCGGCGAGATCCTGCGCAATCTCGAACCCGAGGATTTGCTGAAATTCGGCCTCATTCCCGAATTCGTCGGCCGGCTGCCGGTCGTCGCGACGCTCGACGACCTCGACGAGGACGCGTTGGTCGATATCCTGACCAAGCCCAAGAACGCGCTCGTCAAACAATATCAGCGGCTGTTCGAGATGGAGGACGTCCGTCTCGAGCTGACCGACGAGGCGCTGCGCGGCATCGCCCATAAGGCGATCGCCCGCAAAACCGGGGCGCGCGGCCTGCGTTCGATCATGGAGTCGATCCTGCTCGATTCGATGTTCGAGCTGCCGAGCCTCGCCGGGGTCAGCGAGATCGTCGTCAACCGCGAGGTGGTCGATGGCCGCACCAAGCCGCTGCACATCTATTCCGACCGCCGAGGCGAAAGCGGGACCGCCGATTGATCGGCATCCCGCTTTGTCAAGGGATGCGGCACTTAGCGGCACCGCTTGACGGCGGGCCACCAAACGCCAAACTAATTACGGCCTAGGATAAATGCCAGCCGCCTCCTCCGGCGGTCGGCCCCCGACGAAAGAGGGCTCATGTCAGAACCTGCACGCGTTGCGCTCTATCCCGTCCTGCCGCTCCGCGACATCGTGGTCTTCCCGCACATGATCGTGCCGCTGTTTGTCGGCCGCGAGAAATCGGTGCGGGCGCTCGAAGACGTCATGAAAGACGACAAGCAAATCCTGCTCGTCACCCAGAAGAACGCCGCGCAGGACGATCCGACGACCTCGGACATCTACATGATCGGTACGGTCGGCACCGTGCTGCAGCTGTTGAAGCTGCCCGACGGCACGGTCAAGGTGCTGGTCGAAGGTGGGCAGCGCGCACGCATCACGCGCTTCGCCGAGAACAGTGCGTTCTTCCAGGCCTATGCCGAGGGGCTCGGCGATGGCGGCGGCTCGCAGCAGGAGACTGAGGCGTTGGCTCGCACGGTGGTTACGCAGTTCGAGCAGTACATCAAACTCAACAAGAAAATCCCGCCCGAGGTGCTGGTGTCGATCAATCAGATCGAGGACCCCGGCAAGCTCGCCGACACGGTCGCCTCGCACCTGACGCTTAAGATTCCCGAGAAGCAGGAGCTGCTCGAGACCGTCCCCGTATCGGAGCGGCTCGAAAAGGTATTCGGCTACATGGAAGGCGAGATCGGCGTCCTGCAGGTCGAAAAGCGCATCCGCAACCGCGTCAAGCGGCAGATGGAGAAGACGCAGCGCGAGTACTACCTGAACGAACAGTTGAAGGCGATCCAGAAGGAGCTCGGCGAAGGCGAGGACGGCAAGGACGAAATGGCCGAACTCGAAGCCAAGATCGCCAAGACCAAGTTCTCTAAAGAAGCGCGTGATAAGGCTCTGGCGGAACTCAAAAAGCTGCGCAGCATGAGCCCGATGTCGGCGGAAGCGACCGTCGTGCGAAACTATCTCGACTGGATGCTGTCGCTGCCTTGGCACAGCCGCACCAAGATCAAGCGCGACATCGCCGCGGCGGAGCGGGTGCTCAACGCCGACCATTTCGGGTTGGAAAAGGTCAAGGAGCGCATCCTTGAATACCTCGCCGTCCAGCAGCGGATGAAGAAGATCAAGGGCCCGATCCTTTGTCTGGTCGGCCCGCCGGGCGTCGGCAAGACCTCGCTCGGCAAATCGGTCGCCAAGGCGACCGGCCGCAACTTTGTCCGCATGTCGCTGGGCGGCGTGCGTGATGAGGCCGAGATTCGCGGCCACCGCCGAACCTATATCGGTTCGATGCCCGGCAAGGTGTTGCAGGGCATGAAGAAGGCGAAGTCGTCAAACCCGCTGTTTTTGCTCGACGAGGTCGACAAGCTCGGCGCCGACTGGCGCGGCGACCCGTCCTCGGCGCTGCTCGAAGTCCTCGACCCCGAGCAGAACTCGACCTTCAACGACCACTACCTCGAGGTCGATTACGACTTGTCGGATGTGATGTTCGTGACCACGGCCAACACGCTGCGCATGCCGCAGCCGCTGATGGACCGCATGGAGATCATCCGCATCCCCGGCTACACCGAGGACGAGAAGGTCGAGATTGCCAAGCGCCACCTGATCCCCAAGCAGATCGAGCAGCACGGGCTTAAAAAGGCCGAATGGTCGATCAGTGACGACGCGCTGCGAGATCTCATTCGCTACTACACGCGTGAAGCCGGCGTCCGCAATCTTGAGCGCGAGATCGCCAACCTGACGCGCAAGGCGATCAAAGACATCTTGATGAAGAAGGCCGGCAAGGACGGTAAGGTTCTCGTTACCCGGCGCAACCTCGACAAATATGCCGGCGTGCGGCGCTTCCGCTTTGGCGAAGCGGAAAGCGAGGATCTGGTCGGCGTAACGACCGGCCTCGCGTGGACGGAGGTCGGTGGCGAACTGCTGACGATCGAGGCGGTCACGCTGCCTGGCAAGGGACGCGTGACGGCAACCGGCAAGCTCGGTGATGTCATGAAGGAGTCGGTCCAGGCGGCCGAGAGCTACGTTAAGTCGCGTAGCACCGTGTTCGGCATTCTGCCGTCGGTCTTCGACAAGAAGGACATTCACGTTCACGTGCCGGAGGGCGCGACGCCGAAGGACGGCCCGTCGGCCGGCGTCGGCATGGTGACGTCGATCGTGTCGGTGCTGACGGGCATTCCCGTAAAACGCGACATCGCAATGACCGGCGAGATCACCTTGCGCGGCCGGGTGCTGCCGATCGGCGGACTGAAGGAAAAGCTCTTGGCGGCGCTGCGCGGCGGCCTGAAAACGGTGCTGATCCCGGCGGAGAATGAAAAAGACCTCGCCGAGATTCCCGACAACGTCAAGCGCGGCCTCAAGATTATCCCGGTGAATACGGCCGACGAGGTGCTGCTGCACGCGCTCGCCGGGCCCTTGACGCCGGTGACCTGGGTCGAGGATGCTGAGGCGGCGCCTGTTATTCCCGCAGCCGGCGAAGAACGCTCCGGGCTTCTAACGCACTGATTTAAACTGACCGACCGGTGTCGCCAGCCGTCCAACTTCAAGTGCGGCGGTGACAACGGCCGGTAAGGTTCAAAAAAACCTTGGTTTCCCAATGCGCGCCGACGTTGACCCGTGTTCGGGCGCGCTCTACACTCCGGTTGCTTTCCGCTGAAAACTTCTTCCGAACTTAAGGGTAGGGGGCGACACGTGAACAGAAACGAACTCGTCGATGCCGTTGCAGGTAAGGCCGATCTGTCAAAAACGGCCGCGAGCAAGGCTGTCGAGGCGGTGTTCGACTCGATCACCGGGGCTTTAAAGAGTGGTGGCGAGGTGCGTCTCGTGGGATTTGGCACTTTTTCGGTCGCCAGGCGTGCGGCCTCGGAAGGGCGCAATCCGCGCACCGGTGAGAAAATCAAGATCGCCGCGTCGAAACAGGCGAAATTCAAGCCGGGCCGCCGTCTGCGTGACTCGCTGAACTAGCTCTCGCGGAACTAGGTCTCGAGGTTTGGGGCCGCAAAACTAGGCCGAAGCTCGGCGTGGCTGTATGGTGACGCGGCCGCCAGTCGTGTCACCGGCTTCACCGTCTCGGGCGATTAGCTCAGTTGGCAGAGCATCTCGTTTACACCGAGGGGGTCGGGGGTTCGAATCCCTCATCGCCCACCACGGTGACCAGAGGCCGGACGGCGCGCGCTTAATCACCATCGTCTGATAAAGGCGGTGGCGGTGGCGCTCGCGACATTGGCGCTTCGGGCGGTCCTCGCTCGCTTGACACCCCAGGGGGCGGAGGGTACGAGTTGGCGCCCCGCTAGTAACACGATGGCGACCGCATGTGGGGGCGTAGCTCAGTTGGTTAGAGCGCCGGCCTGTCACGCCGGAGGCCGCGGGTTCGAGTCCCGTCGCTCCCGCCATCGGTCGCGATTGCGCGGCGCCGTCGCCGGTCTCCCGGATGACGGTTTGGAGGATGACGGGGCGCCGTCATTTGGCGTCGATGCGGCGTCACTTGAAGGGTGTCGTTAGCCTGGGGGTCGAGGGTCCGCGATGGACAGCCTGCTCGCCGAGTATTTCCCGATCCTGGTCTTCCTCGTCATCGCCGGCGGGATTGGTGTCGCGATGATCACGGCGTCGTTCGTGCTGGCGCGTCAGCGGCCCGATTCCGAGAAGCTGTCGCCTTATGAGTGTGGCTTCGATCCGTTCGAAGACGCGCGCGTGAAATTCGACGTTCGCTATTATCTGGTAGCGATCCTCTTCATCATTTTCGATCTCGAGGTCGCGTTCCTATTTCCCTGGGCGGTGTCGCTCGGCGATATCGGCCTTTTCGGCTTCTGGTCGATGGTGGCGTTCCTCGCCGTGTTGACGGTCGGGTTCGCCTATGAGTGGCGAAAGGGGGCGCTCGAATGGGAGTGATGAGCCCCAGCGGCACGGCTGGCACGCCGGTCCCGCCCGGCCAGGAGCAGGACGCGCTGCTGCGCGCCGCCACCGAAGAACTGCAGGATCGTGGCTTCATCGTCTCGTCGCTCGACGCGTTGGTGAATTGGGCGCGAAGCGGGTCGCTATGGCCGATGACCTTCGGTCTCGCGTGCTGTGCGGTCGAGATGATGCACACCGGCGCCAGCCGCTACGATCTCGACCGGTTTGGCGTCGTGTTCCGGCCGAGCCCGCGCCAGTCAGACGTAATGATCGTCGCCGGCACGCTGTGCAACAAGATGGCGCCGGCGCTGCGCAAGGTTTACGACCAAATGGCCGAACCGCGCTGGGTGATCTCGATGGGCTCCTGCGCCAATGGCGGCGGCTATTATCACTACTCCTATTCGGTGGTGCGCGGCTGCGACCGGATCGTGCCGGTCGACGTCTACGTGCCCGGTTGTCCGCCGACCGCCGAAGCGCTGCTTTACGGCGTGCTGCTGCTGCAGAAAAAAATCAGACGAAACCGCAACTTTGATCGCTGAGCGGGGCGATGGACGAAAAGCTCACCGCCCTGGCCGAACATCTTGCCGCCTCGCTCGCGGGCGTCGTGCAAGGTTGCGATATCCACCATGGCGAGCTTACTGTCAGTGTTCCGCGCGATGGGCTGCTCGATACGCTGAGTTTTCTGCGCGACGACCGGCAGTGCCGCTTTACGGTGCTTTGCGACCTATGCGGCGTCGACTATCCCGACCGGCCGGAACGCTTCGAGGTCGTCTACAATCTTTTGAGCATGAGCCGGAATTTGCGCGTCCGGCTCAAGGTGCAAACCGACGAGGAGAACCCGGTGCCGTCGGCGACCGGGCTTTTCAGCGTCGCCGGCTGGTGGGAGCGCGAGGCCTGGGACCTTTACGGCATTTATTTTAGCGACCACCCGGATTTGCGCCGCATCCTCACCGATTACGGTTTTGACGGGCATCCGTTGCGCAAGGACTTTCCACTGACCGGCTATGTCGAGCTGCGCTACGACGAGGACCAGAAACGCGTCGTCTATGAGCCGGTCAAATTGAAACAAGAATTCCGCAGTTTCGATTTCCTGTCGCCCTGGGAAGGGATGGATCGCATCCTCCCTGGTGACGAGAAGGCAAGCACCCCAGAGGAAATTCGCTCGGCCGAGAAGAGCTCGAAGGCGCCATGAGCGACCAACCCACACCCAGCGCGCTCGAGGCGCTCGACCCGGAGCTCGAGGGCGCGCCCCATATCCGCAATTTCACGATGAATTTCGGGCCGCAGCACCCGGCGGCGCACGGCGTGATGCGGATGGTGCTGGAGATGGACGGCGAGACCATCGAGCGCGCCGACCCGCATATCGGCCTGCTGCATCGCGGCACGGAAAAACTCATCGAATACAAAACCTATCTCCAGGCGATCCCCTATTTCGACCGTCTCGATTACGTCTCGCCGATGTGCCAGGAGCATGCGTTCTCGCTGGCGGTCGAGAAACTGATGGGTATCGAGGCGCCGCCGCGCGGCCAGTACATCCGCGTGCTGTTCGCCGAGATCACCCGCATCCTCAATCACTTGCTGAATATCTGCGCGTTCGGTCTCGATCTCGGCGCGATTACCCCGTTCCTCTGGGGGTTCGAGGAGCGCGAGCGGCTGATGGAGTTTTATGAGCGCGCCTCGGGGGCGCGCCTCCACGCCAATTATTTCCGCCCCGGTGGCGTCCATATGGACCTGCCGCCGCGCCTCGTCGACGACATCGCGGCGTTCTGTGAGACCTTCCCGAAGACCATCGACGACATCGAAGGCCTGCTGACCGACAACCGCATCTTTCGCCAGCGTACGGTCAATATCGGCGTGCTGAGCGCGCGAGACGCGGCCGATTGGGGCATGTCGGGGCCGATGATCCGCGCCTCGGCGTTGCCTGGGATTTGCGCCGTGCGCAGCCCTACGACGTCTATGCCGAGATGGATTTCGACATCCCGGTCGGCAAGAACGGCGACTGCTTCGACCGCTATCTGGTTCGCGTCGAGGAGATGCGCCAGTCGGTGCGCATCATCAAGCAATGCCTCGAAAAAATGCCATCTGGGCCGGTTAAGACCGACAACCGGAAAATATCGCCGCCTTCGCGCGGCGAGATGAAGCAGTCGATGGAAGCGCTCATCCACCACTTCAAGCTCTATACCGAGGGCTACCACGTGCCGGCCGGCGAGACCTACACCGCCGTCGAGGCGCCAAAGGGCGAGTTCGGCGTCTATCTCGTCGCCGACGGCACCAACCGGCCTTATCGCTGCAAGATCCGTGCGCCCGGTTTTGCCTTCCTGCAGGCGACCGAGTTTCTATGCAAGGGCCACATGCTGGCCGACCTCGTGGCGGTTATCGGCTCGATGGACATCGTCTTCGGCGAGATCGATCGATGAGCGAGCACGGCATCAGCGGCCCTGCCTTGGAGCAGCCGGCGAGCTTCGAGTTCACGCCGGAGAACCTCGAAAAGGCCAAATATCACATCGCCAAATACCCACCAGGCCGGCAGGCGAGCGCGGTGCTGCCGCTTCTCGACATCGCGCAGCGCCAGCACGACAACTGGCTGCCTCGCGCGGCGATGGACAAGGTCGCCGAGATCCTCGACATGGCGCCGATCCGCGTCTACGAGGTCGCGACCTTCTACACCATGTTCAACCTGCGCCCGGTCGGACGCTGGTTCTTGCAAGCCTGCACGACGACCCCGTGCTGGCTACGCGGTTCCGACGACATCGTTGCCGCTTGTGGGAAAAAGCTCGGCATCGGTGTCGGGGAAAGCACCGCCGACGGCCAGTTCACGCTGGTCGAGGTGGAATGCCTTGGCGCCTGCGTCAACGCGCCGATCCTCCAGGTCAACGACGATTTCTACGAAGACCTCGACGGTCCGGCGACCGAAGAGCTGCTTGATGCGCTCGCCGCCGGAACCCAGCCGGCGATGGGCTCGGTCACCGGGCGGCAAGGCTCGATGCCGGCTCCGGGCAAGACCACGCTGACCGAACTTGCCCCGGCCAAGAAGCCGGCCCGCCCCAGAACGAGGAAAGCCGAGGATGCTGGCTGACCAGGACCGCGTCTTCACCAACCTCTACGGCGAGGGCGATTGGCGCCTCGCCGGCGCCCGCTCGCGCGGCGTGTGGGACGGCACCAAGGATTTGGTCCTCAAGGGCCGAGACTGGATTGTCGACGAGATCAAGGCGTCCGGGCTGCGCGGCCGCGGCGGCGCGGGGTTCCCGACCGGCCTCAAATGGTCGTTCATGCCCAAGACCAGCGACCGGCCGTGCTACCTTGTGGTCAACGCCGACGAGAGCGAGCCCGGCACCTGCAAGGAC
>Ga0187784_10002424_pt1 | contig 14921 bp, 17 predicted proteins | sample 1015_SJ02_MP15_2_FD_132964 | JGI IMG/M metagenome (GOLD analysis project Ga0187784, IMG submission 132964) | Tropical peat soil microbial communities from peatlands in Department of Meta, Colombia - 1015_SJ02_MP15_20_MG | ecosystem: Environmental > Terrestrial > Soil > Wetlands > Peat | place...
AGTGGTTGCGGCGCATCCTGTTGCCGTAGTGGTTGCGGCGCATCCTGTTGCCGTAGTGGTTGCGGCGCATCCTGTAGTTGGTGTCGTGGTTGCGGCGCATCCTGTGGTTGCTGTCGTCGTCGCCATTGTTGTTGAGCTTGACGACATTTGTGCTACTGCGCCCACTACGCCGAAGATTGAAAATGCAACCGTCGCCACAACTAAAACGGCTGCCATTTTCCTTATACCTGTACTTCGTTTCTTTCTTGGCGGCGCTTGCATTTCCGACGAGACTTCGATAACGAATGACATTTTTTCTACCTCCTTACTTTTTGGCCAGTATTTACCTGCCCCCCCATAACGCTTTGATCGCTAAGTCGTTTTTTTCGGTACATAAAAGTTTTGATTGAAATCCAATTTTTTGGCGGCGACTTGTCTGAACAACGAGCTATTCGCACTAGCTAAATAGTCGCGCAAAACCCGTCATCGTTAGAGTTGGAATAAATAGCAAACTAGTGCGTCGTGCTGCTCACCATTGGGCTTTTTACGCAATTCCTCAGAGGATAACTTGACCGCGCAGAGTCTGTGTCCCGATGAAATCTTTTCCGTCGTGTTAGCTGAACGACACTCCGCCAAATCGTCCAAGCATAACCATCCCTCCGTCAAATAATTGACCTGTTGCAGCAGGTGATGCACACCCACGATGCGGAAAAGCTTGCGAGTTCCGTAATCGAAATCTGCCAGGACATTTAGGTGCCGCGAGCATCCTAGCCTAGAAGCTATGCTGGAAGCAGGAAGAACCCAACTAAACGGCTATCTACACTGAACGGTTGCGCGGCGAGAGGACGGACGACCCCGATATGATCGAGAGGGCTTGCTTCATCTTCGGGAGGGTCTATTTTGCAAAGGTATGCCGTACGAGGTTGCGTGTCAAGTGTTCAGGAGATGGGCCTGGCTGAGTATGCCCATGTCGACGCCGCAGGGGCCAGGAGGGGCATCAGATCGTTCTAAATACAGTTCGTCAAACTACTTATTCCGAATCCGCCTCTCTATTTGAGATTGAACAGGCATCACTTATTCAATAGGTTGATGATGTCTCCTTCTATTTCAACGGGTTTTGTTGTTGGCGAATACCGCTTAAAAGGCACACCTTCTTTGGAGACCAAGAATTTTGTAAAATTCCACTTTATGTTGCTTCCAAGAATGCCTCCGGGTAACTCTTTTTTCAGATAAACAAAAAGGGGGTGGGTATCTTTACCGTTAACCTTTATTTTCTCGGAAATGAGGAATGTTACGCCAAAATTTATTAGGCAAGCTTTGACCATCGTCTCGTTTGTCTCTGGCTCCTGTTTGAACTGGTCAGAGGGAAAGCCGATCACCACAAGTCCCTTGTCTTTATACTTCTGATGAAGTGCTTCCAGTTCTCTAAACTGACCCGCCAGACCGCACTTGGTCGCTGTATTAACAATGAGAACGACCTTTCCACGAAATTCGGACATACTAACGGTTGATCCAAACGAATCACGAAACGTGATATCATAAAATATCATATTGTTACAACCTTCTGGCAGCGACAAAAGCTATTACCGTTACTCGCCAACATCAGCTTTTCGATATCTTTGCAGAAGCGGCCTTTCTCAGACTCACGAAGTCATGCGGTTCATGCAGCCGCGTTCCGTGTATTTTACTCCCTATCGCTGAGTATCTGGCTGTGCTCGCACAGGCCGAAAGCCTTCATAACACACTTAATTTTCATTTTCATGTTTACTTCGCTCTTTTGCATTCGCCGTATATCTCGCCGTCGCGCTGGCACTCAGCATCCGCCCATATGAAACACTCATCCATCACGTGTAGTCCGTTTAGAGGGTTATCTATTGCTCCATTTATCCCGTCCGGGCTCTAGGAATTCCAATTGTTTGTTGTCTGATAGTAAAAAGCCATAATACAATTGAGTCTGCGAGCGCCCTGTCAAACTTGTCGGGTTACACAGCCGAATCTATCAGATTGTTCGCTACGACCGCTAGCCCTTCTCAGCTGTTAAGAAAAGCCCCGCTCCATACACATACGTTTAAACGGAATTGCAAACACAATCGGAATAAAAGCTGTCGGTGATGGACCATGCTTTATCGGAAGATGAAAAAAGCCGCGCCCGACCTCTCTATCCTCGGGTTCGGGTGCATGCGGCTCCCTCTGAACGAAAGCGGGCAGATTGACGAAGAAGAAGCAACGGGGATGATTCGGTACGCGATCGACCACGGTGTGAACTATATCGATACCGCGTACCCCTATCAACGCGGTGAAAGCGAGCCGGTCGTAGGGCGTGCACTCGCCGGCGGGTACCGCGAAAATGTGCAGCTCGCCACCAAGCTCCCTAGCTGGATGATAAAATCCCGGGAGGAGATGGACAAGTATCTCGATGAGCAGCTCGATCGACTCAGAACTGACTCCATCGATTTTTATCTCTTACACGGGCTCAATGAGCCGTTCTGGGAGAACCTCTCGGCTCTTGGGGTCACTGACTTTCTGGATCGTGCTATCGCCGATGAGCGGATCCGCTATGCCGGGTTTTCTTTTCATGACAGCACGAACGTCTTCGAGGAGATCGTGAAAAGTTACGACTGGACGTTTGCCCAAATCCAGTACAATTTCATGGACGAGCACTACCAGGCGGGGACAAAAGGGCTGAAATATGCGGCGAAGAAAGGGCTCGGCATCGTGGTCATGGAGCCGATCCGGGGCGGCCTGCTTGCTAGGGATCTTACTGGTATTTCAGAGATCTGGAAGAAGGCAGACGTCCAATATAGCCCTGCAGAATGGGCGCTGCGCTGGGTCTGGAACCATCCAGAAGTAACCGTCGTCCTCTCCGGCATGTCGGCACCAGAGCAAGTCCAGCAAAACGTCGAATGCGCTAAAAACGGGTTACCGAACTCTTTGACGAAGGCAGAACTGACATTGTTCAAGAACGTAAAAGAAGAGTTAGAGAAGCGGATCATAATCCCCTGCACCGGATGCAAGTACTGCACGCCGTGCCCGCACGGTGTGAGCGTTCCAGAGTGCTTTGAATATTATAACCGGGGTCACATGTACGACGACGAGGAACAGACCCAGCAGATCTATTTGGCGTTCCTTGGTGGTTTGTTTGACGGCAACCAAAGTTACGCGTCCTTCTGCCAAGAGTGTGGAGAGTGCGAAGAGAGATGCCCCCAAAGTCTCCCGATCCGCGACAACTTGAAACGCGTAGTGGAATATTTTGGGAAATAATTTGAAGTAGCCGAAGCCTTATAGGCTTCAGAGGGGCTGAAGGGTCAATGGCTAATATGCAACATTCCGGGTGACCCGGCCTCGCGGCGCTGTGACCGGGGGGCAAGGGATCATTACGACCACGGACGGAGATTCAGTCGTCTGGAAATAAACTTATGCGGGAAAAGCCAGAGCTAGGAGAGCACAGCTAGTAATCTGCACAGTGACCTGCAAGACGGTGTCCGAGAAGCTTGCGTGGCTCAACAAAACCATCTGCGTTACGTGGATGAATCAAGCAGATCCTAGCAAGGAGGGACTGCAATAACGTGCGAATGGAGTTGAAACGGACGTCCTTCCATTACTTCCTCTAAACCCAATATACGACTCGGGCAGCGGACGCTCCTAGAATAGCTGCAAAAACGCCGTGTGTAAGTGGGCATGTGTATGAGTCAAGGCGTCTTCCAAGTAAGCAGTTGCTTGGCAGGCTAGCATTGGAACCACGGCTGAAGTCCTGGAAAAGAGGTGCTTCAGACATCATATCCTGTGGCCGAATTGTACTGCTCTCTTATTCTCTTCGCAGTATCGCCGGGTAGTTTCTCCTCCAGCAGGTCTAGAAACATCCCTGCAGCCTCCGGGGAGATACACAGCAAGCACTCCGAGCCGTCCAGGATGCGGTCGGCCAGATACTTAAGGTCCTCTGTTGAAAGCCTCTTCAGCCGGTCCTGTAAATCCTCATCGTCGGCTGCAAAATGCATGGAGACCGGCGGCAGGATAGAGCGATAATGGGTAGGTATATTCGCCTCCGGGGCAAGCTTCCTTAAGATCTCCGTATCCCTCTCATTAAGCTTTCTCATACACATCCTCCAGAAAGGAGGTCACCATTCTCGTAGTAATATCTTACGACGCCCTATGGGCCGATTGCAGCCCCTTTGCTGCCTCCATCAAGATTTCGATGGATGAAGAAGGGGTAATGTTCCGCGCAGCTTAAGATATTGTCAGCCGCGTATCGCCCAATACTTCATGCAATCGTTATAGACATGCTCGAGCAGAGCCGATTTATGCGGTCATCTTGCGCTCACAAAAGCTTTATCACATTATTTTATCTCAATGATTATGAGCGTTGAGCTCAGTTCACTTGAAAAGACGTCGGTAGTCCCGCTGTGGCACAGAGCGCAGGTAAGCAAAGCACACCCTGAGCTGCTGAACGACGTTAAAGCTATAGAACTCGTCAATCATCTTGACTACGATTTTTCAATCTTGGAGCAGCGCTTCAGTGTAGAGGATAGCTTTAGGTCTGCGGTACGGGCGCGACAGTTCGACGATAAAATTAGAGCGTACATCAGCGCGCATCCTGATGCGTCGATCATAAATCTCGGTGCAGGCCTCGACACATCCTTTTACAGGGTCGATAACGGATCCATCGAATGGTACGATCTCGATCTCCCAAACGTCGTCGCTCTGCGCAACGAGTTACTACCTAAAACCGACCGAGTCAAGCACATCGCCAAGTCGCTGTTTGACGTGAGCTGGTGTGCTGACATAGACCATACCGATGCTGGCTTCCTCATATTGGCAAAGGGTATCTTGTGGTTCTTTGAAGAGGCAGATATCAAAGGCTTTTTCTCATCGCTCGCTGATGCACTGCCGGGTGCAGAGCTTATCTGTGAGGTCAGCTCTAAGTTTGGGGCGTCGATTGTTAATGACTCATTAAAGTCCGCTGGTATGGACATAAAAGTGAAGTGGGAGTTGGAGGACGCACGCGTCATTACCCAATGGGATAGTCGCCTAAAGCTCATTGACCAGACCCTGGCCTACTTAATTCCTCGAGATCCTGCGTGGGGAAAGCAAACATTGGAAAAAATAGACGCGAAGTACCTGACCAACGCTCTGTCTATTGTTCATCTGCGCGTGTAATGTCGTTCCGCGCTTTTGCCTATCTCAACTCCTTTGATGTTAAAGACTGCAAATCCTCTAGTAAGTGAAACGGCCTCTTTCAATACCAATGTAAAGGGGCAACGTGGTTGCCATATTTCTAAAAACATCTACGCGCGCTTATCTTGACGCTCTCCAAATAATAGGGGTCGTTCTCTTCTCTCGGTACGAGAGTTATCTCACCGTCCCAAGCATCTTTTATCGCGTAGGACTTAGCGACCGCATCGCAAAAATAGGCATGTCCATATAGCGCCCCTCGCAGCGTATTATACTTAGCGACGATGTACCTCGTCTTTTTATCGATAAGCGCGGTTTCGGGCGCGCCGTTAACCTCTATTGTCAATATGATTATGCCCTTAACGCCATCGCGCGCTATCTGCGTTTGACTTGGACGGCAGCATCCCATTTTTAACTCCCTACGCCCTCGACGTTTATAATGCTCTTAACAATTCCTGTGACGTATAGTCCTGCCGCCAACATGCCTTGCGACGTTTTGGAATAGTCATTGTCACAACGGTACGGAGAGACTCCGCTTCTGCATACCCCTTTTTTGCCCTTAAACAACTCTTTTGAATCACGCTAGTATTGCCTCTGAACAACAAGGGATGGAGGCTGAAGGACTTCTGTCGTATCCGATGCTTGTGGCTTTAATATGGCCGTACGCGCCAGAGGTAGAGAGAAGCGCTGATGTCGATCCCGAACCCGTGCGGGATACTGGTCAAGGGACGATGTCTGGTGGGCGAGGTTTGGACACGGAGGGATACGGGGCTATAGTCTGCAAACGGCATTTTCTACGGGAATGCTGGCTGCTAGGGACATCAAGAGCGATTTTGACGGATTAGCGGCTAACAAAGTGTTTTAGTAGGATAATACTTTTCTCGTGTCATACTAATGATCCGGTACGTCTGCAGAAACAGAAGCAGTAAAAACCGTTGCCGGACTTATGGCGCTGGCAGCTCGGACCGCACCGAAAGGCGTAGGACTCGATTCAATCGCTATTGAGATCGTCACGGGCAAAGACCAAGAGAAGATCGCTGAGAAGATGATCCAAATCGCTGCCAAAACCAATATGGACTTTTTTCGTATCAACGGTGAACAGATCAAGGTCAGTGATGCAACGTTCCTCATCGGAGTACGCGGGGAGAAGCCACTCGGACTGAACTGTGGTGCATGCGGGTACGCAAGCTGCAATGATATGGAAATAGCCGGTGCAGCTGCAAGGGCCAACAAAACGGATTATGAAGGTCCTAACTGCGCGTTCAAAGTTACTGACCTTGGCATTGCTGTAGGGTCAGCGGTGAAAACGGCCAGCATCCATAACGTGGATAATCGTGTCATGTATACCGCCGGCATTGCCGCAATGAAACTCGGGATGCTCAAAGGATGCAGTATGGTGTACGGGATTCCTCTGAAAGCCTCCGGGAAAAACATCTACTTTGCTGGTGCGATGAAGCATTAAACACGATCTCGCCCTCCCCCCGACCGGTTCCACGTGGTAATCTTCGGGGTCTTTCTTCAGCGTGAAGGCCCCAGCAGCTTTTTCACCTGTTCAGTGTTAACATTTCTTGCAAGAGCGTTTTAACGTACTCGCACTGACTATTGAGAATAGTCGCGCGCTCTCGTACCCGCTCTTTGCCGCACTTGTTAATAAGCTGGTCAGTTTGTTTTAAGAACGGCTTTACGTAGTCCTTGTCGTAGTCCTCGCTCTCCTGATCTACTTCCTTCGGGAGCTCTCCTAGCAGCTGTTTCGCTTTTTTTTGCTTACCTCTTATTAGGTCGATAAATATCAGCATTAGCTGTTGTTGTTGCAACCGCTACAGAGCTATCTCTCACCCGTACTCGCAAATCATCGAGTGCCTTGGTTACGTTCCCCGGTGACGCCCCGCATAAGTTTTCGAAACACGAGTTCCCGCGTTGATGGCAAGGACTATCTGGTAAAGTTGGATTTTCTGCATAAAAAAGGGGCGGAGAACGCGCAAACGAGAGCCCTTGATATTATCACGAAGTCCAAAAAAGACCTTTACGCAGTCCTCTACTTTGGAATCAACATCGCTTGCGAATTTAACAGTGAAAAGGAACTAAAAGGCCTTTTACCTAGCGATAGTAAGGCAGAGACCTCTATAAGTGATTGACTTGGTGGCTTCTCATCCGTTTATGGTGAAAAGAACAGAAGTAAGAACTCACATGAGATTTTTGCGCTGAAGCATTTCAAAGGCGAGCGAGCAGAAGCAGCTGAATACTTCATTCATACGGTCTCTCGAAAGACGACACGCCCAGAAGACTTAGAATATCTGAAGAAATTTATTCAAAGGATGTCTGAGGTCTTCGAACTAAGAGGAGCAGGCGCCCTACGCCGCGGGAGGAGTTGATGTAACATGTTTTTCGGTAGGAGATATCCAGAAAAAGATGTGGCAGCCCAAGTAGTCAATTCTTGGAACCAGTGAACGAGTTCCTACTTTATGGCACGTAAAACCATTCAGTTAAACCAAACGCGCACAAAGAATATCAGTTCAAACTTCAAAACGCACGTCTGCCCAGTACTTCACATAGATGTCGTAAACCGAATCAAGAAACGGATGCTTATAAGACCGCTAATCTAGTCCAAGAACGCCGGGAGGCAGAAAGTAGTTGCTTTTGACTGGTTCCACTTTAATAGATAACCGCTCAGGCTGCCAGGGCTCAAGAACGAGACAAAAAATCAAGCTGGACTTAAAACACTACCTCGATCTTCACTAATCTGATTGAAATTCTTCGGGTATTACTGCTTCTGCATCTCCTGCTGAGCAGTTGGGAATGGCAGCTATCAAATTATGCATTCGTTCGTACGGCACTGAAAGGAATAGTATGTCCGGTTCAAATCCCTGCTGTCTTCGTGCTGTCCAATCACCGGTGGTTATATTCGTACACCCCGTCACTATGGGGTATGTTATAGAGCTGTGGCATAACGCCCCTATGACTTGTTGTTTTGGTGATATGCCATCCCAATAAGTGTCCAAAGTTATTAGACGACACGCCTGCTCTGCGTTGCATTGAAATAACACGATATCTGGTCGCACGGTCGTTTTTTCAAGCGGACATATCACGAGTCTGTCTGCCAATTCTGTCGGTGGCTGAACTGTCAGTTTTAACATTCTCTCGAAGGATACGATCGTACTGGTAAGCTTCTCTCCTTTGGTAAGGAACCGCTGAAGTCTCCTTTTCTGTTGTCCAGCAAACTCCGTGAAACCGCAAAACCTACTGCCACCAGGGCAGGTCTCTACCTTTTCGTCAATGACAAAACAGTCACCTTCGGCAGCACGTTTGAGTGCCTTACAGATAGACGTTTTTTCGTACAGGCCTTCCGAAACTTCGTCATTCGTGAAGGTGATTGCCAGTGGTTCCTTTTTTAATCCCAGTACTCTTTTTAACAGTCCCGCTTGTTGTTTGAATTCCATACATCTAGCTCCTTCAATTAATCAAATCTGATCATGTTAATTTACTTGGTTCTAATAACTGTATGTGTGTTCGGCGGCTGTAGCCGAAGGTCGTCGCTTCGCTTAGTGAAAGCAAGCAGCACGGGGACGTATAGCGGGTTTTATTTATGAAATCGAATAAAAATAGTTCTAACGGCAGGCTGCCAATCAAACTCGCGCAAAGTATAGTAAAAGATGGTATAGTTCTATTCTCGCATTCGTCGCCATATTCAATAGCTCGTATTTTGTCTGTACAGCCTCAATAAATGCACAGGCAGCGACGTTGCGGAATTTACGTGGAACCACGTCGGCACGATCACAAAAAAGGAGGTACCTGGTTTGTTGTGGAGACGTGCTGGGCCGCACAGAAGCCGAAAGCCGCGTGAGAGAGGACGACCTGCGCAATGCGCTGCAGGGGCTCCAGTACATCGTTGACCTGCAGAAGCTCCGTTTTGAGAAGATTCCGCCAGAAAAGCGCAGGGCGGAAGACTGGCACAAGGAGGCGTAACAGGCCAGCGAACCGACGCTCTCAATTTTCGCGCTATATTGGACCGACAGCATTAAAGCAATTTCTATATAAAGCTGAATGTGCCTGTGGGCATTGGTTACCCCCTCAGCTTGGTTGCAACTACAAACAGCACGTCTTTTTGAGCTCTTTCATGCCACACGTAACAACGCCGAAAAAGCTTAGTTTCTTTGACGTTACCAATTTGGTCGTTGGGGCGATCGTCGGCGCCGATGTCTACATCGTCGCTTCATTAGGAAGTCAATATCTTGGGCCAGCAAGCCTCGTCGCATGGGTGGTTGCCGGAGTAATCGCCATCATAATCGCGCTCAACTTTGCGGAATGCGCAACGCTCGTACCACGCGTCGGTGGCGCGTACGCGTATGCGCACAAAGTGTGGGGGGATTTTGCGGGATTTGTCGTCGGCTGGGCTATGTGGGTGGCAGAGGTAGCGGCGCTCGCCGTTTTTCCTGTCGCCTTCGTGCGGTACCTGACGTACTTCTTCCCCACCCTGACCACGGTACAAGGTGCGGTCGTTAAAGTGCTCTTCATCGCGGCGATCACCTTCGTGAATGTGCGTGGGACGAAGCTGGCGGGCAGGGCCAACGACGTGCTCACGATTGCAAAGCTAAGCCCTTTGTTATTGTTGATCGTCATCGGATTACTCTATATGGCGCTGAATCCAGCGGCCACGTACGCGAACTTCGTACCCTTTACGCCCCTCGGCTTCGGCAATTTTGGAGTAGCGCTTGTCTTGATCTTCTGGGCTTACGCCGGATTTGAACTCGCCGTGGTCCCATCGAATGAGGTTGAGGATCCGACGCGGACGATACCTAAAGCGATCATCGTAGGAATGGCAATCGTCACGTTGTTCTATCTGCTAACGAACTTTGTCATTGTCGGCGTTGTTCATTGGACATCGCTCCAGTTTGATCCGGCGCCTCTAGCCACCGCAGGCAGCGTGGCGTTTTCCTTGGCGCCTAGACTGGCTGTGGTCGGCGGCCTTATACTTGGCATTGGGGCGCTAATATCAGTTTCAGGATCCGACGAATCGGGCACTTTAGCGACGGCCCGAATTTCGTATGCGATCTCACTCGACGGCTTATTTCCACGCTTTTTTAGCAACTTGCATCCGCGATACAGCACGCCCTATAAAAATCTGATTGCGCAGGGCATTATCGCACTGGGCCTCTCGTTGTTCGGCAGCTTGAGTCAACTCATCCTCTTTTCCACGTTCAACCTTGCATTCGTTTATCTCGCCACCTGTGCAGCGGTTCTGGCACTGCGCGAACGGAGTCGAATTGAAGTGGGCCGCACGGTTTTGGAAAGGACAGGTCCGATTCTCCCTGTTGCCGGCATATTGTTATCGGCGCTTCTGATTTTTGAAAGCGGCATTAGTACGGTCGCGTTTGGGCTCGTGTCAATCGCAATAGGTATTCCTATTTACGCGTTTTATTCGCCGCGAAGCGAGCTAGCCGCCGTCAAAAGGACATTTTATTCTACAGAGGCTGTGCTCGCGCGAGTTGCGCGAACGCAGCAGGTCTTCCTTGGATATTTGTTGCGACTGCTCGCGCCACGCCGCTGACGATGGCGTTGCGACGTAGATCCGAGAATGAGAGCTAGCTCTAAACCGCTGTAAAAGTGGTCGAATGTAACTTGAGCCACCAGTGTTGAGCATTTCGTTTGATGGTCGTCGATGCAGCTCTGGTCCGAGGCCGCTGCAAATCCATTTCGTTTACGCACCCACCAGGGCTCTCACTACGCATCGTGAAAATTCAAATCTATAGTTGAACCGCGTTATTTTAGCTGTTAGAGCTCGTGAGCTTGGCTATTAAATAGTCAAATCGTTCTTCGTTCATATTACCAAAAATAACATTGAGTAAAAAAATAGTTCATGAGAAGACATGACCGGGCAAGCTGATCTAACGCTTGAAGCTCCGTCTATCAATATCGCATGTACAAGTTGCACAGCTGCTCAGGCAGCGAATGACGATAGTGCTCCCCTTGAACGCCTCAAACTGCCTTTTTTCGCTCGCGCTGGGAGTATGTAATAAATACTAAGGGCAGAATCAGCAGAGCAGGTGAAGATTTTGGCCATAGGAGAGAAGCTATTTGAAGAAAAAGTCACTCCGAGAGGGTTTGCCATAAAATCCGTAGGATCCGAAAGCGTTGAATCTGAGTTTAGCGTAACCGGCGAGATTGCCGGCTTTGGAAAGGCCGAAGGCATCAAGGCCAGTAATATGGGAACTATACGGAATCTTGTACGGCCCACCGGCATAACAACGGGCACCGCGCAAGGGATCATGACCACGACTGACGGGGATTCTGTGGTCTGGAAACTTTGCTACGCGGGCAAAGCTTCTGGCGCAGGAGGGAAGTTCACGGGTACAGTGACCTTCACGACAATGTCTGAGAAGCTTGCATGGCTCAACAGCACCATCTGCGTCATGGAAAGCGTGGGCGACGCTGAAGTCGGAACCGACGTGTTCTACGAATGGAGTTGAAAACGCGCATCTTTCCAGCACTTCACGTGGGCATCCTACACATGCTCTGGTAGCGGGTGGCGATAGTGCTTCCACTCAACGCTACGACTGCGTCATTATGTGAGCGCGATTTGATTGATCCCAACCGATAGCGTCGCCATGCTGTTCACAGAATTTGCACAGATCGCCGAGCACGAAATGCCCATTAAACCGTGACAGGGAATTCTCTGTCCTTTATCCACATTAAGAGGATCGATCGTGTAAAGGTACAAAATGTTCAAATCCTATCTTGTCTTGCGATGAACTCACCAGGACGCATGGTTTTCGTGCCGCAGCCCTTTTCGAAACTGTCCGACGGTTAGCTTTCTTTAGTAACATTGCTTCTCTGATCCGTATATGGTCCAAACGCAACAAACGCAGTGCAATGTAAAGCACGTTGTTTCGATAGGTCGCCTTCTCGCTACGCGTGCCTTATGTGCGCAACGAGGCGCTAGATATCAGTCACCCTGACGATACGAGATGTCATCACCTTCCGCACTTTTACAGTTTTAGGCATATTCAAGAACACTGCAAACGCAAAATAACGGGTATCGAGCCGGATCTTTGTCAGATGCTTGAGAAACGCCTTCGCAAAATTGAGGATCTTGCCGCGACCCCACGAATTCTTGTACCCAGTCGGCGTGATGAATTAAAGCGGCTAAACAAAAACGCATGTCAATTTGAGGAAAAAGATAGACGGCTGTCCGCGCGAGTTTAATTTGCTTTACGCCTTCTTAGGTACGAGCCAGGAACTAACAGCGGAACTTGGTTCTTGTACTCCAAATATCGCTCACCAAATTCTTCGGTCATAAGTTGCTCCTCCTTTGTTATTCTCCTCAGGAGGAGCAAGAGGAATATCACCAAGATTATGAGGTATGTCAACAAAAGGCCGAACGGCACTATCAACATCGTCCCCACTTGCATGCCAAGGAGCCCCGTGTATATCGGGTGACGCGTGATTCGGTAGGGGCCATCAGTGCGCAACTGATGGTCAGACTTTACAACCCCTCGACGACTACATCCTCCCAAGAATGAGACGCGCCCATAATGCAAGCACAGTAGAAGCAACCAAAAGAATCGCGCCGACGATTTTCAGGGCGAGCAGATTCGACGTACCGAATGGGTGAACCGCTACCCAGATGAATAGCAGGCCGAGTAGGATTAGTCCCCATCCAGGCGAATCTGTGCCTCGCGAAATCGCAGGCCCTTTAAGGTAGTTATATAGAGCACCGCCTACACGTCACAAAAAAGGCGCCCCAGCAGACCAGAAATATGATTTGGACAATCGGGAGCACGCTGTTTTGCCTCTGGCAGTGTCACATAATGCTCCTCGTTCTTAATGATTACGTCCAGAAAAAAGTTGTGAGCGTTGCAGAAACGGGATAAAGGCAACGTAATGGACACGAATACGCTAAAAGGTTTGCGGCAGCGTCCGGAAAAAGAGGGGCTAGACAGGCTCAAAATCCCAAAACAAAACGATGAGCTAGGAGCTACGGAGCGGGCACACGTGACTCAATAAGCTTTCCTAAAAAAGAGAGTAGCGTGCAGGCTCAGGAAAAACGACCGCTTATGCGCCCTTCTATGTCGCCTCGGAACGCTCGGCACTCTAATCCGTGCCTCATATACGGCCCCATTCGGGAATCGTATGGGTTTGCGCGATTCGCAGTCATATGGTTCCACACACTGAAATGCGCTGTTCAGCTAGCCGGTTCCATCGCTGGTGATAGCTATGCAGTGGCCTGGCATCAACCTCGCTGCGGCGTATTTCAAGCTCCTCCTGCGTCTGTAGTCGCATCACTCCAGCCACATTATTGCGCTCTGCCGTCGGCCACCCTCGATTTATCTACACGTCTCTGAGGTCGTGAACTCAGGTACGCTTTTTTTAAGCAGCGAACATTTAGTTGGCGAATGCAGCATTATTGGCACGTGATACAACTAAGAGGAGGTGAAACATTTGCCGAAGTATATGACAATTTGGCGCCGCAACCCGAGCGCGCCGTGGCCAACTGACCCTACTAAAGCGAAGCAGCTCGACGAGAAGACGTTCGCATTTATTGATGAAGCGTTAAAGAGTGGTCGAATACTCGAGGTTGGCTGGTTTGCAGACGGAACCTCAGGATACTCAATCAGCACCGGAGAGGACGCAAAAGGCGTATTGACAGGCGCCCTTTTTACCCACCCGTGGGCTCAGTATGAGGTACGCGAAATCATAGACTATGAAACAGGGAAGGAAATCGACAGGCAGGTTCTAAAAGCCCAAGCAGAGCAAATGGCGGCGATGAAGCGTTAGGTCTACACGTAAGAGGGAGCTTTCGCGCTTCCTCTTCATCTATTCTTCCTTTTTAAGGCCAGCCACATAATCCGCATAATCTTCGCATGCGAGGTCACATTCGTCCTCTTTATTCTCGTGCTCGTCAGTTGGTTTGCCTCCAGCAGCGGCCTCAAGGGGTTGACGGCTGCGGCCATCACCAGGTACTCGAGCACACGAATATCGACACAAAGGCGGTTTGGGTGCTGTTCAGCGACCACAGTCGGCGCCGAGAAAGTAACAGAACGCGCGACCACAACTAAAACTGTGCTTTCGGGAACAATATCCCTCGAACCCATCCGAGAAGAACCACAACAAGGCCTAGCGGGATGAGCAACGCGACGTGGTACCACGCCCCGACAAGCATAACGACAAGCCCAACGAGACGAAGGAGTCGCATCGCACCAGTCATGTAGCGGTCAATATACCGTCCAAGTGCTGAGTTTTTGTACCTCTCGAGAGGCACCCAGACGATTACTATTAGGGAGGCAACCACAGGTGGTACGATGAGTATAACAACACCAAAGAGAAGGACGTGCTGCCAAAACAAGTATAGACCAATAATTGCCGAGCTGATATCCGTAGCAAGTTTCAGGGGGTGAATTTCTTGGTATTTTTGCTTGTCTTCAAAATTCATTGCTCCTCCTTCGCAACTAAGACCCTCGCTATTGGTAACAAGGCAACCATCGCCAGCGCGGCAATAGATAGCAATTTTCTTATCATAAGAATCCGCCTTAAGTGGAAGACAAATCAAAAAAGTACAATAGCGATGCGGACTTAAGCGTTGTCATTTAGCTGAGGTCTCTCTAAGAACTTCTGTGCCCGAATTGAAAAAAGAAGGGCCGGAAGGGACACAATCAAAAAAAGAAATAACCAGCAAGGAGCTACGGCTTCCTCAGCTGCTCAAGTGCCTTGCGCATCTGCGCGAGCGTGTATGCTCCCCATATCAGGACAGCTATCACCGCGATGTTGAAGACAATCCA
>Ga0187784_10002425_pt1 | contig 14920 bp, 13 predicted proteins | sample 1015_SJ02_MP15_2_FD_132964 | JGI IMG/M metagenome (GOLD analysis project Ga0187784, IMG submission 132964) | Tropical peat soil microbial communities from peatlands in Department of Meta, Colombia - 1015_SJ02_MP15_20_MG | ecosystem: Environmental > Terrestrial > Soil > Wetlands > Peat | place...
GACACCGTGGCGCGCGATCTTGCCATCGCGCCGCTCGACTAGCGCGAGGTCAGCGCCATGGTCAGCGCCACTCCCGTCGGTATCGTCGGCATAGGCCTGATGGGCGAAGTCTATGCCTGCCGCTTGATCGCCGCGGGATTTGCCGTCACGGGCTTCGATGTCGATGCGGCGAAGAATGAGCGCCTTGCACAAATCGGCGCCCGCCCCGGATCGCTCGCCGATATCGCGCGCGACTGCGATCCAATTGTGCTCGCGGTGTTCTCGACCGATCAGGTCGAGGATGTCGTCGAACGCGCGCTCAGACCCGCGGCGGCCGGCAAGATCGTGATCTGCACCAGCACTTGCGATCCAGACCGCGTCGCCGCGCTCGACGCGCGGGTGGCGGGACGACTGCGCTTTCTCGAAGTGCCGGTGTCGGGCACGAGCGCGCAGGTGCGCCAGGGCGACGGCGTCGGGCTCGTCGGCGGAGACCAGAAGATCGCGGCAGACGCCGCGCCGGTGCTCGACGCGCTGTTCCCGAAACGCTTCCACATCGGCAAAGTCGGCGACGGCAGCCGGGCGAAACTTGCGGTCAATCTCATCCTCGGCCTCAATCGGCTCGCGCTCGCCGAGGGCCTCGTGTTCGCCGGCCGCCTCGGTCTCGATCCGGCGGCATTCCTGAAAGTCGCGCGATCGTCGGCCGCCGCCTCGCAGGTCATGGATACCAAGGGCCCGAAAATGGTCGTCGGCGATTTTGCGCCGGAAGGCCGCGTGCGCCAGACGCTGAAGGACGCCCATCTCATGCTCGACCAGGCGCGCAAGGCCGGGCAGCAGCTGCCGCTGCTTGCCGTTCACGCCGACGTGCTGGAAGCCTGCCTGCGCCGCGGCGAAGGCGAACAAGACAACAGCATCGTCATCGAGGAAATCCGCCGCCGCATCCGCTAATCTTGAGGCGCGGCCGTGAAGTAAGTTACAGACCCCGCTCCTGCAGCGTGCTATCATTGCTTTATTCCAGCGCGCATCACCTTATTGGGGAGGGGTCAAAAGGCAATCTGCATGAGACGGCGGTAACTGATATTCGTGCTCGGCAGCACGGCAGCGTGGCCGCTCGTCGTCGCGCGCGCAGCAGCCGGCAACATCCGTGGTCGGGTTGCTGCATAAAGCGTCGCCTAGCTTATCGGGGGATGTCGACTCAAATGTATGTCACCAGCAGCAAGCGGCTGACGATGGACGGCGCTAAAAAGATGATGGCGACCGCCATTGCAACGGCCAAGGAAGCCGGCATCGCGGTTTCGGTCGCCATTACCGACGCGGGAGGACATCTTATTTTGCTCGAACGCATGGAAGGCGGGCGGTTTCACTCGGTGCATTCGGCCATGACCAAAGCCATATGCGCGGCCTCAAACAAGCGTCCAACCTCCTCGCGCGGCGCGCAGGCACAGCAACTCGATGTTGTTCATGCGCTCGGGCTTACGCTCGCTGCCGGCCCGGAACGATGGACCGCGATGGAAGGCGGTTGTCCAGTCATCGCCGATGGCGAATGCATCGGCGGCATTGGCATTGCCGGCGGCGACTGGGCCACCGACGAACGCATTGCACAACAGGCGGTCGAATCGATTGGCGTAAGCTGGCGCGCCGACGCGAACTAGCAGTTGTGTTCACCCGATTCAAAGCAATCAGTCACTCATTCATCGGCATTCCAGGAGATCATTGATACAAGCAGCGAGTTCGGCACGTCGTTGCTTGCGGAGCGTAGTTTGAAATGGATGAGGCCGCCAACTGAGGCGGCCTCCGGCTTCATTTGCTGTCGGTACCCGGTCCGTGCCGGCAGGGAACGCCGCCGCCATAGCGAGCCGGCTTCATACGATACGGACGATGATCTCTCTGCCCTGGCCTGCGGGCTGCCTTTCTAATCGGCGCGGAAGTTGCGGCGGCGGCACGAACTTAAGAAGTTGCCGATCACGAGCGCGTTCTGCATTCGGATCGTGCGCGTGTTGGGTTCCGCATTTAGCGCGACGCTTGCACAAACGGGCACTTGCCCGCGGCGATCGGGCGGAAGGCTTGATCGGCAGGAATGGTCGCCAGAACCTTGAAGTAATCCCATTCACCCTTCGATTCGGTTGGCGCCTTCACCTGTGTCAGATACACCGGGTGGAGACCACGTCCATCCGCGCGGATCGACCCTTTGCCGTAGACGGCATCATCGACGGGTATTGCCTCCATTGTTTCGACGACTTTCTTGCCATCGGCCGCACTGCCGAGTTTGTCGATCGCCTTAAGATAATGCAGCACAACCGAATAGATGCCGGCCTGCATATCGTTCGGCATGCCGTGATTGCCCATACGCGCTTGGTATCGCTTGGCGAAGGCGCGGGTGTTGTCGTTTAGGTCCCAATACCATGCTTGCACCGTCATCAACCCCTGAGCGGCTGGCAGTCCGAGAGCCGGTACATTCTGAAGGCCAAAGACCAGCCCGACCATGATGTGGTTCTTGGTCAGGCCGAACTCCGTCGCCTGCTTTAGCGTATTCGTCTCGTCCGCACCTGCATTGGCGAGGGCGACCACCTGCGCGCCGGAGGACTGTGCCTGCAGCAGGAAGGAAGAGAAATCGCTCGCGCCGATGGGATGCGCCACCGACCCAAGCACCTTGCCGCCCTCTTTCGTGACTTCATCCGATGCCTGGTTCTGCAGGTCGTGGCCAAAGGCGTAGTCGGCCGTAATGAAATACCAACTCTTCCCACCACGCTCCATGATTGCACGCGCCGCCGCGTGGCCGATCTCATACGTATCGTAGGTCCACTGCACAGTATTGGGCGTGCACTGCACTCCCGTGAGCGTGTCCGTACCGGCGCCAGAGGCCAATAGGACCTTGTTTTTGTCCTTGGTGATCTGATTGACCGCAAGCGCGACGGCTGAGTTAGGCAGGTCGGCGATGGCGTCCACGCCCTGTGTATCGATCCATTGCCGAGCGAGCGCCGCGCCGATGTCCGGCTTGTTCTGGTGATCGCCGGAAAGAATCTCGACCTTCCGGCCGGCGGCCTTGCCGCCGTAATCCTCAACCGCCATCTGCGCGGCCAGCACTGAGCCCGGGCCCTGGAAGTCGACGTAAGGACCCGACATGTCGTTCAGCACGCCAATACGGATCACCTGATCGTCAGCGCATACGCCCGAGATCGGCGCCAGCAACGCTGCAATAGTGAAAGCACTAAACAGCTGTGCTCGGTTCATGATGTCCTCCCATTGTGAAACTGCCGTTGGTAATCCAACTGGGTGGCGCCATTATCGATCAGATGGAGGCAAAAGAAAATAGTTGTACTTATTAATTATCTGCAGTCGGCTTCCGCTTAGGCCGACCATGGTTTACACCTCCGATCCGGAGTTGACATGCCAGTTGCGCGCCCGATCAGAACACCACGCTCCGTCCGGCTGCCGTCGCGCCAACCGTCGGCGGCAGCGGGCGCGCCGGTAAAGCTTGGCCGTCTTGCAAACCATATCGGCTTTGCAGTCCGTATCGCTCAGCTTGCCGTCTTTGCAGACTTCAATGCTCGCTTCGCGCCTTACGAAGTGACCGCCGCGCAATTCTCGGTGCTGTCCCTGGTGCGCGACAATCCGGGCGTGAACCAAACCGCGCTTGCGTGCGCCTTGCACACTGAAACGCCGCGCATGGTGCTGCTCGTCGATGGTCTTGAGCGGCGACGTTGGGTGACGCGGCTCGTTTCTACCGTGGACGGGCGCGCTCGATCGCTCTATTTGACCGCCGAAGGCGCCCACAAGCTCAAAATTCTGGAAAAGGTTATCGTCCGGCACGAACGCCAGATCGCTCGACGCCTGCGCAGCGCCGACAAGGCGGCGTTTCTGCAAATGCTGCGCGACCTTGCGACGCCATACCGGGAGCCTGGTCGGAGACGAAAGTGATTCAAGCCCGCAGCCGAGTTGACCCGTGAGCGACGCTATTCAGATTGACGACGTATCGATTGCAGCCCGCGATGGCTACCAACTTGCGGCCACGATCTTCGTCCCCGCTGGCGCGCCGCGCGGCGGCGTTCTCATCGGCTCGGCGACCGCGGTGCCGCGCAAGATCTATCGCGGTTTTGCCACTTACCTGGCGCAACGCGGACTTGCCGCCCTCTCCTTCGATTATCGTGGCATCGGCGGCTCGCGACCCCTCACCCTGCAAGGCTTTCCAGCGCGGATGCGTGATTGGGCGACTTTGGACGTTGCCGGCGCTATCGACCACGCGCGAAAAACTTGGCCCACGCTGCCGATCTCCGTGGTTGGCCATTCGTTCGGCGGCCACGCCGTTGGCCTCGTGCCCAACAACGCCGAGATTGCGTCCGCCCTGCTGATCGCCGCACAGGCAGCCTTTTGGCGACTTTTCACTTCGCCAGAGAAATATCGCGTCTATGCCAGAATGCGTTTAATCGGCCCTCCAATCGCCCATGCCATCGGCTATGTTCCCGGCCGACTCGGTCTCGGTGTCGATCTGCCCAAAGGTGTTTTTCTGGAATGGTCGGATTGGATCGCACGGCCGCGCTATTTCTTCGATGATCCGACGTTGACGGCGCTTGAAAACTTTCCGCGCTATCGCGGGCGGCTGCGCGCTGTTGGCTTGACCGACGATCCATGGGCGACGCCTGCGGCGATCGATCTCTTGCTCTCGGGATTCACCGGCACACAGCCCGAGCACCGTCAAATTCATCCGCGCGACGTTGGTGCGCACAAGATCGGCCATTTCGGCTTCTTTAGACCCGAGCATCGGAACACGCTGTGGCGCGACGCCGTCAGTTGGCTCAGCGACGAGGCCTGAACGTCGACCCCACCACCTCGGACCAAGCACTTGATCAGAAGACTGCCGCCGGTGCGTGCGGCCATTACCGTCACCCGTGTCGCGCACGAAGGCCGGCGCCGCTGTCACGCGCCTGAAAGACCGAATGGCAGCGCCCGCAGGCGGGTCCCGGTTGCGGCATAGATCGCATTGCCGACTGCTGGCGCGATACCTGGCGTCCCGATCTCGCCGACGCCGCCGATGTCGGCGCCCGAATTGACTATGTCCACCAGAATGTCGGGCGCGGTATCGAGGGTGATGACCGGATAGGTGTCGAAATTTTTTTGGACCACGCGGCCATCCTCGATATCGAGCCGCCCGAACAGCGCCGCCGACAGGCCGAAATTGATCGCGCTGCGAGTTTGGGCGACGACATTGGGCGGGTCGATCGCAAATCCGCAGTCGACCGCCGCGAAGACTCGCCGCACCCGGATATCGCGCCCGCTGATCTCGACGTCGGCGAGATGTCCGACGAAGGAGTGGAAGCATTCGGTGAGCGCGATGCCGCGGCCGACCTTGACGTTTGTATCGCCGGGCGCCAGCGGATGATCGGCGTCAAAGCGCGCGAGCCGATCGAGCAGCACCTGCGCGCGCCGCGAGGCGGCCGACCCGCCGAACGCGTGCAACAACTGGCTACGATAGGCGATTGGCGTGACGCCAGCCGCGGCCGCGAGCTCGTCGATGAAGCTCTCGAAGAAGAATGCATTGATGCTGTATCCGACCGAACGCCAGAAGCCTATTGGAACGCCGAGATCGACCGTGAAATTCTCGATGCTGCGGTTCGGAACCGCGTAGAGGGGATAGATTGCACCGTCGACCGTGGTGCGGTCGGCGAGCAGTCCGCCTTTCGCAAATGGGAAAACGCGCGCGATGAACTGGTCGGTCACCGAGGGTACCGCAACGCGGTAAATCAAGCTCGTCGGCAGGCCGGCGGCATCGAGCGTGGCCGTGACGTCAGCCATGGCGGCCGGACGATAGACGTCGTCGCGCAGATCCTCCTCCCGGGTCCAGATGGTCTGAACTGGGACGCCCTTGAAGTGCCGCGCGATCTCGACCGCCTTGGCGACGTAGCCGACATCGGCTCGACGGCCAAACCCGCCGCCCAGATAGGGCGTAACGACTTCGACCGCATCGGAGGGAACATTCGCAGCGCTCGCCGCAATCATGCGGACCAGGGATCCCGACTGGTGCCCGGCCCATACCTTGCACGTCGCATTGGTCACGAGCGCAGTGGCGTTCACGGGCTCCATCGTGGCGTGCGCCAGGAACGGAACCTGGTAGGTCGCCACGACCTTACGGCCCGCTGCGCCGGCAGTGTTGCCGGCCGAATCGATAATCCAGCGCGGCGCGTAGCCAGTACCCTTGTCGAGCGCCGCCCGATAGGCCGACAACACGTCCCGGCTCGACAGCCTCAGAGCCTTGCTGTCGTCCCAGGCGATATCGGCCGTCTCGAGTCCCGAGCGCGCAGCCTCAAAGGTCCCGGCGACGACGGCAACATAGTCGCTACCCTCGACGATGCCTCGCACGCCCGGCAGCCCGGCCTTGATGGTCGCATGGGCGAGCGCGCCGCCAATGCGCGGGGCATGACGGATCGCCGCGTAGAGCTGGCCCGGCTCGCGCGTGTCGATCCCGTAACGTGCGAGGCCGCGAGCCTTCGGGCCGCAGTCCGGCCGCTGAATACCCTTGCCAACATAGACGCCCGGGCCGAGCGGCGGCAGCACCACGTCGCGCGGCTCAATCTGCCCGGCGGCGTCGGCGAGTTCGCCGTAGGTCGCGCTCTTGCCGTCGGGCGCGACGACACGGCCGCCCTCGGTCCATAGTGTCGCGGCGGACACACCCAGTCGCTGCGCTGCGGCACGCACCAGCATGTCGCGTGCGCTCATTGCGCAGCTGCGGATCGGCTCGGCGATGTTGCGCGTGGAGGACGATCCGCCAGTGACCTGAAGGCCGACTGCGCGCAGAATCTTCTCGAAGGTCCATATCACCGCGCGCTTGCCCGCGCTGTCGGCGCGTGGATCGAACGGCAGTCCATCGAGAATCACGACTGGGTTGGCAAAACGCGCATGGATCGGGGCCGGCACCGCGCGCCCCGCTTCGGGTCCGACGCCCAACCCTTCTGCGGCAAGCAGGATCGCCAGCGAATAGATGCCCTGGCCCATCTCTTCGTTCGGCACGACGACCTCGAACCGGCCGTCGCGCGCGAGCTTGAGCCAGGCCCCGAAGCTCGTCTCCCCGTCAGCGGCTGGAAGCCGATAGCCGTCGAGCGCCTGGAGCCTTACCGCGACCGTACCGGCGCCGATCAGAACGCCGCCGCCCACCACGCCGGCGGCAACCAAAAAGGTGCGGCGAGCGATCTTCATGCCCCTGGCGGAAGTTGAGGTCATCGTTCGGCCCGGGCCTTCGGCGGTGCCGATGCAGCGGCTTTGAGGCTGTCGAGTGCAAGGCCGACCGCGACACGGATCGCGTCGTAAGTCCCGCAACGACAGATGTTGGTGATCTGGGACAGCACGTCGTCACGGCTCTGGCCGGGCTTGGCAGCGATGATGCTTGTCGCCGCCATGATGAAGCCCGGCTGGCAGTAGCCGCATTGCGGCACAGCCGCGCGCACCCAGGCGTCGGTGACCGCGCTCGCCGCGTTGCCGGAGATGCCCTCAATCGTAGTGACGGTTTTGCCGGCCGCGTCGGCAAGGCTGGTCTGGCAGGCGCGTGTCTGTTCGCCATCGACCATGATCGTGCAGGCGCCGCATAGCCCCGCGCCGCACCCGAACTTGGTCCCCACGAGCTTCATCTCGTCCCGTAACGCCCAGAGCAGCGGCGTATCGGGCGGGCTTAAGAACGCAACACGCTGTCCGTTCAGGGTCAGTTCAAGGCTCACGCATCAGCTCCGTCTCGGCCAGTGCCGGGCGCGCCCCGGTGCTGCACGATAGAACGACACTAAGCTTGGGCAAGTCAAAGGCGGAGTAAAGCGCATTACTCGGCTAAGGTGTCAGACCGCCTCTATTATCTATTTTCCCAGCGTAATCGGTCGGCAAACTGACCAGAGAGGTCAGATCATTTGTCCTTGCAGCTACCTCCTCGGATTAGGGAGCGGCTGCCTTGAGCGCTGCTTTTCCGGCGATGATATCGGCCGCCTTTTCCGCGATCATAATAGTCGGTCCATTCGTTTTTCCACCGATGAGCGTTGGGAAAACCGAGGCGTCGACAACACCTCCGACCGCTTAAAATACGGAAGCACGTCGTTGTAGGACCAGCCGTCGCAGCCGAGATTGGCCCAATCGTCATAGTCTGATGGGTGCCCTCTGACGTAAAGCATCGCGTTGATGGCATTCGAACCGCCAAGCGTCTTGCCGCGCGGCTGGTAGCCACGGCGCCCGTTCAGTCCAGCCTGTGGAACCGTCTGGAATGCCCAATTATTTAATTCTTGGTCGCCCCGGCAACATCGTAGCGGCAGCGGCAGGCGCCCGAACAAGGATGCCGTTGCCTTCACCGCCCCGCCTCAAGAAGGCAGACGGTCAGTGACGCATTTTCCGACAGCCTTGATGCAAGAGTTGAACCGGCTGAACCTCCGCCGACAATCACATAATCGAATATCACTGTCCGCCTTTTTCTTTGTCTTCATCGCTTTTCTAGGTCCCGTCCAAAGATGCCTGAACCGACCTTCCCGGACGACTCCGCAACCGGCGTAAACACTCGCGCGTTTTCCGCCATCGTGCAAGACAGAGGCGAGGCCAGGCGGTCCCACCTCCTGACATTGCAGCATTACGTCAACCGCTGCTTCGGGCTCAGGTTCGATACAACCTACTTGACTGCCGGATGCGTCGTGAAACGATACGCTGACCGTTCATCGATCGTTCCAACGACTGGTCTTCTGCCGAGTGTCGGATAGGAAATCCCGCTGCCGATCGCGCGACACCGAAGGCGCAGGTTAGTCTGGGCGACGTCGACAATACGAGGAATAGGCGCCAAAGGGGAGCTGCGATGACCGAACCACGAATGATTCCCGAAAAAGTGCACCTGGTAGGCAGCATCGGCCTCGACACGGTCGAAGAGGTTTTCCGCACGGTCGGCAGGCTGCTCGGACGACGTTTGCGCCGCGTGCCCGACGGTGAGCCCGGTGGGCGAAGGATATGGATCAGCTGGCAATATCCGTTGCTCCGCGCGAGCCCGTTCCTCAAGATTGACAGCAAGGCGGCCAGGGTGAAGAGCACATTGGTTCCGACCCTGTGCCTCGGTGATGGGGTCAAGCCTGCCGATATTCGGTTCAGCGAGCTCGGATATGCGCGAGAGGCGCGCGCCTCCTACCAGGATTTCCTGGCGGCGCGAAAGCGGAGAGAATTGCCGGCTGACGTGCGTTTCCAGGTATGCCTGCCGACACCGCTTGCCGTCACTTATACATTTTGTGCGGCAAGAGACGTGGCCGCGATCGAAAAAGCCTACGAGAAGGCGATGCTCCGCGAGGTCGAGATGCTCAGCCACGCGATTCCACACAAGGATCTTTGCATTCAATGGGACATCTGCACGGAGATGATCATCTGGGACGAACAGATGCCTGACCGCTACCCGAACGTCGGCCTTTCACATCCAGAAATCATGGCCCGGGTGAAGCGTCTAAGTGCAAAAGTACCCAACGACGTCGAGCTCGGCTTTCATCTTTGTTACGGCGACCTCGATGGCAAGCATTTCGTAGAGCCCCATGACGCCGAAAAGATGGTCGACCTTGCCAATGCATTGGCAAAAACCGTCGCGCACCCGATCTCCTACGTGCATATGCCAGTGCCGATCGCCCGTTCCGACGACGCTTTCTTCCAGCCGCTCCGCAATCTCAAGCTGAAGCCCGCAACCGAGCTTTATCTCGGACTTGTGCACGCGGCCGACGGCGTTGATGGCGCCAGGCGGCGGATGCTGGTGGCCGGCAGATATGTAAGCGGGTTCGGAATTGCCACAGAATGCGGCATCGCGCGCGCTAAGACCCCCGACGTGGTGCGCAAGCTGCTTAACATCCTTGCCAAGGCTTCGCGCGAGCCAGCTGCGGCTCGTTGACCGATCTCGGCAAAACAAGCGGGACGGGAGGAGCATCGATCCGACGAATGTGCGGAAAAACAGTGGAGACGCGGGCGGATCAAACCGCTTACCGCCAGTGCGACGAAATTCCCGGGATGGCCCCCGCTAGAGCATGATCCGGAAAAGTGGCAATCGGCTTTGCGAAAAGATCATGCGCAAACAAAATGCTGGAGCCCGTCTCTGATTCAATCAGAATGGATAGGGCTCTAGCGACCGCACTTCTTCTGAATGGCCGCGTAAAGATCGACACCGCCGATGGTGAAAAACTTGGGTGGAATTTCCTGATCTTGCAGCGTTTTGTTTTCAGCGCTGCCAAGATCGAAGGTGACCGGCCCCTTAACATACCAATTGCCGCGATCATTTTTCGTGAATGCTGCGCAAGGGATGGTATTTGTTGGATCCGACGAGCCGCCTTGCTTCGCAGCGGCGACCGGCAATATCTCCGGCCTTTTCTTCAGGGGTTTCGCCTCCTTCGGTGTCTTCAGCGGTTTCGCCTCGCCCGGTGGCGGAGGCAAAACCGCGTTGACCGGCCAACCCTGCTGCGCGGCATAGGCGATGATCTTGTCAGCGACAGCATGGCCAAGGCCGCGTGCCTGCATCTCTACGTCAGGCGACAACTTCACGTCCGGCGCACTTTTGGCGGCCATCACCGCGGTGATCGCGTCGTCCGCGGCCGGTCCGGTTATCATGGCGTCGGGCTGGCGCCCGCTCGGCGTTTGTACCGTGAAGCTGAGCAATTGCTGCTCTGGGCCCTCGGAGACTTGCGACACCGTCATATCGGCGACGACGCTGCTGCCGGTGCCGAAGCCGACCGGGCTGCGCTGGGGGCGGTTGCCCTGATCGACCGCGTGCAATCGGCCGGCGATGACCAGGGCGCCATTCTTAGGCGTGAGCTCGCCCTGACTTCCCGGCTGCGCTTGGAGACCCGCCGCGCGCACGATGACAATTATGGTGGCGACGATCTCGTCATTCACCCGCTTGGCGCCGAGCGACTTGATGACATCGCTGGTCAGGTCGTTGCCGAACTTGCTCTCCAGCCGCGCAACCAGGTCGCGGTCGACCATCGCTACATCGGGGGCAATCACCAGATCGTTGACGAGCACCGTCTTCGGCCGCTGCGGTGCATCGCCGGCTGAAGTTGGCGTTCCCGGCACGCTGGTATTGGCACATCCGGCAACAATCAGCGACATCAGGCCGATGAACAGATGGATGGGGCTTGGACCGCACATTGCTGCAAGCCTACCACAGGCCGTCGACGTTGAAAGCGTAGCTCGCCAACCACTCGTTCACCGACGGTTCGCCGCTTGCCGTGTTGTTTTAGTCCGCTGGATCGGGAAATAACGTCGACGTGCGTCCGAGAATCCGATCGATGATCAACGCCACCCACTCATGAGCTGCGAGGTCCAGACGCCCAAATCCGCCCAGCAGGGCGCCCGGCAGCGCGGCGAGATCGCACCAGCCACCGGTCTTCCAGTCGACGGGATAGGCTTCTACTGGAAATTCTGCGGCGCGAAACAAACCGATCGCGCGGGGCATGTGAGACGCCGAAGTGACCAGCAGCCATCGTTCTCCCGGTTTAAGCGCAGCAATTTTCTTGGCGTTGGCGGCATTCTCTATCGTATCGCGCGAAGTGCGATCGACGAGAATTCGGTCGCGGGGCACCCCGAAGCGCTCAAGGAAATGGACCGCCAGATCAGCCTCCGGCATTCCGTTGAAAATAAGATTCGGATTTCCGCCGCTGAAAACGATGCGCGCGGCCGGATACTGCCGCAGCAGATCGACGGCGGCAATCAGCCGTTCGGCGGACGCATTGAATGAAATTTCGTGGCGCCGCTCGGAGATGTAGGTATTGAGGACGCCGCCAAGGACAACGATTCCGTCTGGTGGGCCGCGCGTGGCGTCCCATTGTGGGAAGCGGTTTTCCAACGGCAACAGCAGCGCGGTACCGACCGGGCTCGCCCCGGCGATCAGCAGCAGCACGATGCCGGCAGTGGTGATTCGCCTGCCGCACCGTGCGTAGCGGCTTCGCCACAGCAGCACACCTAATACGACGAAGAGCATGATGATATTGGACGGAACGGCGAGAAAGCCGAGCGTTTTCGCCAGATAAAAATACATCGGAATTCATACCTTCTGCTTCGAACTGGGAACAAACGCGGCTTCTTTGGCAGGGGACAATAACGGCTCGAGCGAGGGTTCGCCAAGGCGGGTCCCGACGCCCAACTAGCGACGCGGTACAGGCGAAGCCTTTTCGGGTTATCTGCTGCGCCGGCTCAGCGCGCTGCATTGCCACGATTCTTCTTATTCGCCCGAGATCGCGGTTATTCGCAATAAAATGAGCTCCTTCTGTTATTTTAAACAAGTGAACCATGTTACCATATTACCGGACAACGACTGACCTCTTATCGGGGAATTTCGCGGTGGCCGAGGTAAATCTCCGCTTGCAAAAGGGGGCTTCGCAGACGCAGTTTCGGGCCCGCGTTTCGATCTGGGACGTTGTGGGGAGGCGTCAACGCGCTTGCTGCCGTATCTTGCGTGACGGTCATTCGCCTAGCAGCGTCGCCACTTACCGCGGCGTCACATTTTTCGCTGCGTTGCTCAACGGTTTCAGAAAGGCACGCCGATTGCTCGATTTCTATTCGCAAAGGGACGCCAGGCCCGCTCAATGCAGCTCCGGCCTAACAGCACCCTGGCATGACATTTGTTTTTGGATCGGAGGTTAGGATGGACCAACAGTTGTCGCCGGCAGCGGATCTCATTGTCCGGCTTCGGGCAAGGGAAGTGACGCTTGGTGTGATCGGTCTCGGCTATGTCGGGCTTCCAATTTGCGTGACGGCTGCCGAAGCCGGTCTCCGTACCATCGGATTCGACACCGATTCATCGAAGCCGCGAATAATCAACCAAGGCCTAAGCTACCTACAACACATCCCCAGGGAGCGAACTGGTCCCTTGGTCCAAAGTGGCTTGTTAGCCGCCACAGCTGACTTCGCCCGATTATCGGAACCCGACGTCTTGCTTATATGCGTGCCGACGCCATTGACCGCTCATTTGGAGCCGGATCTTTCGTTCGTAACATCAACCGCGGAAATGATCGCGCGGCATCTGCGACGAGGTCAGCTGATTGTCCTCGAATCAACAACATATCCGGGAACCACGAAGGAGGTGGTGTTGCCGATCCTTGAAAGGAGCGGATTAAAATGCGATCGTGATTTTTTGCTCGCCTTTTCGCCAGAACGCGAGGACCCTGGAAATCCAGAATATTCGGCCGCCAGAATACCCAAGGTGGTAGGCGCCGACAGCCCAGACGCGCAGGAAGCAGTCGCTGCGTTCTACGCAATTTTCGTGCCGAGCGTCGTGCCGGTGTCGTCGAGCGCAACGGCCGAGGCGGTCAAGCTTACCGAGAATATATTTCGGGCGGTCAATATCGCGCTCGTGAATGAACTCAAGATCATTTACGAAGCGATGGGAATCGACATATGGGAAGTGATTGAAGCGGCGAAATCGAAACCATTTGGCTTTATGCCATTCTACCCTGGGCCGGGATTGGGTGGCCATTGTATACCAATCGGCCCTTTCTATCTGACCTGGAAGGCGCACGAATATGGGATCGCGACGCGCTTTATAGAGTTGGCGGGCCAAATCAATGCGGCAATGCCACAGTATGTGGTCAACAAACTCACGCTCACGATCGACGCGAGGCAAGCCAAGGGCTTGAACGGATCTTCGATACTGCTGGTGGGCATAGCCTACAAGAAGAATGTCCAAGACACACGAGAGAGCCCAGGATTACGGCTCATCGAATTACTTGAAGCGCGCGGCGCAAATGTCAGCTATTATGATCCATACATCCCGGTGATACCTGAAACGCGCGAGCATAAATCACTATCGGGACGGCGTTCGCGGGGATGGAGACCTGCCGAATTTGGAACGTACGACGCCGTATTGATCGTCACCGATCATGATTGTGTTGATTACAAAGAAATCGTGAAGAACGCCAAACTTGTGATCGATACACGCAACGCATGTCGACGATCCGGCGCGGCGTCGTCCAACGTTGTGCAAGCGTGAGCTGCTCGTTCCAACCGGCGGATTCAGAAACTGAAAATGCGGGGAGTGAACTGCAAATTACTCGGCAGATGCCGCCTCCGCCGGACGGGAAACAGCTTCGAGGCGCACCCCATGATAATCCGCCGGTACAGCGGAGCCATGGCGCAGCATTATGCCACCGACAACACCGACACCGAACACGTAGAGCCAACCGTGCATGAAATCAAACAAGTGCGAGCTCGTAAGCGAGGAGATGACATTCTGAACGACGACAACAGTCCCGATCCAAGCCGTAAAACCTGTTGTGCGGAAAAGAAAATAATGCGCGACCCACATCGCCAGCAGTAATGCCGTACCGAGTAAACCCAACTGTATTGCAACGCCGAGGATCTGGTTGTGCGGATTAACCGAAGGCGCGCCGGCCGCGCCGGTCTTGCCAATAGCCGAACGGCGGAACTCGTCGCCAATAGAACCGGTCCCGTGACCGATCAGAGGGGCGTCGCGGACAAACGTCATCGATTTCTTGAAAAATTCAATGTGATCTCCGATATCGTTTTCCACACCCATCGAGCGATAGGCCTGCACGTCTTCAACGGCACTGCTTAAGCGCAGACGCAGATAAGGCGAACTCGTCCATCCCACCGCAGCCAGGGTCGCTGCTGCAACGCAGGCCAGCACCGCTCCTTTCCAGCGGCATTGCCGCCAGCCGAACAATATAGCTAGAAACGCCACAGCGCCCACGTCACCGCGGCTCATTGCTACGAAGACCCAATTGGCGAGAAACAGCGGCGCTAAGCCGCCAAGCCCCAATGCCCACCGCCAATTCCGCTCGCGTAGCCAATCGCATACGCGCCAGATGAGAGCAAATGCACAGATGACACATAGGGAGCTTTGGGAAATGAGGTCCTTGACCGGAATGCCCGTGATATGATCGGGAGTGAGCCACGATGTCGCCAGCAACAACGTCCAAGATGCCAGCATCAAGGCCACGCATGATGCGAAGAACCC
>Ga0187784_10002426_pt1 | contig 14919 bp, 12 predicted proteins | sample 1015_SJ02_MP15_2_FD_132964 | JGI IMG/M metagenome (GOLD analysis project Ga0187784, IMG submission 132964) | Tropical peat soil microbial communities from peatlands in Department of Meta, Colombia - 1015_SJ02_MP15_20_MG | ecosystem: Environmental > Terrestrial > Soil > Wetlands > Peat | place...
TCCAGGGAGGGGCGATGTCCATCGCCAGCTTTCAGGAAGTACTCTTCGACCAGGTGAGCGATGACCTCGGTGTCAGTCTCCGTGGTGAACTTGTGCCCCTGCTCGACAAGCTTCTTCTTGAGAGCCAGGTAGTTCTCGATGATGCCGTTGTGGACGACGACGATGCGCCCAGTACAGTCGCGGTGGGGGTGAGCATTTTCTTCGGTGGGACGTCCATGTGTGGCCCAACGCGTGTGGCCGATGCCGTAGGTTCCGTCGAGCGGCTTAAGCCGGATGGCCTCTTCCAGGTTGCGCAGCTTGCCCTGGGCGCGGCGAACTTGCAAACCTTCTCCATTGCCGCAGACCGCAATACCAGCGGAATCGTAGCCGCGGTACTCCAGGCGCCGCAGGCCATCAATGATGACCGGCACGACACGTTTCTTACCCACGTAGCCGACAATGCCGCACATGGCTGATCTCCTGGTTCGGTGGGGGAACCGATGAGTCCTGGACTCCCAAGGCCTTACTCTTCCAGCGAGAAGCGGAATTCTTCAATCACCGGGTTGGTGAGCACTTCGCGCGCGATGCGGCCCACTTCCTGTTCCGCCTCGGCGCGGCTGAGTCCACCATCCAACGTCAGCTCAAAATACTTGCCCTGCCGGACTTCCTCGAGACCCTTGTATCCCATTTTGCGCAGGGCGCCGTGGATCGTTTTGCCTTGCGGATCCAGCACGCTCTTCTTTAGCGAAACATAAACGTAAGCTTTCATGGGGTTGCTCACATTATACGTCACGAAATGCAAGGGATAGCGGCACGAGTAGGCTAGCCCAAGCGAGAAAGTTCGGCATCCAGGTCCGCCAGGGCAGCTCGCAGCATTTCCCGGTGACGCGGGTTCCGGGCAGCCTGCAACTGCTCGAGGACTCGTTGCCGGGACAACAGGATTGCTTGCTGCTTACGCTGGACCCGAAGCTGTTCCGGGGTTTGCCCAGCCTTGCGTGGACGGGTGTCGGACGGCACTTCGGCTTGTTGCTCTTCGACGGACTTGCTTGCCCAGCCTCTGGCCACAGAAAAGTATTATACGGAGGCAGACTTGCCACGAGCGACAAGGAGCTTCATGCGGGCGAAAGAAGAAGCGTTGGTTGGGCCAGGTGGTTCCCGGAATGGGCTTTAAGCTGTTACGAAAAACGAACATAAGGCAAAAAAGTGTTGCGTCGGGTGGAGGCGGCTGCTAGCGTGAAGTTTTTCGGGACTTTGTTGGGATTTTCGTCCGGCAGTTTGGGCGAGGGGGCGAACATCCGGGTAGCTACGTATGCCTTGCCCACCAGTGTGAACGCGACGTCCCCGGTCGCAGTGTTGGAGGTCCTGCAAGCAATGGCTGGCAGTGTGACTGGTCCACACGACGCCGGGGAGTTCCTTTCCGCCCTCTCGGAGAAGCTTTGCGCGATTACCGGCTGCGACATTCTAATCTATTCGCTCCACGATCATGCCCGGCAATCGGTCTGCGATTATCTGTGGCAGCAGGGGAAGCTCTCAACGATATCCCGCGAATCATCTGACCCCGCCATGCCCGTGGTAGAAGCATGGGAAGTACACCAGCCCGTTCTCGTCCAGGATGTGCGCCACGAGCCAGGTTTTCCTGAGGCGGTTCAAGCCGCCAATAAGGCTGGAATGGGGTCGTTTTGTTGGCTGCCGTTAAGCGCGTCTGGCCAACGGATTGGCGCGCTGGTATTTGGCAACGTGCGAACGCACGCCTTTCGGGAAGATGACTTGGTATTTCTGAGCAACGTCGCCAAACTCGTGGCGCTAACGATGGAAAACGCCCAGGCGCTGGAAACTCTGCGGAAGGAGAAAGACAGCCTAAGCCGGATTTCTGGGAATCTGTTCTCGAACCAACCGCTGGAGAAGGTGTTGCCTGCCCTGGTCGACCCTATCCGGAATGTCGTCCACCAGGATTTCACCTGCGTACTGTTTTACGACGATCAGGCTCGCTGTCTGCGGCGCTGGGCACTGGATTTTGAGATCGCGGGCACGGACCTGGAGTCCGACGAATGCCTCCCTTTGGAATATTTCCCCTACGGTCAGACGCTCCGGGACGGCCAGACAAAGCGTTACAGCCTGGCTGAGATCCGCGAACAGAACCCAGCCCTCGCAGGACGAATGCAGAAGTTGGGGGCGCAGTCCTTGTCGGTCATTCCGGTCATGAATCACGGAGGCGCATGCGGCGTGTTGGCCGTCGGAAGCAGGCAGCAGAACGCTTTTGCGATGCAAGACGAGAATTTCTTGCAAAAGGTGGCAAATCAGCTTGCCACAGCGATCGAGCATACTTCCGCCCGTCAGGAAATCCAAGCCCTCACCGAGAAACTGGAGGGCGAAAGGGTTTACCTGGAGGGAGAGATCAGCTCCAGCCATAACTTTGAGGAGATTATTGGCGAGAGTCCAAGCCTGCGGCGCGCTCTGGCCCAGGTGCAAACCGTTGCACCGACCGATGCGACCGTACTCATATTGGGGGAAACGGGAACCGGCAAGGAACTGGTGGCCCGCGCCATTCACCGCATGAGCACCCGCAGCGATGCCACGTTCACCAAGCTGAACTGCGCTGCCATTCCGACCGGCCTGCTGGAGAGCGAACTATTCGGGCACGAAAAAGGCGCCTTCACGGGGGCAATCAGCCAAAAGGTCGGTCGCGTGGAATTGGCGGACAAGGGGACGTTGTTTCTGGACGAGGTGGGCGACATTCCCCTGGAGCTGCAACCCAAGCTGCTGCGCGTGCTGCAGGATCAGGAGTTCGAGCGGCTGGGAGGGACACGGACGATCCGGGTCAATGTGCGCCTGATCGCGGCCACCAATCGCGACCTTCCCAAGGAGGTCGCGGGAGGCCGCTTCCGCAGCGACCTGTTTTACCGTCTGCATGTGTTCCCGGTGCGTTTGCCTCCCCTGCGGGAGCGTACCAGCGACATCCCCCGGCTGGTCCGTTACTTCTTGCAGAAATCTTGCCGCCGCATGGAAAAGCAGATTGACACCATTCCAGCGGAGGCCATGAATGCGCTGGCCGCTTGGCACTGGCCGGGGAACGTTCGCGAGCTGGAGAACTTCGTGGAACGGTCGGTGCTTCTTTCCACGGGGCCTGTGCTGAACACGCCTCTGGCCGAACTGCGGACCGAAAACGAAGAGCTGGAGCATCCTTCCACGCTGCACAGCATCGAACGAGAACATATTCTCCGCGTTCTGCGGGAGACCGGCGGGGTCATCGCTGGCATTCATGGCGCCGCAGCGCGGCTTGGAATGAAGCGCACCACCCTGCAGTCCCGCATGCAGCGCCTGGGGATCAGTCGCACGGAATACGAAAATTGAAGCTGCCCCAGGTGACGAAGGTTCGGCATTCTGCCGAAGTCTCGGCGACTGAATCCGCGAATGGAGACTGTCCAAACCCTGCGCTGGCGGATTCTACCGCATTTCGCTGGCGCCTTCCCGTGGCATGCGAAATGCTGCGCAGCGTAGGTTAGCCCTCCCCGGGCGGCCCACGTAGGGCGAAGCAGTCGCCACCGACGACAACTACACCAAGGCACGGGAGGATTGTGTGCCGCTTGGAAGCGACGTTGCGAAGCGCGGGGAGTGCACGGGGGCGAGTCTGGGAGTTTTCAGCCGCCGCATGGAGAGTAGTGAGCGTGCATACCAGTCCGCGGCTCTCAACCCGGCGGTCTGGGGTCTGGCGGAAGTAGTCGCAGAAGCGCGGAATGATTCCCCCAGTTTGCCGGATCCTGCCTACCTGTACGCCTGCGGTTCACGCTGGGAACGGGAGGGCGACGCGTCGGCGGGGTGGGAACTGGTGCACGCGTTGCGTTCGCCCGATTCGCGCACGCGCGCCATCGCCGCAGCGCTTCTGGCGAAGACCGAGGACGCTCGCATTCCAGCGCGGGCGGTGCGCCGCGCTGGAGGCGGGCAGAGATTTACCGTTCACGACGGGGAAGGAGACCAGACCGATGCCATGAAGACTCCCTATGGACTGCCCATCATCGAGGACTGTAAAGCTTGCAAAGCGCGCAAGAATCAATGGTTCTGCGGACTCTCTCCGGAGGGGCTCAAGATCCTGGATGCGGCCAGCCATCCCAGCGCCTATCCCGACGGCGCGCTGTTGTTTGTCGAAGGGCAACAAGCCCGGGGCGCCTACGTGCTGTGTAGCGGGCAAGCGAAACTCTCCACCACTTCCCGGGAAGGCAAAGTGCTGATTCTGAGAATCGCCGCGTCCGGGGAAGTGCTGGGACTCAGCGCGGCGCTTTCCGCGGGAGCCTACGAATTAACCGCCGAGACCTCCGGCCCCTGCCAAATTAACTTTGTGGAGCGCCATGCCTTGGTGACCGCGATTGGAAGGAGCCCAGAGTTTGGCCTGCATAGCGCGCTTGCCCTGAGCCGGCAATTGCAGCTGGCTTACCACGATGTCCACGACCTGGTTCTGTCCCGCTCCTCAGCGGGCAAGCTGGCGCGGCTGCTGCTGTCGTGGTCGCGGCGCAAGGAGAAACCAACGGAGGGAGTTGAGATCCGAATTCCTGCCACCCTGACTCACGAAGAAATGGCGCAGATGATTGGTTCCTCGCGCGAGACCGTCACGCGGCTGCTCGGCGACCTCAAGAAGAAGGCATGGATCGAGCTCGACGGCTCCACCCTGGTGATTCGCGACCGCGGGGCATTGGAAGCATTGGCTGCTTAACGTGCCGGTTGCAGCCTGGTGGACGGCCGGAGTCCTCCTCGGCCGTCCGCCTTTTAGTGTTCCATCTCCTCAAAAGTGAAATCCGATTTCCCCGGTCAGCGTTCGCGGCGTCACGTAATGCGTGCCGCTGAAGGTGGAAAGGAAGTTGTAGAGGACGTAATTGTTAGCCAGGTTGATAACGGTAAATTGCGCACTCCACTTGTACTTGTCGCCATGGAAAATGTTGTCGTGGCCAATGGCTAGATCAAAAAGATGCCGTGGCGCAAGGCGCGGCGGATTGCGGTCGTCGTTCTCCGTGTTCGGCGCAGGGACCTGAAGCAGGCTGGAGGTGAACTGCGATGCCAGACACGTGGAGGGCAGCGATCTGGTCGGCGTTGCGCGCACGCCGTTGCATGCGAACCCGGCTTCAAATTCCAAGTCGGCACTGAGCGGGTTCCCGACTGCGTCTTGCATCAGGATAGCAGGCTGTCCGTTCAGCGTCGTGGACTGCGGGCAGTCGCTGTAGGGAACATTTATGCCGTAGCATGGCGTGTTGCCGGCAACCAGCCCGCTGTCATAGCGCCAGTTGAAACCGACCCAGGGCCCGCGCTTCCAGGGCTGGTATTGCAGGTGCGTGGTCAGGTTCAACTTCTCATCGTGATCAATGCGGAAAGGAAGTCCCGTGGCAGTGACCACCGTGGCTCCTGCACCTCCAATTTGCGGCGTGAAAAAGCGCGCGGCCACACTGGAGAAGACCATGAGCGCGGAGAAGCCGTGGTAGTTTGGCACGCTGACGCGGCCGGCGAAGCCCGGAATCTTGGAGTTGTGCCACTCGATCGGAAACGTGATCGGCGTATCGCCAAGCACGCTGAAATCGTAGCCGTTGTGCGTGTACTTCCAGATGTACTCGCCGGAGAACACCAAATACTTGCCGAAGGCTTGCTCGAAGCCAGCGTGGAATTCATTCCGGAAGCTCGGACTCAAGCGGTTGGCCACCGGCGCGGTGCAGATCAGCAGCGGAGCGAGAACATCATTGGCGCACCCGAGGCTGGAAAGCACGAGGTTTTCGTTGAACGGAGACTCCATGGTTCGCGCGTAGGAAACGCGAAGCACGGTATTGGTAGACTTGATGTTGTACGCGATCCCGATTCGTGGCTCGGCTTGGCGGGCCACCGTAAGGCCGTTATAGAGATCGCCACGCACGCCCAAGTTGAAATTCCATTGCCCCTTGGTAATCGTATCCTCGATGTACAGAGCCAGTTCCTTCACATCGGTGTGGCCGTTGTAGTTGTAAGGGACCCCACCGCGAGTCAAGTCGTACGGCAGCAGGGTGGGATTGAATAGGGGATATAAGGTGGAATGGGGCGCATTCGGATTCAATGCCGTGTTTGGCTGGTTTGCCCCGGCGCACTGTGACGGATCAGCAAGTCCGGGCACGGCAACGTAGGTACCGGAAGCCGGGTCGAGCGTTAGGCAGGGTGCGTTGTAAGCGGGATCTACAATGCCGATGCCGTCATTCTCAGCGAGGAAAGTCTGTTCATAGGTAGCCCCTCCCTTAATGTTGTGGATGCCTTTCACCAAGGAGAGAGATGACCGCAGGCCGGCATTGGTGAGGGTACGGTACTGGGACACGGTCTGCCGCTGCAAGCTTGGCGGTCCGAGATCGGCAAAAGGATCGTTGCTAGGGTAGTAGTTGTAGGAATCGCGGCGCACAAAAGCGCCGACGGTCAGCACGGTACTGCTGTTGAGCAGGCGCGTCCAGGAGGGCGCGATATTGAAAGTATTGATTTTTGAACGTTGATCGGTGGGACCGACGACCTGGCCGTTGGGACCGATGCTTCCGTAGTTTTCAACCGCCGGAAGAACGCCAGCCAGACCGTTCCACGGCGTGGCATCCTGGCCATCGAATGTGTTCGGAGTTTGAAACCAGGAGCGGGTATAGCCAAAATTCAGATGGAGGGAATCGGCGCCGGACAGCTGGTAATCAACGCGATCGAAAACGTTGGCCTGGTTTCCTTTGTCATGGATGACGGCATGCTCGGGCGGGTCGAGGAAGCGGCCGCTGTTCATGCCGCTGGCGGAGATAAAGTTCCCCCAACTCTTGCCGCCGTAGGCCAGTTCCAACGCTGCCGTGGGAGTGCCCCAGGACCCGTAGGAGGTGGTTATGCTGCCTTGGGGAGGAGTGACTCCCTGGCCGGAGCGCGTTGTCACATTAATGACGACACTGGTTTTGCCACCGTACTCAGCCGGGGGCGCGCCCGAAATCACTTCCATGGATTGAATTGAGTCCAGAGGAATCTGGTTGGAAAAGACTTTGCTTTGTTGATCAGTGATGGGCTGGCCATCCACGGAAAAGGAATTTTCCGCGTGGTCGCCAAGACCGTGAAAAAGACCGTTTGAGTCGGCGGCAATTCCCGGTGTCGCCAGCGTGACCAGCGAGCTTACGGACGATGACACACTCTCCAGCGGCAGTTTGTCGAAGAGGGACTTGTCCACATCGGTGTGAAAGACGGGATCGTTTTCCAGTAGGTCCTCCGCTGCCTCGACAGTCACAGTTTCGGCCGAGCCTGCCACCTGTAAGGTAATGCTGAGTGCGACGGGTACGGCCGAGCGAATATCAACGTCCTGAACGTAAGCCGAGAATCCTTTTGCCGTGACCGTGAGGTGGTAGGGGTTGAAAGGGACGTTGGAAATGGCAAATTGTCCGGAACCGTCCGTTGCGGCTACCCGGTCGAAACCGCTGACGGGGTTATGAATTTCCACTCGAGCATTGGGTACCACCGCGCCGGTGGGGTCGGTCACGGCACCGGTCAGCGCACTGGAACCTCCAGACTCGGCCTGAAGCGCGCTGCCGGACAAAAGGCACACCCCAAGAAAGGCGATAGCAAACAGCTTGTGGCAAAAGGGCATGATCTCTCCTGCAAAGAATTTAGGAAACTAGGGAACGCACGACCACATACATGAATGTGGACTTCTTAAAGAGCAGGAGGACCGCGAATGGCGAGGTCAAATACTTCCAGGTGGGTCTGAGCGCGGACTTGGGTCGCTTGCAGAAAACCCAGGGGTATGAGGACCGGCTTCGCGTCATTTGAGCTTGGCGTTGGCGTAGCGCTGTGAGCTACCAGGCAAAGCGAACAGCCATCCGCCGAGGCCTTGCTGGCATGACGGTGCATGGGTTCGGCTGCCGCTGTCCATAGCATCAGCAGCATACAAACCAGGGCGGTCCATTTTGCGACCCCACGCATATCTAAATACCAATTTACACTTGATGCCGAACGCGTGACAATGTCAGCCCAGCTACTGCTTGCCGCAAGTCATGCCTCGCGCCTCCCCAAGAACTGCTCGGAAATTCGCAGAGACAGGCGCGCCATCCGCTGCCGATTCAGATGCGTTCCAAAGTCCTTGGGTTGCGCTAAATCGCGCTCGATACACCCAGCAGGATGCTTGCGTGGTAATGATCTGGGCCTAAGCGCTACATCCGGAATAGCTCCCTAAGACGCTTGGTCTGGGCGCGGCTGACGGGAATTTCGGTCTGCTTCTTGTCGTCCATACGCAGTTGGTAGGAACTCTTAAACCAGGGCACCACCTCGCGAATGCGATTAATGTTCACCAAGTAAGAGCGGTGGGCGCGCCAAAACAGGCTCGGCTCCAGACTGTCCTGCAGTTCCTCCAACGTGCGGCAATTCGATTGACCTTCCATTCCGTTCAGCCCAGACGTAACGACGGTGATAATGCCATCCTCGATCGAGGCAAAACAGATGTCTCTCTGGTTGACCAGAAACAGGCGTCCGGTAGCCTTGAGCAGTAGCTTGGAAGTGTGCGGTTTTTGCGCCTCCAGCATCTTCACCAGGGTTTCGAACTTGTCGAAAGACGCGCCGCCACCGCCGGTTTTGGCCCGCGCTTTCTGGATCGACTGGGCCACGCGCTTCTTGTCGAAGGGTTTGAGCAGGTAATCGACCGCATTCACCTCGAAAGCCTTGACCGCGTACTGGTCAAAAGCCGTGGCGAACACGATTTTGGGCAGCGGCAGTTTGCGGTCGAGCAGCTTCTTGATTACGCCAAAGCCGTCCAGGCCGGGCATCTGCACGTCGAGAAACACCAGATCGGGGCTGTGCTCGCGGATGAGATTCACCGCCTCGACGCCGTTTTTTCCCTGAGCGACAACGTCCACATCGCCGACGCCCTTCAGCAGGAAGGCCAGTTCTTCCCGGGCTAGTTGCTCGTCGTCGACAATGACCGCAGATAGAGACATCACTTCTCCTGAGCCGACAGAAAAAGTATAGCGGCACCACTCGCTCGGCGCAAAACCGGGGAAACGCAATCATGCCTGCAACGATCCCGGTTTCAGCCGAACGATGAGTCTTCGTCCGCGCTCCACAATCTCAGGCGGAAACGGACACGATTTCCGCGTTTTGGAATTTAGGTGAACGGCCGTCAGTGTGCTCGTTGCGGCAACATCCTGCGTCTCTACATTTAGCATCTCGTGGTAGAAGCGAATAACCTTCTCGCGCATCTCTAGAGTTCCGGAGCGGATCACGATGAGGTTCCCGGCCAGGAGTTCCCGTTTGTAAATGGCTTCATGCTGGACGGCCGCCACTCCGCGGTTGTTAGTACGCCGATAGGATGGAGTCACGCCGATCTCACCCATCAACTGCCAGGTCGCTGACGCACTGGTAAAGACAGCACCCACCCCTTTCGTGGTGTTGTTCTGTGTCCCGCATTACACTAAAAGCTCGTGAATTACATCTACGGCATCAACTCGGTGGCCGAAGCTCTCCAGGCTCGCGGGCGCGCTTTTGCCTGGGTCGGCGTGGCCAAAGAGCGACACGACCTGCGCCTGCAGCGCCTGGTTGAGGAATGCCGACGCCAGGGCGTGGCGGTGCGCTTCGTGGGGCGTGCGGAACTTGATCGCATGGCAGGCAACAATGCTCATCAGGGAGTGGTGGCCGTCACCTCGGCAAAGCAATATACAGATCTCGACGACGTGGTGGCGGCGAAGCGCGGCCAGTATTCGCTGATCGTCGTACTGGATGGGATCGAAGACCCGCACAATCTCGGAGCGATTCTGCGCACCGCCGATGCCGCCGGCGCCGACGGCGTCGTGATTCCCCAACGCCGTGCCGTAGGGGTCACCGGGACTGTCGCCAAAACTTCAGCCGGCGCCAGCGCGCATTTGCCGGTGGCGAGGGTCACCAACATTGCCCGCGCGTTAGAAGATTTAAAAGCGCGGAACATCTGGGTCGCCGGCCTTGATGAGCATGGCAAACAGCCGTATGATTCCCTCGACTACAACATGGATTGCGCAATCGTGCTTGGGGCCGAAGGCAAGGGGGTACACAATCTAGTAGCCAAGAAGTGCGATTTCCTGGTTTCAATTCCGATGCTGGGCAAGGTGTCGTCCTTGAATGTCTCAGTGGCCGCCGGAGTGGTTTTGTATGAGATGGTGCGCCAGCGCCACAGGCAAAACACATGAAGTTACTTTGCGCGCTCGGCGTTCTTTGCGGTTTACTCTTGCCTGCGCTGGCCCTTGACCGCGAAGCCTTCACCTTCACCAAATACGACCTGGACGTGCGAGTCGAACCGGAACAGCAGCGGCTGGCGGTTCGCGGGAAGATCTGGCTGCGGAATGACTCGCCCTCGGCACAAAAGAGCCTAGCCTTGCAAATTTCGTCGACACTCGGCTGGCGTTCCGTGAAGATTGCCGGCAATCCGGCGGAATTCACCTCGCACGAATATACCTCCGACATCGATCACAGCGGAACGCTGTCGGAAGCGGTGGTGACGCTGGCCAAGGAGATCCCGCCGGGCGGAACACTGGAAGTCGAAGTCGGCTATGAGGGCACGATCCCTCTGAGTGCGACCCGGCTGACCCGGATTGGCGTTCCCGAAGAGAAGGCTAAACACAGTGACTGGGATCAGGTCAGCAAGTCGTTCACTGCGGTTCGCGGGATTGGTTATGTGACGTGGTATCCGGTGGCCACAGAGGCGGCCAACCTCTCCGAAGGCGACAGTGTGGGCGAAACGGTGGGGCGGTGGAAAGCCCGTCACACGGATGCCGCGATGGACGTCCGTTTTGAGTCGAGCTTGGTGCAGGAGATTTTGTTTAGCGGGACGACCGCACGGGCTGAGGCGGAGTCAAAGTCCGCAAATTCTCGAGTGGTTCATATTTCGCGGCTGGGGCGGGACGTGCCGACTTTTGTGATTGGCGACTATCAGAAACTCGCACCGAAGGATGGGCCGAGCGTCTATTATCTCGCGGGTCAGGAGGAAGCAGCCAAAACCTATGCTGACGCTGTGCCGGAAATTGGTATGCTGATTCCGGTGGTGGGAGGGGACACAAAGGAAGTCCAGATTCTAGGTTTGTCCGATCCCCATGCGGCTTCGTTTGTGACTGAGGGAATGCTGCTGTGCCCGCTGAAGCTGCCCTTGACCAACGAGGCGATGCTGAGCCTGGCTTACGCGAAAGCCCGAAGCATGGTGTCATCGCCGCGAGCGTGGATTGGGGAAGGGCTAGCGCATTATGCGCAGGTGGCGTTCATCGAAAACGAGGCCGGAAGACAGGCGGCGCTCGATTATCTGACTGCGCATGCCACGGCGCTGGTCGAAGATGAGAAAGCATTTGCCGACCGAGACCGCGCCGGCAACTGGCAGGCGGCGCACTCCTTGATCAACGCGCCCGACGGCCTGTATCTGCAAACCAAGGCGATGTACGTGTGGTGGATGCTGCAGGAAATGTTGGGCAAGCTGCCCAGCGAGGCATTGCTCAACTACCATGTTGCCGATGACAAAGACGCAGCCTACCTGCAACGACTGATCGAGAAAACTACTCATCGCGATCTGGAATGGTTCTTTGATGATTGGGTCTATCGGGATCGTGGGCTGCCAGACTTCCGCATCGACTCGGTCTATCCTCGCGAAATGGTCGGCGGCGGGTACACGATTACAGTGACGGTGGAGAATTTGGGCGAGGCAGGCGCGGAAGTGCCGGTCACGTTACGAATTCCAAGCGGGGACATCACGAAAAAGCTTGAGGTGCACGGCAAGTCGAAAGCGTCGCTGCGCATCGCGACGCCTTCGTTGCCGCAGGAAGTTGTGGTGAACGATGGCAGCGTGCCGGAGAGCGATGTGAGCAACAACAGCTACAAGATTGAAGCACGCTGAGGATCGGGTGATCTGGTGATCGGTTGATCTGAAAGCCCGAACCGATGTTTTTCAATCACCCGATGGCCCGATCCACAGATCACCCGATCCCGGATGCTATCCTAGTGTCCTCACGGAGGACCTTTTGGCCTACATCCAATTTCTGGGCGCTGCCGGCACCGTCACCGGCTCCAAACATCTGATCAACACCTCTTCGGATTCCAGCGGCCGCAGCGGCTTCCAAGTCCTCATCGATTGTGGCATGTTCCAGGGGCCCAAGGAATGGCGGGAGCGCAACTGGCAGGATACGCCGATCCCTGCCCGCGAAATCAACGCCGTCGTGTTGACCCACGCTCACCTCGATCATTGTGGCTGGGTCCCGCGCCTGGTGAAAGAGGGTTTTCGCGGCCCCATCTATGCCACGCCGCCGACCATCGACCTGTGCGGAATCCTGCTGCCCGATTCCGGCCACCTGCAGGAAGAAGACGCCGAGTTTTACAACAAGCAGAAAAAATCGAAACACACCCCTGCCTTGCCGCTTTACACGCTGGAAGAAGCGCAGGCAAGTTTGCAGTACTTGCAAGCGGTGCAGTTCGACGAGGTCAAGCAGCTTTCGCCCGAGCTTTCATTTCGTTTTGTGCACGCCGCGCACATTCTCGGATCGTCCATGGCGGAAGTGGTATTAGAGACCAACGGGCAGGCGCGCCGCCTGCTGTTTACCGGCGACATCGGCCGCGTGCGCGAGCACACCGTGGCTCCGGGCAAAGTGGTACATTCGGGGCCGACGGAAGGCGAGAGCGCCGATGTGGTGGTTATGGAGTCCACCTACGGCAATCGCGAGCACCCGACCGACGATCCCGGCCCGCAGCTTGCAGCAGTGGTCCGGCAGACCGTCCAGCGCGGAGGAAGCGTGATCGTGCCGGCTTTTGCGGTGGAGCGCACGCAGAAGTTTCTTTTCATGCTGAAAGAATTGATGGAGTCGGGACAGGTCCCCAAAATTCCTGTGTACTGCGACAGTCCCATGGCGATCAAGGCGGTGGAAATATTTCTGAAGCACAGCGAAGAATATAGCGACGAGACGAAAGCGCTGATCGCGCGCTACGGCTCGCCGCTGGAATGGACCGGCTTCAACTTTGCTTTAAGCCCGGAGGAATCAAAGAAGATCAACGATTCCAAACTGCCGTCGATTATTGTTTCCTCCAGCGGCATGGTGACCGGCGGACGCATCCAGCATCACCTGATGCGGCGTTTGCCCGATCCCAAGAACACGGTGATCTTCATTGGATTCCAGGCGCCGGGCACGCGCGGATTCACCATCAAGAGCGGCGCGCCTGAGGTCAAGATTTTCGGAGAGATTGTGCCTATTCGAGCCGAAGTCGTGGCCCTCGAGCAGTTCAGCGATCATGCCGATACGCCGGAGCTGCTGCAGTGGCTGCACACATTTACAAGCAAGCCTACAGCGACATATCTGGTGCATGGCGAAGCGGCCGCGGCGGCGCAGTTGCGCGACGCCATGGCCAAGGACTTAGGCTGGAATGTGCAAGTGGCAAAGTGGATGGAGAAAGTGGGGATCAATTGAGTAATGGGTGATCGGGTAATTGAGTAATTGAAAAGCCCGAGCGGCGGAGTTTCTTAAATTGCACAATTACTCAATTACACAATGGGGGGCGCATGACTGAAGCGGAACTGAAGAAACATCTGGACACTGCTGAGAAAAGTCCGAAGGAGATCGCGGCAGCGGTTTCCGGATTGTCCGACAAAACGCTGCGCTACAAGCCTTCGCCAGAAAAATGGTGTGTGCTGGAAATTCTGGGTCACCTGGCGGATGTGGAGATCATCTACGCTCACCGCATTCGCCAGATGCTGGCCGATGCCAAGCCGGTGATTGCGCCCATCGATCAGGACGCCTGGGCGCGCAATCTCGGATACCTCGAATCTTCTCCCGCCGAACTGGTCGCTCTGTACGGGCTGAACCGCCATGCCAACCTGCAGTTGCTGCGCCGCCTGAAGGCGGCTGATCTGAAGAAGTCGGCCTACCATCCGGAGTTGAAGGCGGATGTCACCGTCGCCGGCATGGTGGAAAGAATGTCAGGGCACGGCGCGAACCACCTGGCACAAATTGAAAGGCTGAAGAAAGCAGCGGGGAAGTAGGCCGTCCGATTCGGCATCCCGTTCAGTTGAACGGATTGACTACGGTAATTCCGAAATAGTTTTGTCCGGCGTTCAGATCTTCAGACCACAGCCGCTCGCAGCCAGCGCGCTCGGCAGCAGCAACAATCATTCCGTCCCAAAAATGCAGCCCATAGGCCGCGCGCGCCTCGATGGCGCGTCGGATCATGCCACCATCGGCTGCGATGAGCCGAATCGGGCTTAATGTATCCAGGATGGTGACCACATCTTCTGGCGGCAGCGGGGGTGAAAGCTTGTGCAACAGCGTGGTACAGAACTCCGCCAGCACTTGGGTGGACGCAACAATTTCGCCGGCGACGGCTCGCCTTACCAAACCTTGCGCAACACGTTGCTTCGCGGAATGGCTCGCATCGTATGCGTACACCAGAACATTTGTGTCCAGAAACTCAAGAGCGCTCATGCAATTGTTCCCGGCTCCAGCTCCTCCTGCCAACACGGAACTGGAATTGACGGAAGCCACGCTCCAGGGCTTCTCGCTCGCGACGCTTCCGGCCCGATCTGGCATGTTCTGCCGCGAGACCTTTCAAATAATCGCGGACCAGGCCGGTCAAGGTGGTGTCCCGCTCGACAGCTATTTTGCGGACTTCCTTGATCAGATCCTCATCGAGAGAAAGGGTGATGTTCATGTCCGCATAATAAGGGAAACCCGTAATGTGTGCAACGCAAATTAACGAACAGTTGCCCGTTTTCGCCTAGACGTCTGTTCGGAGAGAATGTGGCGCGGGCGCCCTCGCCCGCGACAAGCTCGCACCTTCGAGCGCCACTAGCCGGGCAATACTCCCGAGATTTCCTCAGTTGCTTTTGTCCACCGGTCACATCCCCATTTCCGTCATTCTGTCATCCTCTGTGTGTCGCCGTTCCGCAAACCCGGAACGGCACGAGCGAAGACCTATGCATGCAGGAAAGAGGACAAATGACTCACAAAA
>Ga0187784_10002427_pt1 | contig 14918 bp, 14 predicted proteins | sample 1015_SJ02_MP15_2_FD_132964 | JGI IMG/M metagenome (GOLD analysis project Ga0187784, IMG submission 132964) | Tropical peat soil microbial communities from peatlands in Department of Meta, Colombia - 1015_SJ02_MP15_20_MG | ecosystem: Environmental > Terrestrial > Soil > Wetlands > Peat | place...
GGTATCGAGCGAGTGTTCATCGGCCGGCTTGTCGGCGTCGCCGGTCGGCTTGGCCGCCGGCTCATTATCGTCGGTCGAGACGATGGTGAGGCGCAAATCCTCGCCGAGCGGCCCGAGGATCTCCGGGATGCAAGGTCCGCGGTGAAAAACCCCGCAGAAGGAGGGGTGGCAAGGAAGCCCGCCGAGCACGCTGCAGGGGGCGCGGGCCGGCGGCACTTCGACCTGCGCCCACGCCCGGCCGGTGGCCGCGAGCGCCGCGAAAACGATGAGCGCGCAGATCAAGCGCATGAAGCTCTCGCTACTTCACGTCGGCCGCCACCTGCATGTGGATGATGCGATCGGGATTAGCCGGCGGTTCACCGCGTTTGAGCTTGTCGACCACCTCCATGCCGCGCACCACCTCGCCGACCACTGTGTATTGGCCGTTGAGGAATGAGCCGTCGGCGAACATGATGAAGAACTGGCTGTTCGCCGAATTCGGATTGTTGGTGCGGGCCATGCCGACGGTGCCGCGCTTGAATGGCACGCTGGAGAACTCGGCCTTCAAATCGGGATGTTTCGAGCCGCCGGTGCCATCGCCATGCTGGCCGTCGCCGGTCTGCGCCATGAAGCCGTCGATGACGCGGTGGAACGGCACATTGTCGTAGAAATGCTCGCGCGCGAGCAGCTTCAGCCGCTCGGCATGTTGCGGCGCGACGTCGGTCCGCAGCTTGATGATGATCCGGCCCTGTGCGGTGTCGAGATAAAGCGTGTTCTGCGGGTCGAGGCCGGGCGGCAGCGTTTCAGCAAGGACTGGGGCGGCACACATGATGGCGAACACTACGGCAAGGATACGGGTCATGTCATCTCCCGGATGATGCTTTACGCCTTGGCGAATTTGCGCTTGAGCTGCGCGGCAACAGGCGCCGGCACGAAGGCCGAGACGTCGCCGCCCATGCTGGCTATCTGCCGGACCAAAGTGGCAGTGATCGGGCGCACCGCGGGCGAAGCCGGCAGGAATACCGTCTGCACCTCGGGCGCCATCGCGGCATTCATGCCGGCCATCTGCATCTCGTAGTCGAAATCGGCGGCATCGCGCAGGCCGCGGATCAGCATGGTCGCCCCGGCGCGCCGCGCCGCCGAGACCACGAGGTCGGCAAAGGTGGTGCAGACGATTTCGCAACCCGCTTTGCGACCCACTGGCTCGCAAATCTCCTTGAGCATGGCGAGCCGCTCGTCGGCCGAGAATAGCGGCGCTTTGCCGGGGTGAATGCCGATGGCGAGCACCAGCCGATCGGCGAGGCGCACCGCGCTCGCGACGACATCAAGATGGCCGTTGGTGATCGGATCGAACGATCCGGCAAAGAGCGCGACACGCGGCATGGCGCGCGGTCTAGCCCGCGCTCTAAGCGACCGCAAGGCGGTCTGAGAAACCGTTCGAGGCGTGTTGGAGAGGCCTGCTGCGGCGGCTTATTTCGATCGTCAACAAAACTCCCTATTTTTTCGTCTTTTCTCTTGCAACTTCAATACTTTGCGCAAAGCCGCGAAAGTGTGATGCGGATCAATGTCGGAATCGAGCGGTTCGGCGATGTTTTGGGTCAGAGGACGCGACCCGACGGAAAAACGCCGTCTCAGGCGCAGGGGCGCGAAACAGGGCAAACAGGGGCTGGTGTCATGAACAAGACCGCTTACGCGATCGTCGCTGCTGCAGCGATAGCTGCTGCTTTCGTAGCGTTCCCGAGCCTTTCGCCGCAAGTCGAGGCGCGTTCGGTGGTCCAAGGCGCAAAGGCCGATCGGGCGGACACGCGGCCCCTCGCCAACCAGTGCTCGCAATATGGATGGCCGTATTTCGAAGCGACCTGCATGCGCGATACGCGCAATGTCTATGGCGAGGCGCGGCCGGTGCGTCTCGTGTCGTCCGATCGCCCGGTCCTGTCGCAACGACAGCCGGCGCATTAGGCTGCGCCGGTCGTTTCCTCCGCGGGCAACGCCTCATCGCCAAAGCCCTCGCCGCCAGGAACCGCGTCGGGACGCGCGTGCGCGCGATCGGCGCGGGCGGGCGACGCCGCCTCGGCATGGTGTTCGCCGTCGGCGCCGAGAGCGGCGATACTGGCGCGCAGCTCGGCGATCAATTCGCCGCTGTTGGGAAGGTGCGGCGCCTCCGAATCGAGGATCTGCATGAAGCCGCGCTTTTTCAACGCCAGAAGATCGGCCTCGCTGACGACTCCGGTACCAACCGAATCGCAAACAATGTCGAGAAGGCGGTCGAGCGCGTGCAGCCGGCCGAGAAGGTAATCATTCTCGCGAAACGCCCGCGACAGAAACGCCGCGGAATGCTCGAACGCCAAGCCTTTGAGTTTCTGCGCCCGTTCGACGCTCTTTAATGCGCGCGCGTCGCTGACGCTGATCCGATCGATCAAGAGCTCGTTGAACTCGCCGATCTCGCGCCAGGTCATGACCGGAAAGGTCAGCAGGTCCCAGAACGGGAAGCCGAGATAGTTGATCAAGACCTCGTGGCTGGCTTGGCGCGTCCAGCCTTCGCCAAATGCGTCCGCCAGTAGCCCGTCGATGTCGCGGGTGCTGGCGTCAAGATCGATGGCAGCGGCCAACCGCTCGATCAGGCGATCGATCTTGGCGCCGTGCCGCGCGGCGACTGCGCTTGCATATCCGCCAATGTCCCGGATTTCGTCGGCCGACGGCGCCTGCGGGAAAATTTCGGCGACCAGATCGCGAATGTCCTGATCGAACCGCTCGACATTCTCCCTTTGCTGCAAGGCATCGAGGCTGTCATAGAACCGGCGTTTGAGGCGATCCACCAGGCTCGCGTCGATGCCCTCGAACGGCGCGGTGTCGATCATCTCATAAAGCCGGTTCTGTCCTTCGATCAGGAAACTCAGCCGGCGCTTGCGATAATCGATGTCGAAATCGAGCAGCAGGTTGACCCAGCGCGGCGCCGCGTCGAGCCCCTGGGCCGCGCCGCTGCGGAACGAGGCCGCTCCGATCTGTCGATCGGACGACTCGGCCCGCGCCGCCCAGGCGTCGATGACCTCGGCGATCGCCCGCGCGAACGGCGAGCCCGGCTGGGCGCCGCGCATGGTCATGATCAACTGGCTGATGAAGGCGCGGGCCGAAGCGAGCTTGAGGCCGACATAGCCCTCATAGGCGAAGCCGCCATCATGCGCGGCGCGGACATTGGCCTGCTCGCGCCATTCGCGAATTTGCGCCTCGCCGATGCCGTCGTGCGAACCGATGATCACGTTCTCGACCAGACGGCTGACCTGCGGTCGCGCCCGCTCGACGATGGCCTTGAGCCGGCGCGCGCGCTCGTTGAAGCCGTTCACCCAGCTCAGCTCGTCGGTGACCGGCTCGCTGCGGGGAATATCCGACAACGCACCTTTCAATGCCGCGAAGAAGCCAGGCAGCTGCTCGCGCGACCGCGATTTTGGCGGCCTGGGATCGGGATCGATATAGACGATGCGCCGGTCGACCTCGCGGTACGCCTGCCGCCCCGGAATCGCTCTGATCGCCTCGCGGAACGGGCGATTGTTGAGGACGCTGCCGTCGAGGAAGGGTGCTGACGCCGGATCGATTTCGGCGTCGAGATAGTTGGCGAAATTGCGCTCGATGAAGTCGGCGCGACGCGGCCAGCTCGCCCGTTTCTTGCGCACCAGTTCGTCCATCTCCACGATCCGCGCCGGCGGAAAGGCTCCAGGGATCGACGAGGTCGCGCGCGCCGCGAACGCCAGCGCCGGCGCGTTGGCGAGATCGAAGTCGCTTTCGACCTCGCCGTTGGCGCGGCGCCGGTATTTGAAATGGAAAAGATGCCGGTGCACCCGTTCGCTGATGATCGCCGGATCATGGATGCTGACCAGCTGCTGAAAGCCGTAATAGTCGGTGACGGTGACGAACAGGTCGAGGCCGTGCCCCGACGGCAGCAGCGAAGCTTCAGCGCTGCGCGGACTGCCCATGGCGGTCACCGCCTCATACATCAGGCCGGCCATGCGCAATCCGTCGAGCGGCGGCTTGAACCAGCGCGAGCGCACGAACATCGAGAGCTTGGCGCGGACCTCAGCGTCGCGCACCAGCTCGAAACGCGAGGCGCCGATCACCCAGAACAGCGGGCGCAGGAACCATTTGCTCCAGCGGCGCGCCCGCGCTTCCGGGGCGAGAAGCTCGCTTACGTCGGCATTGTCGAGCCAAAGGTCGCGCAGGCGCGCGGTCGGCAGATCGTGACTGAGCGCGCGCGCGAGCATGGTGCCGTTGATCCCGCCCGCCGAGGCGCCGGCGATGATGTCGACGATGACCCGTAGCTCGACCTTGCGGCCGAATTCGCGCAGCAATTCGAAATAGACGGCTTCGCTGTCGTATTCCGGATCGCCGCGATTCACGAAATCGGCGAAGGTGGCATTGGCCCGCTCGGCGCGGTCGGTCATCCGGTGCAGCGTGCTCGAGGCACGAACGAGCTTGAGGATCTCCTTGGTGATGCCGTGCATGTAGATGGCGAGCGAAACCCCGCCGAAGCACACCAGCGCGAACCGAAGCTCCTTCTCCTTCACGACCGTGCCCCTGCCGCCGAGCCGTCACCCGAAGCTATCATCATGCGCGCCAAGGTGTTTAAGCGCGGTTGCCGATTCCTTGGGAATCCGTTACGAACGGCCTCCCTCGGACCACCCCGGCCAGTCCGCTGTCCCGCACTGCGAAATGGGCGCATCGGCCATTTTCACCCGTGGAGAGCCCTCTTGAAGATCGCGGTTTGCGCGGAGAGCGAGGGCGGCGAATTGCGGGTAGCCGCGACGCCGGACACGGTCAGGCGGATGGTTGCGCTCGGGGCCGACGTCGCCATTGAGCCGGGCGCCGGAGTCAAGTCCGGCATTTTGGACGCTGATTACACGGCAGCGGGGGCCAAACTTGCGGCGGATGCGGCCGCGGATGCCGACGTGGTGCTCAAGGTCCGCCGGCCTTCGGCCGCCGAACTCGCCCGCTACAAGAAGGGCGCGCTGGTCATCGCGGTCATGGACCCGTATGGCCATGAGGCCGCGCTCAAGGCGATGGCCGACGCCGGCATCGTCGCCTTCGCGATGGAGCTGATTCCGCGCATCACCCGCGCGCAGGCCATGGATGTCCTCTCCTCGCAGGCGAACCTTGCCGGCTATCGGGCGGTGATCGAGGCGGCCGAGAAATTCGGCCGTGCCTTCCCGATGATGATGACCGCCGCCGGCACCGTCCCGGCGGCCAAGGTGTTCGTCATGGGCGCCGGCGTCGCCGGGCTGCAGGCGATCGCCACGGCAAGGCGGCTCGGCGCCATCGTCACCGCGACCGACGTGCGTCCAGCAGCCAAGGAGCAGGTGGCGAGCCTCGGCGCCAAATTCGTCGCCGTCGAGGATGTGGAGTTCAAGCAGGCCGAGACCGCGGCCGGCTACGCCAAGGAGATGTCGAAGGAATACCAGGCCAAGCAGGCGGCCTTGGTCGCCGATCACATCAAGAAGCAGGATGTCGTCATCACCACGGCGCTCATTCCCGGACGGCCGGCACCGCGGCTCATTTTCCGGGCGATGGTCGCCTCGATGAAGCCCGGTTCGGTGATCGTCGATCTCGCGGTCGAGCGCGGCGGCAATGTCGAGGGCGTCAAGGCCGACGAGGTCGCGACCGTCGAGGGCGTCAAGATCGTCGGCTATGTCAACATGGCAGCCCGCCTCGCCGCTTCCGCCTCCGCGCTTTACGCCAAGAACCTTTTTGCGTTGCTCGAAATCCTGATCGACAAGAAAGCGAAGGCGCTGGCGGTGAAATGGGACGACGACATCGTCAAGGCCACGGTGCTCACGCGCGACGGCGCGATCGTGCATCCAAGCTTCGCACCGAAAAGCGCGGCGTGAGGCTTAAGGAGACCGGCCATGGTGACCCTCTCGATCCTCGCTCAGCTCGACATCGTCGCCGTGGCGACGGGCGGTGCGCCCCAGGAGGCGGGCGGCGCCGTCGACCCGTTCGTGTTCCGGCTGTCGATCTTCGTGCTCGCGGTCTTCGTCGGCTATTACGTGGTGTGGTCGGTGACGCCGGCGCTGCACACGCCGCTGATGTCGGTGACCAACGCGATCTCCTCGGTGATCGTGGTCGGAGCGCTGCTCGCGGTCGGGGTCGCGCTCGTTGCCAATGACGACGGCCCGATCTGGGCGCGCGCGCTAGGCTTCGTCGCCCTCGTCTTCGCCTCGGTGAACATCTTCGGTGGCTTCCTGGTGACCCAGCGCATGCTCGGCATGTACCAGAAGAAAAAGTAGTAGCGCCGATGAGTGCGAGCCTCGTCGCTTTCCTCTATCTGGTCGCGGGCGTCCTGTTCATCCTGGCGCTGCGCGGGCTGTCGAGCCCGGAGACGAGCCGGCAAGGCAACCGGTTCGGCATGATCGGCATGGCGATCGCGGTCGCGACCACGCTCGCCTCGCATCCGCCCGAAGGCGAAGTCGCCTGGGCCCTCGTCGTCGTCGGCATGGCGCTCGGCGGCGGCACCGGCGCCGTGATCGCCCGGCGGGTACCGATGACGGCGATGCCGCAGCTCGTCGCCGCGTTCCACTCGCTCGTCGGCATGGCCGCGGTGCTGGTGGCGGCGGGTGCGCTCTATTCGCCGGCCGCCTTCGGCATCGGCACCGTCGGCAACATCCACACCCAAAGCCTCGTCGAGATGTCGCTCGGCGTCGCCATCGGTGCCGTCACCTTCACCGGCTCGGTCATCGCCTTCCTCAAGCTCGACGGGCGCATGAGCGGCGCGCCGATCATGCTGCCGGCGCGACACGCCATCAACGTCGCGCTCGGGCTCGCCATCATCGCGCTGATCGTCTGGTTCGTGCACGACGAGCAGCATCTGGCGTTCTGGCTGTTGGCGTTCTCCTCGTTCCTCCTTGGGGTGCTGATCATCATCCCGATCGGCGGCGCCGACATGCCGGTGGTGATCTCGATGCTCAACTCCTATTCCGGCTGGGCGGCCGCGGGCATCGGCTTCACGCTCGGAAATTCAGCGCTGATCATCACCGGCGCGCTGGTCGGCTCGTCCGGCGCGATCCTGTCCTACATCATGTGCAAGGGCATGAACCGCTCGTTCATCTCGGTGATCCTCGGCGGTTTCGGCGGCGAGGTCGCGGCCGCACACGCAACCGAACAGCGGCCGGTCAAGCAGGGCTCGGCCGACGACGCCGCCTTCATCCTCAAGAATGCCGCCAAGGTCATTATCGTGCCCGGCTACGGCATGGCGGTGGCGCAGGCGCAGCACGCGTTGCGCGAGATGGTCGACAAGCTCAAAGCCGAAGGGGTGGAAGTCAAATATGCGATTCACCCGGTCGCCGGCCGCATGCCCGGCCACATGAACGTGCTGCTCGCCGAAGCCAACGTCCCCTATGACGAGGTGTTCGAGCTTGAGGACATCAATTCGGAATTTGCCCAGACCGACGTCGCCTTTGTCATCGGCGCCAACGACGTGACCAACCCCGCGGCGAAGGAGGATCCCTCCTCGCCGATCTTCGGCATGCCGGTGCTCGAAGTGTGGAAGGCGAACACGGTCATGTTCATCAAGCGTTCGCTCTCCTCCGGCTACGCCGGTATCGACAATACCTTGTTCTACCGCGACAATACGATGATGCTGTTCGGCGACGCCAAGAAGATGACCGAAGAGATCGTCAAGGCGCTATGAGTCGAGTGTGACGCGTATGATCGTGCTCATCGACAATTACGACAGCTTCGCCTTCAACCTGGTGCATTACCTTGGCGAGCTCGGGGCGCAGACTCGCGTCCATCGCAACGACAAGATCACCAGTGCGGCGGTCGTCGCCGCCGATCCCGGCGCCATCGTGCTCTCGCCCGGCCCCTGCACGCCGAACGAGGCCGGTATCTGCCTCGACCTGATCGCGGCCGTCGCCGACAAGATTCCGATCCTGGGCGTCTGTCTCGGCCACCAGGCGATCGGCCAGGCGTTCGGCGGCAAGGTCATTCGTGCGCCAACACCGGTGCACGGCAAGCTCTCGCTGATCCGGCACCGCGGCGCCGGCATCTTTCGCGGCATCAACGCGCCGTTTAAGGCGACGCGCTATCACTCCCTCGTCGTCGAGCGCGACAGCCTGCCGAGCGAACTCAGCGTCAGCGCGGACACCGACGACGGCCTGGTCATGGGGCTCGCGCACGCGCGCCTGCCCGTGCATGGCGTGCAATTCCATCCCGAGAGCATCGCTTCCGAGCACGGTCACCTGATGCTGAAGAACTTCCTCGACATCGCCGACGCCTGGAACAGAGCGCAGGGCCGCCGGGATGCAGCGCCGCGGCGAGCAAGCGTATCCGGGCAAGAGCGCCGCGCCGCGTCCGCCACTGCGCCGTGACCGGTTTCGATCATTGACAAGGGCGGCCCCCTCGCCACACTGACGCCGCCCGACGAACGGCGAATTGCGAGCCAGCACAGTGACCGACGAATTCAAGGCGCTCATCGGCAAGGTCGCGACCGGCGCTGTGCTGACGCGCGAGGAGGCGGCCGGCGCCTTCGAGCAGATGATGGCCGGCGAGGCGACGCCCTCGCAGATGGGCGCGCTCCTCATGGGGCTGCGGGTGCGCGGCGAAACGGTCGATGAGATCACCGGCGCGGTCAGCGCCATGCGCGCCAAGATGCTGCGCGTCAATGCGCCGCCGGACGCGATCGACGTCGTCGGCACCGGCGGCGACGCCTCCGGCTCGTTCAACATCTCCACCTGCGCGGCGCTCATCGTCGCCGGCGCCGGCGTGCCGGTCGCCAAGCACGGCAATCGGGCGCTGTCCTCGCGCTCGGGCGCCGCCGACGTGCTCGCCGCACTCGGCGTCAAGATCGATCTTACCGCCGATGCCGTCGGCCGCTGCATCCGCGAGGCCGGCATCGGCTTCATGTTCGCGCCGGCGCATCATCCGGCGATGAAGAACGTCGCCGCGACCCGTGTCGAACTCGGCACCCGCACGATCTTCAATCTGCTCGGCCCGCTCGCCAACCCGGCCGGGGTGCGGCGGCAGATGATCGGCGTGTTCTCCAAGCAATGGACGCAGCCGCTGGCGCAGGTCCTGAAAAATCTCGGCGCCGAACGGATCTGGGTGGTGCACGGCTCCGACGGGCTCGACGAGATCACGACATCGGGGCCGACCAGCGTCGCCGCGCTCGAAGACGGCGCGGTGAAGACTTTCGAGATCGCACCCGAGGAATTCGGCTTGCGCAAGGTCAAGCCCGAAGCGCTGCGTGGCGGCGACGCGGCGGCGAACGCCAAAGCGGTGCAGAACGTGCTCGAAGGCAAGGAATCCGCGTTCCGCGACGTGGCGCTGTTCAACGCCGCCGCCGCTCTCGTGGTCGCAGGTAAGGCGAAGAACCTGAAAGACGGACTGCATGCCGCCGCCCACTCGGTCGATTCCGGCGAAGCCGAGGCGCGGCTCGATCGTTTGATCGCGGTGTCCAATGCCTGACATTCTCGCGACCATCGCCGCCTATAAGCGCGCCGAAATCGCCACGGCAAAACGCCAGCGCCCGCTGGCAACGCTCGAACGCGACGCCAAGGCCGCCGGCGCCCCGCGCGGCTTCCTGGCGGCGATCGAACGCCGGCTCGCGGCAGGCGATTATGCGCTCATCGCCGAGATCAAAAAGGCCAGCCCGTCGAAGGGACTGATCCGGGCCGATTTCGATCCGTCCGCGCTCGCGGCTGCGTATCAGCAAGGCGGTGCCACCTGCCTCTCGGTGCTGACCGACGCCCCCTCCTTCCAGGGCAATATCGACCATCTGCGCGAGGCGCGCGCGGCCGCCTCTCTGCCGGTGCTGCGCAAAGACTTTATGTATGAAACCTATCAGGTGGTTGAGAGTCGCGCCGCCGGTGCCGACTGCATCCTCATCATTATGGCCGCGGTCGAGGATGCGCTCGCTGCGGAGCTCGAGGCGGCGGCGTTCGCGCTCGGCATGGACGTCCTGGTCGAGGTCCACGACGAGGAGGAGCTGCGGCGGGCGCGGCGCCTGAAATCGAAGCTCATCGGCATCAACAACCGCGACCTGAAGACCTTCGCGACCACGCTTGCGACCTGCGAGAAATTAGCACGCCTCGTTCCGGCCGGACGCGTCGTCATCGGCGAGAGCGGCATCTTCACGCCCGACGATCTGGCGCGGCTCGCCAAGGCCGGGATCTCGACCTTCCTGGTCGGCGAAAGCCTGATGCGCCAGCGCGACGTCGCGGCGGCGACGCGCGCGCTCATCGCCCGCAAGCCGGCGCTCGCGTCCGCCCGGTGATTGCGGTGGCCCGGCCGAAGCTCACGCATCTCGGCGCGCGCGGCGAAGCTCATATGGTCGACGTTTCCGCCAAGGCCGCGACCGAACGCGAGGCGCTCGCCGAAGGCCGCGTCGTCATGGCGCGCTCGACGCTCGAGGTCGTGCGCAAGGGCGATGCCAAAAAGGGCGATGTCCTCGGTACCGCCCGCATCGCCGGCATCATGGCGGCAAAGCGCACGCACGACTTGATTCCGCTTTGCCATCCGCTGGCGATCTCGCAGGTCGAGGTCGATATCAGTCCCAATGCGGGGCTGCCCGGCCTCGAGGTCAAGGCGCGGGTCAAGGTTGCCGGACCGACCGGAGTCGAAATGGAGGCGCTCACCGCCGTCGCCATCGCCTGCCTCACCATCTATGACATGGTGAAGGCGCTCGAACGCGGCATGCGGATCGAAGGCATCCGGCTCGTTGAAAAGCGCGGCGGCCGCGGCGGCCACTATCGCGCAGAGGATTCGTAGCGTCGTCATTCCGGGGCGCGGGCTTGCCCGCGCGCCCGGAATCCATAATCACTATCAGTGGATATGGATTCCGGACAGCCTCGCTTCGCTCGGCTTCCGGAATGACGAACTGAGTGCGGGTATTGATCGTGGCGTTATTATCCGTCGCAGAGGCGCTCGAACACGTGCTCGCGCAGGCAGCTGCGCTTCCTGCCGAAGAAGCCCCGCTTGCCGAAGCTTGCGGGCGCGTGCTCGCCGCCGATCTCAAGGCGCTGCGCACGCAGCCGCCCGCCGACGTCTCCGCCATGGACGGCTATGCCGTGCGCGCCGCCGACGTGGCGAATGTCCCGGCGCAGCTCACAGTGATCGGCGAAGTCGCCGCCGGCCGGCCCTTTGCGCGCGCGGTCGGGCCCGGCGAGGCGGCGCGCATTTTTACCGGCGGCGTGATGCCGGCGGGCGCCGACACGATCGTGATCCAGGAACACACAAGGCGTAACGGCAAGGAAGTCGAGGTCGAGAAGCCGGCGGTGAGCGGCCGGCACATCCGCACGCAGGGGCTCGATTTCAAGGCCGGCGAGACGCTCCTTTCGGCCGGCCATCGGCTCAGCGCGCGCGACCTCGCGCTGGCGGCCGCCATGAACCACCCGCGCGTTCCGGTGCACCGCCGCCCGAAGATCGCCGTGTTCTCGACCGGCGACGAATTGGTGCCGCCGGGCACAGAGCCGGCGCCGGGGCAGATCGTCTCCTCCAACACCTTCGCCCTCGCCGCGCTCGCGCGCGCGGAAGGCGCGCAAGTCGCGGACCTCGGCATTATCCGCGACCAACTCGACGCGACGGTCGCGGCCGTCCGCCGCGCACGCGAACTCGGCGTCGACGTCCTCCTCACCAGCGGCGGCGCCTCGGTCGGCGACTACGATCTGGTGCAGAAGGCGTTCACCGCCGAAGGCATGACGCTCTCGTTCTGGAAACTGGCGCTGCGGCCTGGCCGCCCGCTGATGCACGGGCGGCTCGGCGCGATGCACGTGCTTGGGGTCCCCGGCAATCCAGTCTCGGCGTTCGTCTGCGGGCTCCTGTTCCTGGTGCCGCTGATCCGCCGCCTCGCCGGCCGCAGCGACCTCGCGCCGAAGGCGGAAACCGCCCTGCTCGGCAGCGATCTGCCCGAGAACGACGAGCGGGCGGATTATTTGCGGGCAATGCTGAAGCAAAGCCCGGATGGCGATGTGGCGACCGCGTTCCCGATCCAGGACTCCTCGATGATGACGCGGCTCGCCAAAGCCGATTGTCTGTTGGTGCGCGAGCCTTTTGCGCCGCCGGCAAAAGCCGGTAACCGCTGCAGCATCATCAAGCTCGAGGATTAGCTGTTGCCACCCATCGGCAAAAGCAAAGAGCCCGGAATCTGCGTCCCGGGCTCTTGTTGTCGCTCGAAGCGGCAGTCGTTATTGCGCGATCACCAGTGCGCGGCTGATGGGCCCCAGTTCAATTTCCAAACCAGGCCGGTCGTAACAGTCTGCACGAACGACCGGTTGTTTTGGACGTTCCCGGTCGGCACTCCTGCGATCGAGGTTTCAATCAGATTGGTATTGTTATATTCGGCGAAACGATATTCGGTCTTCCAGTAGAGGCCCGACGCCCACGCCCACGGCACCCTGTATTCGTAGCCGCCGCCGAGGAACCAGCCGTTGACGGTGTAGGCGCCCGGGAAGGTGAAGCCGTCCGCGACGCCGTTAGCCGTCAGAAACTCGGCCGAATTAGTAAAGCGGGCCCCGGTCCAGCCGCCGGAGAAGAACGCCATCAGGTTCGGGTAGGGCAGATAGCCGATACGCCCGCCCGCGTAATACGCGTCGGTCTGCTTGACGTTGTACATTATCGGGCTGCCGCCAACGATGAGCTCCGGCTGATTCGTGCCATTAAGCCCCATGAAATCGTAGTCGCCGAACGCGCCGATCACGAAATTTCCAAAGCCGCTAACCGGGAACTCGTAGTCACAGCCACCGCCGACTCGGCCGAGCCAGCCCCGACCGCCGTCAGTAGTAGTCTGAGTGGTAGCCGGCACGAACGCGGTATTGGTGTTGTTGTGGTCTTGGTTCCACATTCCATAGCCGACGCCGCCGGTGATGTAGCACCCACTCCAGCTCGGAGGCGGCGGCGGCGGCGCTTTCATCACGGGCGGCGGCGGCGACATATCGGCGGCGAATGCCGAGCCGGTCACGGCCAGCGCAAACGATGAAGCGAGTAAAAATCTCTTCATAGCGATCCCCCATTCCCAGGAATGAAAAGCTGGCGCCAATTTTACCTTAGTCGGCGCCATTCTTGTGTATCCGAACGGCAACAGCCGCCGAAATTCGACGGCGAATTCACACCGCCGAATCAGGGGCCCGCCGAGGGTTTCCTTTCCAAAAGATTGCCTGTCCGCGAATGCTTCGGCCCACCGCGCGAGCGGCTCTAGCCGCGCCGCAAAGCTTAAATCCCAGCGTTAAAAGGGCCTTGGGCCCGGCGCTCGACTTGTTCACGTCAAATTAAATGCTTGCGGAACACATATGGAACGGATAGGGTCCGTTCATGATTTGTTTCAGCCGCTGTGCGGCCAGCAAGGGGAGCGCCGATGCTCACACGCAAGCAAGCTGAGCTCTTGCGGTTTATACATGAGCGTCTCAAGGAGGCCGGAGTTCCACCCTCGTTCGATGAGATGAAGGACGCGCTCGACCTGCGCTCGAAATCGGGCATTCACCGCCTGATCACGGCGCTGGAGGAGCGCGGTTTCATCCGCCGCCTGCCCAATCGGGCGCGGGCGATCGAGGTGATCAAGCTCCCCGAATCGGTCGCCCACGGCATCGCTTCGAGCCGCAGCCGCGGCTTCACGCCAAGCGTCATCGAGGGCAATCTCGGGCGGGTGCGCACCGCCTCCGAGGAGGAGGGCGGCCGGCCAGTCGCCGTGCCGGTGATGGGCCGAATCGCCGCCGGCACGCCGATCGAAGCGATCCAGACGCGCAGCTCGACCATCAACATCCCCCCGGAGCTCCTCACCACCGGCGAGCACTTCGCGCTCGAGGTGCGCGGCGATTCGATGATCGATGCCGGCATCCTCGACGGCGACATTGCGCTTCTCAAACGCAGCGACGCCGCCGACACCGGCGATATCGTCGTTGCCTTGATCGACGACGAAGAAGCGACGCTCAAGCGCTTCCGGCGCCGCGGCGCCTCGATTGCGCTCGAGCCCGCAAACGCCGCGCACGAGGTGCGCATCCTGCCGCCCAACCGGGTGCGCATTCAGGGCAAACTGGTCGGACTGTTCCGGCGGTACTAATCGTCCGGCTGCAGATCCTCGGGCCGCGGCGTCGCGTCATGTGGCGGCGATGACGGTATGATTGGGCTTTCCGCCGCAGCTTCGGGACCGTTGCTTCGCGCCGGCCGCGGCGCCCATGGCCGGTCGAATCCTTCCGCGCGGGCCGACTCCATGACGAAGCGAGAGCCGTCGCGGCGCAGCGCCAGCGCGCCGCGCTCACGCCACAGCTTGCGGCCGATCACCGGCGCCGCGCAGTGCGGCGGCGCATCGCGCGTCGTTACGATGAGGAGGGTGCGCCGGCAATCTTCTTCGAACGCATCGGGCGCGAACACATAGGACACCAGGCCGCCGTCGGCGAGCTTGCCGCGGCAGCCCGCCGGGTCGCAGGCGATGCCCGCGCCCAATCCCGAATCGCGGACATCGCGGCCGTCGGCGTCGGCGGCAAGCCACTCGCGAATCGCGAAATTGTCGCTGCCGCTATGATGGAAGGCGAGCCGGCCGTCGGCGCCGCGCACGGCAAAGCTCCGCCCGTCGGCGGATATCAGGACGTCCGGGACCGGCGCGCGCACCGCCCAGACGATGGCGAGGACGACGAGCGCGACGCCGCCCCAGCGCAATGGCGTCTTCAGCAGGCCGATCACGAGCAGCGCCGCGGTGCCGAGAAGAAGCGGTCCGGTGCCGAAACTGGTAACGCGCCCGAATGCCCCGGGGAGACTCGCGACCCACAGCGCGACGGCATCCATCCACTCGATGCCCCATCCCATTTGCCGCCAGAATTCGGCGTCGAAGCCGAACGGTATGGCAATGACGCCGAGGATGCCCATGGGCATGACCCAGGCCGAGACGATCGGCATGGCGAGCAGATTGGCGAGGACGCCGTAGGGCGCCAGCCGGTGAAAGTGATAGGCGGCGTAGGGCATGGTGGCGA
>Ga0187784_10002431_pt1 | contig 14917 bp, 17 predicted proteins | sample 1015_SJ02_MP15_2_FD_132964 | JGI IMG/M metagenome (GOLD analysis project Ga0187784, IMG submission 132964) | Tropical peat soil microbial communities from peatlands in Department of Meta, Colombia - 1015_SJ02_MP15_20_MG | ecosystem: Environmental > Terrestrial > Soil > Wetlands > Peat | place...
CCAGACGGTCCTCCTCGCAATGGGATCTAAACCGACTGTCGGTTCATCTAGGAAAAGCATTCTCGGCCTGTGTAGCATGGATTCGGCGACCTCTAGTCGTCGAATCATGCCTCCGGAATATTCGCGCACCATTTTATCTGCGAATTCTGAAAGCCCCATGAAAGTCAACGCGTCATGAATGCGGCTCTGCCTTTCACGACGAGGTATATGGTAGAGTTTGGCAAAGATCAACAGGTTCTCGTACCCGGTTAGGGAGCCGTCGGCAGAAAGTAACTGAGGCACATAGCCGATTACGCTCCTCACCTGCGCGGAGTGCCTGACGATATCATACCCCGCGACGACGGCGTTGCCCGATGTTGGGGGGAGAATTGTGGTTAACATTTTGATTACTGTAGTCTTTCCTGCGCCGTTGGGGCCGACCAGGCCAAACATCTCGCCGGGTTGTACGGAAATGCTCAGCCTATCGACTGCGGTTAGGGTTCTGAAACGTCTCGTAAGTGACTGAGTTTCGAGAATAGGCTTGGGTTCCCCTATGGGTTCGTTAACCAGTTCGGCACGCTGCTTTGACATCACACAACCCTCTCAGAGAAGACTCGTCTGAGTATTTTCATTCCTTTAACAACTGTAGCTCGTTCCGCTTCCGGCAGGCGATCAAATCGTTCCTTCAGATAGTCCTGCGTAGCATTCCAAGCTGAGTGAAGAGTTGTCTCCCCTTGTTGAGTCAACGTGAGGTCGACGCGCCTTCGATCGCCTCGATGGGTTTTGCGGGTCACGAAGTTACGCGTGACAAGGCCATCGACGAGCGCCGACATTGACGGGAGCGTCAATCCTATGTGATCAGCCACTTCAGATAGGTATGCGCCTTCGTTGCGGCTTATGAAGAGGAGCGTGCGGAATTGGGGAACGGACAGTAGCTGTGTGCCGTGTTCTCTCAACTTTATCCTTATGACACGCATGGCCAGTGGCACAACGTCCAGAACCTCATGCGCACATTCATCCGGTGCGCCTTGCAAGCGTTGCATTTTCCTTCGTCTTTCGAATGATTCGAAACCCTAAGTATTTAACCATCGCCCTTCAATATTCAGCGCTGGGAAGCACCTTTCTGGCAGGAGCTTGAAACAACTTCGTGATCCGATTATGACACAGGGCATTGAATCAAGAATTACTTGCACTCGTGGTCCTCGCTTGGTGGTCTCGAAGCGACCCGTTTCACGTCTATTCCTAATCAGTCTCTTTCTCCTATTCCTAACCACATACAATCTTATGCCTGGAGTTTATTCGCGGGAGGTTTCAGGTACCCGCCTCGGCCTATTAACCAACCCGTCTGCAGCTGTAATCAAAGTTGGAGATGAGTCCGCCATCAATCTTACAGCGACAGGGGGGCCAATTTCAGGAATGGTCTGTTTCAGTGAGCAAGGTTTTCCATCCACCGGCTTCACGCTCACGTTCCTTCCTCAATGCGCGTACTCGCAAGCTGGCGTGGCCAGTGCGCAACTGATTGTTCAAGTTACGCCGGCGGCCGCTCCCCAGAACTTCACAGCGCTCATCCTGGCCACTCTTGGAAATCAAACGGCTTCGTCCCCTCTAACGATAACCGTCGTGCCGGCCATACCCGCGTGGATACCATGGCTCGGCGTTTTGGTCTTCTTCTTAGTGATCGGTGCCGCCCTGTTCGTCAAACCACGCAGATCCAAGAGAAAAGGAAAAATGAATGACACATGAGTCGCGTGTAGGGTCGAGAGCCTTGGATCTTCACTTCAAACTCCAAACAACAGCCGGCATCGTGTTGACCGCCATAGGGCTAGTTGGCATATTCATCTCATTTTCAATTCAGAAATCCGACGTCGACCCCACCGCTCTCACAGTTGCGTTCGCCTCGATATCCACGTCGATAGTCGGAATATCCTTGATAATCGGAGACCCGACACCTAAGACGGCGAACAAACCATCCCCCTAACCCCGCTTCGAATATTTCCAGTAACCGCCAATACCTGCGATTTGCTTCGCTAGTATGTCCGCTCACATTTTTGGCTAATCTCTGACTCAAGGTAAAGCTGTTTTATGAAATCGGCTGCGTACCACTCGGGGTCGTGCAGTGTGAGCGCTGCTCAATTCACCCACCTCAATTGACCTGCAACTTCAGATTCTTTGCTTTCAAACGTTACGGGTTCCGATGACTTCACTGATAGAATTAACCGTCGCTTCTGTAAGAAGGCGGAGTAATTCTCGGTTTATTCTCGACACGATTCCGGGACCGTGATAGACAAATGCAGTGTAGACCTGCACCGAAGAAGCTCCGGCCTTGAATGCCTTCCAAGCGTCGGCGCCTGATGATATGCCGCCACATGCGTTGATCGGAATACGTCCGTCAGTGTAGTCATAAGTATCGGCGATTATCCTCAACATGTCCTCAAAAATCGGGGGGCCGCTCAGGCCTCCAGTTCCAATGCTCGCCCTTGGTTCGTTCACGAGCTTCGTATTAGTGCACGTAAGTCCTTCAACCTTCGACTTGACGCAAACGTCGATGAGGTGGTGAACGTTCTGGCGTTCGTCATCGTCAAAGTGTGGCGGAAGCTTCACCCAAACTGGTCTGGCTGATGTTTTCGATTCCTCGATCGCCTCAAGCAATGCGGTTAACGTTTTCGGAGTTTGGAATATTCTTACTCCGGTTGTGTTAGGCGTGCTGATGTTCAGCTCGACTCCATCCACTAACGGCTCCACTAGGCGAAAACACTTCGCAAACTCTTCAACGCTCAAGCCGGATATGCTGACAACAACGGGTCCGTAAGCGGATCGTCGGCGGGCAAGGTTTGGCGCAATCGCCCCAGCTCCTCGGTTCGGTAGCCCCATTGAGTTGATTAGGGCGTTGGGCATGTAACGCCATATTCTCGGCTTAGGGTTGCCCTCTCGAGGATTAAGCGTTAACGTTCCGAGGGTGAGATAGCCAAACCCGGTTCTGAATAGCGATTCCACCATCTCGCAATTCTTATCGAAACCCGCAGCCAAACCAACCGGATTCGTTAACTCGAATTTGCCCAGCTTGACATATAACCTGGGGTCTTGGACGCATAGGCGCCAACTCACCAACCCCCACAGGAGCCGCCGTTTGAAGAACCACTTTGCGATTTCGTGCGCTGTTTCGGGCTGGAAAGAGAACATGGTGCGGCGAATGACTGATTCATAGAAACTGAGTTTCAAACCTGACTACTCATCCGCACTTATCGCCGCCTAACGATAGAGGTTCGCATAAGAATAGTTTACCACTCTTCAAGCCAACCTCCGCTGAGTCTGCGGAGATTGTGGGAGTTAAGTTGGCTGGGTACCTACCGTGACTTGGATCGTCTGATATTTGCCCGAACGGACTATGGTGACGGTTATCGTCTGGCCTGGAAGGGTGTATCTCTCAAGATATGTCAGCAGCGCATCGTAGTTAACAATTCGAGTTCCGTTCACGCCAACGATCACGTCGCCACCTATCACGTATTGTTGTCCGCCGATCGTAATGGTCTGCTGCCCTCCTTCCAGGCCTGCGGTGGCGGCAGGGGAACCCGGTTCGACCTTTTCCACCAACACACCGTATGTGACGTTGACTCCGGTCAGCTGAGAGACCTGATAATTCATATCCGTGCCGTCGACGCCTATGTAAGGATGCATCATGTACTTGCCGGTGCTAATCAGAGAAGGCAGCTCCCGAAGTATCGTGTCGGATGGTATGGCGAAGCCGACACCTTGTGAACCGCTAACGTCTGCAGAGGTGATCCCGACTACCATGCCGTACATGTTCAGAAGCGGCCCGCCCGAATTTCCAGGGTTTATAGGAGCACTGAATTGGATTGCGTCCGCAATGGTGAAGGTGCCGGACGTAGATTGGTACTGAATCGTTCTGCCCAGCTGGCTTACGATACCAAATGTGATCGAGCCCGAAAGCCCGAACGGGTTACCAATGGCAACTACGGGCATTCCAACAGCGAGTGAGGAGGAGGAAGCGAACCGCAGCGGGTACAAGTCAGAACTCGGCGCTGGTACTGTAAGAACCGCAAGATCGCTATAAGCGTCGGTACCAACAATATTCGCTGGGAAGGCGTCGCCATTCCAGAATGTTACGGTTGAGTTGACCACCCCGTCTACTACGTGAAAGTTAGTCACCACGTAGTCCGAGTTGGTGCCGCTAATCACGAATCCGGAACCGATCACACTCTCCACAGCTTGCTGTGGGCCGAAAAGGGTGTCAACAACAACTATTTTCGATCCCTCGATGGTCACTACGCTCCGGTTGGAGCTTTCATAGATCGCGACGGGATTCAGCTGGGAAACGGATGCGTTATCATCGCATTGACCAAGGATTGCCGCTACGCGGTTGGTCGCCGGATCCTGGTTACGCTCCTGTGAAATTATATTTTGGAGTTCGGCGACTTTTGCTGTTTCCCCGGAAAACGCGACACCATAGTATGCAGCAACCGAACCGAGGACAATGACCAATAATACGAGGGCCACAAGAACCTTTTTCGAGTGATTACGAACTAATCGCCAATCCAACCCACCATTACGAAGCTTTGAATCCTATTCTAAGGACTGAAGAGCGGAGGGATACGAAAAAAGTGTTTCTCCAATTGAGCCAGATTTAATCTACGACCGCCATGCGTTGCCGGGCTTTTGGGCTAAGGGTCAACGCCATCGGTTCACCATTTTCGGCGGGGCTTAGCATGGATCCCGATAAATACGCTCTAAGTTGTTGCATATTTTGTTCTCATTGTTGGGAATCGTTAAGCCCTCTATTATACGGCAACAGGTCAACACTTATCGATTGGCATGAAGAGTGACGCTCACGCGCTTCTATCTGAAATCATGACAAACAAAGTTGTCACGGTAGATATTTCTGAGCGACTGGAGGAAGCGCTACGGCTGATGGTTAAGTTTGATATCGGAAGCATAGTAGTCACTGACAAAGAGAAACCTGTCGGCATCATTACAGAACGTGATGTGACTAGAGCATCGCTACGTGGAGACAGTCTCCTCAGGCTTCCAGTTAGAAGCCTGATGTCTAGGCCGTTGCAAACCGGGACCCCCGACATGGAGATATGGCTCACGTTCGAGACCATGCTGAGGCTGGGTGTGAGGCGGCTACCGATAGTGGAGGACGAACGACTGGTAGGAATCGTTAGCGAAAAAGATCTGACGCGATGGGTACTTCGGGTATTCTACGAGCCGAATCTCCCACCTGAAATTCTTGCTCTCGTAAAGAACCCAAACATTGAAGCATTGGTCGGCCGCCTTCGTTGTCCGACCTGCAGGCGGTATCAAGATGAATGCATATGCGTCAGGACAGGGGTTGCGAGTGAAGAATAGGGATTGGCTCGCGTCATTTCATTTCGTTGAGTAGATTGAGAATATTATCGCGATAAATCCGAGAATAGTGACGATGGTTCCAGTCGCTGTCGCGGCTAAGAGATCCGCTCCGAGAAGCACGTAGAGGGTTCCTTCGGTTATCGTGCCTGCAGTTATGAGCGCGAAACCCATTCCGGCGTAGAGCAGCGGCTTACTCGCGTTTCTCCTATAACCCAGGTAGGCCAAGTAGACGATGAACGCGCCTAAGACGAGCGCAATAAGCTTGGTTGCTGTCGCGAACCAGAATAGGCTTGAAAAATCAATCATGCTCTTGCTCCCTCAGATTGTAGGTATCGATGTCCACATTCGGGTGAACCTGTCAGACACATGTTCATTCACTATAACTTCTATCCTTACGTCACCGCGATCGAAACTTACGTCGATCCGTCGCAGTAGGCTCCTGTAGAGGTCGTACCACTTGCCATCAGTCGTACGTCCAGACTTTACTGCCGCGATAAGGCCTGCTTCGACGAGTTCCTCTATCCGCCGATATACGGTTGTAATAGGTATTTCGTACTTCTTACTTAGCTCCAGTGCGCTCAATGGTTCTTGTACTGTTGCTGTCAGAATCTTACGTGAGTACTCATCCGACAAGGCTGCGAGGATTCGTTGCTTTGCTGGTTCGTCGCTGACTATCATGGAGGTCTCTATGCCCTCATGCCTGCCGGACATGTCACATACAATTCTAGATAAACAAATAAGTTAGCCGATTACCGGTCCATAACCGGTATTCGGGCGGTTTGCCCCATGCGGCTAGGAATAGTAAGGATCAGCCAGACGAAATTCGGGAAGGTCGCTGATACCTTAAACCGCGAAATCGGCCGCTGAGGCTTTGAGACAGGCGTTATCCAGCGACTTCACCGGGAAAGATATTTCGTCGCTCATTGTTTGCTCCGAAACGCATTATGATAAGCAGCAATCTCGGGCTGGAATTATGGCTGAATATCTCAACCTCATGCGTTCAAGTTAACGGAGATGCGAAGACTGGGATTTGAAAAATTTGGATTGATTTCATACGTTAGCCAAACCAGAGCCTCAGAATTCATCAAATGCCTGGAAGCCGACAAAATCTGCGGCACAAAATGCCTTGAATGCGGGATACGTTGATTTTCCACCGCGCATTCCGTCGTAGGTGCCTTTCAAAACTAAAAGTTGGCAAGCTGAAGCATAAGCCGCTCAAAGTTGAAAGTGAATGGTTTGTCTACCTTCAACAACTTCAGACTCCACACGAGAAAGCGCTACCTAGTCGAAGCTTCACGCTAGAAGACACAAACGCCCGTAGCCGAACTCCCTTAAACCGGATGGCGGTGTTGTTTCCCGTTCCGGCAGCAAGCAGGCAAGTACTCGTCATCGAATTCGGCGTTTTCTGCCGCCGGTTTTTCCTCTACCACGAAACCCTCTCAACGTTACTATCGAAGGGCATTAAAGCGTTTGCATTTGTGGGGAAGGTGCCGATCGAGTATTAGGCTTCCTTTGTTCTCAGAGATGCTTTCGGAGCGTCTCTGGTCACATAAACTAGAAGCCGCCCTCTCTTCTGGCACCAATCGGTCACCTTGTACATCCTATCGTCCAACTTCGCGGTGGTCATAATTCCCAAGAGGCCCTCAAGCACGAGGTTATGGTACCTGGTTCCATGCAAATACCAGTATCCACTGACCCCTAACAGGAGCAAACCTATCACGTTCACCTTGCCAACGAACAGTAACTTGGCTTTGTAACGGTGGATGAGCAGAAATCGGCCGGTTCTGATTTTCTCATAGACCAAAACGGGCATCCGCTTGTTGAAGTGCGTCAACTGATCGAAAGTAGGCGAGTTTTGGCCCTCTTTACTCAGAATTTCATGTCTCGCGAAAGATAAAGGATACTCAACACCGCGAGCGATAACCGTTAACATATAGCCCATAAACCCGAAGGTGCAGTTCGTAGATCCCATGTCGAGATTCTTAGATAAAGTAGCCATAGTAACAGGCGCTAGTGGTGGCATAGGTCATGCCACAGCCATAGAATTTGCCCGAGAAGGTGCCGACGTCGTTGTTCAGTACTCCGCCAACATTGCGGCAGCTAAGAGAGTGGCAGACGAGATAGGAACCTTGGGTCGTCAAGCACTCCTTGCACAGGCTGACTTTACTAACCTCAAGGATTCACCTCGGGAAGTGCAGGAGATGGTCGACGCAACCATAGGCAAGTTTCGAAAGGTCGATTTTCTGGTCAACCTAGCCGGGTACCCGGCAAGAGGCGAATGGAACAAGCAATTCCTAGACCTTGCAACGGAGGACTTTCTCAAACCCATCCAAGTAGACCTGCTTGGATCGTTCCTCTGTTCCCGAGCCGTCGCACCGCACTTCTTAAAGCAGAAGCATGGCGTCGTCGTCAACGTCAGCTCGACGCCGGCCCTGAGCGGACACAATAAAGGCTTCGCTTTTACCGTCGCTAAAGCGGGCGTTATCGGCTTGACTAAGGCTCTGGCCGTTGAGCTAGGCCCTTACGTACGAGTGAATGGAATCGCTCTTGGAAATGTCGAAACGGAATGGGTGAAAGAATTGAAAGCGGAAGAAGTGAAGACAGCCGTGAATGAGAATCTCACCAAACGATTCGGCACTCCCGGAGAGATTGCTAGGGTAATCGCATTCCTCTGTTCAGACGATTCAGCTTTCATAGACGGGCAAACACTAGTTGTGGACGGCGGCGGAGTTCTACGATAGGCGCCTTCGTAGCCGTGCGGGTTGATGGCATTTCAGGAAGCCTTAAAGGACTATTTCGCACGCTAGCATGACACCGATGGAAACCAGCCCTCCTCAACCAAACATATTCCCAGGAAACTGGACCGTTAAGACGCAGCAATTGCTGCGCACCTACGAGCAGGCGTTTGTACAGGACTGGAACCCTGTCGCATTGCCTTGGGATTCCCTTGACCCTACGGGGCTAGACTTGAAGGAACGAGTTGCGCAGGCGTACTGGATGGCCAAACTCGCCCTATTTGAAAAATCGGGAATCGGAGCCTTTGGAACGGCCATGCTGAAAGCCGCCATGTCGGAGATGGAAGATCCGACAAAAAAGTTTCTCGCGTCAGTAACCTTTGACGAGTGCAGGCATGATGAAGTTTGCAGGCGAGCCTGTAACAAGCTATGCCCGAACTTCCCTTACAAGTACAACGCCATAACGGACTTTGAAAGGAGGGCGCTCAAGAACATCACCGCTTTGTACGATAATGGAAGGAGATATTGGAACGGGTTCATGAAAGCGTGGGACAAGTACCCCCTCGAGCTGATCTTCTCAAGTTTCTTCTTCGCGGAGATAGGCGCCCAGCTGATCTTCAAAACGGTCAGTGAGTTCTCCCAGATCAACCTCTACAAGGAGGCATTCCAAAACGTAACTGTAGATGAATCAAGGCATCTAGCGGGAACGTTATCTCTGCTGGATAATTTGTCCGAGAATTTCGAAGCTGATCAGAAGTTAATGATAACCCGACAGATGAAGCATGGCTTCATCTTTCTTTCACCCCTCCTTTACCGACCCCTGTCCATATTCTGGCATTTACCAAAAGACTTCGACGAAACAGATCGAGAAATGGAGGCTATCGCAAGAGACTCTGGGCTAGGGGTACCTACGATTGATGAGAAGTCGAATGGGTGGTTGAAAGCGATACAGAGGCGTAGGGAACAGATAGAAAAACTAGGTATCCTACTACCAGCCATACCAGAGATCAGCCTCGAAGGCAAGGAAGTGGACGTCCGCGCCGATGAACCGGTAGCAACCCCGTTCTGAGAAATCTCGAGGATGTGGCGTCTCCTCTACGGACAAGTCTTCCAGAGCTGTCACTCAGTGTCCTTGGAAGATTGGTTCTCTCTTTTCGAAGAAAGCTCTAACGGCTTCCATATGGTCTGACGTTGCACCGGCGACCTCTTGGAGGTAGCCCTCATATTCGAGGGCGACTTCCAAGTCAGACGCGACTGACTTATTCAAGGCCCGTTTAGTTAGTTCCAGGGCTTTTGTAGGGCCTTGAGCCAATCGAGTGGCTATCTCACGTGTGGTTGGAATAAGCCGGTCGCCCGGCACTACTCTTGCGACGAGCCCCAGCCTCTCCGCTTCCTCGCTGCCCAGTTCCTGGCCGGTTAGACACAACTCTGATGCCTTCGAAAAGCCGACAAGCCTTGGAAGGAAGAAGCTGGTTCCCGAGTCCGGCGCGAGGCCGACTCGAACGAATGCCTGAATGAATTTAGCATTTTCCGCGGCAATTCTGATGTCGCATGCGTATGCTATTCCTGCCCCAGCGCCCGCGGCCACGCCGTTTACCGCGGCAATGATTGGTTTCGGCGTTTGGCGAAGGCGTCGAATGATCGGGTTGTACTTGTTTAGTAATCGTTCCCCCAGCCGAGGGTTCTCCCTACGCTCATATTGCCCGCGGAGGTCTCTGATGTCCTCTCCCGCCGAGAAGGACCTGCCACTTCCTGTGATTATGATACATCGGACTTCAACATTCTGTCCTGCGACCTTCAACGCTTCTAATAGTTCGCGTCCCATCATTTCGTTGATCGCGTTGAGCGCTTCAGGCCTGTTGAGCGTAATCGTGGCGATGTTCTCCGATACCTCATACAGAATTGTTTGGCAATTCGCGCTCATCATTTGTCACGTGCCTATGGCTTGGCTCGGTTTTGTTTCTTCTTGACGGTGGGGTGAATTAGCGTAGCCGCTACGGGGCCAAGCAGCAGGCCGACGAATAGAAGGAGGATCAAGGTTGCAATTGTTTTGACAACCAAATCAGCAGATGTGTAGCTGTAATCGCATTTCAAAGCGCCTATGAAGGGCGTTCCTTGCAAGCAATTGACCAGCCCAACTAGGGCAACTAATACAACCGCCGATGCTATGAATGCAACCTCGTACAAGTGTCTGGGCATCTTACTTCCCTTTGAAATTGGGCTTCCGTTTCTCTAGGAACGCCCGCATACCTTCTTTTCCGTCCTCCGTAGCGAATAGCATGTAGAATGCCTTTCGCTCGAAGTCCAACCCCACCTCAAGCGTCGTGTCCTGCGCTTTCAGTACCGCTTCTTTCGCCGAGCGGACTGAGATCGGGGGTTTAGACGCAATGTCGGCCGCAATTTTCTTTGCTTCTTCCATCAAGCTCTCCGGGGGGACTACTCGGTTGACCAAGCCAACCCTGCAGGCCTCGTCCGCCGAAATCGACTTACCCGTAAGGATCATCTCCATCGCCTTGTACTTTCCAACGACTCGTATCAACCGCTGTGTTCCGCCTGCGCCAGGGATGATGCCAACGTTAACTTCGGGTTGGCCGAACGTTGCAGCTTCGGATGCGATGATTATGTCGCAAGTCATCGCCAACTCATTTCCTCCCCCAAGGCAGTAGCCGCCCACCGCTGCAATCATGGGTTTCGAAATTTTCCTTATCCGGTCCCACAACTCAAACCTTCGGCCAAGCATAAGGTCCACCGGTGTCAGCTGAGACATCTCAGCCAGGTCAGCTCCGGCCGCAAAGGCGCGTCCGCTGCCGGTCAAGATAATCACTCTAACCTCCTCATCCTTATCTAACTCCTCCAGGCCGTTCACAAGTTCGGACATGAGTCCGAAACTCAGTGCGTTCAAGACGTTTGGGCGGTTCAGTTGGAGTACGCCGATATTGTTGTCCTTTGTCACCAAGATGTTCTGGTAACTCAAAATTCGTCCCAGACCAGACCTAAGGGCATTGAGACTTAAGCTTCACCAATACGTTGCGGATACTCTGCTTCACACAGACCGGGTGTAGATCATCCTTGTTTTGAAGCGTCGTTCGATCACGCAGTAGAGATAACGATTACGCTTAACTACTCGTATAACGAACGTTAAATAGTCAGTTTAAAAGGAGAAGCTTTCACGAATTTCAAGAGTAGAGGACAAGCCTTTGCATCCATCGCGACCCCCTTGGACTATGAGGTCTGATCTATCGGTCGCACCTGTCTTTGTCTGCTGGGAGACAACGAAGGCTTGCCTACTGGCTTGCAAGCATTGTAGAGCGAGAGCGATTAGACGAACTCTGCCGGATGAGCTGAGCCATGAAGATGGAATTAAGATGATAGATCAGCTGACAGAATTCGGAGAGCCGTATCCCGCTCTTCTTCTTACCGGAGGGGATCCTCTCATGCGGGATGATTTCTTTGACCTAATTGAATATGCGAAGCGAAAAGGGATCTACGTCGCCGTGGCCGCCAGCGTAACTCCGAAACTGACCGATGCGCTTATCGTCAAAATGAAGGAATTTGGCGTTGACATAATGTCATTAAGCCTAGACGGCGCGAACCCCGAAACCCATGACAGGCTCCGAGGTGTGAAAGGAACGTGGCAAGAGACAATTCGCAATCTGCATCTCGCTACGGACGCCGGGTTGAGGACTCAGATCAACACGACGGTGATGAGGAGCAATGTCCGTGAGTTAGCCGATATCTTTCACGTGGCTAAAGAGAACGGCGCCGTGGCTTGGGAAGTATTCTTTCTAATTAGGACCGGCCGAGGTGCGTCCCTTGAAAGTTTAGACGCCCAAGAATGCGAAGAAGTCATGCACCTCCTCTTTGACGCCGCACACTATGGTCTCCCAGTGCGAACGGCAGAAGGCCCGCATTTCCGGAGAGTGCGCGCAGAACGAGAGGCCGGAAACGCCTCTCCGACCGGGGTTCTCTACTCGCAACTAGCTACAAGGCTGCGGCAAATTGAAGGCGAACCTACGAGCCACGGTTCCATGAAATCCACAGCGACTCGGGACGGAAGGGGAATTATGTTCGTAGCGTACAATGGGGACGTGTATCCCAGCGGTTTTCTCCCTATTCCCGCCGGGAGAATGCCCGGCGACAGCCTCAGCGTCATCTACAGGTCTGCGCCGTTATTTGTTGCCCTGAGAGATTCTTCGAACCTTAAGGGCCGTTGCGGAGCTTGTAATTACAGAGAGGCATGTGGTGGGTCCAGGTCTAGAGCTTATGCCGAGTTCGGAGACCCGCTAGGGGAGGACCCAGCGTGCCCCTATGTTCCAGAAGTTGAAGCCAAGCCACAGTTACTCTCCGATCTGAGTTGAGGTATTGAATGTCGACTGTCTCTCAAGAGCAGCGGATACTTGAGGTCGCTAAGGAGCTATTCACACGGCGGGGATTCTCGAACGTCGCCGTACGGGACATATGCAAGGCCGCGGACGTTACTCCCCCAACCCTGTATTACTATTTCAAGAACAAGGAGGCACTATTCGACGCCGTTGTTCGAAAGAGCGTAAGCATGGCAGAATTTATCGGGAAATTAGCCGAGGCATCCGAGAATGTCAAAGAACCCAAGTCGCAAGTGGAGGCATTCACGCGGAGCTACCTCGCCAACTTTCCCAAGGATCATTTGAATGTCGGCCTGTACGTACGACATTCAACGGAAGAGCTTGATTCGATCGGGCGAAAAACACTCGCGGCCGACCTCGCTAGAATCCTATCCATCCTCGGCACGATTATCCAAAAGGGAATAACGAGCGGAGAATTTCGCGAAACGGACCCGAGAATGGCGGCGGAATGCCTTCTCGGCATGATGAACCGGTTCGTCTTTCAACAAATCCACTTCAAGCGTAACTACAGCCCTTCCGAAGCCTCGTCCTATCTCTCCGACTTCTTCCTCCGAGCCATGGAGAAGACACAGTCGAGTAGGATATGACAACGCATTGTCTAACCCTTGGAACCTTCAGCTCACGCTTGTAGGCACAAACCACAAGCACGCTCCAATTGACATCCGTGAACGGCTCTGGTGCCGCCCAGAGACGTTGCCGAGCCGACTCAAGTCGCTAATTGAGGGAGCCATATCTGAGGTCGTAATTCTTTCAACCTGCAACAGGACCGAAATCTACACTCTCTCATCACCGGACGCGGAAGCACCTGAACGTCTGAAGGGTACACTAGCCAAGTGGGGGGAAATCGGACAGAATGACATAGAACGGTACCTCTATGCTCTAACCGGTGAGGCGGCTGTGCACCACCTGATCTGTGTGGCTGCAGGTTTGGATTCTCTGGCGGTTGGTGAGCAGCAGATTCAGGAGCAGGTAAGGCAAGCTCTGCGAGTCGCAAATCGAGCGGGCTCTAGCGGACGCTTTCTCTCGGAACTATTCAGGCATACGGACAATGCTGCGAACAACATCAGGAGTCGAAGCGGGCTTGTAAGCGAACAGATTTCGGTGAGTTCCGCGGTTTCAGTCTTGCTGAGACATCTAGCGACGAATCGGAGGATTCGAACGATATTACTGGTCGGAGCTGGCAAGATGATTTCCCTCGCCGCCGAAGACTTGGCGGCGTTACCGAAGGTCGAAGTATGGGTCGCAAACAGGACGGTGCAAAGGGCCAAGGACCTGGCAAGTCGAGTAGGGGGTCGAGCAATTGGGCTGAGCGACGTCGACCGAGTACTCGAAAAGGCCGACGTTGTCCTAACGTGCACATCCGCGAATGATTATGTTATCGGAACTGAGGAGTTGCGAAAGGTAACCGAAAGAATTCCGGACAAAGAACTCATCGTTATCGATGTTGCTGTGCCGAGAAACGTAGACCCAAACGCGAAGCTCATACCGCGGCTCAAAGTGTACGACATAGACGATTTGGCACCCTTCGCGGAAGAGCATAGGAAGGCATTCCAGCCTAAGCTCGAGGAAGCGGAACGCTTAGCGCATGAGGAGACCAGAAACTTCTACGCTCATGTTAGGGCATACGATGCAAATGACCTACTCAAGGATTTGATGAAAGTCGCCGAAGACGTACGCGAGAAGGAACTGGCAAGGGCGTTGAGGAAGCTAGGGGATGTACCTACCCGAGAAAAAACTATTCTCGATCTGCTCACCCGTAGAATCGTGAACAAACTCCTCTACGAGCCCACCCTCCGTTTGAAAGAGCACGCTACGAACGGGGATGGAGGAAACTACGAAACCGTGATGCGCGAACTCTTCGACCTAGGACGGCAAAGCGAACAGTGAGAAACCAAATCCTAGTCGGCAGCAGAGGAAGCGAGCTTGCCATAGCACAAGCAAACGAGGTCCTCAAAGCACTGAGAGAGTCCGCCCCCGATTTCAACTACCGCCTTGTCTCAATCAAGACGACGGGCGACAAGTTAGCTCAATCTAGGGGAAGCATGTTCGAAGGTAAGGGCGTATTCACGAAGGAGATCGAAGACTCGCTTCTGAAAGGCGAGGTTCAGATGGCGATTCACAGCATGAAAGATCTCGCGACAGAACTGCCCCCGGGATTAACAATAGCCGCTGTCCCACGCCGCGCGAACCATCGAGACGCGCTAATCTCGCGGAGCAAGGAAAAGTTAGACCGACTACCGGCCGGAGCCACCATCGGGACGAGTAGCCCAAGGCGGAGAACACAACTTCTAGCTGCCAGAAGCGACCTTCAAGTCTTGGAAATGCGTGGGAACGTTGACACACGGTTGCGCAAACTAGACAGCGGGGATTTTGATGGAATAGTGCTCGCCGCAGCCGGGCTGATGAGGCTTGGGTTGGAGAGGCGCGTAACGGAGTTTCTGTCATCTAAGGTGA
>Ga0187784_10002432_pt1 | contig 14914 bp, 8 predicted proteins | sample 1015_SJ02_MP15_2_FD_132964 | JGI IMG/M metagenome (GOLD analysis project Ga0187784, IMG submission 132964) | Tropical peat soil microbial communities from peatlands in Department of Meta, Colombia - 1015_SJ02_MP15_20_MG | ecosystem: Environmental > Terrestrial > Soil > Wetlands > Peat | place...
CATAGTAGGTCTGAAAGCGTTTCATGCTGGAGTAGAGGGCGACAAAGCCGCCTTTCGAGAATCCCATCAGCGCAATACGGAGTGGATCGATGCTCGGACGCTTCGAGAGGAAAGCCAGCGCGCAATACGCGTCATAGATCATTGTGAGGCCGCCGAGTCGCGACTGATCGGCAATGGTTGAACCAATGCCTCGGCCCGAGAAACAGTCCACGATAAAAGCAGCTACGCCGATGTTGTTGAGTTCTGCCGCCCAACGGTTAACGTTCCCTCCGACACCTCCGGATCCATGGATGAGGATGACCGCGGGAAAAGGGCCCTCGACCACAGGCAGGCGCAATTCACCTGCAATCAACGCAGGCTCACCATTCGTTTGTCCAGTCAGAAACTGACGGTCAGAAAGTGTTTGCGTTGGGATCGGATGTATCTCGAGGCGGGCGGTCTGTCGGAACAGGGTGCCGGGCATGTCGGGGTTAGCTGCGCTCCGCTCGGCGGAAACGCGTTGCGCGCCGCTTTCCTCGCCGGAACCGTTCGCCTCAGGACTCATGTGGTGGCAAGCAGACTGGAATTCGACTTCTCGAGCTGGAACTCCTTATGAAGGACTCCGAGAATCTTCTGTACCTCTTTTAAATCCACCACACAGGAGACGTTGCAGCCTGAGGCAGTCTGTGAGCCTGCGATTACCTGAAGGTTCTCTCGCCGCAGTGCCGCGAAAGCCTGTTTGGCAATACTCGATAAATCACGAAGCTTCTGGCCAACAAGTGTCACCAAAGCGACGCCGCTCTGAACCCCAATTTCGCTCTTTTGGTCGCATTCGCTCTCCAAAGCAAACTCGTTTCGAAGTGCATCCATTGTTCGTTCAGTAAGTGCAGCACGAACTACCAGACCGAACTTACGAGGTGAGTGGGTCCGAACGGTCAAAACCATGTCCGCGTGCGCCGCGGACACCGCCGCAAACGCTCGGCGCATGGCATTCGGAGCCTGCTCGATTCGCGGGATCTTCACGGTGATCAGACTGAGGTCTTCCATCGCCGCTAGCGCTTTGACGCCAGCTTCCCGCTCTGGTCCTTCGAGAGTTATTTTCGTCCCCTCACGCTCCACGGCAAATGTGTTGCGGATCCAAACGGGAATCCCGTGCTGGATGACCGGCTGCAGAGTTTTGGGATGCAATACCTTGGCTCCGAAGTACGCGAGGGCGGTAGCCTGCCGGTAGGAGATTTGCGGGATGGTACAAGCTTCGGGTACCAATCGGGGGTCGGAAGTGAGAATCCCATTTACATCGGTCCAGATGATCACTTCCTGGGCATCGAGAGCGGCGCCTAAAATCGATGCCGAGTAATCCGAACCGCCCCGGCCTAGTGTGGTCAGCGAACCTTCGACAGTTGCGCCGAGAAAGCCGGTAACCACGGGTACGATTCCCTTTCGAAGCAGTGGACGCAACCGGGCTTCGCAGCGAGCACGTGTCAGTTCGAGGGCCGGATTAGCTCTACCGTGATGGGAATCCGTTACCAGACAGTCTCTGGCATCAACGGCCTCACTGGCTACACCGCACTCGATCAGCGCGGCCGCAACCAGTGGTGCGCACAGCCGTTCGCCAAGACTCGAGATGAAATCACGTGCCTTCGGCGTTAGTTCTCCTGCGAGCGTAGTCTCTTGGCAGGCCCGCTCCCCTTCGGCCAGACATCCCTGCATCGTATCTTCGAAATGCTTCCGCTCTACCGAGGAGGGAAGGAGGGCTCTCGCGGCTGACTCGTGCGTTTCTCTGATACTTGCAAAAATGCTCGAAACCGCCTGTGAATCGCCCTCTGCGGAACGAACCGCCGCTTCGATCAATAGGTCGGTTTTGCCCGCCATCGCGGAGACCACCACCAATACAGCGTGGTCACTCTGCGAATCTTGAACTATTTCCAGCACCTTTGTGAGGCTGGAAGCATCTCCAACCGACGTGCCGCCGAACTTCATGACTTGAAGCGGTTTCCGAAGATCGTGGAATTTCCTAACCGGACGCAGCCGGGGGAAATGAGCGACAGACGTGCCTCTGGCTACCTGCGCAGCTGGGGAATTTGCGTGAGAAGAAATTGAAGAAACGCCCCGTCGACCCTCCTGAGAATCGGGGAGATTGATCGGGGCTGGGATTCTAGCCGCCCCAAAAGCCACGGACTCTTCCAAACCCCCAGCGGGTTGCGCCCAGGCTGGGACATGGGAACTTGCCAAGAATGAGATGCTTGGAAGCAATTCTCGCCATTCCTCCGGTTTCAGCGCGATACTAACAGTCTCCCGGTCGCAGACACCGCAAGTGCGCTGTTTCGGGGCAAGTTACGGCCCAAACCGCACAAAGAAACACGGAAGCGTATGAGTCTATCTGTTGATATCAAGAGGGTTAACGTCCAAGATTGGCGGCTCCGCGTTCGCACAACCGAAAGGGGGTGAAAAGTCCTTCTCTTTTCCGCCACCTTCTCGGCGGACCCGAGCAAAGGCTTGGAGCAAGTTTGGACTTCTGTTCTCTAGGTTGAGCTGCCTAATTTTCACGATCACTGCGAGACAGCAGAGCCTAGGATTTTTCTTGAAATGCATCGCCTCGCAAACTCAACGTTTGGTTTTGGATGGTCGGTTCCATGTAAAGCTTGGCGACGCACCAGACGGCGGCAGCGTTCATGAGATGAAGGAGCCACGGTAGAGGTCTCAAGATATCGACGATCAGGACCGCACGATAGTCGTCGCTCTCGTTATAGACTTCGTGCTCGTGCCGGTCATCGAACATGACGCTTTCGCCCTCCTTCCAGGTGTAATACTCGTCCTTCACTCTGAGCCTGGGAGGATTATCGGTAGGCACCTTGAACGCGGTGTGGTAGCGAAGCAGGCCGCGATACATTCCCCGGTGAGCTGGTATCGATTTGCGGGGCTCGATGATGGAGAACCATGCGTCCACCATGTCCGGAATGTCATCAAGGACAGCAACGGTTCCAGGAAAGAGCTGGCGATTGGGCAGGTATTGATTCAGGTTCCGAAAGCACACCGATAACACTCGCCAGCCGGGAACAACCGGATGCGAGGTTACGGTCTCATGCACCAATCGGATCGACTCTCTCTTGGGAAGAAGCGCTTGCAACTCCTTCGAGATAGTTTCGAAGTTTTGATCGATCGCCAGTAACGGCGGATAGGTTTTTCGAACATCGTAAAAGGCCGGGCTGCTGTCACCTCCGACAAACCGAGAGATCACTCGATCCATGAACTGTATGTATATCGGGCCTGCCTGGTTCAACACTTTGCGCTTCAGTGTGCTCATGTGGGTTTCCCCTTTGCAGTGCCAGAATCCCCTGCCGTTTCGGCCGGCATGTACGCGGATGGATGAGCTAGCTGTACCCACCACGGCGCCCCTTCAGCGCCAGGAGCTTAGCCTAGCAGTGCTCCAGTCCGAACTTCGACGAGGGAGCGTATTCGCATGCAGCGCGGCAGTCAAGCAATTGCGAAAAGCCCGGGCATAGTTCATGTGCCTGGGCAGCTGGATTGCCAATCAGACCTCCGGCCCCACCTACCAGAGACCCAATTCGCAAGGTAACTCATTGAATTTGTGTGTAGCCCATGTGTCCACGGGATAGCTTCTGAGCCGCTGGATTCCGGGGCAGCACTCCCAGGGCAAAGTCATTCACATAAGTGGCAGAGTCTCTCTCAACATAGGCGCACTGGAAGGACATGAGTGACCTGAACTGGCGGCTGCCTTCCTCGCAGATTTCTTGTATCAACGGCAGGGGAAGCGTATGATGCGCTGACCAGAATTCCCATCGGAAGTTCCGGCTGGTAGAAAATGTCCCCGCGCATACCCTCTGCAGGGTATTTGGCGTGTCAGCTCCGTCAGGGGCAGATGGAGGAAACCGTGACGAACACAGAAAATTTGCTTGGTAGGGCCGTAAAAAGCGCTCTCAGGTATGTCTGGCACACCGTCGATCTCAATGGGCGGTATAGCAGGTCGGCAGGCGGCGAGAACCGTCCGGCCTTTTACGATATCGACAAGACCTACCCAAGTCTGAGGATCCTCGACCAGAACTACGACGTGATCCGTGAAGAGATGGAAGCGGTTCTTGCCTACAAGGACCGCCTCCCGCGCTACCACGACTTAGACGCGCGCGAAACGTATATCTCCGGCACCGTGGATGCGGACAAAACCTGGAAGGTCTTTATGCTGCAATGCATTATCGGCGCCCCGAAAAACAATCAGGCCAAGTGCCCGCGTACCAGTGCTCTGCTCCAGCAGATTCCCAATGTTTACCAGGCTTTCTTTTCGATTCTGGATCCCGGCAAGTCCATCCCAGCCCACTGCGGTACGTACCGGGGTTATCTCCGCTACCATCTTGGTTTGCGCGTGCCCAAGAATAACCCACCATCCATGCGCGTCAAGGATCAGATCATCACTTGGGAAGAAGGCCGCAGCATCTTCTTTGACGACAGCTTGAATCATGAGGTCTACAACAAGAGTGATGATCTGCGTGTCGTTCTGATTGTCGACGTTTTGCGCCCCATGCCCTTACACCTGCATGCCGCCAACTGGTTCTTCACCCGCGTGCTGTCGCGACAAAGCGAGGAGGCTAAGCAGGCCCTAGCCAAGATCGACGATTACACCAAGGAGAAGCCGCAGGCCAAAGCGGCGACAGCACATTAGCACCCCCCATTTTAGGGTCGATCTCCAAGCAGCTTCGAAAATTCCTCCGGGCCGTATGTTGGAGATCGATTCCATGACCCCGGGCCATCGCGTGAAGGCGCTTTCGAATATCCAGCAGAAGCGCATGGGGACGGGGAGATCCGACTTCCGCCCACGTAATTGTAGATGAGAAGGATGCTGCCAGGCGCTGCTGCAGATTTGGCGTGGGAGGGACTGAAGTCTGTGCCCTAAGGCTAAACAGTTCGTTTTGTAATTTGCCTTTTGCGGGCCCGTGCATCGGTCTCAGTTGTTCGAGAGACTGTGATTGAATTCGAACCTAATCATGGACGAAGCGGTCGTCTTCGCCAAATCTCCCGTCCCAAGATCCATGGAGAAGCCGGCGTCGTGTCATGCGGTGTCATTCCAGAGTTCTTTAATTCATACGAGGCTGTTGGACTATCTCCAGATTCTTCGTGAGCACCATTTCGACATGGAAGGGGTCCAACAGGCACTCAAACTGTATGGGCTCTAGATTGACGCCGCTGGAATTGCCGACCTCCTGTTCGTGAGCAGCAGACGCGCGCACTAATGAGACATGAGGGCAAGCAAACAAGGGAAGTTCCGATCCTTGCTCACTAATAGCGCTCCGATTTCTGCTCCGTTTGTTCGACCCCGCGCGTAAGCTCTTTGATGAAATCCTCCAGGGGAAAGGCTCCTACTCCCCTGCCGATCGCGGAAGTGATCATAGACGCACGGGCCCTACGGTAGACTACAATCAACCGGCTCGCCTTTTTTCCAAGGGACCGCTGCAATGACTGGAGTGGCGCCGCCATCCGGGGCTGGACCGTCCTGCCAGCCTTTGCCTCGATCAGCCAGAGTCCAAGATTGGGCCCAGGCACAAGAAAATCCACTTCGAGACCTTGCTGATCGCGAAAGTAGTACAACTCTCTTCTCATCCCACGATTCGTCTGGCTCTTGAGTATCTCGGCTGCAACGAAGCCTTCAAACAAGGGACCCAAGAAGGGAGAACGCTCTAGCTCAGCGACCGATTTTATTCCAAGGAGGTAGCAGGCGAGACCAGAATCAAGCCAATATAACTTTGGAGATTTAATCAATCGTTTGCCGAAGTTCTCGAAGTATGGGGGTACAAGAATAATTTCGCCTGTTGCTTCCAAAATTTGCAGCCACTCACCAATTGTCGGCACACTTATGCCGAGCGGAGCCGCCAAGTCCGTTTTGTTAAGAATTTGGCCATGGCGGCTAGCCAACAGTGCTAAGAAACGACGAAACGTGACCAAGTCTCGCACGTTTGTGATTGCCCTTACATCACGCTCCAAATATGTTTGCAAATAAGACGCAAACCATAACTCGCGAGATTTAGGCCGCGCGATTACTTCCGGAAACCCACCATACAGGAGAGTGACCCTTTCCGTTTCTAACAAGCTGAAGGGCAATAGCTGCAAAATCGCGGATCGCCCTGCCATCGACTCGGTGATACCGCGCATCAAAGGAGTTTCCTGCGATCCGGTGAAGAGCCACTGCCCCATACGGCGGGGCTTTCGGTCAATAAGTGTGCGAACGTAGTTCAGCAACTCCGGTGTGTTCTGAATCTCATCAAAGATGACTGGAGGATGCAGTCCTTCGATAAAAGAGCGGGGGTCACTGCGCACGCGCCCTTGAATGTCGGGATCTTCAAGGAGGACGTATTGGGCTTCGCGAAACAGTTGACGCAAAAGGGTCGTTTTGCCCGCGCGACGTGGTCCTGTTACGACCACAGCCGGAAAGTGACGGGCGGCTCCCGTAAGAACGGCGGTCAGTTTTCTCGCAATATAGCGCATATGAGCATTTTAAACTAGTACTTTAGGATTCTCAAGGAGCGAGATCTTACAAAATGGGCAGCGGCGCACTCCTATGATTGATGACAAGAAATCGACAGACCCATCTGAGGCTATGGATGCCGAATTCAAACGGCTTCGAGATGAAAATGCACGGCTGAGGGCGATGCGTTAATCGCGACCTCCCGAGGAAATTGTGCGTGACGAGGGGTCGCATGCCTCACGCGACTCTGGCTCCAGCCAGTCAAACCGTCGCGTCTTAATGCGCTAATTGCGGTATCAGGTCCGGCCGGATGATGTGCGGAACAATCCGCTGTGTTGGCGCATGCTTACCATTAGCGGGAATCGAGCCATGCGAACTGGCGGCCGAAGAGTCCTGCAACGCTTTCGCTGTCCTCGAGACTTCTGTCGCATAAGGAAGAGGCCCGGGCTCTTGCAGGGAACTCAGATCCAAAACGGCGATGCCACTTCCGGTGGCTCCGGTGATGGCAATCAAAATATTGTCTGTGCCATCGGACACGAGTGCATCGTAATTCGTGGAAAGGGGCACGGACAATCCAATGCGCGACTGCAGCGTTCCCAGTCGGCCATCAAACACATCCAGACCTTGAACACTCGGTTGGAATGAGAGGCTGCCGTCCGGGCTGAACTTCACGCCGTACACGTAAGACGTGTCTTGAATTTCCCGGTCGTTTAGTGTCAGGGTCGACGTCCCATTGAGGTTGGAGTCATAGAGATAACTGGTGGCCGCCACCTGAGTCTGGTTTGAAGCGATCGCCAGATCATAGTCGCCGTAGCAGCAGCCTGGATCGACGCTGGCAGAGACAGTAATGTTCGTGGCCGTGTCCAGGCTGAAGACATATCCGTCGCTGTTGAAGTAGACGCGTGTGTTGTCCGCGCTAAGAGCCACACGTAAAAGGAGATCGGTCAACCCAGGTCCATCAATCCCGAGATCGGTGAGTGTACCGGTGTTCGTGTCGAGCGTAAAGAAATTGTGATATCCGGAGCCGCCTTCCACAGCAACCGTAAGCCACACAACTCCCGAGTTGGTGATTGCCAGTCCGGCAGGCAAAACCAGGAGGCCACTGCCGCTGTCCAACCCTGAAGGTCTGATTGGAAACGTCTGGACGGAAGCCGGGTTCGCTGGATTCAGAAGGTAGACAACTCCGGCCTGCGCATCGCTTACAGCCAGCTTGCTGCCGTCCGCGGAAAGGGCGATGCCCCACAAGCGTTGTTGCGTGGCGCCTTGTGGCAGAGGAATCGCAATCGGCGCCAGCCACGCGCCTTGGGTCAACGAAAAGACCTGAATCTTGTTTGCGTCTGTGAAGTAGTAGACGTTTTGGAATGGGTCGTAAATGCCCTGCACCAGCGAGGCACCCGACAGCGGGTACTGTTTGAGGACAGGCAGATAGTTCATTGCCGCTTTCGCTGTCGCCGTTCCCGAACTGCTCGTGACCGAGACATCCGCCGCGCTCCCAGCTGCTCCCGGCGGGATTGTGTAGTAGATCGATTGCAGTTGGAATGGGTATGGCTCCACGTTGTACGCATTGGGGTTGAAGCCCGTGATGTTAGCCGATTGTCCACCGACACTGACAGACAACCCTGCAGGCAACTCGGTAGCACCCGCGGGGCCGAAGCCATAACCGTAAATCACTCCTGTGCCCCCACCGTCCGCCGTCGAAAAATTGGGGCTCACCTCCAAAATCGTGGGCCCGTAGCTGAAGCCGTCGGCGATAAGTTGCATTCCACCGTCGTTACTAAACAAGTACACATTCACGGGGCCGGGGTTACCCGGCGGAGTTGTCGCCGTGAGATTTCCGCTAACCGCGGAGACGGACGAGGCCAAATTGTCGCCGAAGTAGACTGCGGTTGACCCAGTGACCGTTGCCGGCTCCTGCCATTGCACCACCGTATCGCCCGATGCCGGACCTGTAAGTGGGTTCAGGAAAGCATTGGCAAAAGCCGTACCCACCGGACCAGTCCGCAACTGGTTGGTGTCCAGGCACCCGAATCCCTCTTCCAAGGGGCCGCAGAAAAGCCCAGTGCCATCGTTGGCTTCATAGATGGGATTGGTGGCTGGACCGACAGCAAAACCGCCACTGGTATACTCCACGACGATATTTGACATCCAGCCAATCTGCTGCTGCGATGCGACATCGTAGGCATATACAATGGAGTCGCCGGGAACGAAGAGGATGCTGGAATCCGCGCTAAACACGAAGTCGCTTGCGGAAGAGACATCGCCATTTACATTGAGTGTGGCGACTAGATTGAGGGTTTGCGCGTCATACAGCCGCACGGTATTGACGCCATTCACACCACTCGGAAACGCTAGATAGTGGCCGTCCGGCGAGGTGACGATTTTCATGGTCGTAAACCCGCCGACTCCCAAGGACAGCAGCTGCCCCGTGCCTGCATTAATCCTGCACACCGTGCCATCGCTATCTACGCTGCCGACAAACACGGCGGTTCGGTCCGCGCTGCGCGTGAACCCACCGATATTCCCCATCGGACACAACGCCTGTGTGGGCGCACCCGCGGGTGCGGCCCCGTAAATAGTGATGGAGTTGTCCGTTGGGTTCCAAATCGCAAAGCCGCCTGATCCGTCCACGCTGGGAATACCGCCTTGAGCCCCCAGCAGCGCCACGCGTCCATCCGAGAGCACCTGCGCGGAAAAGGCTTGGTATCCATACGGACCGATTTCGGAAGCGATGTAGCGGTGCTTCACTTGCATCGCGACGGGATCAATCGAATAGACGTCGCCGATCAAGGTTCCCACGTACAGCGTCGTGTGGTCAGGAGTGTCGTCGATGCCGAACGCTCCCGGGACGGTCATCTGGCCAATGACCTTCTGAGAACTGCCATCGAACACAAAGACCTGGTTTGAGAACGGATCGGTGACAAAGAATCGAGCGGTCGCTTGATGATAAACGACCCAATGGGTATTCAACCATTGATAGTACTCGGTGACCGCGTCGGTCCGCACATATCGCGTGCGCGTGCTCAAAGTCTGCGCCACTCCAGTCACCGCGATGCCTAAGCTTGCGCTATGACTCAAGGAGCCCGAGGTGCCCGCGAAGGTCGCGGTCGCCGTGACATTACCGGTGCCAATTCCAGCGGAGAGTATCACTGGCTGTGCTGTGCCGGGCGTCAGTGAAATGCTGGCAGGCGATGCGGTCACTCCAGCCGGTAATCCGTTGAGCTGCACCGAGACTTGCGACGAAAACCCATTCACAGGCGTCGCCGTTAAGGAAACCGTTGCCGACCCGCCTGCGGGGATCGAAATCGAGTTTGGACTCACGCTGAGCGCGAAGTCCTCCGATGTCTGGCCCCCTCCGCCTCCACCACCGCCGCCTCCGCAGCCCCAGAGCGCAGCAAACGAAAGAAGAAGCCCGAAAACTCTTTTTTGAGGCGGCGACAGAACTACCGGGAAGGAGCGCGTCATGGCGGTGGGCTCGGTGGCGATTATCAGTGAAGACCTAAACGCAAACCGCGTCTATTTTGCTGCCAAGCCGTTGACGAGTCAATGTATATATGCAGGCCGTAATAGCTGAGTCACCATCCACGTTGGGTTTTCGTGTTATAGTTAGCCCGCTTTATGTTGAGGTTCCTTCGTCAGGCCACAAAATGCGCACCTTCCGGTGTGGTGTCCACTTCCGCCAACTCGCCGCTTTGATGGTTTGCTTGCTGACGTTGCCTGCCGCTCAAGCCATCACGTTCAAGAGTCCTCCGGTGATTCCAACCGCGTCGGATGTCCTGCTCCTAGTGACTGCCGACGTGAACGGTGATGGCAAGCCGGACCTGGTGTATGTCGATGGCCCGCAATACAACCAGCGCGCTGCCCACGTTTTGTTGAACAATGGCAACGGAACGTTCACTCACGGACAAGACATTGGCCTTCCTGCCGGAGTTTGCTGCTCACTTACGGTCGCCGATGTCACTGGCGACGGCAAAGTCGACCTGTTGTTTCTTGGTAGCAACTCCACAAGCGTGATAGTTGCGGTGTTTCCCGGCAATGGCGACGGCACCTTTGGCACTCCGGTGCTCACTACCTACACTCCGACCGGGTTCGATGGCTATCCCGGCTTTGGCCCAACCATTGGTGTTGGAGACATCAACAGCGACGGTAGGGCCGATCTGGTGGTGTTAGACACTTCGGAGGGCGGCTACGCAATCGATCTACTGCTGGGCAACGGATCGGGGAGTTTTACCTACGAGCAGACTCTGCAGGCATACATAACGCCCAGTTCTGTTGCCCCGTTCGAGCTTCTCGACCTGAATGGTGATGGCCATCCAGACATTTTCGTCGCGGATGCGTTGGGTGCTGATTTCTACGTTTTCCTGGGAAATGGCGACGGCACCTTTGCTGCCCCGACGCACTATTCCCTAAATACTCCTGCGGGGCCATTCCTGCTGGCCGACATTGACGGAGATGGCCATCCGGATGTGGTCACGGTTTACTATCCATCGGGTGACATCACGCCGGGCGTGTTTTATCAACTCGGTTATCTCAAGGGCAATCCTGACGGAACGTTTTCTAGCTTAGTCGACTTGGGCAACTCTCCTTCTCAAGGCAACCCGCTGGTGGCCGCCGTGGATTTGAATGGGGATGGCATTCCCGACCTGGTTTTTGACACCCCCAGTGGGCTCGCAGTATCACTTGGCGGCACCGGTCCGTCTTTCGCTGCTTCTACACTTACGACGATTTGCGGCGGTTCCATGAGTCCCTATTCGAGCTTGCCCGTCACTCCGGTTGTTGCGGATTTCAACGGCGATGGGCACGTCGATATTGCCATGGCGGTCGAAGGTGGCATTGTTCTGCTGTTCGGGAATGGCGACGGAACATTCATTAGCGACACCTTCTACGATATGGGGCAGCCCGTGGGCGCTGCGGCTGTCGCTCAGTTTAGTGGTAGCGGCAATATGGATATCGCGGTCACGCTGCCGGCTACCTATCCCCGCCTGCTCCTAGGAGACGGCAAGGGCAATTTCACTTTGGGGCCCGATCCCAATCCCAGTTACGGTTCTCAAGCGCCTGCTTACTCGGTATATGCTGCGGATTTTAACGGCGATGGTAAGCCCGATCTGAACGTCGGCACCGCGCTTCCCAATGTCTCCATACCCGGCGCTCAATCGATTCAGTTCAATCTCGGCAATGGTACGTTTTCCGCGCCCATTTCTGTCGCGAATAGCTCGCCCATCATGGCGGACTTCAATCGAGACGGGCGGATGGACATGGTTGCGGTTTCCGGGCTGCAAGCCGTGGTATCGCTCGGGCAGAGCAACAATTCATTTGAGCCAGTCACGACTAATCTTCACGTCCCGTTCAACGAGAGCACGTACAACGCCGGCGACGTGAACAATGACGGAAAACCCGACTTGGTCTTGAACTATAGTGATCACCTTGAGATTTGGCTCGGAAACGGGGATGGCACCTTCAGCTTTTTCGCGAGCATCGCGCTACAGCCGGCCGTTTATGCCGGTGTTACGGTGGGCGATGTAGATGGTGACGGAAACGCGGACATCATCCTGGCTCCCTCATCCTCGAACTATCTAGAGCCGGTCAGCCCGCTGACGATCTTCTACGGGAACGGGAATGGAACGTTTCAGCCGCCCGCGTATATTCCGGTTCGGCACGCCTACACCCAGATAATCATCGCCGACTTGAACGGTGACAAGCTGCCGGATCTGGTCATGAGCGACGGCGCCACCATTGCCGTCATGATGAATCTCGGCGGACGCCAATTCGACAGCGAAGTGGATTACGTTGCGGGCCGTTCGATGTCGGTGGTAAACGTTGTCGATGTGAACGGAGACGGTTATCCCGACGTTGTGGTGGCGAATGGTGACGGCTATGTGGGCAGTTCGGGACCCAATTATTCTGGAACCACCGTCATTGTCCTCTTGAATGAGCCCAACGCGAATCCCAGCTCTGGCGCTTCGGTCACCGGCACGCTTTCGGTCGCACCCGAACCGTCGATCGCCGGCCAACCCTTCACGATTACTCTCTCCGTTTCACCGCAATCCGGCAGCGGTCCGGTGCCCACGGGAGCTGTGGGTTTTAGCGTTGATGGCATCTTTTCCGCGGACGCCTCGGTTCAGAACGGGTCGGCTTCTTACTCCTACACTGGAAGTCTCATACCCGGTCAGCACACCATCACTGCGATGTACAACGGCGACAGTACCTATGCCCCAAAGAGCTTCTCAACAAATGACAATATTGACCCGCCGACCTACGCAACGAATACGATACTGGTCGTGTCGCCTTCCACGATCCTAGCCTCCAACACCATTCGCCTGACGGCCACTGTCACGAGCCCCGTTTCCGTGCCTGCCGGCGTGGTCACGTTTCTTGACGGGGGCAACGTCATCGGCTCTGCGGATATCAATTCGGGCGGTGCAGCACAGTTCGACACCAATTTGCTTGCACCCGGCAGCCACACCCTCTCCGCACAGTATCAAGGTTATACGCAAATCGGCTACGCGCTTCCCCTGACCTATATTGCCGCGATTTTCTCGCCGAGCACTTCCGCTCCCGTTCCGGTCAATGTCACCGCTGACGCCACCACCGTGTCGCTCAGTGCCTCCTCGACATCGGCAACGTCAGGAACCGTGTTGACGTTCGCTGCGCAAGTTACGTCGAATGCAGGCACCCCGTTCGGCGGCGTCTCTTTTTACGACGGAAGCGAACTGCTGGGCACGCTTGCGCTCAACGCCCAGGGCCAGGTGAGCTTCAGCACAGCGTCGCTGTCAGCCGGCGCGCATTCGATTCAGGCAGCGTTCAACGCCAACGGGCCGTATGGCGGAGCGCTTTCTTCCCCGCAAAACATTTCGATCAACGCCGCGCCGGGGGTCGCGATTGCGACTTACGTCGCGCTGGCGCTGCAAACGGATTCGTCTGGTGGTAAATGGTTGCAAGCTACCGTTTCATCCGGCAACTCGTCTTCTTCCGGCCGAGTAACGTTTCTCGACTCCGGAGGAATCCTCGGCACGGCTCCATTGAACTCCTCTGGCGTCGCAGTGCTCGCAATCCCGGAATTTGCCGGTGGCCAGCATGTGCTCACAGCCAGTTACGGAGGAACTTCTGCCCTTGCGCCCTCCGTTTCTCCCGCTTTCACAGAAGAATGGTCTTCCGCAGGTCCAGGGTTCTCTCTCCAAGTTGTACCGCAGCCGGCGAAGTCCTCGTCGGAAGTCTCGCTGAAGGTGAATTTACTTCCGACCGGAAATTTCCAGCAGAGCGTAACGCTTTCGTGCGCAAATGGAGTTCCGGCCGGCTATCGCTGCGAATTCTCTCCCAGCGTTCTCAGCGGCGGCCACGAAGATTCGACCCTGTTGATTCTGCCTGCTCCGCAAGGAACCTCCTCGTTGTTTGCTGGCCTGGTGTTTCTACCGTTGCTTTTCGCTGCCTTTCTTTTCCAGGCAGGAGCAACGAATCGCTATTGGTGGAGTTCGCTCGTATTAATGGTCTGCTGCTGCATTGGATCACTGACGGGCTGCAGCAATGCCATGCCTCCCACGCGGTTGACTGTCGTGACCGTTCAAGCATCCGCCAGCACTGGCTCAGAAGTGATCATCCATTCCTTTCAGTTGATCGTGAAACTACCCGCTAAGCGCTGAAGGTCCCGCCCACGCGCTTTTACGGCCAGGAAAGGTCCAACTGCACTACGTCGACGCTACCAACTGTTCAAATAAGTAGCCGCGGAACCCTCGTTCTATTGCCCACTTTTCGCATTACCGCGTTACCCGAAGAACCAAAAAGAAATCTGCTGTTAGGATTAGTTTGGGGGAGCAGGTCGAGAATTTGGAATCAACATGAAAGGAAGCGGCGCGCTATCGATAAATCTGCACCGCGATCACTTTGTTTTAGCCGTTGCGAGCAGGCACAAGATTTCAAAGGCTACGTTGGCGGCGACAAATGCTGTGCTACCGCTCGGATCAAAGGGCGGAGAAACCTCTACTACATCTGCGCCCAACAGTTTGATGTCATTCAATCCCCGCAACAGCGCATTCACTTCGCGTGGAAGAAGGCCGCCAAACTCCGGCGTTCCCGTGCCGGGCGCGAAAGCGGGATCTATGCTATCCACATCAAAAGTCAGATATGCCGGGGACTGACTTACGACCCGGTGAATTTCACTAAGAACGCCTTGAATTCCCAGTTTATCCACTTCCTCAATCCGGATAACTCGCACGCCCTGTTCAAGAGCCCAATCCTCTTCGTCAGTGTAAGAAGTCGAACCCCGTATCCCAATTTGAACGATACGTTTGGATCAATGAGCCCTTCCTCGATGGCGCGCCGAGATGGCGTTCCGTGTGTGTACTTGAGCCCGCTGAAGTACGTATTGTCCATATCATGGTGTGCATCGAAGTGGATTAGCGCCAGTGGACCTTTATCTTTGAAGCCGCGCAAGAGGGGTAAAGAACTGAGGTGGTCGCCTCCCACGGCGAG
>Ga0187784_10002433_pt1 | contig 14914 bp, 12 predicted proteins | sample 1015_SJ02_MP15_2_FD_132964 | JGI IMG/M metagenome (GOLD analysis project Ga0187784, IMG submission 132964) | Tropical peat soil microbial communities from peatlands in Department of Meta, Colombia - 1015_SJ02_MP15_20_MG | ecosystem: Environmental > Terrestrial > Soil > Wetlands > Peat | place...
ACGACGGACTCCACTGCACCGCACACCTCCTTGTCGGGGTTCACACCCGAGGAAGCTTCCTCAGGTGCCTATCCCAGGAGGTGGATCACCCGTGTAACCGGTGTTCTGTGACACCCGATCACACGTGTAACCCTGCTTCGGGGACCTGTGCTGGCCGTCGTCGGCGGCGGAGCCGCCGCCGACGGCCCTGCGGCTTGATCTGGTAGAGAAACTCCTCACGGATCATCGACCTCGGCGGACGTCGATCAGCGTCGAAACGGTTGCCGAACTGCGTCGATTCAGCGTCTGACCTGCACGGATGCACGATTGTCCTGGTTGAACGGTTTTTTCGGCGAATTTTCGTTGTGCGCCAGTACCCGCTGTCATCCCGTGGTTCTCGCTGTCGCCCGCTGTCTGTTTTCGTGCCTCGCTTCGGCGCCTCGAGCTGTCACATCGGCATTCCACCGTTCCCGGCATGGATCCAGAGGACCACGCCATGCTCGCCGCCCTTGTCCGCCACGGGCGTCGCCACCAGATCGATGACTTCTTGGCCCAAGGAGACGGCTGCGGATGGTGTCGGCATCCGATCCGCCTACGGGGCCACGTGGTCTCGGGCCACACCGGGGAAGAGAGCGTCCGACTCTCCAGCGCCTCGCTGCCCGATGGCGTTCTCCTCAAGGCCTGCGGCTCGAGGAGCGAGGTGCGCTGTCCTGCCTGTGCCGAGGTCTATCGGGGTGATGCTCGCCACCTGGTGCGGGCCGGGCTCGAAGGCGGGAAGGGCGTCCCGGAATCGGTCGCCGATCACCCCGCCGTCTTCCTGACGCTCACAGCTCCGGGTTTCGGCACCATCCACGCCACGAGAGCGAGCGGTGTCTGCCATGCTCGCCACAGCCACGATCTGTGTGAGCACGGTCGTCCGACGACGTGTGAGCGACGCCACGTTGCGGGCGACGATCTCGTCGGTACGCCGCTCTGCGTCGACTGTTACGACTACGTCGGCGCCGTGCTGCACAACGCCCACACACCCGAGCTGTGGCGACGAACCATGATCTCGCTCCAGCGGCGGCTCGCTTCGCTGCTCGGAGTGACCCAGAGCGAGGTGACCAAGGTGGCACCGCTCTCCTTCTGTCGGGTGGCCGAGTTTCAGCGCCGGGGCGTCGTCCACCTCCACGCCATCGTCCGGGTCGACGGATCCGGCCCTTCAGCCGTCACGGCACATCAGCTGGCTTCGGCATCCTTGGAAGCCGCCCGTGGGGCCACCGTGCGGACTGGCCTCGGATCCGTGCACTGGGGCACCGAGCTCGACGCCCAGATCCTCGAGAACGGCGAAGAGCGGACGACCAAGGTAGCGAGGTACGTGGCCAAGTACGCCACGAAGTCCTCGAGCGAACATCCGGGACTCGATGCGCGTATCGCCTCCCTCCGAGATCTCGACGGGCGGGGCCTGCCCTCGCATCTGCACCGCATGGCGGCCACGGCGCTCGAGCTCGACTCCGACACGGCCTTCGCCCATTTGAAGCTGGCCCGCCATGCCCATCGTCTCGGCTTCGGCGGTCATTTCCTCACCAAGTCCCGGGAGTATTCCACGACCTTCAGCGCTCTGAGAACGGCCCGGGTGCAGTGGCGGGAAGCTCGTCGATTCGGCGGTCTGGTCCCCGAAGGGCACCGCAGCGTCGGTCAGTGGCGTGCCGTCGGTGCCGGCTGGGCCAACCAGGGCGAGGAGCTCTTCGCCGCCTCACAGCAACGCCAGCGAGCACGGGATCGGAAGGAGGTGATGTCCGAGTGGTACTCCAGAAGCGAGTGAGCCGTTGTTCGGAGGCCAAGCCGCCGAAGGCGGTGCGGCAGCCATGGCGTGCCCCGGGACGACGTTCGTCGGACGAATGGATTCTCTCGGGCGGGGCGTCTCGCCGTGCCCCCGTTGGCTGGGCCAGGGGTGCTCGGGATCTCTGTCGTCGTGTACCGCTACCGTGGCCGTACTCCAGGTGGCCCGGAGCTCTTCGTTCACGAGGGCTCCGTCGGCGTTCGCCTCCCAGCCGAGACCGTTCTGTCAGGGAGACGTCGCCGTGAGCATCCACCGCCGAGTGACCAAGTCCAGGGGGACCACCTGGGTCGTGCGTTATCGGGACCCTGTGCCCCGCGAGCGGACGTTCGACCGCAAGGCGGACGCCGAGCGCTTCGAGCGCCTCGTCCGGCACCAGCTCGACACCGATCAATACCTGGACCCGGAGTCGGCCCGGATCACGGTCCGGGAGTGGGCCGAGCGCTGGTGGCCGACGGTCGAGAACAGTGACCGGGCACCTAGCACGATCAGCGGCTACGAGTCGGCGCTCCGGATCCAGGTCCTGCCCTACCTCGGGCAGTGCCGGCTGCGCACCCTCCGGCGCATCGACATGGAGGAATGGTTGGGCGAGCTTCGGTCCGCCGGTTATTCGAACTCGACGATCCATTCAGCTCGAACCGTCGTGGGAATGGTGCTCACCTCGGCGCTCGACGCCCGCATCATCGCTGCCAACCCGCTGGCCGGACTCCGAATCCCGACGGCCACGAGTCGCACTCGCAACGCTCTCAGTGCCACGCAGGTCGAAACGTTGGCCGCCACGGTCGACCCGTGGTGGCGCCCTTTCGTATTGGTCCTCGCCTACTGCGGACTTCGTCCCGGAGAGGCCTCAGCACTCCGCCGTCGGCACCTCGACGACCTGGGACGGTTCACTGTCGAGACAGCACTGACCGAGCACAGGGGGCAGCTCCTCGAGCGGGACACCAAGACGCACCGAGCCCGGGTGGTCCAGGTGCCGGCCTCGGTCCTGACCGAGCTCCGCGAGCCCTCGAGGTCCGAGCCCAGCAGGACCGGGACGCCCTGATCTTCACCACGCCGTCGGGCACCCCGGTGCGGATCTCGAACTGGCGTCGCAAGGCCTGGCAGCCGGCCGCAGACGAGCTCGGCTTCCCTTCCTGGGCCACGCCGTACGTCCTCCGGCACACGGCGGCCAGCCTCATGGCTCAGCGTGGCGTGCCCGTCTCTGCCGCCGCAGCGGCGCTCGGTCACGACCCCGCCATCTTCCTGCGCACGTACGCGCATCTCTACCCCGGGGACCTGCGGGCCGTGGCCGATGCGATGGATGGCGCACGACGCGACGCACGAGACGCCGCTCGGGTCGTCGACCGCGACCGCTCGGACTCGTGGACGCGCGGGGATTTCGCGGGGACGGATGGTGGAGCGTCGGAGAGCTCCGGAGATCGGACCCTCTGATCAGGGAATTTTGTGGAGGCGATGGGACTTGAACCCACGAACCTCTTGACTGCCAGTCAAGCGCTCTACCAACTGAGCTACGCCCCCAGCGGTAACGGTCAAATCTAGCAGTCCAAGGGGAGCGCTCCGGTCGGGGCTCGTCGCTTCGCCGCTGCATCGGCACGGGTCCGAGTTCCCGGAACGGGCCGCGTCCGCCCTGCTCAAGGGGGTGATGCCCGTCGCCTACCCTGGGGGCATGGCACGCGCGTACGACGTCACTGCGGTGGAACGTAGGTGGCAGCAGCACTGGGACGACGAGGGCACCTACCAGGTCGAGAACGACGACCCCCGGGAGAAGTTCTACGCGCTGTGCATGTACCCCTACCCCTCCGGAGCGGCCCACCAGGGGCACGTCCGCAACTACACCTTCGGTGACCTGGTCGTCCGGTACCAGACCATGCAGGGCAAGGCGGTGCTCAGCCCAATCGGGTTCGACTCCTTCGGCCTGCCGGCGGAGAACGCCGCCATCAAGACCGGCACCCACCCCCGCGTGTTCACCGACGCCCGCATCGCCGAGCTGACCTCTTCGCTCCGGCGCTTGGGCGCCGTCTACGACTGGCGCCGCGAGGTGCGCAGCCACGACCCCGAGTACATCAAGTGGAACCAGGTCATCTTCCTCAAGCTCTGGGAGGCGGGCCTGGCCTACCGGGCCAAGGCCCCGGTCAACTGGTGCCCGGGTTGCCAGACAGTGCTGGCCAACGAGCAGGTCCTCGCCGACGGCACCTGCGAGCGCTCGGGCGACGTCGTCGAGCGGCGGGACCTCGAGCAATGGTTCTTCCGCATCACGCAGTACGCCGACGAGCTCCTGGGGGCCATCGACAGCCTGGAGTGGCCCGAACGGGCCAAGGTGATGCAGCGCAACTGGATCGGGCGCTCCGAAGGGGCGGAGTTCGACCTGGCCGTTGAGGGCCGCCCCGACCTCTCGCTCAGGGTGTTCACCACACGGCCCGACACCAGCTACGGCATGACCTACGCCGTGATGGCCCCCGAGCACCCCTTGGTCGACGAGCTCACCAGCGACGCCCAGCGCGACGCGGTCGAGGACCTCCGGCACCGGGCCGCCGAGGAGAGCGAGATCGAGCGCATGGCCGAGGGCGACGCGGCCGCCCTGGACAAGCGGGGTGCCTTCACGGGCACCAACGTCATCAACCCCTTCACCCGTCAGCCCGTCCCCCTCTTCGTCGCCGACTACGTCCTGATGGGCTACGGGACCGGGGCGATCATGGCCGTGCCGGCCGAGGACGAGCGCGACTGGGCCTTCGCCACCGTGCACGGGTTGCCCATCGTGCGCACCGTGCAGCCGCCCGCGGGCTGGGACGAGCAGGGGGGCGGGGCGTATGTGGGCGACGGCCTCAAGATCAACAGCGGCTTCCTCGACGGCCTCGACATCCCGACCGCCAAGGCCCGCGCCATCGAGTGGCTCGAGGAGCACGGCATCGGCGAGCGCAAGGTCAACTACCGGCTGCGCGACTGGCTGGTGTCGCGCCAGCGCTTCTGGGGCTGCCCCATCCCAGCCGTCTACTGCGAGGGGCACGGGGTGGTGCCGGTCCCGGTCGACCAACTACCGATCGTGGCCCCCGACGACGTGGAATTCCTGCCCACCGGGCAGTCGCCTCTCGCCTCGCACGAGGGGTTCCTCCACACCACCTGCCCGGTGTGCGCCGGCCCGGCGCGGCGCGAGACCGACACCATGGACACCTTTGTCGACTCGTCGTGGTACTTCCTGCGCTTCTGCGACCCCTGGAGCCCTGACCGCCCCTTCGACCCGGCCGCGGCGCGCCACTTCATGCCGGTCGACCAGTACATCGGCGGCATCGAGCACGCCATCTTGCACTTGCTCTACGCCCGGTTCTTCACGCGCGCCCTCGTCGACGTGGGCCTGGCGCCGGGGATAGAGCGCGAGCCCTTCAGGCACTACCTGGCCCAGGGGATGATCCGTATGGATGGGACCAAGATGTCCAAGTCCAAGGGAAACCTGATCGCGCCCGAGCACTACTTCGACACTGTGGGTGCCGACGCTCTCCGCCTCTTCCACCTCTTCGTGGGACCGCCCTTCGACGACATGGACTGGTCGGCGCAGACGGACCAGGTGATAGAGGGCTGCGGCCGCTTCCTCGACCGGCTCTGGCGCACCTGCACCACCGAGACGGCGTCGCGGGTGGGCGAGCAGGGCTCCGACGACCTGGCCGTGCGCCAAGCGGTCCACCGCACCATCGCGGGGGTGACCAAGGACCTGGACCGCTGGTCCTACAACACGGCCGTGGCCCACTGCATGGAGCTGCTCAACCTGGTGCAGCGCTACGGGCGTGAGGAGCCCGGCCCCCACGCCGAGGTGTGGGACGAGGCGCTCGACACGCTGCTGCTCCTGTTGGCGGTGATGACCCCGCACGTCACTGCCGAGCTGTGGGAGCGCCGACACCCCGGCCGGCCCTCGGTCCACCTCGAGCGCTGGCCCGCCTACGACCCCGAACTGGTCAAGCAGGACACGGTGACGATGGTCGTCCAGGTCAACGGCAAGGTGCGCGACCGCATCGAAGTCGACGCTGGGATCTCCGAGCCGGAGGCCGAGGCGGCCGCCCTGGCCTCGGCCAAGGTGGTCGAGGCACTTGCCGGAGCCCGGCCGAAGCGGGTCGTGGCACGCCCACCCAAGCTGGTGAACGTCGTCGTCTGAGCAGCCTCAGTCGTGGAACCCGGCCAGCACCGGCTTCCACCGCTCGGGGTCGCTGACCCGCGGGCCGTAGAAGCTGAAGCGGTCGACCATGCCCTCGAAGCGGTCGCGGACCTGGGTCGCGACCTGGTCGAGCGGGCACACCACGGCGAAGGCCTCGAGCACCTGGTCGGTGATCAGCTCGCCCATCTGTACCCAGTCGCCGCGCTTGGAGAGCGTGTTGAGCTCGCTCTGGAGGTCGCCCCACCCGTGCAGCTCCAGGACGGGGCGGTAGGCGGGCGTCGAGCCGTAGAAGGCGATCTGTTGGCGCACCACCTGGTCGGCCGCGGCGGTGCTCTCCTCGTCCTCGCCGGTGACGACGAAGCCGGGATACGACACCGTGAGATCGGCACGGGACTTGCCCGCCTTGGCCGCCCCGCGCTCGAGCGCGGGCAGGGAGACCTCGCGCAGGTAGCGCTCGGTGGTGAAGGCGTGCACCAAGAAGCCGTCGGCCACCTCGCCGGCCACCTCGGTCATCTGCTGGCCCACCCCGGCCAAGAGGATCTTAGGGTTGCCGAAGGGGTTGGGGCCCGGGTTGAAGAACGGGGTCATGAGGGTGTGGGTGTAGAAGTCGCCGCGGAAGGCCAACGGCTCGCCGGTGTCCCAGGTCTTCCAGATGGCCCGGATGGCCAGCACCAGCTCTCGCATGCGGGGGGCGGGGTGTGACCAGGGCATGGAGAAGCGCTTCGTGATGTGCGGCTTGATCTGGCTCCCCATGCCGAGCAGGAAGCGGCCCTTGGTGAGCAGCTGGAGGTCGTTGGCTACCACGGCCAGCGTCATGGGGTTGCGAGCGAACGCCACGGTGATCCCGGTGCCGAACTCGAGCTTCTCGGTCGCCCCGGCGCCGACGGCGATGGGGAGGAACGGGTCGTGGTTGGTCTCGGCCGACCATACGCCGTCGTACCCCTCCGCCTCCGCCCGGGCTGCCTGCTCGGCGATGCTGCTCGGGTCGAACCCGATGCCGCCGTCGATCTTCATTGCGCCCCCCTCTTCTCCCTCACTGCTCCTCGCCGCGCAGGAACCGCTCGAGCTCGGCGGCGATCTCTTCGCCCGAGGGCACCGCTTCGACCCCCATGGCGTTCCCCTCGGAGGCGTCGATGCTCTCCTCGAGCCGGCGCACCATTGCCTGGTGCTCGGCGTTGTCGGCGATGAGCTGGTCCACCTGTCGCCGGGCGGCGTCACCGGCCCGGTGCAGCGCCGAGGAGTCGACGGAGAGCCTGGCCACCGCGGCGAACCCGTCGAGCAGCGCCGCGCTCGCCTCGGGGAACGGCATGCCGGCCACGTAGTGGGGCACCCGGGCCCACAGGCTGACGGCGGGCGTCCCCGCCGCGCTGAAAGCCAGCTCGAGCGCGGTCATCACGCCGGCGGGCACCTCGAGCTCGCCCTGGACGGTCCCGAGTTGCTCCACCAGGTGGGCCGAGCTCGCCGCGGCGGTGGCGGCCAGCTTCACCGGGCGGGTGTGGGGGGCGGGTGCAGGGAAGGCGCCGAGTCCGACCATCATGCGCACCCGCCACGAGGCGGCCAGTCCCACCACGGCGTCGGTGAAGGCGCGCCAGTGGAAATCCGGCTCGGGTCCGACCAGGAAGAGCAGGTCCCGGCCAGCCTCGTCCGTCCCGTGGCGCACCACGGTCCGGGGCCAGTTCAGCTCGGTGGTGATGCCGTTGACGATCGTCGCCACCGGTCGCCGGGCGCGCTGGTCGAGGAAGTGCTCACCGTTGAAGGTGACCACCGCCTCGTTGTGGCCCTGCCCAAGCAGCGAGGCCACCGCCGTGGTCGCCCCCAGCCCGGCGTCGACCCAACCCTCGAGGGCGACGACGAGAACCGGGTCGGAGAGGACGGGCTCCGAGTGCACCTCGAAGATCTCGGTGAGGCCGGAGCCGTCGGGGCTCATGGCGCCGTCTCCAGCGCCTCGGCGGCCATCTCGAAGAGGTGGCGGATCTGTGCCGGGAAGGCGTCGACGCTGCCCCGGTCGCCGGCCCCCGCGCCCGCCACGTAGCGGGCGTACACGCCCTGGAGGATGCAGGCGAGCTTCCAGTACCCGAAGGCCGTGTAGTAGCCGACCCTCGAGATGTCGAGGTCGGACACCGACCCGTAGCGCTCCAGCACCTCCTTGCGGGTGGCGAAGCCCGGCGCCGCCGTCCCGGAGAGACCGAGCAACGCCGAGCCGTCGGAGGGCTCGGCCCAGTAGACCATGAGCAGGCCGAGGTCGGCCAAGGGGTCGCCGAGGGTGCAGATCTCCCAGTCCAAGATGGCCTTGACCGAGCCGTCGTCGGCCAGGACGACGTTGTCCAGGCGGTAGTCGCCGTGCACGACGGAGGTCCGCTGCTGCTTGGGGATGCGACGGGCCAGCGCGTCGCCGACCCACTCGACCAACCCGCCGTGGTCGACACCCTCGACCTGCATCTGGTCGTACTGCCCGCGCCAGCGCTTCAGCTGGCGCTCGATGTAGCCGTCGTGCCGCCCGAGGTCGCCCAGCCCCACCCGGTCAGGATCGACGTCGTGGAGGGCGGCCAGGGTGTCGGCCATGTGGTCGCCCACGGCACGCCGTGTGGCCAGGTCGAAGGCAGCCTCCGCCTCGGGCGCGCTGCGCAGGATGTGTCCTTCGACGAACTCCATGACGTAGAAGGGGCGGTCGTTGACGGCCTCGTCGGTGCACAGCCCCACGGTGGCGGGGACGGGGATGCCGGCCGGCCCCAGTGCGTCGATCAGCCGGTACTCGCGCGACATGTCGTGCGCGGTGGGGAGCACGTGGTGCAGCGGGGGCCGCCGCAGCGCCCACGCCCGGCCAGCGGCGTCCTCCATCCGGAAGGTGAGGTTGGAGCGTCCCCCGGCGATGAGGGTGAAGGTGAGCGGGGGGCTGACCTCGGGCGCGTGGGCCGCCATCCACGCGGTCACGCTGTCCTCGTCGATGCCCTCGGGTGCTCCTGACACGGCAACCGACGCTAATCGGTGCGGGCAGCCGGTAGCGTCTCACGGATGGACGTCACCGACCAGACCTTCCAAACCGACGTGCTCGAGCGGAGCATGACGGCGCCGGTGGTGGTCGACCTCTGGGCGCCCTGGTGCGGGCCGTGCAAGACCCTGGGGCCGATCCTCGAGAAAGTGGTCGCCGAGACGGGGGGTGCCGTCGAGCTGGCCAAGGTGAACGTGGACGAGAACCCCCGCGTGGCCCAGGCCTTCGGGGTGCAGTCCATCCCCGCCGTCTTCGCCATCAGCAAGGGGCAGGTGGTCGACCAGTTCATCGGGGCGCTGCCCGAGGCCCAGGTCAGCGCCTTCGTGCAGCGGTTGGCGCCGGTCCGCAGCGAGGCCGACCTCTTGGCCGCCGCGGGCGACGAGGCCTCCTTGCGGCGCGCCCTCGAGCTCGAGCCCGGCCATGCCGGGGCGATCGAGGCCATGGCCCGCCTCCTCGTCGACCGAGGGGAGCCCGGTGAGGCGCTTGCCCTGCTCGGGCGCATCCCCGAGACCGATGCCACCCGGGCGCTGGCCGCCGACGCGCGACTGCTCGAGGCGGGAGTGGACGTGTCGGACGCCGGCCGCGACGAGATCGCCGCCAAGCTCGACGGGCTCCTCGAGACGGTGGGTGAGGACGACGCCGCCCGTCAGGAGTTCGTCGACCTGCTCGAGGCGCTCGGGCCGGGGGACCCCCGCACCAACGAGTACCGGCGGGCGCTGGCGGCACGGCTGTTCTGATGGGGGCCGTGGCCCGGGAAGCTCTCGGCGTCCCCGTGGCGCCCGTGCTCGACCTGGGCGGCCGCCGCCACGACTTGACCCACCGGGCGCTGGTCATGGGCATCTTGAACCGGACCCCGGACTCCTTCTACGACAAGGGCGCCACGTTCGAGCTCGACAAGCTGTGGGCCCGGGCCGAGCAGCTGGTGGCCGACGGCGCCGACATCCTCGACGTCGGCGGCGTGAAGGCCGGCCCCGGTCCCGAGGTCAGCGAGACCGAGGAGCTGGACCGGGTGGTCCCGGTGGTGGCCGGACTGGTGGCCCGCTTCGACACACCGGTCTCGGTCGACACCTGGCGTGCCTCGGTGGCCCGGGCCAGCTACGCCGAGGGCGCCGTGATGGGCAACGACATCAGCGGGCTGGGCGACCCCGACTACGCCCCGGCTGCCGCCGAGCACGGTGCCGCCGTGGTGATCACCCACATCCGCCTCGAGCCCCGGGTGGCCGACCCCGACCCGCACTACGACGACGTGGTGCGCGACGTGGCCCGCTTCCTGAGCGACCGGGCCGAGGGGGCCAGGGCGGCCGGCATCGGGGCCGAGCGGATCGTGCTCGACGCCGGCCTGGACCTCGGCAAGACGGCGGAGCAGTCGCTCACCTTGTTGCGGGCGTCGTCGACGCTGGCCGGACTGGGCTACCCGCTCCTGTTGTCCGCGTCGAACAAGACCTTCCTCGGCACCATCCTCGGCCTTGAGCTCACCGAGCGCCGTGAGGCTTCCATCGGCGCGGCGGCGCTCGGCATCTCGTGGGGATGCCGCATCGTGCGGGTGCACGACGTGAAGGGGACCTGCCGGGCCCGCGACGCACTGGCCGCCATCAGCGAGGCCGGGTGAGGACGGCGGTGAGGCGACGGTGAGCACCAAGCCGGTCGCTCCCGTCTACCTAGTGAAGGGCGACGACGCCTCGCTGGTGGCCCAGGAGGTGCGCTCGCTGCTGAGCGAGCTGGTGGGGGAGCGCGATCACGCGTTGGTCGTGGAGGAGATCGGCGGCGGAGCGGGTGAAGAGCTGAACGTCGGCGCCGTGGTGGACGCCTGCCTGACGCCGCCCTTCCTGATCGACCGCCGTGTCGTCGTGATCCGGGACGCCGGGCGGCTGGTGGCGGCGGACGCCCCCCGCCTGGTCGAGGTGATCGAGAAACCGTTGCCCACCACGGTCCTGGTGCTGGTGGGGGGTGGCGGCGCCATCCCCGGGTCCCTGGCCAAGGCGATCTCGGCCGCGGGGCGGGTCATCGACGTGACCACGAGCAAGGCGGCGGAGCGCAAGGCATGGCTGCACGAGCACCTGCGCGGCGCCCCGGTGAAGCTCGAGCCGGCGGCGGCCGACCTGTTGGCCGACCACGTGGGGGAGGACCTCGGGCGCGTCGAGGGGCTGCTCGGTGCGCTGAGCGCCGCCTACGGCGAGGGCGCCCGGGTGTCCGCGGAGGACCTGGCGCCGTATCTCGGCGAGGCGGGGAACGTCCCGCGCTACGAGCTGACCGATGCCATCGACCGCGGTGAGCCGGGACGCGCCCTCGTCGTGCTGCACCGCATGCTCGAAGCGGGTGGGCTCGTCCCGGTGCAGGTCCTGGCCACGCTGCACGGCCACTTCGCCAACATGCTCGCCCTCGACGGGGAGGACGTGAACGGCGAGAGGGACGCGGCGGCCCTCCTCGGCACGGCGCCGTTCGTGGCCAAGAAGGCGCTTGAGCAGTGCCGCCGCCTGGGCAGTGCCCGGATCGCCGAGGCCATCAACCTCATCGCGGCGGCCGATCTCGACATCCGCGGCAAGAGCGGCATGAGCCCCGAGACCGTGGTCGAGATCCTGGTGGCCCGGCTGGCCCGCCAGACCCGGCCGAGCTCGTCGGCCCGGCCGCGACCGAGGGCCAGCGTCCGGCGCTGAGGCCGGGCGCTCTCGGCGCGCGCCTTCTCACCCGACAGGCGAGGAGAACCACCAACGGTGGTTCTCGAGGTCCCGCACGCCGTACTCACGCAGGCCGTAGGGCTGGTCTTCGGGGGCACGCTCAACGTGAGCCCCTGCCGCCACCACCCTGGCGTGGTGGGCGTCCACGTCTTCGACCAGGACGGAGAGGCCGCCGTGGTTCATGGCGTCACGCGGCGCGTCCAGGCCGTGCTCATGGATCACCCGGTGCAGCCAGACCACGCCGTCCCCCAGACGCACCTCTCCGTGCACCACCGTGCCGTCGTCGAGACGGTGCAGACCACCGGAGGTGAAGCCGAAGGTGCCGATCAGGTAGTCGTGCGCCGCCTCGATGTTCTCGTACACGAGGATGGGGACGACGGTCGGTCTCGAGTTGCTTGTCGCCATGCCTCCACTATGCGCCGACGGGCCCCTCCGTGTCTTGGGCGAACCTGACGTGGGGTGCCGGCCGTGTCAGGGGCGTATGCGCTCGGAGCCACGCCGGCCAGCGCGCCGAAGTCACCGGCCCGGTGCGACTAGTCGTCGCAGGCGGCGACGGTGGCAGGGTGCTGGACTTGGCCGCATGCACGAGACCCCCGAGGAGCTGACCCGACTCCAGAACCTGCTCGACGCGTCGATGGAGGCCGGTGGGCGGCACCTCCGCGACGTCATCACCGACGACCGTCGCCTGAGCGCGGCCGAGCTCACGAAACGGTTGACGGGCATGCGCCTGCTGGTGCTCTCGACGGTCACCGCGGACGGCCGGCCGCTGAGCGGCCCGGTCGACGGGTACTTCGTGCACGGCACGTTCTGGTTCAGCTCCGCCCGAGACGGCGTGCGGATGCGCCACCTGCGGGCCCGGCCGGCGTGCAGCGCGACGCACCTGCCGGGGGAGGCGCTGGCGGTCACCGTCCACGGCCGGGCCGAGCTCTTCGAGCCGGGCGACCCCGCGGTGGCCGAGCTCCGTCAGGCGATGCTCGACGAGTACCTGCCCAAGCAGGGGCCGGCCTTCGGGGAGTGGCTCGACCGGGGCGATGCGGTCGGGGCCCGCATCGAGCCCGAGAAGATCTTCACGTTCTGCCTGCCTGGGTGAGGCGGCCCGGCGGTTGCGACGCCCGGCGGTTGCGACGCTCGGCGGTTGCGACGCTCGGCGGTTCGAACCGGCGGTTACTCGGCGGCGGACTCGGTTACTCGGCGGCGGACTCGAGCGCGTGCACGCGGCGCATGAGCCGCGCCTTGTGGTTGGCCGCGGTGTTCTTGTGGATCACACCCTGGGCGGCGGCCTTGTCGATCCGCTTGACGGCCAGGCGCAGCAGCTCGGCGCTGTCCTCGGAGCCCACCTGGGCGGCCGCCACGGCGCTCTTGGTGCGCGTGCGCATCTCGGCGCGGGCCGACTTGTTGCGTAGTCGGCGCTTCTCGTTCTGGCGGTTGCGCTTGATCTGGCTCTTGATGTTGGCCACGTGACGATCCTCGGTGCTCTGCTCGAAGGGGGCGGCGGCAGGGGCGAGAGCCCACCGGCACGAGGCGCGACTGTAGCAGGTGGCGCCGCCCGCCCGGCCCGCAGCGTCCCCGCCCGGGGCCCAAGTGCCCTGGCCAGACGACCGGAAGCCAGGTCCGGCCCGGTACGATCGACAGACCGTGCCGCCCTCCGCCAGCGCCCGTCGACCCGTCGCGACCGAGCGCATCCGCAACTTCTCCATCATCAGCCACGTCGACCACGGCAAGTCGACCCTGTCGGACCGCATCTTGGAGATCACCGGGGCGGTCGACCCCAGGCTCATGCGCGAGCAATTCCTCGACTCGATGGACATCGAGCGGGAGCGGGGGATCACCATCAAGGCCCAGAACGTCCGGGTCGAGTGGGCCGGGCACGTCCTGCACCTCATCGACACCCCCGGTCACGTGGACTTCGGCTACGAGGTCTCCCGCTCGCTCGCCGCCTGCGAGGGGGCGGTGCTCCTGGTGGACGCCTCGCAGGGGATCCAGGCGCAGACGCTGGCCAACTGCTACCAGGCCCTCGAGAACGACCTCGAGATCGTCCCCGTGCTCAACAAGATCGACTTGCCCGCCGCCGACCCACTGCGTTGCGCGCTCGAGATCGAGCACGTCCTCGGGCTGCCGGCCGAGGACATCCTGCACATCTCGGCCAAGACGGGGCAGGGCGTGCCCGAGCTCCTCGACGCCGTCATCGCCCGGATCCCGCCGCCGGCGGGCGACCCCTCGGCGCCCCTGCGCGCGCTGATCTTCGACTCCTCCTACGACCAGTACCGCGGCGTGGTCAGCTCCATCCGCGTCGTCGACGGCACGTTGCACACCGGGGCGCGCCTCCGGTTCATGCAGGCCAACGCGGTGCACGACATCGAGGAGGTGGGTGTGCGCACGCCCGACGCCGTCCCGGTGGAGCAGCTCGGCCCCGGCGAGGTGGGCTACCTCATCGCCGGCATCAAAGACGTCGGGGAGGCCCGCTCGGGCGAGACGGTGACCACCGCACCGCGCGGTGCCACCGCGGCCCTGGCCGGCTACCGGGACCCCAAGCCCATGGTCTTCTGCGGCCTGTACCCGGTCGACGGGGACGAACTGCCGGACCTGCGCGACGCGCTCGACAAGCTCAAGCTCAACGACGCCAGCTTCACCTTCGAGCCCGAGTCCTCCCACGCGCTCGGCATCGGCTTCCGCTGTGGCTTCCTGGGCCTGTTGCACATGGAGATCGTCCGCGAGCGCCTCGAGCGTGAGTTCGACCTCTCGCTCATCGCCACCGCGCCCAGCGTGGAGTACAAGGCGTTCCTGAGCGACGGGTCCGTGCTCGACGTCGACAACCCGACCGAGCTGCCCGACGCCAGCCGGGTCGACCACATCGACGAGCCCATGCTCGAGGCCACCATCATCACGCCGAGCGAGTTCACCGGTACCGTCATGGAGCTGTGCCAGGGCCGGCGCGGCGAGATGACCCGCATGGAGTACCTCTCGCCCGAGCGCGTCGAACTCGTCTACTCGCTCCCGCTGGCCGAGGTGGTCATCGACTTCTTCGACCAGCTGAAGTCCCGCACCAAGGGCTACGCCAGCTTGGACTACGAGCCGGCCGCCTACACCACCGCCAACCTGGTGCGGGTCGACATCCTCATCAACCACACGCCCGTGGACGCCTTCTCGACCATCGTGCACCGGGGCTCGGCCGACACCTACGGGCGCAAGATGGCCGAGAAGCTGCGCGAGCTGATCCCGCGTCAGCTCTTCGACGTGCCCATCCAGGCCGCCATCGGGGGCCGCATCGTCGCCCGCGAGACGGTCAAGGCCAAGCGCAAGGACGTCCTGGC
>Ga0187784_10002435_pt1 | contig 14908 bp, 10 predicted proteins | sample 1015_SJ02_MP15_2_FD_132964 | JGI IMG/M metagenome (GOLD analysis project Ga0187784, IMG submission 132964) | Tropical peat soil microbial communities from peatlands in Department of Meta, Colombia - 1015_SJ02_MP15_20_MG | ecosystem: Environmental > Terrestrial > Soil > Wetlands > Peat | place...
CGAGCTGGCGTCCTGCACGAGGACGCTGACGTCTACGAAACCGGCGCGCAGCGGCGTCGGAGACGTAAAGACCGTCACCTGCCGCTCGCCACAGCGCCCCGAGTAGCGCACGGCGCCTCCGTCCGCCAAAGCGACGGGCGCTCGCGTTCCCAGGGCGAGGCTGGCCGCCGTGAGGATCATAAGCGGAGCGAATTTCCCGCGCACGTCTCATCCTGCCATCGTCAAAGTGCCGCGCATTTGCATAGGTTGAAACACGATCCAGATTCCGCTGCTGAACAACAACAAAATGAGGACTGCCCAGGGCGCGACCGTCTTGAGCGCCGCCGCCGGCCTCGGTGTCTGCGACAGGGCAATTCGGTAGCCCGCATAAAGAGACAGCAATAAGCCAAAATCGAGACAGAGAATCTCTAAGCGAATCAGCCAGGTCGCGGCAGGAATACAACACGCGCAACTCCATTTGGGCGATCCGAGCACGTTCCATCCAAGGTCGGCGGCGAACCGCTGCGTCGTCGGGATCACGCTGGCGTAGCTCGTCAGAAAGTGAAAGCTGTAGTGCGCCAGCCACATGCTGAACCCCAAGGGAACTAGCGCATACGAATAGCGCGTAGCGACCTCCGTCCAAGTACGGATCGACCGCCCCCACTGGCGGCTGAGGGCTGCCGCTCCTCCGACAAAAAACAGCGGAATCACGACGAGAGCCATGCAATAAAACGCCGTCGTCACCAGAAACGGCGACTCGAGCCCGCAGGCCAAACTGATTTGATTCTGCATGGCCACCAGAGGGCCGGTCATGCCGGCGGCGTTGGCAAACGCCCCGAACACCAGCACCACGCACAACGCGGCCAGATCCGGACGCCGACCAAAGTGTCCGATCCCCGACCGGAACGGATCGCGCCACAGTTCTCTAGCGGGCGGCCCGGCGAGGATGCCGACGTTGTCGTGAGGGCAAGCATGGATGCAGTCGAGACAGAAGGTGCAGTCGATGTTGCTCGCTTTTCGCGGCTGGAACAGGCGCAGCTCGCATCCCGTACTTGTCGCGTTGCCGCGGATGCAATCTTTGGTTGTGCAGGACGTGCACACCGCGGGCTCGCGGACTTTGACCTCCCAGGGCGCGATCAGCGATTGCACGAAGTTGAACTGACCGATCGGGCACACATATTTGCAGAACGACGCGCCTTGAAAAAAACTGTCGACCACAAACGCAGCTGCGAAATAAGCCAGGACGATCCAGGCTGTCCACCAAGGACTGTCCCAAAGCGCGAACACTTCGTACGCCCAAAGAAACAGGACCAGCAACGCAACAGAGAGCCACTTGTTGCGCAGCCACACGGGCCATGCGCCGGTCGCGATATGCCAACGGCGAGCCACCGCGCGCGGCAGCGTAAATGGACAGGCCAGGCAGAAGACGTTGCCGACTGCAAGCATTCCGAAAACCAACAACCCGCGCCAATGAATCCACGGCAACACTCCGGCCAGATTCATGGCTCCGACGGGCGGCCCGCGCAAACCGTCGTAGACGATGACGCCGGCCGCGAGCACCAGCGGAACTTGCAAGCTGATCCGCGCGTGCCGCCACTGCAGAAAGCGGCCCAACCCGGGAACCCGCAATGCGTCGAACGCTGGCGGCATGCGTCGGCTGTTCGCGGGTTGTCCGAGGATCGGAAGGGCGAGTCGACTCGGCGTTCTGGTTTCGTGTCGAATCGACGTGTTCGCGAACGTGATTCGCTTTGCCGGCGAGCGCTTCCCATCGATCAGCAACCGGACGCCGATCGCAAACATCGGCCCGAGGAAAGCCAGCGAGCCCGGAACCCACATGATCAGCCCGGCGGTCGTCTGGTCCTCCAAAGCCGTCACGCCGCCGATCCGCGGCACCGCTGCGTAATACGGATACAACAGCTTGTCCGAGAAGGTCAACAGGGCCGCCAGGACGGTGTTCTGCAGGTCGGCTAGCAGCAAGTACGGTAGCAGCAACCAGAGGGACCACGACGGCCGGCTGGGGTAAGGGCGCACAACCGGGTACCAGAACAACAGCCCCGTCGCCAGGAAACAGGCGTGTTGAACGTAGTGCCAGCCGGGCGAGCGCAGCGCTAATTCGTACGCGGCGGGCACGTGCCATCCCCAGCTCGCGGCGACGAACAAAGGGAGCGCAACCTTCGGATGTGACAGCAAGCCGAACGATCGGCGGACAGCGCGAGAGCGAAAAATCGGGGCAACCCAAACCCTGCGGATCGGTATCGGCAGACCGTACAGCAATGGGAAGAGGGGCGACCCCAGCCACAACAGCGGTGGCACGACCATCATCAAGAGGACGTGCTGCACCATGTGCACTTGCAAAAAGAACGCGGCAAACGGCTCGATCGGCGAGGCGAGCGCCAGAAACAGCGCGGCCAAGCTTCCGGAGAACGCGCTCAGCTCGCGCCCGCTCCATCGCCACGGATCGCGGCGGCGCAAGCCGATCCAACCTCGCAGATAGATTGCGCCAATTGTTGCGAGGGTTACCAGAAGCCAGGGGTCGAATGGCCACGACCGCAAGAAGGCGTCGACCGTCGGGTTCATGGTTTCTTCGTTCGCGAGGGAAGCGAGGCATCGCGGGCCGGCGGTTGTCCCGCAGGACGCCGGTGCACCAGAAAATCAACGACGGCCGTCATCTCGGCCGGCTTGATTTGCTCGGCATACGCCGGCATGTTCCCGCCGCCGGGCGTGCCGTTGCTGATTTGATCGATCAGCTGGTCGCGAGTCAGTCGTGTTCCGACGTAGGTCAGATCGGGGCCGCGTTGACCGCCGATGCCGTCGAGCGCATGACAGTTGCGGCAATTCTTGTTCTGGAAGACCACTGCCCCCATCAGCTCCCGGGGCGTGCTGCTCACGACGATCCTTTGCGGCACAGGGTCCCCACTCCAGGCCGTCATTACGGGCGACCAGGGCGCCGTGACGCCTTGGTAAGTCAGCGCCACCAGCACCGTGTAGATCACAATTACCGCAAGCACGGCGACCGGACGACGGCTGGGCGCCCGCTCTCCGCGATTCGACACAAACGGCACAAGGAACAGCGCGGCAATGAGCAGGACCGGAAAGACGAGCATGATGAACGTCTCTGCACCAGCCGGACTGAGCGACAGGAGCCCGAACAACCACAGAAAGGGCCATTCAGGCCGGGGATTCGCACCGCTCATGGTCGGATCAGGGGGGCCCGAGGGCCCCTTCGGGCCGACGATCGCAGCGACGATCACAACCACGATCACCGCCAGGGCTGAGACGACGGCGTCCTTCAACATCACTTCGCCGACGAAGGGAATCCCGTCCTCGAGGACTTTCTCGTACTCGGCATCGTAGGTCTTTGGATCGACAAGCTGCCCGGGGACCGGCGGAACGCTCACGCCGCGCTTCACCACCAGCCAGAGGTGCACGCTCACAAGCAAGAGCAGCAGACCGGGGATCACAAAAACGTGCAGCGCAAAGAATCGACTCAGCGCCGCGCCGCCGATGACTGGCCCGCCCAACAGCCAGTGCACAATCTGCGGCCCCAGCAGCGGCACTCGCCCCGCCATTGATGCGCCGACCGCCAGGCCCCAGTAAGCGTCGGGATCCCAGCGCAGAATCTGGCCCGAGAAAAACATTCCGAGCGTGCACAGCAACAGACACGCACCGGTGAGCCAGGTCAGCTCGCGCGGATATTTGTAGGCCCCCTGCAGGAAGACCTGCGTCATGTGCACCAGCACCATCACGACCATTCCCGTTCCCGCGTAGTAGTGCAGCGCGCGCAAGAACCAGCCGAGTGAATGGTCGTAATTCAAATAGAGCAGGCTCTCATACGCTTTGTCCGCGGCAGGCACGAAGACGAGCGACAGGCCGATCCCGGTCAGAATTTGAACGATAAACAGCGTGAGCGAGGCGCTGCCGAAGACGTACCACCAGCCGACCGGGCCGGCCAGCTGTTTTGGAACGGGGTGCTGCATGAGGGGGACGAGCGTGTCGCTGACGCCGAGCCGCGCATCGAACCAGCGTCCGACAGCCACCGCCAGCTTTTTCATCGATTGCCTTTCCGATCGCTACGCCGGGTTCTCGAGCGTGTCTTGCAGAGTCGGGTAATGCGGCGCTCGCACTTCGAGGATCCCGTCGCGAATCCGCGAAGGGCAGCGGTACAGCCCTCGCGGCGGCGGCCCCGACGCGCGTTCGCCGTTGCCGTAATACACGCCGCCATGGCACGGGCACATGAACAGGCCCGATTGCGGAAACCAGGAGACTGGACATCCCAGGTGAGCGCAATTGACGGCGAGCACGAGGAACTTTTCGCTCCCTTCGTAACGAACGTAGACGCCGGTGTTCGCTGTGATTCCGTCCCACGGCTGGTGGATCGGGTTATCAAAAGTCACCAGTCGCGTCTCGCCGATCGGAAACTTCTCGAGCGGGCCCAACGCGACCCATTCGGGTGGCCACTTCGGCGTGCGCAACAGGAAGCCGACAAAGGGGACGCCGGCCAGCCCCGCTGCGATCGCCCCGAGTCCGTAGGTCAGCCACTGCAAGAACGTGCGGCGCTCGACCGGCGCGGGCGCGACGCTCTTGGCAATCTCAGCTTCTGATCCCATCGATGTGTTCCTATGCCAGCGGCAAGACGGACGGCCGAAACGGGGCCGCATCACTTGCCGGTTTGTGCCTCCAATTCGCCTTCTGCCGCATGGGCCGTTCGCCAGGATGCCAGCAGGCCGACCAGATCACTCACCTCTTCGGAAGTGAGCGGCTTGAAGTCGTCGGAGCGGCCATCCGTTCCCGCGTAGCTCGGCATCTGCAAATCGGGGCGACCGGTGACGATCAATCGCCGCAGTGCCTGATCGCTGATGAGAGCCAGAAACGCTGGGTCATGGATCGCGCCGCTGGATCCCCCTTCGCCAGATTCGCCGTGGCAATTGGCGCAGGCGCGGGCAAAGACCGTCTGGCGGATCTGCTCGAGCTCGGCGCTCGTTCGAATCGGTGCGGTTGCGGGCTGCAAATACGCGGGCGCATTTTGCGCGACCGCACCGGGTTCTCCCCAGATTGGGGTGGTCCCTTCGGCGTCGCGGACCGGTTCACGATGCCTCTCTTTCCCTTCGCCAACGTTGACCAGCTTGTACCGAATTCCCTTGATCTCGTAGACGAGCAGCTTGATTTGCATCGGCGTCAGCGCGCCGTCTCTGGCCACCGCGAACCCCGGCATCGACGTGCCGTCCCGTCCGTCGGTTATGACGCGTTCCAATTCGCCCTCTGGAATGAGCGCGCGGAACAGCGAATCATTCAGCGGCGGTGCCGGGCCGAATTTTCCGTCAGCCCCGTGGCAGCCTGCGCAGTTTGTTCCGAAGAGCTTCGAGAAATCCAGAACCTGCTCCGGCGGCACCGGGCGGTCGGCCGAGTTCGGCTTGCCGGGCAGATCGCAGCCGCTCAGCAGCGAGACAGACAGTGCGCTGAGCAACGGAGCGAGCCTGAGCCAGCGCCGCGCGGCGACGCCGCGCGGTTGCTCACGCGGCGCCGGAGGCGGATCCACCACTCGGGCTTTCCGCTTCATGGCTCACCTACGTTGGCGTAGGGGCTCGCCCCCGCCGGCGGTACGCGGATTGTCTCGGAACGAATGACGGCGATCGACGCCACCAAACCGAAGACAAACTGCGAGACGACGAACCAAGGCCAATCGACGCGCTGCTGCAACACCGGGTTGACGACGCCCATCAACCCAAAACTAACTCCCGTCCAGAGCATGGGCATGAGCATGCCGCCCCAACACATCGGCCCGGGAATCACGGGCAGTCGCGGCAACGCCAGTCCGTACATAACGCCGAACCCAAGCGAGAGCGCTGCATGGACGACCAACGCGACGACAAACCAGTCGCTGTGGAAGAGCTTCAATTGATCCAGCGATTCCTGGCCGATGCCGCGCTCGACCATACCCGCGAGCAGGTTGACCGGGTACCAGATGCCGCGGCGTGTAACCAGGCCCCAAAGAACTGCGGGAATCGGCATCAGCAGTCCGCCCGCGATGCCACCCATTATCCCCGCAACGACCGGCGGCCGGCGGTGCGCCTGAACGACCACGAGCGCGGCGACAATTCCGAAAACGAACTGCGACGCGATGAACGACGGCCACTCGACTCCTTTTTGCAATGCCGGATTGACTACGGCCATTAAGCTGAAGCTCACGGCGGTCCATAAGAGGGGCATCAACAGTCCGCCCCAGGCGAACGGCTTGGGGATCTCCGGAAGCGTCGGCAACAGCACGCCATACATCAGGCCGAACGAGACCGACACGGCCGCGTGAATGAAAATCCCCGCAATCAAAAGCGTCGGACTGAAACGCTCCAGCTCCGTGACGGTCAGCTTGTCGACGCTCGGGACGACCATGCCGGCCAGCAGATTGACCGGGTACCAGATGCCATGACCGCTCACCAGGCCGTAGATCAAAGCCGGAACGGGAATCGCCAGCCCGCCGAAAATGCCGCCGCGCACTCCGGCAGAGATCGGATGGACTTTCACGGGCAGCTGCATGCGGTAACCCGCTCGACCGGGCTGCATTTGTTCGACGAGCCCTTCTACCCCCACGATCGGCCTGGCACGCTGTTCCGGCGCGAGGAGCAGTTCGTGAAAATGACCGCGGCCCGGCAGCAAGCTGGCAATCCAGAGGCCTAAACCAAACAGGACGACGACGGCCCCCACAAGAAGAAACTCGAGCCCCAGCACGACACCAGCAGCCAATAGAATCAGGCCGAGCGACAGCACCATCGGAGCGACGGTCGGCTTGGGCATTTCGACCGAATTGCGCGGGGCCGGATCGTTAGGCGAGATCGGGTGCGGCTCGCTGGTCATGCCGTCACCTCCCCGCCAGATAAACAACGGTGAACACCACCACCCACACCACGTCCACGAAGTGCCAGTACCAGGAGGTGAGCTTGGCGGCCGTCGCGTGGTGCTGCGTTACCTGGCGGCGAAGTGTCAGAATAAACACGATCGTTAGGACGATCAGCCCGGCCGTGACGTGAAACGCGTGAAAGCCGACCAGCGTGTAATAAGTTGTGCCGAACAGATTCGTGCTGATCGTCAGATGATGGTCCACAATCAACCCGTACCATTCATACCCGGTCCCGAGGATAAAGATCGCTCCAAGCAGAATTGTTGCGCCCCAGCACAGCACGAACGTCCCCACCGCTCCGCGGTGAAGGGCACGCTCGGCCAGGTGCACGGTGCCGCTGCTCGACAAGAGGCAAATCGTCGTGCCGATGACCAGCGGCAGCGACAACACGGCCGGCGTCGGGCCGGACTGGTCCTTTCCCAGATAGGCGAGGTAGGTCACGATCAGCGTGCTGAAGAACGCGACCTCCGAGAGCAGGAAGCTGAGCATCCCCCACTCGGTTGCGCTCAGGCCGGCTGGACTCGCGGAGTGCGAATGCGCCCCTCCGCCTTCCAGTGGATAAGCTAGTCCCGTTCCGCTCACCGTCTTGCTCCGAGTTGCCTTGTCAACGATTTCAGCGCGCGATCTCTACTCGTAATTCCAATCGGGGTCATCGGGATGCTTCAGATCCCAGAGGGGCCGGCGGCTGCGGACCGTCGGAATCTCCTCGAAGTTGTAGGACGGCGGAGGCGAGGTCGTCGTCCATTCGAGCGTCCAGGCATTCCACGGATCGTCGCCGGCCGGTTCCCCGCGGGGCAGTGACCAGATCACGTTCACGACGAAGATCACAAAGCTCGGCACCTGCACCAGCGCGCCGACCGTCGTGAGCTGGTTCCAGAAGTCCCAGCCACGATCCGCGTCATACGTGTAGATCCGCCGCGGCATGCCGAGAATCCCGGAGACGTGCATCGGCACGAAGGTCAGGTTGAAGCCCACATAAAGGAGCCAGAACTGCCAGCGTGCCAGGCGCTCGGAGAGCATCCGGCCAGTGACTTTGGGGAACCAGTAGTGAATGCCGGCGAAAACGCCGAACAGCGTGCCGCCGATCAGAACGAAATGGAAATGCCCGACGACGAAATAACTGTCGGTGAGCTGAAAATCCCAGGGGGCCGCCGCCAGCATGATGCCGGTCAGCCCGCCGATCAGAAACATCGACAGGAAACCGGCAACAAACAGCATCGGCGAAGCGAACGAGATCCGCCCGCCGTACATCGTCGCCAGCCAATTGAAGAACTTAATGCCCGTCGGGATCGAAACGAGGAGGCTGGAGACGACGAAGAACAGATCTTCGGTCCTGCTCATTCCCACCGCGAACATGTGGTGCGCCCACACGCCCAGGCTGATAAACACGATGGCCGCTGTGGCGGCGGCCATGAACTCGTAGCCGAAAAGGACCTTCCGCGAAAAGACCGGCACGATCTCGCTGACCATGCCGAAGACGGGCAAGATCAAGATATAGACTTCGGGATGCCCGAAGAACCAGAACAGGTGCTGCCAGAGCAGGGCCGATCCGCCGTTCTGCGTGTCGAAGAAGTGCGCTCCGAGGTTCCGGTCGAAAACGATCATGATCAGAATCGCGGTGAGTGGCGGCAAGGCGATCACGATTTGCACCGACGTCCACAGCATCGTCCAGGTGAAAAACGGGATTTTGCGGAGCGTCATCCCCGGGGCGCGCATGCCAAGAATCGTGGCAATGAAATTGATCGCGGCCGTGGTTGTGCCGATCCCGCTGACGATGAGCCCCAGCGCCCACAGATCGGTCGCCGCCGTGCGCGAGAAGGTGCGCTCCGTCAGCGGGGCGTAGGCGAACCACCCGATCGCCGGTGCCCCCCCCGTCGCGTAGCTGAAATAGACCAGCAACCCGCCGAACAGCGTTACCCAGAATCCCATCGCGTTCAATCGCGGAAACGCCATGTCCCGCGTTCCGATCATCAACGGGACGACATAGTTGCCCATCCCAATCAGGATTGGCATGCCCATGAAAAATACCATCGTGGTGCCGTGCATGGTGAACAGCTGATTGAATACATCGGGCCCGAGAAAATCGTTGCGCGGCACGAGGAGCTGCCAGCGGATCAACAGCGCCTCGCATCCGCCGATCACCAGGAAAATGACCGCCATCACCACGTAAAGGATGCCGATCTTCTTGTGGTCGACCGTCGTGACCCAGTCGTGCAGCGCCGCCGTCCAGTTTCGGCTCGCCAGCTCGCGCGGTTGTTCGGCAACGGCCATGCGTGTTCCTCGGCTTCAGCGAAGCGTCCGCAAGTAGTCGACGATCCGATCGCGGTCGCGGTCGCTCAAACCGAATGCCGGCATCAGGCATCCGGGCTTGATCGTCTGCGGATTCGCGATCCAGTCCCGCAGATTCTTGCCGTCGGGGTCGTTCGGAATCATTCCCGAGGCCAGCGTCTGGCGGCTCATCAGATGCGTGAGATCGGGCGCGTAGTTGCCCGCAGCTCTCGTTCCGCGCACGCGATGGCAGTTGATGCACGATTGCGCGAGAAACGCGGCCTTGCCGTCTCGCGCCGAAGCCTCCTCCACGGCCGGCTTCTGTTGATTCTCCAGCCACTTCCGGAAGTCCTCAGGAGAATCGACCACCACTCGCAAAAGCATGTTGGCGTGCTGAGGCCCGCAGAATTCGGCGCACTGGCCCAGGAACAACCCCCGCTCGGCAGTCTGGAACCACATCTGGTTGGTCCTACCGGGAATGAGGTCGGTCTTCCCCGCGAGGCGAGGAACCCAAAAGCTGTGGCAGACGTCGGCCGATTTCAAGTTCAGGTAAACCGGTCGGGCGACGTCTTCGACGCTCGCCGGGATATGCAGCTCATTGGCCGTGACGAAACCGAGCGATCGGCCGTTGTACTGACCGTAATCGAATTCCCACCACCACTGCCTGCCGACGACCGTGACGTAGAGCGCGTTGTCGCCCGGCTTTGCCTCTGGCGGCTTGACGTTCACCTCCCACAAGGTACGCGTCGTCACCAGGACGATGACCATCACGATCAGGGCAGGGGCCACGGTCCAGGCAATTTCGATCGGTTGGCTGCCGTAGACTTGGGGCGGCTCGGCCGCGTCGTTGCCGTGGCGCTGGCGGAAGCGGACGATCGAAGTGATCAGCACCGCTTCGACCACGATGAAGATAAAGCCTGTGATTGCGAGAACGAGGAGCGAGAGGTTGCGAATCGATTCCGCGGGCGGCGAAACCGGATCGAACGTGGAGAGGTCCTGCGCCGCCTGGCCGCCGGCGGCAAGAAGCAAGACCGGACTCATCCGCGGCTCCCTCAGTTGGTCGTTCGTGGCAGGCGAAGAGCGCTCGAGTCGCACCAGTCAGGTGCTTGGTTATACGCCACTTCCGCCCGCTAGAAAACCGTGAGGCATCCGGCTCAGGATGAGATGGTCGCGAGACATCCAGCGCGTCGTTCGGCTGACCAGGTCCCCGGCAGACGAGCTGTCCGCGCGGTGGATCGGCGACCGCGGAGCGCGACCCACTTGTTGAATCGCGCCCGCGCGGCCACACGCCCTAACAGGTCTCGAGAAAGACCAACAGCCCGCTTTGAAATAGCGCGATAGCCAACGTCACCGGGCAGGCAAGTCGCCGCGATCGACGGTTGAGCACCTTGAGCGCGAACAACACGAGCATTGTGCCTGCTGCCTTGGCGCTTAGAAAGAGAGACGGGTCGCCGCCGTTGCAGTCGATCAGCAAAAGGCCAACCGGGTTCTTCTCCGCGTCGCGAATCATGTCGCCCGTGCGAATCACCAGGTAGCCGTCATATACCGAAACGGCCCCGACATAAAAGAGGATCGCCGCGAAGAAGGGATTCCAGACCCGCGAGAGGGTTGAAACAGCCTGCTTACTTGCCGTAATCTGGCAAGGCGTTTGGATCGGTGGCACAGCCAGACTCCTTTGGCTGTTTTGCCGCAAGTTGCTTTGCTTTCATCGGCTAAACCTCCTTTGATTTCGAGTAAATCCCCAAGAAGGGATGTTCGCGTGAGAGCGACTACTTGAGTATCGCCCACTGACTTGGTAATATTTAAACCTAGGTCGCAGATTTTGGCGGTCAAATCGGAAATCGATCCGGAACGGCCGACCCTGGCCGGATCGAGCAAAGGGGCCCCGACGCAAGAACCGATTTGACACGGACGACTTACGAGTGCCTGCCTTCAGTTTCCCGCCTGTACTTTGATCACGCCTCCCAGCAGAAGGCGTTGGAATGCGACAACCCGCCAGACTGCCGACCTTCGGCAGGCGCAGCCGCTCCAGCGGATGGCTCGTGTTCGCGCTCCTGCTGATCGTTCGCGCTCCGGCGGCGATTGCTCTTGCCAGGTCGACCCCGCGCGACGAATCGGCCCGCGTCGAGTTCTTTGAGAAGAAAGTGCGACCGCTGCTGGTCGCCAACTGCTACACCTGCCATTCGGCCGACACCAACTCGCGGGGCGGCCTGCGCGTCGATGATCGCAACGGGCTGCTGGTCGGAGGGGGCCGGGGCGCGGCAGTCATTCCGAGCAAGCCGGAAGAGAGTCTGCTGATCAAGGCGGTCAGCCGTACGGGCGAACTGAAGATGCCGCCGGAGCGACGGCTCTCCGACGACGACATCGCCGTTCTCAAGCAGTGGATTCGTGACGGAGCCGCATGGACGAAAGTCGAAGCCGTGGCGCCCGATCGCCAGATCGTTGCCGACTATCCGCGGCTGCGCAAGGACCACTGGGCGTGGCAGCCCCTTCGCGATCCACGCGTTCCCGTGGTGTCCGACTCGGCGTGGCCGCGCGACGATATCGACCGATTTCTTTTGGCGCGGATGACCGAGAAAGGACTCAAGCCGGTCCCCGACGCCAACCGACTGGCCATGATCCGCCGGACGACCTTCGATCTCACCGGTTTACCACCAACGACCGCCGAGATCGAAGCATTCGTTGCCGACCGTTCCGAGACGGCGTTTGAGCGCCTGGTCGATCGGCTCTTGGCTTCGCCCTCCTTCGGCCAACGTTGGGGCCGCCATTGGCTCGACGTCGCGCGTTATGGCGAATCGACGGGCTCCGCGCGAAACCTGCCCTATCCGCATGCGTGGCGTTATCGCGACTACGTGATCGACGCGCTCAACAGCGACAAACCGTACGACGAATTCCTGCGGGAGCAGATCGCCGGCGACTTGCTGCCGGCGGCGACGCCCGAGGCACGCGTGGAGCATCTGATCGCGACGGGGTTCCTGGCACTGGGTGTGAAGGACGTGAACCAGCGGTTCAAGGTTCGGTTTGTCATGGACAACATCGACGAGCAGATCGATACGGTCACGCGATCGACGCTGGCTCTGACGGCCAGTTGCGCCCGCTGCCACGATCACAAGTTCGATCCGATTCCCACCGCCGACTATTATGCGCTGGCCGGAATCTTTCAGAGCACGGACCTTTGCGCGGCGCTCCGCAACAAGATGGGGGGCGGCGGACTGGACTACTACGATCCGCAAATGCTGCTGTGTCTCGGAACAGGACCTGCCTTGAGCCCATCGCGCGAGAGGCAGGTCGCGCTCGTGAAGAATCAACTGCTAGAGGCCCTCGCCGAACTCGAAGCCGCCGACGCCGCAAACGACAAATCAAAGAGCGCGGCCGCGACCAGCAAGCGCAATCGGCTTCGCCTCGAGCTGGCCCGATTGACCGATCCGGCTGCCAACGGACCGGTCGCACTCGGCGTTCGCGACGCCGCGGTCGTCGCAGACACGGCGATCCGGATCCGCGGTGAAGCCGAAAAACACGGCCCGCTCGTTCCACGCGGGTTCCTGAGCGTGCTCCAATTCCCCGGTGAACCCGCCGTCAACGTCCGCCAAAGTGGGCGGCTCGAACTGGCTCAATGGCTGACGAGCCCCAACAATCCGCTCGTCTCGCGGGTCATCGTCAACCGGGTCTGGCACCACCTCTTCGGTAGCGGGCTAGCGAGAACGGTCGACAACTTCGGCGTGAACGGCGATGTCCCCTCGCATCCTGAATTGCTCGATCACCTTGCCAGCCGCTTCGTTCGTGAGGGCTGGTCGATCAAGAAGCTCGTGCGGTCGATCGTGCTGACGCGGGCCTATCGACTGAGTGCCAACGCGGTGCTGGAGAATCTGGCCGTCGATCCCGACAATCGCCTCGTGTGGCGCCACTCTCCGCGCCGCCTCGATGCCGAAGAGATTCGCGACGCCACACTGGCTGCCGCCGGGCAATTGAATCTGTCGCGCCCTCACGGCTCGCCCGCGATGAATTTGCCCGTCATTGAACTGGCCAACAATGGTGAGGTGGCCCGGCGCCTCACCGCTCAAGCCGCGGCGAGCCGGCATCGCAGCATTTACCTTCCGCTCCTACGCGGCCTGACTCCCAATTCGCTGGCTGTTTTCGATTTCGCAGAGCAGGGGATGGTAACGGGGGCTCGCGACACGACCACCGTCGCGCCGCAGGCGCTTTACCTGCTCAATGACCCGTTCGTCCGCGCTCAGTCGCAGGCCTTGGCCCAGCGCGTGCTCGAAGCGGCAAACATCAGCGACGCGCGGCGAATCGATCTGGCGTACCGGCTGGCACTAGGGCGTCCCGCAACGAACCCCGAGACAGCTCGCGCAACCCAGTATCTTGTGGAATATGTCGCCGCCGCCGAATCGCTCGATGCGTCTCGCATCGTCAAAACAGCGGGGAAAACGCCGCCAGGCAAAACGACGGCCAGCAAAGCGACTCGAACAAAGAATCAAAAGCCGGCGATTCGCAAGGTGAGCCAAACTGCCGCGCGCTCGCCGAGATCGGACTCGCGGCAACGCCCAAACCTGCCGGTCGACGAAGGAGTCTCTCGGCCGGCCGATCCGAAGACGGCCGCCTGGAGCAGCTTTTGTCAAGCACTCTTCGGCGCGGCAGAATTCCGCTATTTGAAGTGATCAAAAGGAAACGGGCCATGGCCAAACCCATGCTTCCGTGGACATCGATGAGCCCAGCTTTTTCCCGCCGAAGCGCCTTGAAGAGCGCGGGCGCCGGATTTGGTCTCGTCGCCCTCGCGGGCCTGCTCGGCCAGGACAGAGCGTCCGCCGCAACGGGCTTTCCCGTGTCGCCGCAAGGACCGTTGGCCCCCGAGCCGCCCCACTTTCGCATGAAGGCCAAGCGCATCATCTTTCTTTTTATGGAAGGGGCCGTCTCGCAGGTCGATACGTGGGAATACAAGCCGAAGCTGCAGGCCGACAGCGGCAAGGTCGGGCCGGGCGGCGGCATGCTGACCGGCTCGAAGTTCCGTTTTGCCCGCCACGGAGCGACCGGCACCTGGGTCTCGGAGCTGCTTCCACACCTCGCGAAAAAGGTCGACCAGCTCTGTTTCATCCGCGGACTGCACACAGATACGCCGGCCCATCCGCAAGCCGTGGTCCAGCTGCACACCGGAGCGATGAACGCCACGCTCACCCGCCCGTCGATGGGTGCCTGGCTCTTGTACGGACTCGGCTCGGAAAATCAGGATCTGCCCGGCTACGTCACGATCAATCCGCCCCCGAATTTCGGCGGCGCTCTCAATTACGGCAGCGCCTTTCTGCCGGCCCATTTTCAGGGGACGCGGATCAACGACGCGGGCGAAATGCCGAACCTTCGCGCGCAAACAGCTCGGTCCTTACAGCGCCGCCAGATCGATTTGATTCAAGCGATGAATCGAGATCTGGCCGCCGGCTGCGGTGCGCCGGACGAACTGGACGGCGTGATTCAGTCCTTCGAGCTCGCCTTCCGGATGGAAGGCCAGGTCGCGTCGCTGCTCGACATTTCGCGGGAGCCTCAATCGGTCCTGGATGCGTACGGCGTCAAGCCCGGCCCGGAAGGGGGCTTTGCCCGGCAGTGCTTGATGGCCCGCCGCCTGAGCGAGGCGGGTGTGCGCTTCGTCGAGATCTGTCAGGGGGGTTGGGACCATCATTCCAATTTGCACCAAGGGCTGATCAACAACTGCCGGATGACGGATCGACCCGCGGCCGCTTTGCTCACCGATCTCGAACAGCGCGGCCTCTTGGATGA
>Ga0187784_10002436_pt1 | contig 14906 bp, 28 predicted proteins | sample 1015_SJ02_MP15_2_FD_132964 | JGI IMG/M metagenome (GOLD analysis project Ga0187784, IMG submission 132964) | Tropical peat soil microbial communities from peatlands in Department of Meta, Colombia - 1015_SJ02_MP15_20_MG | ecosystem: Environmental > Terrestrial > Soil > Wetlands > Peat | place...
CCGTTTCAGCAAGCACCAATTCATCCAGCCGCAGTTGCTGGCCATTCTCTGCCTGATGCGTTACGAGGACTGGACCTTTCGTGAAGCCGAGGTGCGGCTCGGCGAACATCGCGAATTGCGCCAGGTATTGGGGCTTGTGAGTGTGCTTGACTTCACGGCACTGTATCGTTTCTTGCAGCGTCTTGAGGATCAGACCATCGACCGCGCGGTTGGCGAAACGGTGCGCCGGTTGCGTGGTTCGCTGCGTCAAAAACGGAAGCGGGCTCGCGTCGGGGTGGACGCCACGGGTTTGGCACAGGGAGCGGTGAGCACGTTCTTTGTGCGGCGCATGCATCATCACGGGCAAAACCGCTGCCCTAGCGGCACTGGCTGAAGTGGGTGATGGTGGCCGATCTGGATCAGCGCTTTCTGTTGTCGCAGACCGCGCGACGGGGCCTGTGGAACGACTGCGCGAATCTGCCTGCCGCCGTCGATGCTGCTTCCCAGCAAACTCGCATCGGACTGGTGCTGGCCGACGCGGAGTTCGACAGCGAGCGCAATCATACCTACCTCCGCCAGCGCCTTGGAGCGCAGAGCGTGATTCCCGCCAAACGTGGAAAGAAAACCTGGCGCCTACACGAAGTCCGCGCCGAGATGCGGCGCGCCTTCCCGCAACGGCTTTACCGCCGCCGCTCCCTGATCGAGAGCTTGTTCTCTTCGGTGAAACGGAAGCTCTCGGCACGGGCCCCGGGCCGCTCCCTGCGCACGCAGATGCGTCACGCCCTGCTGCTCGGATTGAGTTTCAATCTGTATCGGTTGAAACATCTCCGCCTTTTCCGGAGGGCCAAGGCAGATCAATTGGTAATAAGTGGTGGGCTCGCCAGGATTTGAACCTGGGACCAACGGATTATGAGTCCGAAAATCCGTTGCCCCATGCAACCCCATGCAATCCCTTGCGCGCTAACCCTTTGAATCCAATAGATTCCATTGCACAGCTTTGCATCCGGTAGCACTAGGCACTTCGCGGAAGTGTTACAGCAAGTGATACAGGTTTCTGAGGAGGCAGTTTCCCCCGATTTTGTCCAGACCCAATCCCCGAGGCCCGGGTCCCGAGACTCACGCCCCTGGAGAAGCTGCCAGAACCGGTATAGAGTGTTCGTTATGAAAGTCTTCGGTGGAACGCGCCTCGCCCGGATCGGAAAGCATCCGATCTACGTCGGCGTGAGTCAGCGCGTCAGCGGCAACAAAATCTTCGTCGTCTGCTTCGTCCTCGGGCTTTTCGTGGTCCCGCCCTTGCTGGTTTGGCTGCTGAGAAAATAAGGTCTGGAGGGCTAGCTTGAGATTTTGGGGCCGCTGCCGTTGCGCCAACGTGCAGAGACTCTGAATCTTGCAAGCGCTAGGATCTGCGCGAGTTTACTGTTGAGACGCCCCCAAGCTATGGCTGGAATCGAAACATGCGGCTGCCGCGGCGAGCTGCAAGATGTCGGAAAAGTCCTCTACGTCGCGCTTGGGGGGATCGCTCTCGATTTCCCGTTGCACTGCCGCCAGGCGCTGGGCTAACGCGACAAGCGCACGATGGCCACGATAGGCGAGCTCGTTGACGAAGCGAAGATGCCGGATTCTTTCGTCTGGTGTTTTCCCTTTAGCCAACTCCAAAACCGGGGCAATCAGGCCGAACGTGTCCACGATGCGGTCGAACCCGCGTGTCAACTCCTGCCAGGTTTCAAAGTCGATTTCAACATCCGCGCGACGCTGCTGCTGCACCAACAGCATCCTCGCGTTTGTCATTTGGACACCGACCAGATCAGCGCCGCCGTAAGTATTCCGGCCAGAGTGAACACTGCGAGCATGACAGAGTGCAAGTTCGGAATGTGTGACATACGGGTTGGGTACATATGTCCTCCTCGCCCGAGAAGATAGTACGCGTGTAATATACTGTCAAGTATATTAATTAATAATTTGCACAGTGCCGATATGAAACTGACTCGGGAGGTGACAGCCGAGACGCACGAGGGTGAGTTCCAATTCGGCACGTCAGGCCGGATGACTAGGAGGATTGCGCCCCGCGGCGTTTGCGCTTCGCCATCATTCCGGCCACGTGGAGGAGCAGAGCTCTATGCTTGTTATCCATTCGGGCGACAGCCTGTCGCAACCGTAAGAAGAGGCGTTTCCCGCGGCCACGAGACGCCCAGTCAGACACACCCTTCGGTCGGCTAGCGGGATCCTCGAGGTGTTCGGTCGGACGTTCTTCGTAGAAGAAATGGTAGAGCGGTACCTTTAGGGCCCGCGCGAACTTCTCCAGGGTCTCAAGGGTGGGAACGGTATGGCCGTTCTCAACCCGCGAGATGTAGCAACGAACAAGTCCGGATCGCTTCTCAACATCGCCTTGAGACAGTTTTTTAAATTCCCTGAACTGGCGCAGGCGTTCGGCGAGGTCCATTGACAACCTCCAGTTCCAGGTCGCGGGAAAATGATTGCGGGGCCGTCCACAAATCTATCACGGCATTAACCAACCTGAGAAACTTTGAGCAGTTGTGGAACAAGCGATAGAATCTTGCTCACCGCCTCTGCCCGCAATTCACAAGCGGGAGACCTCCCATGACCGAAGAACGAAAGCACGCGATCCTGTTTGCGGCGACACTTTTGTGCGCGCGGAAGTTGATGGAGACGATGGAGTCCGACAAGCCGAATTTCGCGGAGCAGTATTGGGTGGACAGGGCGATCGATAAGGCAACGTTCATCCTCGAACGCATCGATAAGAAGTGGCCGGCGGTGGGCATGTGGCTGCACCTTTGCAGGTCGAGAGCTATAACCGAATTCTGGCAACATTGAAAGAATGCTTTTCGGTAGACCCATCCTTCAGAGAGGCGGTTGACCATCTCCAGAAGCTAACTGAAAACAGTAACGACTTCATTCATCGCATGGAATGTGACGGAAAGGTATTGCTCGCAACGGCGCACAGTTTCATTGAATTGTATCTGTCCCCAGAAGAGAAGAAAAAGACCATTGGGTTCCCCACCGGACACTCTGCGCTTAAGTGCGACCTCCAAACTTACGCACAAGGTGCCTGCGGCTCGGGGCTTATTTCAACCAGTAGCCGAGGATGACCCCAACTACGCCGAATGCCCACTTTAGGTGAGAATCCGGGTAACTATCGAACAGGATCACTACTAGCGCAGACAGTAATACAATCACCGTCACACTAATGCGGGTGAGAACCAGCCAGTCTTTCTGCGTGAGCTGTACCACAAAGCACTACCGTGTACCGAACAGCTTCCTAATCGTCCCGGCAGCTTCGCGGATGTGAGTGCCGAACATTGGCTCTACTTCGTCCTCGGCCGGTGCGGAACCTTCGGAGATCCCGCCAGGTAAAGAAGTAACCCTGTTCATTTCTTCAACTGTGGGGCGGAAAGAGAGGTTTGTCGAAAAAGTTGCGTCTTTGGCCTGCTCAACATCCTGGTAGGGATTCTTCAAAAAGATTTGAATCTGAGACATGGTCTGACTCCTATGAAGTTGGAGAAGTTGGAAGCGTAAACTTCGGTTTGGACACCCATTCAAACCCTAAACGACTTATGACCGCTAGGTTCACCGGACCCCCACAGCTTGCCACTCCGATCTCATAGGTAGCAAGGCCGACTGTGGTGTCAATTATGTATTTGCAGAAACCAATCGCGTCCTGGATCGGCATTCCATCAAATGCTATCTTGCTTGTAAGCTGTTCGCTCACCAGCCTTCTCATCTCTTGTATCACTTGCGGAGCCACCCCCAGATTTGCAAGAATCTGGTCCAACCGCGGATCAACTCCGAATAGTACACGAGTGAAGGGGATACTCACACCGCGCCAACTCGCCCCATACATATTCCACGGTCTAGCTTCGACAGGTGCTTGTGAAGCTGGCAGAGTAAATTCCCATTCCGAAGCCAAAGGGGGTTGTCCATCTGTCCCCGGCGAGTATCCGGCCAGGTAAAACCCTATTACTGGTCGCTGAGCCTCCGGAATACTGTTGAAGCCCCCCTCATAGTGCGTGCGTAGGAACAACAGCAATCTCTGCGCCACACCCTGCAGACTCCTATCCTGTTTCCGCTCCTGTCGCTCTAAATCACTGAATTGATGCACAAAACTCTCCATAGAGCGATTGCCAATGTTTCCGGCACCATATGTAAGAGCGCCGATGGGATAGTCCGCAACCTGGAAAATCTTCTGCGCATGACCGTAAGCTTTGATGAGCTGGGCCTGTCCATTCACGTTTGCAAAAAGCTGGGTCATGCTTTCGGCACCGATAGCAATGCCGTCATAGACCTTCACGCAAGCAACAATAGACATGCCTTATTGTCCCTGAGAGTTAGATGCGTAGGCAATGGTACTCGTGACTGTCCGCTGGTGCAAGGTCTTAATTGGTAACGGGTAGCCGCTGCCCCGTGCCGTATGCGTGATATCGGCGGCCGTGACCGAGTGAGCGTTTTTCCAGCCGAGTTCGGCGTAAGGCAAGACGCCTCCGAGGGGAAGCTCTTTCTAGGTTGCCGCATACCGCGCCGTGACGCGCGACCCGACCGTGCGCGTGGCCAGCGATTCGTCGCACAGCAGCGACAAGTGCTTCTCCGCGTCCTCGACGGTCGCGCCGTATCCGGCGGCGACCTGCGCCAAAGACTCCGGAGTGCTGCTCAAAGCACCGAGGGCCGTGGCAACGTGCCGCTGCTCGAGGTGCGCGATCCTGAACGCCTTCATCGTGGGGGTGAGCATGGTGCCTCCTTACTTCGCAGCTGGCGGCGCGGATTGCGCCTTCGCCGGCGCGAACGATAGTGTCGATTCATCGAAGACAAATCCTGGGTGCAAATTCTGGAAGGTGGCCAGCGATCTTTGGAGTTCAGCCACCAATCCGTCGAGCTCGCGCGTCTTCGCCTTGTACTCCGCATAGAGCGCAACGAAATCAGCGGGCGCGGGCAAATTCCCTGCAGGGACCGCCACGACCGGCGCGGGCGGCGCGGCGCCGTGATGTTTAGCCAGCCACCAGAAACCCGAGAACGCGGCGACGGCGAAAACCAAAACAACCGCGATGTATTTCACTTCATCCTCCTCCTGAGTTTTGTGGGCGGCGGGGGAACTCCCGCCGCCCCCGGGTGCGCGGCAATGACGATCGGAGAATTGAACGCGGCCCCGCGCACACCCGCATCCTCGGCCGAGGCCTGGCCGAAGTTGTCAGTTGACCGTCGCCAAAATGATCGGCGGCGTGTTGCCGCCGCTCGGATCGAAGATGGTGGCGTCGGCGCGGCAACGGGCGACGTAGAGGCACTCGCCCCTCGTGATGTCGGTGATGGTTTGCTCGACGGTGCGCTGAATCGTCGGGCGGCTGGCGCGGATCACCACGTGCGACAAGTCGCCAAACAGGATCGCGCCGGTCAGACCGATCGATGAGTAGAGAGCGCCCAGACTCGGGCAAAGGTAAATGTTTTTGCCGAAGAGGACCTCTTGCCCGTCGATGACGTCGACGAGCGGGCGTCCGGCACCGTCCACGGCTTGACGGATGAGCTTGTATCCTCCGTCTGAAACCAGCCACCCCGCCTTTTTTGACTGGCGGTAGAAACGGTTGACCCCGAAGTAGATCGCGCTCAGGTCCGTGAGGGTGAGCTTGCCGCTCGTCGCGTTGGTGTAGCTGCTCGTCAGCAAAGTCGCGATGCCGGTGATGTCCGCCGCGCCGCCGCGACCGATCAATATGTGCGACGCGATGATGCGCGCCAGCGCCACGCCGGCCGCGCGGACGATCTTCTCCGCGAAGGCCGGTATGTCCTGCTCGGCCTCGAGCGACGCGCCGAAAGTCGCGCGAAACGTCAAGTTGTTGCGCAGCGTCGCGCCGGCCACCGTCGGAATCACCAGCCCCGTTTGCTGAACCGTCTCGCCGACGAGCTGCCCCGCGATGCTGGAAAGGTCGTAGCCGCTGACTTGTTCCGGGTGTAGCCACGCCCCGCCGGAGAAGCTGAAGTCCGTCACGTCCTCATCGAGGACTTGATCGACCTGGGCCATGGCGACCCGGAGAGTCGAATCGTACACCGTCGGCACCAGGAACCCGCCCATCGCGCCCGCGCCCGCCGGAATGTACGAGATGGACTGCGTTCCGGCCTCGAAATCCCGCATTTCCGTCTCGTTGATTTTTCCGGCCAGGTACTTGTCGAACCTCGCCCGGTGCTCGGCTTGATTGCCGCCGAGCTCCTCGCCGAGCGCGCCCGCGTATCGCGCGCGCATTTCGTCGGAACTCAAACCGGTCATCTTGATCGTGCTGATTCTTTGGATCAGGATGTCGGACTGCTTTCTTTCGGTGACCGAACCTTTGGCGAGCCGTTCGGCGCGGGACGAGAGTTCACTGATTTCCAAGATTGCTTTGTTGCTGAGAGACATGATGTTTCCTTCACCGCTGATTTGTGCGACTTTGTCCGAGACGTGCCGCGGTCGGACACCGGCTGAGGGTTGTCAGAAAAGTTTGCTGCCTGCAATGCGGCTGTCGAGATCCGTTGCCGGGATTTCCACCGCGGCGGCGCTCGACGCGCGGAACTCGGCGAACTGCTTGCCGAGGCGCCGAGCGCGGCTTTCCAAAACTTTCTGGAACACCGCGGCAGGGCACCCGAGCTCGCGCAGATCGCGGATCGGCGTCAGGTTGCGGTTGCCGTTCATGTCCGCGGTCTCGGCGACGCGCGGCCTGAGCAGAAACCGTATTTCGCTTTCGCTGAACTTCACGTTTCCTCCTCTCAACTCACGATTCTCGGCTTGCCGCACTGCCGGCTCGCGTCGGCCAGGTCCTCGGGTTCCACGCCGAGGTCGATCTCGGCGTCCGCGACCTCCGGCGGGGGCGGATATACCCGCGGCGAAACCACCGGACCCAAAGACGGGTTCGGATTCGGAACGACGGCGCGCTCCGGCGGCTTCGGCGCTTTCAACGAGTTCAACTTGACAGCCATTGCTTTTCTCCTTCTCTCGGATTTTTGCTACCCCACCAAAATCGCAGTCGTTCTGCGGACCCGCGGCGCGGGCATCGGTATTTCTGTTGCAACGGGTGGAGCCGTGACGCCATCCTCCGCGTTGTTTTTCTCGGCCTGCGCAACGAAGGCGCGGATCCGTTCCGGCTCCTTGGCCCACGCGAGGACCTGGGTTCGTCCGAGGCCGGTGCGCGAGAAGAACTCTCCGAGGTGCTCAAACTTCTTCTCAAATCGGTTCTTCCCGCCGGGCACCTCGCGCAGCACGCCGGCATTTTTCAAGATGGAGATCACGAGGTAATCCTCGTCCATGCTGACCGTCTGCATTTTTCCTTTCGCCATCTCCGCCTCGACGATCGGACCGAGCACCTCCGTCACCGGCTTTTCGACATATTGGACCGGTGCCTTCGGCAACGGCGTGTTCTCGGCAACGAACCTTTTCAGAAAACTAACTTCACCAGGATTCAGCTCCATTTTCATCTCCTTTCAGTTCTTCGCCCGTTTCGAGAAAATAGATCCGGGCCGAAATCTTTTTCAGTGCCGCGACGAGAAGCGGATGGCGCCCGTGCGCGGCGACGATGCCCTCGAGAAACTCCTCCACGCCGCGGAGATAATCCGCGCTCACGTAATCCGGCAGCAACTCATCGAGCTCTCGCTGCAACTCCTCGCGCGCCGTCGCCACGGGGGACCTCCTTCGGGCGCAGCACGTGCGCGAACTTCCTGCGAAGAAAATCAACGCGCCCGTCGAACCTGCTGACCCAGCTCTCGAATTCTCCGGGAAGGTTCCTGCCGGCGAGGTCGAAACTTCTCAGCGCGGACTTGCGATTCGCGCGCCGCGACTCGACGACGCGGACTTCGTTCTGGGAATTATTTCTGGTCTCGATCGTCAACTCCACGCGATCTCCCCTTCCGGCAGAACTCGCAGTTCGGGTTGAAACGTCCGCGCCGGAGGTGCCACCTCGCGCACGAGGCGCGCGCCATCCAGCGCCGGGTCCCGAACCTCTTCATCACACGAAATATCGCCGGCCAGGCCCGCCGGATCCCCCGGCGCCTCGCCGCCAGAGGCACGTCTCGCCCCGCTTGACGCTGCTTCTTGAGAAGCGTGCGACAACGCGGACATAATCTCCGGGTCACGCACGTTGCTCACCGCTGGAATTTTTCTGCGCGGCGAGATACGCCAAATGCGCGGCGCGGGATCGCTCGTGCTCCGCGATCTGCTCGTCGGTATAAAAGATCGGGAGCGCGAATTCGTTGAAACTGGTGGGCCTTTGTCCCGTGGTTAAGAACCGGGTATACTCCAGCACGACCGCGCGCGCGGTCTGGTTCTTGGGATCGGCGGCGAAGATTTCCTTCGCGCCGAGAAAAACCTTCGCGTCGTAATCGTCGATTTTTATTCCACGCTGCCGCGCCTCGTCGATCGCGGCGCGCACCTCGGAGTTCTTCATCAGTTCACCCCCATCAACTTTTCGGCCTCGGCCAGAATGTCTTTCGCCGATTGCGGCGACGAGGACGGCGCGCGTCCCTCGAGAATTTTTCTCACCCGCACCAGTTCCGCGAGGTTTGCGAACGCCGGGTTGCGCCGGCCGTTGAAAACCTGCCCGCGTTTGCAGCACTTCATCGCCTGCGCGATCAACGCGTCCACCTTGGCGAGCTCGCCCTCTTGCTCCGGCGTCAGCGGCGGTTTTTCCAAATCGTTTTTCTCGCGATCGAGCGCGCGGCGGAGATTCGCGCCGCCTTTCAGCCTCAACTCTTCGACCGGTGTTCGCGGATTCATTGCCCCCTGCCTAACCCCGGCCCAACCTCGAGCTAACCCCGGCCCAAAACGCCTGCTTGCTTTACCCCAACTCTGTTGTTTTCAAGCAACTGCGCGCAACTGAGCCCCGCGTGCGAAAATTTTTTCAACTGAAATTTTTTGTGAAAAAGCCGTGCCGCGTCAGAAGCGAACACGAAAATGCATTTGATGCCGGATAACCCCTGTTGTTTCTTATGCTTAGCGCAGTTCGGCGTTACGGCGTGAAGTACTTCGCGTTGTGCGCCGCGCGTCATCGTTGCTCCGCCGGCGCGGCAGGCGCAGCCGGTGCGTTGCGTTCGCAGTGCTCGCGCACAGCGACGGCCACCTCGGCGCCGAGAGATCTCTCGTTCCTTTCTGCCAAGCGCTCAAGTTTCTCGCGCACCTCCAGCGGGACGCGCGTGAGGATCGCGGACCTCTCTTGCTGCATGTGGATTGTCCTGTTTTTGAATTTTCGGGGCGGACGCCCCGATTTGATACCTATTATATCACTTTTAACTTGCCGTGTAAAGAACTATTTTCAGAAAAGTACTATTCAAAGTAAAGGAAGGCCCGTTATCGACCGCCGGCGTGAGGCGGAGGTCGCCGCGGCGTGAGTCGAGTCGCGAAAGTGCGCTGATTTCGGTAACTCGGTAACTTCAGGCCCGGGTCCGGGGTCGATGGCACCCATGTCACCCATCTACCGCCCACTGGCGTACCAACGTGCCTAAAGTCGCCGAAGATCCCCGGAGTAAGTGTTACGTGTTACGGAAAACGCCCGTTTTCTAGAAGTTTTTGCTTCGATATAGTAAAAATAAAACTTCTAGAAAATGGCCTTTTTTCGTAACTAGTAACTCAGAAAAGCACCTATTCTCAATCTGAATCTGACGGCATAGATGCCGCCGCCAGCTGGTCTAGTGCATATCCGGTCGGGCGGAGGTTCAGGTACATCGCGTTGCCGGTTCCCCGCCTGGCAATCACGCCCTCGACTTTCTCTAGCCGTCGCGTGACCTTCGCCTTCCCCCACGAGTGCTTGCCGAAATTGGCCCAAAGGGTGAAGAGTTTATGCAACTGCTCGGAGCTTATTCCTTCCCTTTGGAGCAGCGTACTTACTCCGGCGTCGTCTAGGTCTTGCGGCACCTTGACGATCATGCACCAATCCTTGACGAACCGGCCGGCGATGTCCTCGTCCGCGAAGTAGTTCTCCGTCGCGTTGGTGACTGATTTCGGAGGCTCTAGGCGTAAGCCGCAGTCCACAAAGTCGCCGGCACCGGCGATCATCCACCGTAGGATGCCGTCGCGCTCATCGCGCAGGAGGGACATCAAGTGTTCGAACGGGATCCGCGCGCCGTTCCTCAAGCAGCGGAGGATGACTTCCGGGTCCGTTTCGGTGGCGTCGAGTTGCTCGCCTTCCTGCGGAATAGTCTGCTCCCACGGGACCAGCAAGAACCGGCGGCGCAGGGCCTCGTCGAGCTCGTTCAGCCGCGGCTTGTTGTTGGCGGCCGCGATCACGCGCGCGGTCGGCACGAAGGTGAAAGCCTCGCAGTATTTTCTGCAGGCGGTGAGTTGCTGGCCGCCGAGCAATCGTTTCAGAAACTCGATGTTCCACTCGCTGCCCTCGTTTTTCTCGCTGGTAACCAACAGGCGCATTCCGTGGAGATCTGCGAGGTAGTTTCGCGGAACCTCCTGATTGCCCTTGAAGAAGAGTTCCTCGTTCGGCGTCGTGGCGTAGTCGTCGCCCACGACGCGGCGGATGGTTTCCGAAAAAGCGGTTTTGAAGTTGGCGCCCTTGCCGTAGAAGAAGACGAACCCGTGCTCGGTCTGCTCGCCCAGCAGGCAGGCGCCGGCGAGCCGCTGCAGGAAGTCCCGCACGGCGGGATCCGGCTGAACCCGTTCCAGGCAGGTCTGCCAGCGCGGGCAGGTGGCCGCGTCGTCGTAGCTAGCCTGAACTTGGCGCGAGACGAGGTGCTCCCGGGCACCAGGCTCTAGGCGCATCGTCTTGAGGTTGTAGACGCCGTTCTGAACTCCGATGAGCCAGGGATCGGCGTCGAAGGCGGTCGAGGGCGCGGCGATTTCCGGGTCGCAGCACAGCCGGTCGAGCGCGCCGCGGATGCCCGGCATGTTCTGCAGCTCGTGATTGACCTTCTCGATGAACTTCTCGTTCTTCGATTTGCGCGTCAACTCGTCGGCTTTCTTTTTCAAGGATCGGCCAGCCAGATCGACCACGAAGCCCATGCGGTCGCGCTGCCATATCACGTCGTTCCAGTGGCACCACAGCCCGCCCTTGCCTTCGTTCGGCAAGTAGCGGAGGTTTTCTCCGTGCTCGAGGAAGAGCAGGCGGGCGTTGGCGTCGTCGCTCAGGTCCAGCGGATCGAATTTCGTCCGTCGCAGCTCGAGCCACTCGGCCAGTTTGCGGATGACCGGTTTCGAGAGGTAATCTTCCAGCTTCTTTAAGCCGGCAACCTCGGCGTCGTCTTTCGCGAATGTATTCTTGACAGACTGCTCCTTGTTCTCCAGGTTGTCCCGGCCCCAGAACATGGCGACGGTGTGGACGAAGCGAAGCGCTTGTTCGAGTTCCCACTTCGCTTTTTTCATGGCGCCGGCCAAGTAGAGTATGGTGTTGTAGCGAACGCCGCGGTGCACGTGGCGCATGAGCAGAGCGCCGGCCGCGATCATACGCACGGCGCGCACGCAGGCTGGGTAGTCCCAAGGCTCAGGCGTGAATTCGGGATTGCCCTCCCAGGACAGCAATTCACCTTCCGGGTGGACGGACGGGGGGATCATACTTTGGTGGTTGTTCCCGTGGCGGATTTCAAGCAGCCCGGCCCTCATGCCCGGGGCGGGCTCGGGATCCGTGAACTGCATCGAAGCGGAGTCTGGGATGAGGTAAAGATGATGCGAGTTGCGCGCCGTGGGGCGACCCCACCGGGCGCCGGTGTTCTTGAGGAAATAGGGCGCGAGCGCGACGGCCTCGGGCGTGTCGAGGTCGATATCCGTCAGCGTGTCCAGACGTAATCCTATGTTGCGACCGACAGTGAAGTGAAAATCGACGCAGTCGACGCCGAAAGAAACATTCGTCCAGTCATCCAGTACCACCTTCTTGTCTCCTTCCAGCAAAGGAAGCGGTTGGAAGCCCCGGGCTATGAGCCTGCGTGCGGCGTCGCGGATGTCTTTGAGGTTGGGTTGCTGCTTAGCGGGCTTCTGTTCTTGGGTCATGGGTGGTTCCCTCCCTGAACAATTTCGTGGTGCGCGTTTCGCGGATCACGGCGACTTCGCCGCATTGGAGAATGAGCTCGACCGAGCCCCACTGGTTGGTGCGGCGGGCCTCGTCGAGGATGGCTTCGAGTTTCTTCAACAGCGTGAGCTTGTCCATCGCTACTTCTCCTTCGCTTTCCCCTCCCCGAGATCCATCACCTCGTTCTCTTGGTCAATGAATGCAAGGCGGACACCTTTCAAGCTGTGAATCGCCTTAGCAAATACGCCGGGTATCGTCTCAGACTCGCCGGTCAGTCGCAGCGTGAGCAGGATCGATGGGTTTACGTCGAACTGAAGTGTGTCCGTCGGGTCTTGCGACTCTTTCGGCAAATTGACATGGGCCATACGCTCCGCACGATTTATGTATCGGTTAAGGGCCGTCATCAGAAGATTTGCTTGAGCCCGGTTCAATTTCACGATCACATCATTCATATCAGTTCTCCTTTTCTGCCGATTTTCCGGCACTACTTTGAAACAAGTTCTTTGCCAGTGACGCGGCGGGAACCCTATCTAATTCAGTTCCCAGACTCCCTTCCTGAACTTCCCGCCGCCGACCAGCGTCATCTTCGCCGCACCCGATTTGCGAAGTAAGCGAATGATTTGTCGGTTGCGAAGAGTGCGCTCGCCATGAAACTTCGGCGTGCCCGACAAGTCTGTCGTCGGGATTCCGTAACGGGACCTTCTCAACATGCCCAAGAGTTCCTGCGTAGCAACCGCTTCTTGAGATTTTGTGAGTCTCATTTCCTTTCTCCAACCGCCTTCAAAGCGGATTACTCACCCGCCATCACTAGTCAGGGCTTACTACTTTTGTCGCATGGTCGCGCAGCGCGAACTTCTCGATCTCGCGCCGATGAATCAGGACGCGGGTTCCGACGCGCCGGGTTTTGATCTCTCCCCGTTCAACGAACAGCCAGAGAAGCCGCGGCGACACCCCGAGCACGCGAGCCCCTTGCGGGACGGAGAACAGCAGTTGCCCCGTGACGGGATCGGTTTCGGCGCTCATTGCTCGCCGCTCCCCGCGCGGGCACTCAACTTCCGCAACTCCGAACGCGGAATCAAGATGCTGTATCCGACTCGAACAATGGACAATTTCCCCTGGCGAATCAAGTTCCGGATCTTCGCCTCTTTTTGCTTCGACTGCTCGGCGGCCTGGCGGACGCTCAAGAATTCTGCGGTCATGCTGCAGCTCCTCGCTGAAAAAAGTTCTTTACAACACGGCTATTTTATAATATTCTGTAAGCGGAGGGGAAATGCCAAAGGATTACACACCGATTACAGCCGGGGAGGAGCCCGCCGCCGGTCTGCTGGGCACGTGGTGGCGACAGCCGCCGCACGTCGTGCGCAAGGTGGAATACGCGCCGTATAAAGAGCACGACGTGAGACTAGTGACGGTTCAGGCGGACGTTCTGGCTGCCACGGGCGATCGAACTACTTTCTACTCTCCCCGCGAGGAGCCCGGGCTCCTGACCGCGCTGCTCGACGTGGCGCAGGAAAAACTGAAACCGGTGGCGTTCGCGGATCGGTACGGGCTGCTCGGCTATAACTACATCGTGCCGCAGGCGAACCGCTCGAAGGGTGGCGACCCGCTCGCCTGGTTCATTGCCCATGCGCGTACCGCATTATTGGTATCCGACCTCATCCTCTGTTTGAAGGAGGCGAGAGAGTCCTCGGGTGGGAGGCGCAACCTGGCCAACTACCTGGCGGAGATCCCGGACGGTCCCTTCGCGCTCGGCGGCTGGGTGGGGGAGATCCGGTTGCGAACGGGCTCCTCGAATCCCATCCTGGCCGCGACCGGGATCCTGCGCTACCTCCTCAACGCCAACCTCGGGAGCACGGGCCGCAGGCTGCAATCATCGGAGCGAGGGCTGCGCACCGTCTTCACTTTTCGTGCGCTCATCGAGGTCGTCTACTGGGAACTCGCCGACCAGGTCGGGCAGAGCGAGATTCACCGCTGCCGCGAGTGCGGCCGCATCTTCGTCCACGCGAACAAAAAAGCGAGCTATTGTCCACCGACCGGCGGGCAGAAGACTAGCCGTTGCAAGTCGCGCTGGCTCGTTCGCGAGTTTAGGAAAAGAAAAGATTTGAAGAGGAGGAAACGATGAGCCGAACGGAGAAGCGGGGTCGTTGGAAGAAGGACAAGTCGGAACGCGGAATCTACCGGCGCGGGAAGGTCTGGTACGTCCGCTATGCCGACCAAAGCGGGAAGGTGCGCGCCGAGGCGGTCGGCCCGTCGAAGGGGTTGGCGCTCAAAGCCTACCAGAAGCGCAAGACGGAGGTCGCCGAGCGGCGGTGGTTTCCGGCCTCGGGGACGCCGTTCGAGGAGATCGTGGACGATGCGATAGCGCGTGCTCGCGAGAATTTCAAACTCAATCATCCAGACAAGCGGTTCAAGCTCGGCAACTACGCGATCGTGCGGCGGTGGTTTCCCGGGCGCGCGGCCGACAGCATCACACCCTCGGAAATCGCCGCCAAGCTCGCGAGCCACACCAAATGCGGCGCCACGTTCAACAGGCTCCGGGTCGCGATCAGCCACGCGTACAAAATCGCCGTGGAGAACAAGAAAGTGCAGGAGAATCCCGGTCGCCTGGTCAAGCTGCAGAAAGAGAACAACGAACGCGTGCGCTACCTGAATCAGTTTTTCCAAAAAGGCAAGAAGAGCGAGGAAACGAGGTTGCGCGAGGCCCTGCGCGAACTGTTCCCCGGGAAGGAGCCGGAGGTTGATTTGGCGCTTCATACCGGCATGCGTTGGGGGGAGCAGTACCGCCTGCGCTGGGAGGACGTTGATCTGAAGCGCGCCGACATCAAGATCGTCCGCGGCAAGGGCAGCGGCAGGGACGAACACGTCCCCCTGAACGCCGAGGCGCGGCGCGCCTTGACGCGCTTGAAAGCGCTCGCGCGCGAGTCGGAGTTTGTGTGCCCGGCGAACGACTACGACCAGCAC
>Ga0187784_10002437_pt1 | contig 14905 bp, 13 predicted proteins | sample 1015_SJ02_MP15_2_FD_132964 | JGI IMG/M metagenome (GOLD analysis project Ga0187784, IMG submission 132964) | Tropical peat soil microbial communities from peatlands in Department of Meta, Colombia - 1015_SJ02_MP15_20_MG | ecosystem: Environmental > Terrestrial > Soil > Wetlands > Peat | place...
TATTTGAATACGGCAAGGGGCTTGGGGTCAAATTGAAAGTGAAAAATTCAATTATACTGAACATCGTAAATAAGCTGCCATAGCGAGGCGTCATTGCGGACAGAGTGAAGCAATCCCATAAGATTGCTACGTCGCTGTGCTCCTCGCAATGACTGCCTTTGAAGACCTTCTATTTGATGGGCCACTCCCCTCTTTCCTTCAGGACGTCTCTGTAAACATGGAGGGCCTCGTTCACAGCCGGCATTCCCGCATAGGGGGCTAATTGGAAAAAGACCTCGGCAAGTTTTTTGGGGTCGCAGCCAACATTCAAGGCTGCATTCACATGGAGTTTTAATTCATCCGTTGCCCGGAGCGCCGCCAGCATGGCACAGGCGACCATCTGCCTCTCGGGGAGGGTTAAGACCGTCCTCGAATAGAGCTTGCCGGTGATGAACAGGGAGAAATCGTTAGCAAGGTCCCTGTCAAATTCCTTCCACGTCAGGTACGGCGGATCCATCTTGATCCATTTGCCGAACAGGCGACTGGCCGTCTCTTGAGTCCTTTTTCTCAGATCGTCATCCACAATGCAAGTCCTCCTTCAATCATTTGATCCTCTCGGTACCTAAATTCTCCTGAAGGCATTATCACAAGCTTCGATCGTTCTATCCAGATCCTTCTGCGTATGGGCCAAAGAAACGAACCAGGCTTCGAATTGGGAGGGAGGAAGATAAATCCCCTGCTCCATCATCTCGACAAAGAACTGGGCAAATCGCTTGGTATCGCTCATCTTGGCCGTGCGGTAGTCCTTGACCGGCCCCTCCGTAAAAAAGAGGGTGAACAGCCCTGTGGCTCCGTTAATGCAAACGGGAATCCCGTTTATCTCCGCCCGCTCAGAAATATTTTCTGTCAAATAGGAAGTCTTCTCATCCAACTCCTGATAAACCTTTTTTGACCTTAAAAGCCCCAGAGTCTCGATTCCTGCGGTCATGGCCAGAGGATTCCCAGAAAGTGTCCCGGCTTGATAGACTCCTCCAAGGGGAGACACCTGCTCCATGATCTCTCTCTTCCCACCATAGGCCCCTACCGGAAGGCCGCCCCCGATAATCTTTCCGAGGCAAGTCATATCGGCTTCGATTTTGTGGAGCTCTTGGGCACCTCCAAAGGCCACCCGGAATCCGGTAATCACTTCATCAAAAATGAGAAGGATTCCTTTCTCGTTGCAAATCTTTCTCAACCCCTGTAAAAATCCTCTTTCAGGTAGGACGACTCCCATATTTCCTGCAATGGGTTCCACAATAATACAGGCGATCTGATCTGGATATTGATCGACCAGGGCTTTCACACTCTCCGGGTCATTATAGAGGCCGGTCAGCGTATGTTTTGCCAGATCCTCTGGAATACCCAGGCTATCGGGGATACCGAAGGTGGTCGCACCGGAGCCTGCCTTGACCAGCAGACTATCACCGTGGCCATGGTAGCATCCTTCAAACTTAATAATTTTCACCCTTCCCGTATGACCTCGTGCCAATCGAATCGCGCTCATCACTGCTTCGGTGCCAGAGCTTACCATTCTCACCAATTCCATGGACGGGAAGGCATTCTTCACTTTAATCGCAAGTTCCACTTCAAGAGGAGTGGGGGCACCGTAACTCGTTCCCTTTGAGATCGCTTTTTTAAGCGCTGCCACAACCCTGGGGTGGGCGTGGCCGAGGATCATCGGTCCCCAAGAGCCCACATAATCAATATATTCATTACGGTCCACATCGAAAATCTTCGATCCCTTCGCCCGCTCGATAAACGCAGGTGGAACGCCGACGGCCTTGAAGGCCCTGACCGGGCTATTCACCCCACCCGGGATGATCTCCCACGCCCGATGATAGAGTCCAATCGATTTTTTTCTGCTCATTTCCAATCTCCTCATCATTCCTCGGCAACCACGTCGTTGCTTAAAATACCGACCCCTTCGATCACCACATCGACCTTATCGCCAACGGCCATCGGGCCAATTCCGGAGGGCGTGCCTGTGGCAATCACATCCCCCGGCAGAAGCGTCATCACCCGTGAGATGAAACTTACTAATTCGCGAGGGTCGAAGATGAGGTTCTTCGTATTGGAGTGCTGACGCCTCTCTCCGTTCAGATAACTTGCAACGTCTAAATGATGAGGATCAATGTCCGTCGCAATCCAGGGACCGATAGGAGCGAAGGTATCAAAGCCCTTTGCCCTCGTCCACTGACCATCCTTAGGCTGCAAATCCCTGGCGGTCACGTCGTTCAGGCACGTGTATCCGAGGATATATTCACCCGCCCTTTCCTCCGAAACGCTTTTCGCCACTTTCCCAATGACCACAGCCAACTCCGCTTCGTAATCCACCCTTGCAGACATCTTCGGGTAGACGATGGCCTCTTCTGGACCAATCACAGACGTGGAAGGTTTGAGAAAGAGAAGGGGTTCTTTGGGGAGAACTATTTTCATCTCTTCCGCATGGTCTCGGTAGTTCAAACCCAAGGCGACGATTTTTGAAGGAAGACAGGGGGCCAGAAGTTTCACCTCCTCCATCTTTTTTGTCTTGGAGGTCAGGTGGAAATGCCCGAATGGATCTCCATCCATTTCACGGACGGCCTCTCCCTCGATCACTCCCCATTTTGTTATTGCCCCTTCCGCGTATCTTACGATCTTCATTTTTACCGTTGCCCCTCAAAAATTAGCTATTGGATGAAATCCGAAATCCAAATATCGAAATCCGAAACAAATCCCAAATTCAAATTTCAAAAATTCCGAACTTTTTGTTTAGGACATTCGTACTTTGGGCATTCGTGTTTGTTTCGAATTTCGTGCTTCGAATTTGGAGTTTTTCCTATTTTTTCAGCCCCAATACATCCTGCATGTCGTAAAGCCCGTTGGGCTGGTTGACCACCCAGAGGGCTGCCCGGATGGCTCCACGGGCAAAGTTATCCCGGCTGTGTGCGCGGTGGATAATCTCTAATCGTTCACCAATCCCCCCGAAGAGCACGGTGTGTTCTCCCACAATATCTCCTGCCCTGATCACCTGCATTCCGATCTCTTCTCTTGTTCTCTCGCCCACCATCCCCTTCCTGCCATAGATTCCTACCTTACCAAAATCTCGTCCCACTGCCTTAGCCACCAACTCTCCCAATTTAACCGCCGTACCACTGGGCGAGTCTTTTTTGAGACGGTGGTGCGCCTCAAAAATCTCTATGTCATAATCTGGGCCCAAGACCTGAGCGACCTCCTGGACGACCTTGAACATGACATTGACCCCCACACTCATATTGGGCGAGAAGACACACCTGACGCTTTTCACAAGATCCTTGATCCGCTCCAACTGCTCCGGGCCCAAGCCAGTGGTGCCGATCACTATGGCCGAACCTGTTCCTTTAGCAACCTCCAAACTCTCGATGGAGCTTTTAGGATTGGCAAAGTTGATGATTACATCTCCTCCAGCCTTTCCCAGACTCCCCTCCAACGGGATATTCATCTTCCCCAATCCGATGACCTCTCCGATATCTTTCCCGATAGACGGATGATCGGGTCTCTCGACAGCGCGGTAGAGGGAAATGGAAGGGGTTTCGTGAATGATATGAATGATTCGGCTTCCCATTTTCCCCGCCGCACCAACGACAATCGCTTTAATCTCTTTCATTGATACGCCTCCTTCACCCCGCCGAGTCACATTCTATTTAAAGCCAAGTTCAAGATTAAAGGCTCGAACCCATTATGATCCCTATTTCATCTTATCTTCCCATTGAACATACGTTTGCTTGTTTTTATAAGCTTCTATCAATTCTTTATAGCGGTCCTTAGTCTATCCCCTGCATTAGCCGGCTTATATAAATCTAAAGCTTTTGATTCCATCAAAACCGCCTGATTGAAATCGCCAACTTCTGCATACGACGCTGCAAGGGTGTTGTAAATAGCGGCCTTTGTATTAACATTTCTTTTGATATCTCCGGATAACAATACAGCTTTTTTAGCATATTGAACCGCTTTCTTCCCATCCCTATATTTTGAATCCTTACAGGTAGCAAGAAACCATGCAATTGCATTATATGCGCTTGCATCTTTCGGCACTAATTCTACGGCTTTATTGAAATCCTTCAATGATTGATCATAGTTACCAAGCTTGCTGAACAGGTCACTCCGCACTACGAATGCCTCTGCAAAGTTTGGAAGAATTTCAAGTACCTTATTATAATCCTTCATTGCTTGGTCATAGTCATTAAGTTGAGCATAGGCTGCACCACGTTGAAGATATGCTAAGTGAAGCACAACTAGATCTGGGTTCAGTTCTATACTTTTACTACAATCCTTTATTGCCTGATTATAGTTGCGATCCATAAAATTTGCTGTGCATCGAGCAAGGTAACTTGTCGGATTTTTCGGATTCAGCCTGATGACTTCATCAAAATTTTCGATTGCGCCCTTATAATTGACCAGCGCTATTTGAACTTCTCCTCTACTCCTGTAGGCCTCTATGTATTTTGGGTTAATATCAATTGCTTTAGTAAAGCAAATAAAAGCTTCGTGGAGATCCCCTCTTCTTGCATAGGCTAAACCCAAACAGTAGTAAGAATCAAAAGCCTTAGGGTCTATCTCAATTGCTTTCTTAAAACATCGTATTGCTTCGTCAAAATTGCCAAAGTCCAGGTTCTCCCTTCCCTTTAAAAATTGGTCCGATTGGGAATTTCCAGGTATTCCCATGGAAGAAAATAGAAGTAAGAAAATAATTAGAAAGATGGTTAGTAAAACATACTTTTTATTCATTATGACCTCTTCATTTTGAATCAATTATTATTGGCCTTGATACGCCTCCTCCCACATCTCGGCTTCATAGATAATGTGAACATCTCCTTCAAAAAAAACTTTTTTTATTTCCTTGCCTTCGATCTCGAAATGGACTGTCAACACCTCCCCTCCCCTGGTCTTGATCGAAACCGGAGATTTTACCAGTCCCTTGAAGGCAGCAATCAATGCCGACGCCACAACGCCGGTGCCGCAGGCCAGGGTCTCATCCTCTACGCCCCGCTCATACGTGCGGACGGACAATGAAGCCCCCTTCTCTACCCTGACAAAATTCACATTGGTTCCAGCAGGTGCAAAATCGGAATGACGCCGAATCGCCCTGCCGATTTTGACGATATCTAATTTCTCAAGGTCTTTCCTGAAAAGCACAACATGGGGTACGCCTGTATTAATGAACGAAAAACCTTCTTTTTCTTCATCAACAAGAAGCGTCTCGTCGAGCTTGAGACCGAACGGTTTTGTCATTTCAAGCTTCACTCTTTTCCCGTCCACCTGTGCAGAGAGAATTCCGGCTAATGTCTCAAATTTCAGGGAGGGACCTGCAATCCCTTTTAAATAGGCAAAACGCGCTGCACAGCGCCCTCCGTTCCCGCACATTTCCGCCTCGCTTCCGTCCGCATTGTAGAAACGCCATTTGAAATCGGCCTTCCCGGATCGCTCGATCAGAATGAGACCGTCTGCCCCGACAGAAACTCTCCTCCGACAGACCTTTTGGATAAAGTCTTTCAGGCGATCCTCTTTCAGGAAAGGCTCCCGATGGTCGATGAGGATGAAGTCGTTGCCGCTTCCGCTCATCTTCATGAAAGGAACTCTCATTGCGCCTCCGGTTCGAGATCCCCCACCCTTCCCTCCCCCTCAAGGGGGGAGGGTTAGGGAGAAGGCAAAGCCAGACCCTGAAATCGAAGACCCTGATCCTGAAATAAATTCAGGATGACATTACTTGATTCAGGGCATGCTTCAAGGTGACATTCATTTGACATTTGAACTTTGTAATTTGGAATTGTTCTTGAGGAACTCCGGGATCTCTTCTCCCCGGATCAAATCGTCATAGCCCTCTCGACGGCGTATGACAAACATCTGGTCGTCCCGAACTAGGATCTCAGCGATCCCGGGCCTTGCATTATAGTTGCTGGACATGGAAAACCCATAGGCTCCCGCGCTCATCACGGCAATCAGCTCACCGGCACGGAGATCCGGGATCTTTCGTCCCTTTGCAAAAAAGTCGCTCGACTCGCAGATAGGACCTACCACATCGGCTACGATTTCCTCCCGGGCCTCCTCTTTTACGGGGAGGATTTGATGGTAGGACCCGTAAAAACTGGGCCGGACGAGATCGTTCATGCCTGCATCTACGATCACGAACCTCTTGTCTTCGTTCTCTTTCGTATAGAGAACCTTCGACACCAAAACCCCTGCGTTCCCGACGATAACGCGGCCTGGCTCCAAAATGAGCGTACAGCCGAATCCACGAATCTCTTCAAGGATGGTGGAAGCGTACTCCACCGGGTCAGGCGGTTCTTCATCCTCATAGGTGATCCCTAGGCCACCTCCCAAATCCAAGTATTGAACCTCTATCCCCTTCTTTCTCAAATTCTCAACCAATTGTTTAAGTCTCCTCAACGCCTCGATGATGGGCTCTACCTCGATCAATTGGGACCCGATATGACAATCAATGCCGACAACCTTTAGATTCGGCAACCGCGAAGCAAGACGGTAGGCCATTGGCGCACGAAGGATGTCAATCCCAAATTTACTCTGTTTCAAGCCGGTTGAAATATAAGGGTGTGTCCTTGGATCGATATCCGGGTTGACACGAATGGCGACCGACGCCTTTTTCCCAATTCGGCCTGCTACTTCATTGATCACCTGGAGCTCTTGAGGAGACTCCACATTGAACATGAGGATGCCCGTTTCCAAGGCATATTCAATTTCATCTTCCCTCTTCCCTACTCCAGAATAGACAATTTTTTGCGGGTCTGCTCCACCTTTGAGGGCCCTATAGAGTTCGCCCCCGGAGACCACATCCACTCCTCCGCCCAAGTTGACGAAGAGACGGAGAAGAGCCAGATTGGAATTGGCCTTGGCCGAATAACAAATGAGATGAAGAATCCCTCTGAAGGCCTCATCGAAAACGGTGAAATGTCTGACCAAGGTCTGGTAGCTGTAGAGATAGAAAGGGGTGCCCACTTTCTCAGCGATTTGCTGAATGGGAATCCCCTCACAATAAAGCTGATGATCCTTGTACTCAAAAAAGTGCATCGAGTCTCCTGAACAGTTCGGAGTAACTTAGTTCGCCTGCCCGCCGAACAAGTTCTTTGGCAGGCGGGGAGTTCAGAGATTTTACACTCTCATGTTTTGGAGTTTTTTAATTTTAACTCAAGACTCCGAACTTCAGTACAGATACTTCACCCCCACTTCTTCGGAGCGGGCGCTCTCATTTCTTCGTGGAGAGTTATCCACGGCTGTGACCGCATATTCGTATTCTTGCCGCAAAACAACGCCGGTATCGAGATAAGCGTCGTTCGGCACGGGAGTCTCATTCAACCTTTGAAATTCTTTCTCCCCGAGTTTCCTGCGATAGACGTTATACCCGAGAATGTCGGCCTCCGGATTCCTCCTCCAATTTAACTCTATCCCCTCCTTGAGAGGAAATGCTACCAGCCCGACAGGGGCACTCGGTGGAGCAAGCTTGATCGGGGTTACGGCTAAACCAGGAGATCCCTTTCCCTCTACGTCGGTCTTGACCACTCTCCTCACCGCCCTCACAGAATAGATATATTTAATATCGTTATTCACGTTCAGGTCGGTATACCGGGTTACGGTTAGCGGCTCCCTGTTCAATGGGTTAAGGGGAAACCCCTCTTCTCCTTCTAACCTCCTGTAAACGTTATAGGCCGTGGCCCCCTCGACGGGTTCCCAAAAGAGATCCACTTTCTTATCTCCGCGCTCCGCCCTCACGATGGTTGGTGAAGCAGGAGGATGATCCCAGTAAACAGTGACCGGGTTCGAGGGAGAGCTTGGGTACCCTCCTTGATTCACCGAAACAACCTCATAGACATAGACCCTTCTTGGCTCTTGATTCTCGAAAAAAATCGACATTTTCTTACCCGGAACGAAATTTTCCGGGGTCACCTTCATCTCGTAGACAACCTTCGGCTTTCCTCCGCACCCTTTACATTCCTCGCCTACGAGAATTCCTTCGGATCTCAAAATTTGAAAGCTTACCAAATCTGTAAGCGGGGTTTTATCTGTATTTTCCTTCGGGGTTCTCCATTCCAAAAGGAGACGACCTTCCCTGGAGACGGCTTGGAGGTCCACAATTCTCATGGGAACGATCGATTCCCATGGCACAGGAGGACCCTTCTTGGCACAACCGACCGCCGCCACCAGCATAGCCAATAATAGAATTTTAATTCCGTTTGCTCTCACCTTTTAGCCTCATCTAAAATTACAAATTTCAAATCCCAAACACATTCAAAATTCAAATCTCCAATGAGCACCCCTCACCCTGCCCCTCCCTGAGGGGAGAGGGAAGGCTGACGAGATTTGCTATTTGCGAACTCCAAACTCCGAACTCTCAACTCCGAACTTCCTTTCGTGGTCCGAAGATTGCTGTCCCCACCCGAACAAAGGTGGCCCCTTCCTCTATCGCGACCTCGAAGTCATTCGACATTCCCATGGAGAGCCCTTTCATCGGAATCCGCTCCTTGATCATTCTCTCCTCTAATTCTCGGAGGGCAATATAATAAGGACGGCTCCTTTCTGGTGAATCAAAATAGGGAGGCATGGTCATCAGTCCCTCTAAGGAGAGATGGTGAAGGGTTTGAATCCTCCCGGCGAGGTTGAACACCATCTCCTCATCCGTCCCGAATTTCGTCGCTTCTTTGGAAAGATTTACTTCGATCATCACCTTGACCACACGATCCGCTTGTTCTGCCCTCCGGTTCAGCTCCTCAGCCAGGGCATGGCTGTCTAAAGAGTGTATCATATCGAAGAGGCGAATAGCATATTTCGCCTTATTCGATTGAAGGTGGCCGATGAAGTGCCAGGAAACGGGCCTTCTAATCTCTTCCATCTTTTTTTGCGCCTCCTGGATATAATTCTCGCCCAGGATAGAAACGCCCGCTTCAATGGCCTCCTTGATTCGACCAACCTCAACGGTCTTGGAGACGGCAACTAATTTGACCTCGTCCGCGTCTCGCCCGGCTTTTCGAGCGGCCCTTTCTATTCTCTCCATCACCCTTAAAAGATTTTCCTTAATGGAGGACATACCATTCAAATCGTAAAATTGAGTTGGTTATTATATTAATCGTCTGTCATTGCGAGCGAAGCCCTGCACTGCATGGTGTTCAGGGCGAAGCAGGAGCAATCTCGCGGGATTGCTTCGCTTCGCCGCATCAAGTGCGGGGTCATTGCAACGACAACTTCCTCCTGCTATCGATTGTGCTCATTCCGCAACCCGCATTCCGAATTCCGAAATCGTAATCGCTCCCAGGCGAAGGAGCATCTGAATCAACTCACAGAGGGGAAGGCCGACGACATTGGTATAGGACCCGCGGATCGATTCGATCATAAAAGAACCGATCTCTTGAATGGCGTATCCTCCCGCTTTGTCAAAGGGTTCCCCTGTCTTTATATACCATTCGATCTCGGCAGCCGTTAGACGCTTCATTCTCACCGCCGTTTGGACTGCCTCTTTATCGCTCTTCCCATTTTCCAAATGACATACAAAAAAACCGGTGAATACCCAATGTTCTTGACCGCTTAAGCGCTGCAGCATTTCTCTTGCTTCTTCGTCGTTCTGCGGTTTGCCTAAAATGGAGCCGCCAATGCAAACAACGGTATCCGCAGCAACAACCCAGTGGCCTGGATATTTACGGGCTACATCTCTTGCTTTGGCTTCAGCCAATCGAGTGACATGGTCTTGAGGTGATTCCGTTCGAACGAAATCCTCTATCACCCTGCTTGGGGCCACCTCGAAATCAAGGCCCACTTGTTTTAACAATTCATATCGACGGGGAGACTTAGAGGCCAGGATGAGCCGGCGATCCATTTTTTAAAAACTAAATGAATCCAATAAGCTTGTCAAGTTTAAAGCAGAAGCCCCCCTCAGTCATGATGCGCCCTCACCCTTTCCCTCTCCCTGTGGGGAGAGGGCGGGGTGAGGGGGAACATCAACAGGAATGGGATCGTTATTGGGAAGGGCGGTGAATTGGGCGATCAAAAGCTATTTTAGTAATTTACCTTGTCTATCCCTTTCAGCCCCAGAATTCTCCTTGCCTCGTCAGGGGTCGCCGCCTCAATGCCAAATTCTTTGGCAATCCGAATCATTTTCGTCACCTGTTCGGCATTGCTTTTTGCCATCACACCTTTCTCTAAATAGAGGTTGTCTTCGAGTCCGACCCGGCAGTTTCCGCCGATGAGCAATGATTGAGTGCATATCGGGAACTGGGCGCGACCCGCAACGCAAACCGAGAATACGAAATCGCCGATCTCCCTGCGGGCATGGTCAACAAGGAATAGAAGACTTTCCGGGCTGGGGCTGATTCCTCCCAGAACTCCCATGACGAATTGGAGGTAAATAGGCTTTTTAACGTAGCCAGCCTCAATCATGAAGGCAACGTTGTTCACCATGCCCGCATCGTAAGCTTCAAGCTCCGGCTTTGTCCCAGCCTCGTTAAATATCGCGCAGTATTCCCTCATTGACTTGAACGTATTCGAAAAGATGGAATCTTCACTATTTGCCAGGCGCTCTTTTTCCCATTCAAATTTCCACTCTTTGTAACGCGAAAGCAATGGGAATAGGGCAAAATTGATGGAGCCGGCATTCAATGAAGCGAGCTCTGGTCTAAATAGCTTCACCGTAACGACACGCTGCTCTATGTTTCCTCCGCCACCTGTGCTTATGCAGATGACCACGTTGCAGCGGCTCTTGATGCTCATGATAATCTCTTTGAAAAGGTTAGGATCGGCGGAAGGCATACCTGTTTTGGGATCGCGGGCATGAATGTGGCAAACGGTCGCCCCGGCTTCGTATGCCCGGACCGCTTCATCGGCAATCTCTTTAGGCGTTATGGGAAGATAAGGCGACATGGTCGGAGTGTGAATGCTTCCCGTAATGGCCGCGGTAATAATGGCCTTACCCTTCATCTTGTTTAGCTCCTTTCATTCTACTCTTGGCACCTGTCATAAGAGTCTTCTATGCTTCTATCAATCACTTCCACCCCGTATCAAATACGGGGCGGGAATGAAGAAACAAACCATTTATTCTTTGGGGTTTAGAAAGTCAGGGTTAAGAAACTCGGGATTTGGATAGGTATAAAATCCCTTCCCAGTCTTTATCCCCAATTCCCCTTTCTTTATCTTTTCCATTAGCGCCTCGGGCGGCTTATCCTTGGGATCCTTTGATTCGTTGTAATAGACCGTTTCGATGTTATAGACGGTATCGAGACCAACGGAATCCATCCGGCCGAAGGGGCCTGTCTTCATTCCTGTGAAGATGCGCCAAGCCCGATCAATGTCACGGAAATCGACAAAATCATTGGCCCACATATAGAGACATTGTTTTTTGATCGCCCGCCAGACGCTGTTGAAACAGAAACCAAGGATTTCCTTTTTTACCCTCAGTGGAATACACCCCAGTGAACGAATCCATTCTTCACCTGCTTCCATCACTTCAGGCAGGGTCTTCGTTCCCGCCATGAGATCCGCCATGTTCATCCCTTGCAGGATTCCATAAAAGTGAGTATTGATACATCGCTCCGGTCTGCCGCTGCTCTGTTCCATTCTTGATATGGGGAGCGAAGAACTATTCGAGGCCAAGATTGCGTTAGCGGGTGCCGTCTCCCCCAATTGTTTGAAGACGTTGCGCTTCACCTCCAAGTCTTCCGTGACCGCTTCTATAACCAGATCCACGTCTTGAAGCGCATCGGTGAGATGAGTCGTAAATTTTATGGCGGCCTTACATTTTTTCCACTGATCCCAAGGAATAAAGGGATTGATTCCTTTTGCCTTGAAGTCTGCATAAAGTTTCTCATAGGTTTCATCGAAGGCATCGTCTCTGGTGTCATAGACGCTAACTTTATAGCCAGCGTATGCTGATAGCATGGCTATCTGCGTGCCCAAGAGACCAGTACCGATCACGGTCACTGTTTTGATCTTCTGGGTCATCGATCTCTCCTTTCAGGCTTATCTGGAAGAACGGGACGGACGGATTATAACAAGCTTATGCCGAAAGGGGAAGGAAAAGATCCTTGGGACAGCTTGAGGTTGACTCTGAAGTTCAAATCTGATACTAAAATAAAAAGGACACGGGATGAGACAGAAGATCAAGACAAAAAAAGAGCTTCTCAGAATCATCACAGACCTCAAGACAAAGGGAAAACGCATTGTCTTCACCAATGGCTGTTTTGATCTTCTCCACATCGGTCATGTCCGCTATCTTGAAAAAGCCAAAGCCCTCGGAGACGTCCTGGTCGTAGGGATCAACAGCGACTCCTCCGTCCAAAAGCTGAAAGGCCGTAGAAGACCAATCCTACTTGAACAAGAGAGGGCGGAAATTCTTTCAGGCCTTGGATGCGTGGACTACGTCGCTCTTTTTGATGAAATAGACCCGTTGAAACTCATCACTTCTCTCAAGCCAGATGTATTGGTCAAGGGAGGGGATTGGACAAAAGAACAAACCGTGGGAAAGGAAGTGGTCGAAAGGTCAGGGGGAGAAGTGGTCATCCTTCCTTTTGTCAAAGGGGCTTCTACCTCAAGCCTTATCGAAACCATCTTGAAAAAATATGAAGAAAGCACCTGAAAGAGACCTCCTATCGCTTCCGGAAGCCCTCCCCTTGCTTCCTATCAGAGACATCGTCGTTTTTCCCTACATGGTCCTTCCTCTTTTTGTCAATCGGGAAAAATCGATCAAATCTTTAGAAGAAGCCCTTTCAAGAGACCGCCTGATCTTCCTGGTCGCTCAGAAAAAACCCTCCGAAGAAGACCCTTCTCCCAAGGATCTCTACCGGGTGGGGACGGTGGCCGTCGTCATGAAGATGCTCAAGCTGCCTGACGGAAAGGTCAAGATCCTTGTCCAGGGCCTCTCCAAGGCCTCCATCAAAGAGACCCTTCAGACGGCACCCTATCCTCTTGTGAAAGTTGAAAATATTAAAGATCCTTTCATCACGCAGATCACTCTCGAGACAGAAGCTCTGATGAGAAATGTCAGAGAACAATTGGAGAGGATTGTCTCCTACGGCAAATTCCTCTCCCCGGATATGATGTTCGTCCTCGAGAGCGTCGACGACCCAGGAAGGTTGGCCGACTTGGTCGCCTCCAACTTGGACCTCACCGTTGAAAAAGCCCAGGAGATTTTGGAAATCCTCGACCCCTTGGAAAGGCTTAAGACGCTGAACGAGCTCCTCGGAAAAGAGGTCCAGGTTCTCACCATGCAGGCCAAGATTCAGTCCCAGGCCAAAGATGAGATCACCAAAACGCAAAGGGAATACTTTCTTCGAGAGCAGATGAGGGCCATTCGAAGCGAACTGGGAGAGGTGGATGAGCGCACGGACGAAATCAAGACCCTCCAGCAGAAGATCAAGAAAGCCAAAATGCCCAGAGAGGTTGAAAAGGAGGCCCGGCGCGAGCTGGATCGCTTGGAACAGATGCACCCCGATGCGGCGGAGGCCTCCATGGTTCGCACTTACCTTGACTGGCTCATTGATATGCCCTGGTCCAAAGCGACCGCGGATAACCTCGACCTTCAGAAGGCCAAAAAAGTCCTGGAGGAAGACCACTACGACTTGGAAAAGGTAAAGGAGCGAATTCTGGAGTACCTGAGTGTCCATAAATTGAAAAAAAAGATGAAGGGGCCTATCCTCTGCTTTATCGGACCTCCCGGGGTCGGAAAAACCTCCTTAGGTAGGTCGATCGCCAGAGCTCTGGGAAGAAAATTCGTCAGAATTTCGCTGGGCGGAATAAGAGATGAGGCTGAGATTCGCGGCCACCGACGGACCTATGTCGGCGCCCTGCCGGGCCGGATCATCCAGTCGATTAAACAGGCCGGAAGTAATAATCCGGTCTTCATGATGGATGAGGTGGATAAAATCGGAATCGACTTCCGTGGAGACCCTGCCTCAGCCCTCTTAGAGGTTCTCGATCCGGAACAGAACAACGCCTTTAGCGACCACTACCTCAATGTCCCCTTCGACCTTTCTCACGTGATGTTCATCACCACAGGGAATCTGACCGACCCCATCCCCTCTGCCCTCAAAGATCGGATGGAAGTGATCAACCTTCCTGGGTACACCGACCTGGAGAAACTGAAGATCGCGCAAACCTTTCTCCTACCCCGGCAGATGGAAGAAAACGGGATCAGTCCGAAGATGCTTGAGATTTCTGACAAGGCCATCCTTCAGATCATCTCGCAGTATACCCAGGAGGCCGGCCTTCGCAACCTCGAGAGGGAATTGGCTTCTATTTGTAGAAAAGTGGCCAGAAAAGTAGCGGAAGGAGAGAAGGAGAAGACCAAAATAAATACAAAGAACCTCCACCAACTCTTGGGGCCTCCCTCTTACCTGCCAGATGAGGAACAGAAACGTAACGAAGTCGGTGTGGTCACAGGCCTGGCGTGGACAGAGGCGGGCGGAGAAATTCTCCATGTGGAAGCTTCCACGACTCCGGGCAAAGGCTCGCTCATCCTTACCGGTCATCTCGGAGACGTGATGAAGGAGTCGGCACAGGCCGCGCTCACCTATGCCCGATCCAAAGGAAAGTCTTATCGGATCAATCCTAATATCCTTAATAATAAAGAGATCCATATCCATGTCCCCGCGGGTGCCATCCCCAAGGATGGACCTTCTGCCGGCATTACCATGGCGGTCGCCATCTTCTCCGCCCTTACCGGCATCCCTGTCAAAAAGGATGTAGCGATGACCGGGGAGATCACGCTGAGGGGGAGAGTCCTGCCGGTCGGAGGTTTGAAGGAAAAAGCTCTTGCCGCCCTCCGAAACAAAATCAAGGATGTCATCATTCCCTATCTGAACAAGAAGGACCTCATCGATCTTCCCCTCTACGTCCGAAAGAAAATCAACTTTATCCCAGTGAAGCATATGGATGA